>Ga0210040_10002989_pt1 | contig 23254 bp, 17 predicted proteins | sample CryGeyCG12114_NA_FD_185462 | JGI IMG/M metagenome (GOLD analysis project Ga0210040, IMG submission 185462) | Groundwater microbial communities from aquifer - Crystal Geyser CG19_WC_8/21/14_NA (SPAdes) (version 2) | ecosystem: Environmental > Aquatic > Deep subsurface > Groundwater | place: USA...
GCGACGGCGAACAGCGCGAACGCCGCGCGGCGCCACGTCCGCACGTCGACCGCCTGCTGCGTCACGCGCCGGACCCTACGGCCGGTCGCCGCCCCCGGTCGTCGCGGCGCCGGGCGTGCTGACGAACGAGACGGGGACGTGACCGTGTGACGTTGACCACAGGGAGTGCGGCAAGTAGACCTGTCCGGCGACGGTGAACGGACACGCAACCGACACGGCTGCCTGCACCCACCACGGACACGCGCGGAGGAGATTCGATGGCAGCCAGCAGGAGCGGTGCAGCAGGGCGGAGCAGGCGGACGGTGCGGCTGCTGGTGGCTGCAGCCGCCGTCACGGCGCTGACCGCGGCGTGCGCCCCCGACAGCGGTGGCAGCAGCGACGAGGGTGACGGCGGGGGCGCGGCCGCTGCCGAGTGGCCCTCGAGCGCCGTCCGGCTGATGGCGCCGGCCGATCCCGGTGGCGGCTGGGACCAGACCTCGCGCGCCGTGCAGGAGGTCCTCGGCGGCATGGTGGAGCCGCAGATCGAGGTCTACAACGTCGGGGGGGCCGGTGGCACGGTCGGCATCGCGCAGTTCGTCCAGAACGAGGGCAAGGCCGAGGAGCTCATGATGATGGGCTCCATCATGGTCGGCGCGATCGAGACCAACGCATCACCGGTGACCCTGGACGAGGTCACGCCGCTGGCCCGGCTGATCGGTGAGACCGAGGTCATCGTGGCGCCGCCCGGCTCGCCGTACCAGACGATCGAGGACCTGCTCGCCGCCATGGAGGCGGACGTCGGGTCGGTCGCCATCGCCGGCGGCTCCGCCGGCGGCATCGAGCAGGTGCTGGCCGCGCTCATGGCGCAGGAGCTCGGAGCCGAGCCGACGGACGTCAACTACATCGCGCACTCCGGTGGCGGCGAGGCGCTGGCGACGATCCTGTCCGGTCGCGTGCAAGCGGGCATCTCCGGCCTCGCCGAGATCTCGGAGCAGATCGAGGCCGGGCAGGTCAAGGCCCTGGCAGTCTCCTCCGCCGAGCCGATCGAGGGCATCGACGCCCCGACGCTGACGGAGGCCGGTCTGGACCTCGAGCTCACCAACTGGCGCGGCATCGTCGCCCCCGCGGGCATCGAGGCCGGGGACGAGGAGGCGATCGAGCAGCAGCTGCAGGAGATGACCGAGTCCGACGAGTGGAAGGCCGTCCTCGAGCAGCGCGGCTGGACCGACCAGTTCGTCGCCGGCGAGGAGTTCGAGACGTTCCTGGACGAGGAGCAGGAGCGCACCCGTGGCGTGCTCGAGGACCTCGGCCTGGTCGGCTGAGCCCGGGTGACCGTCAGCCACACGTCCGAGCGCACTGCCGCCGCTCCCCGGCGGGACCTGCCGTCCCTGGTGCTCAGCGCACTGCTGCTCGTCATGGGCATCACCGTGCTCGTCGACGCGGCGGGCGTCGAGGCACCGCCGGGCGCCGGGGCCGTCGGCCCGGCAGCCTTCATGTGGGCCATCGGCGGGGCCCTCGTCGTGCTGGCGCTGGTCCTCGGCATGGTGGCGCTGCGCGGGCGCCCCGACGAGGAGCTCGCCGCCAACCCGCTCCTGCCGCCGCCACCGCACCACGAGCAGGGTGCGGACACCACGTACGAGAGCGCGACCGGTGATCTCGTGACCGAGCCGGCGCCCGCCGCCGAACCCCGGCCCTTCCTCCGGATACGCCCGGCTGCACGGGTGGCCCTGCTGATGGCCGGGCTGCTCGTGCACGCGGCGATCATCTCGACGGCCGGCTACATCGTCGCCGCGGCGGTGCTGTTCCTCTGCTCGTCCCTCGCCTTCGGGGCGCCGCGGCTGCTGCCGCCCGTCCTGATCGGCACGGTCCTGTCTGTGATCATCTTCTACGGCTTCGTCCTGGGTCTCGGCCTCGGGCTGCCCTACCTCGGCGGCGGCTGATGGGCGGCTTCGAGGACCTGCTCGCCGGCTTCGCCGCGGCCCTGACGCCGGCGAACCTGCTGTTCGCGCTCATCGGCGTCACGCTCGGCACAGCGGTGGGCGTGCTGCCGGGCATCGGGCCGGCGCTCACCGTCGCCCTGCTCCTGCCGCTCACCTTCAAGCTCGAGGCATCGAGCTCGCTGATCATGTTCGCCGGCATCTACTACGGCGGCATGTACGGCGGCTCGACCACCTCGATCATGCTCAACACCCCGGGCGAGAGCTCATCGATCATCGCGGCGCTCGAGGGCAACAAGATGGCCCGCCAGGGCCGCGGCGCCGCAGCCCTGGCGACGGCCGCCCTCGGGTCGTTCGTCGCCGGCACGCTGGCAACGCTCGGACTCACCTTCGTCGCGCCGTTCATGGTCGACGTGGCGCTCAGCTTCGGCCCGCCGGAGTACTTCGCGCTCATGGTGCTGGCGTTCACCACGGTCGCGGCCGTGCTGGGGCGCTCGGTGCTGCGCGGTCTCGTCGGCCTGGCCATCGGGCTGGCGCTCGGCCTGGTCGGGATCGACGTGCAGACCGGTCAGGCGCGCCTGAGCCTCGGCGTGCCCCAGCTGCTGGACGGCATCGACGTCGTCATCGTCGTCGTCGGCCTGTTCGCCGTCGGCGAGGCGCTGGTGGTCCTCGGCCAGGGCCTGGACCGCGGCACGGTCATGCCGGTCAAGGGCGCTCGCTGGCTGTCCAAGGCCGACTTCCGGCGCAGCTGGAAGCCCTGGCTGCGAGGGACGGCCCTCGGCTTCCCGATCGGGGCGCTGCCCGCCGGCGGGGCCGAGATCCCGACCTTCCTCAGCTACGCCACCGAGAAGCGCCTCACCAAGCACCCGGAGGAGTTCGGCAACGGGGCCATCGAGGGAGTCGCCGGTCCCGAGGCGGCCAACAACGCCGCGGCGGCCGGCGTGCTCGTGCCCCTCCTGACGCTGGGGCTGCCGACGTCCGCGACGGCCGCGGTGATCCTCGCCGCGTTCCAGAGCTACGGACTGCGCCCGGGACCGCTGCTGTTCACCTCCGACAGCGCGCTGGTCTGGACGCTGATCGCGAGCCTCTACATCGGCAACGTCCTGCTGCTCGTGCTGAACCTGCCGCTGATCGGGATCTGGGTCCGGCTGCTGCTGATCCCGCCGCACTACCTCTACGCCGGGATCCTCGTCTTCGCGACCCTCGGCACCTACGCCGTGAGCGGCAGCGCCGTCGACCTGTTCATCCTCTACGCCGTCGGGCTGCTCGGTGCGCTGCTCCGGCTCGCCGACGTGCCGGTCGCCCCGGCCGTCGTCGGGCTGATCCTCGGTCCCATCGCCGAGCAGCAGCTGCGCCGTTCGCTGTCCATCTCGCAGGGCGACGTCGGGATCCTCGTGTCGTCGCCCCTCACCATCGGCCTGTTCACCCTCGCCGTGGCGGCGGTCGTGGTGCCGCCGGTCCTGGGCGCGGTGCTGTCACGGCGGTCCCGGACCACGGTCTGAGCAGCGCCCGACGGGCCGGCCCCGCGGCGGTGGAGACCGGTCAGGTCAGGAGTGCTCCTCGACGTAGGCCTGCGGGTCCACGGTCTCGCCGCTCAGCCCCTCGGCGTCCTCGTGCTGCTCGTGGAACTCCAACCAGCGCATGCCGAGGGCGTCCCGCTGCTCGGCGCTGACCTGCTCCTGGAACGGCGGCAGGACGTCGTTCTCCTCCTCGGCCAGGTGGTCGACGGTGGCCTCGCGACAGGCGCGGAACGCCTCCCACCAGGCGTCGGTGCCGACCTCGTGCTCGTCGACGGCGACCGTGGTCTCCCGGATCTCGTTGTGGTCCTTGACGGCGTGCTCGGTGTCGCCCTCGCTGTCGTCGACGTCGTGCAGCAGCTCGGGGTAGAAGATCTGCTCCTCGCCGGCCGCGTGCACCTCGAGGGAGTCGGCGAGCTCCCGCCAGCGCTGCCCGAGCTCCTCCGGGTCGCTCAGCTGCTCGATCTCGGCGAAGGTGCGCCGGAACTGCTCGTGCTCGGACAGGATCAGCGTCGTGATGTCGAAGTCGCCCACGGCGGGCCTCCTGCCCCCGGCCCCCTCGACTCACGCCCGCCGGTAGACGCGGCCTTCCCACGGCGCGAGCACGATCGGGTCGCCGTCCGTGCCGGGGGCGCCGGCGCGGCCGACCAGCAGCTCCGCCCGGGCCCACTCGTCCGCGTCCGGCACCGGCGCGGCCGCCTGCTCGCCGGAGAAGTTGCCCAGCACGAGCAGCGACGTGCCGCCGAGGGTGCGCACGAAGGCGTACACCCGCTCGTCCTGCGGCAGCAGCATCTCGAAGTCGCCGTCGACGACGACCGGCTCCTCGCGGCGCAGCGCGATCAGCCGCCGGTAGTGGGCGAGCACCGAGTCGGGGTCGTCGCGCTGCGCGGCGACGTTGACCTCGACGTGGTCGGGGTTGACCGGCAGCCACGGGTGCCCGGCCGTGAAGCCGGCGCCCGGGCTGTCGTCCCACTGCATCGGCGTGCGCGCGTTGTCGCGGCTGCGCGCGCGCAGGGCGGCCAGCACCTCCTGCGGGTCGGCGAGCCCTGCGCCGGCGGTGTGCGCGTAGCGGTTGACCGACTCGATGTCGCGGAAGTCCTCGATGCCCGCGAACGGCGCGTTGGCCATGCCGATCTCCTCGCCCTGGTAGACGTACGGCGTCCCCCGGTGCAGGTGCAGCACGGTCGCGAGCATCTTCGCCGACTCGACCCGGAAGGCGCCGTCGTCGCCGAAGCGCGACACGACCCTCGGCTGGTCGTGGTTGTTCCAGTAGAGGCTGTTCCAGCCGACGTCGGCGAGGCCCGCCTGCCATCGCCCGAGCGAGGCCTTGAGGTCACGCAGGTCCAGCGGGCGCGCGTCCCACTTGTCGACGCCCTGGTCGAGCGCGACGTGCTCGAACTGGAACACCATGTCGACCTCGCGGCGCGCCGGGTCGGTGAACCGCCGGGCGTCGGCGACCGTCACCCCGGGCATCTCGCCGACGGTGAGGCAGACGCGCTCACGTCCGGCGAAGACCTCCCGGTGCATCTCCTGGAGGAACTCGTGGATGCGCGGGCCGGACGCGTAGTGCTCCGACCCGTCGACGTGCAGCGCGCCCGTGGACGAGTGGGCGTCCGGCAGGGAGGTGTCCTTGGAGATGAAGTTGATGACGTCCATCCGGAAGCCGTCGACCCCGCGGTCGAGCCACCACCGCATCATCGCGTAGACGGCCTGCCGCACCTCGGGGTGCTCCCAGTCGAGGTCGGGCTGCGTGCGGGAGAACAGGTGGAGGTAGTACTCGCCCGTCGCCGGGTCGAGCTCCCAGGCGGGACCGGAGAAGGCCGAGCTCCAGTTGGTCGGCTCGGCGCCCGGGGCGCCCGGCTCCATGCCCTCGCGCGCCGGCCGCCACCAGTACCAGTCGCGCTTCGGGTCGTCCGTGCTCGAGCGCGAGGCGACGAACCAGGGGTGCTGGTCGGAGGTGTGGTTGACGACGAGGTCCATGACCAGCCGGATCCCCCGGCCGTGCAGGTCCTCCAGCAGCGCGTCGAAGTCGGCGAGCGTGCCGAACACCGGCTCGATGCCCTGGTAGTCGCAGATGTCGTAGCCGTTGTCGTCCATCGGCGACGGGTAGACGGGCGACAGCCAGAGCACGCCCACGCCGAGGTCCTGCAGGTGGTCCAGCCGGGAGCGGAGACCGGCCAGGTCGCCGATGCCGTCCCCGTCGCCGTCGGCGAAGCTGCGCGGGTAGACCTGGTAGACGACGGCGCTGCGCCACCACGGGTCGGACGTCATGCGGAGTCTCCTCGGGACGGGTGCGACGGCGGGGACCGGCGGCAATAGCCTGCACCGCGTGACCTCGACACCCGCTCCGGGCACCGACGGCAGGGCAGGCGGCGCCGCCGACCGGGTGCGTTCCCTGACCTTCGAGGGCGCCGGCGCGCGGCAGGTGCGGGCCACCGCGGTGGGTCGCGGCACGCACGGCGTGCCCGACGTCCGTCGGATGGTCGAGGCGCAGTTCCACGTCGCCTTCCCCCACCGGGTGTGGGTGGCCGGGCAGGTGGGCCGGCCCGCCGAGACCGAGGACGGCCTGCGCTTCGCGCTGCGCGCCTCGACCGGCGAGGACCCCTTCTCGCTGCCCTGCATCGTGCCGTCGGACGGGCTGGTTCCCGTCCGTGACCTGCTGGCACGCGCCCACGACGCCGACGTCGAGGACGTCGTGCGCGAGGGGCGGCTCGCCCGCGTCGGCGGGCTCCTGCGCTACGACCCCCGGCGCGGCGCCGTGGTGCTCCTCGTCTCCGAGCTCGACCCGACCCCGACCGCGACGGAGCTCGCCGACGCGCGCGCGGCCGCCCTCGTGGCCGTCGGCGACGCGGGGCTCGGCGAACGGCAGCGCCCGCTGCCGGTGGCGACGGCGCCCCTGCAGGTCGCGCTCGTCGGCCCGCACGGCGATCGCGCACTCGCCGGGGTGCCCGAGCAGCTGGCCGCCTCGCCGTACGACGTCGACGTGCGGGTGCACGAGGTGCCGCTCACCGGGCCGGACGGGCCGGGCCGGCTGGCCGGTGCCGTGCGCGCCGCCGCGGCGGGCGGGACGGACGTCGTGCTCGCCGTGCGCGAACGCGGTCGGCCGCTCGGCCTGGCGTCGTACGACGCCCTGGAGGTGGCGCAGGCGGTCGCCGACGCGCCCGTGCCCGTGGTGGCAGCCCTCGGCGGCGAGGGGACCCGCACGGCGGTCGACGAGGTCGCCTGGGCCTCGCTGCCCACGGCGGAAGCCGCGGTCGACTGGCTGCTCGGCCGGCTCGGGGACGCCGAGCGCCGGCTGTCGTCGCACGGCGCCGAGGTGGCGCAGGAGGTCGACGCCGCCGAGCGCAGGTGCCGCGGCCTGCTCGCGTCGGCCCGCGAGCAGACCGCCGAGGCGGTCGAGCAGGCCGCGGCCCGCAGCACCGCCGTGCGCCGGCGGCGCCGCCTGCAGCTGCGGATCGCCTGCGCCGTGCTCGCCGCAGCGGTCGTCGCGCTCGCACTGGTCCTCGGCCGGCCGCTGCTGCTGCTCGGTCTGCTCGTCGCGGTGCTGGCGCTGGCCGCGGTCGAGCTGTGGTGGCGGTCCCCGACGAACAGGAGGAGCAGGGTGAGCTCGCGGGACGAGGACTTCACGCAGGTGCTGACGCGGCTGCACGCCGTGCGCGACGAGCTGCGCACGACGACGAGCCCCGAGCGGGTGGGCGTGCTGCGGTCGCTGGCCGACGAGCTGGTCGCCGACGGCGAGCGGCTGCTGGGCGTGCACCTGCGCACGCCGGGCGCGGCGGCGCCTGCCGCTGCGCCTGCGCCGCCTGCCGAGCCTGCAGGCGACGCAGGCGCCGACCGGCCCGAGCCGGCGCAGGCCGTGGCGGAGGCAGGGGCGGAGGCGGAGGCAGGGGCGGAGGCGACGGGCCCTCCGGCCGCGGTGTCGAGCGCACCGCGGGCACCCGGCACCGGCCCGTGACCGTGACGAGTTGACCAGCGTGCGTCTGCGCACGTCGCGGCCGTGGTCCACCCTCCTGCGCTACGTCCTCGTGGCGGCCGTGGCACTGCTCGCCGGGGCCGTCAGCGCCTCCGCCTGGGGGACGACGTCGCGTCCGCTCGGGCCGCTGCAGGCCCGGGTCGGGCTGGCGGTCCACTGGGACGGGGGAGCCCGGCTGGCGGTGCCTCCGCTCGGCAGCATCGCCTTGGACACCCACCGCGGTCCTGTGCAGCTGCGGGCGACGGTCACGCAGGTGCGCGCGGACGAGGTCCGGCAGATGCTGGCGAGCGGCACCCGCCCTGACGTGCTCGCCGCACTCACCGAGCAGGCACGCAGCGCGGCGCTGCGCGGTGCGGCCTCCTTCTGCGCTGTCGCGCTGCTCGTCGCCGTCCTGACCTGCACCGTGGTCTTCCGGCGCTGGCGGGCCGGGGCGTTCGGCGGCGCGGTGGTCCTCGCCTGCCTGCTGACCAGCGCAGGCGTGGCAGCCGCGACCTGGCGTCCGGAGGCGCTGTCCGAGCCGCGCCTGACCGGGACGCTGGCGAGCGCCCCCGGGCTGGTCGGGGCGGCGCGCGACTTCGACGCCTACGGCAGGCGCGTCGCCGAGCTGGCCCTGAACGTGTCCCGCCTCTACGGCACCGTCACGGCGCTGCCTGCGCCGCCGCCCGCCGACGCCGTCCGGGTCCTGTGGGTCTCCGACATCCACAACAACCCCGAGGCGTTCGACGTCATGGACCAGGTCGCCGAGCAGTTCCAGGTGCAGGCGGTCTTCGACACCGGCGACCTGAACGACCTGGGCAGCGCACCCGAGGCTCAGCAGCTCTCACGCGTTCGCGACTTCGGCGTGCCGTACGTCTTCGTCCGCGGCAACCACGACTCCAAGAGCGTCACCCAGTCGTTCCTGCAGCAGCAACCCGGCGTCGTGGTCCTCGACGACGCCGCCGTCACCGAGGTCGCCGGGATCCGGATCGCGGGCACGGGCGACCCCGTGTTCCGCGCCACCAAGGAGGTCGCGGACCAGCGCGCGGGCAACCGGGCCGCGCTGACCGGCGCCGGACAGGCGCTGGCCGACCGCATCGCGGCGCAGACCGAGCCGGTCGCCGTCGCGCTGGTGCACGATCCCGTGATGGCGCGGCCGCTGCGCGGCACGGTGCCGCTCGTGCTCGACGGGCACGTGCACGAACGCCGTTCGCACTGGCAGGACGGCACGCTCGAGCTGACACAGGGCTCCTCCGGCGGAGCCGGGCTGCGGACGCTCGACGGCGGTGCAGCGCAGCCGCTGGCCATGAGCGTCCTGCACCTCGACCGGACGGACGGACGGCTGCTGGCCGTCGACGAGGTCACCATCGCCGGCGTCGGGTCGCGGGCGGTGACGGTGCAGAGGCGGGACCCGGACTCCTACCGCGACGACGACGAGGCCGAGCGCACCGAGTCGGAGGGGACCGCCGGGTCGGAGCAGCCGACAGCCTCCGGCCGACGTCGACCGGTCCCGCGACCGGCCGGGTGACGTCGAGCAGCAGCCGGGCCGCCTGGCGCGAGGGAGCGCCGGCGCCAGGGTCGCAGCTCGGAACCCAGCACGGCGCGGCACGGGTCACGACAGCCCGCGGCCCCCTCGGCGACGTCCGGAGGACGCGGTCACCGAGGGGGCCGGGGAACGCTCAGCTGACGGCGTCGAGGGCGTCGACGAGGCCCTCGCCGAAGAAGCCGTTGTCGTCGGCCGGGCCCTCGCAGACCTGCGTGCCGGTGGTCGGGCAGGGCACGTCGTCCGCCTGGGCGTACAGCCGGTCGGTGAGCGCGGTGCCGGACAGCTCCGGGTGCGCCGACTTCATGAGCGCCAGGACGCCGGCGACGTGCGGGGAGGCCATGGAGGTGCCGGACTTGTAGCCGTACCAGCTGCCCGTCACGGTCGACGCGATGTTGCTGCCGGGGGCGGCGATGTCGATGACGCCGAGGCCGTAGTTCGAGAAGCTGGACTTCGTGCCGTCCTGCGTGGTGGACGACACGGTGACGACGCCGTCGAGCTCTGCCGGGATGTCCTCGCAGCCGTCGTCCAGCTGACGCGTGACCGGGGTCGTGTCGTTCGGGCTGCCGGTGTCGGTCAGGGACTGCTTGTCCGCCAGGTCGCGAGACGAGTTGCCCGCCGCCGCGACGTTCACGATGCCGCGGTCCTGGGTGTACTGCACGGCACGGTCGACGGCCTCCTTGACGGCGGCCTGGTCAGCGTCGTCGTCGCACCAGAACTCCCACGGGTCGATGTAGTAGCTGTTGTTCGTGATGTCGGCGCCCGTGGCGGCGGCGTACAGGAAGCCGCAGATGGCGGCCTCGGGGTAGATGAAGCCGTCGTCGTTGACGACCTTCACCGAGGAGACGCGGACGCCAGGCGCCACACCGACGACCCCGACGCCGTTGCGCTCGGCCGCGATGGTCCCGGCCACGTGCGTGCCGTGGTCGCTCGTGGTCGGCTGCCAGGCGTCGTAGGTGGTGTCCGGGGACCCGGACAGGCAGCCGGCCGAGGCACCGGCGTCGATGTTCGCGTCCAGGTCCGGGTGGTCGCCCTGGATGCCGGAGTCGAGCACGGCGACGAGCACGTCGCGGTTGCCGTCCTCGATCGCGTGCGCCTCGAAGGCGCCGATCTGCTCCATGTCCCACTGCAGGTCCTGGAACTGCTCGGGGTCGACGATGGTCGTCGGCGTCTCGACGGTCGGTGAGGCCTTCTTGCGCTTGGGGTGCTTGCCCGACTCCCCCTTGCCCAGCGGGTCGCTGGCCTGGTAGGTCAGGTCCGTCGGCAGGACCTCGGCGGTGCGGGTGGCACCCACGGACTCCACAGCCGCGTCCTGGCGCAGCGCGAGCGCGAAGTTGGCGTTGTCCGACTGCGCGATGACGACACCGATCTCGGCGTAGGACGCGACGACCGAACCGCCGGCGGCGCGCACGGCGCGCTCGACCTTGAGGGTCTGACCGCGGTTGGCGGCGGTGGCGTTGACCGCGTAGTTCATCAGCGGACCGGCGACGCGCTCGACCGGGGTCTTGGCGGCGGGCTTGGCGGCCGGGCCGGCGGCGGCCGGTGCGGCGGTGGCGACGGCCAGGCCCAGCGCGGCCGTGACGGCGAGGCCGCTGACCTGGACGCGCCGGAGCGCACCCCGGTGGGGGTTGCGTGACAGCATCGTGCTCCTCGAGGTGTGGAGATCGGGCTCCGACGGCTGTAGCCGGTCGGTCGCAGTCGGTGGACGGCTCGGGGACCGTACGTCGAACTGCCGGAGTTGTCACTGTTGGTGCAAGATCGGTGAGATGTGCCGGATGTCCGTTCGGTCCGGGTACGGCGGCACGCGGTCGGCCGAGACGGCTCCCCGCCGCCCGTCAGCCCGTCAGCCGCCGGCGACCTCGCGCAGCACCTCGAGCCCGCGGTGCACCTCGGCGAAGCTGGTGCTCAGCGGCGACAGCCCGAGCCGCAGCCCGTCCGGCGCGCGGAAGTCGGGGATCACCCCACGCGCGACGAGACGGGCGTTCAGTCCGCGGGCGTCCGAGCGGCACAGCGTCACGTGCCCACCGCGCCGGGCCGGGTCGCGCGGCGAGGCGATGCCGAACCCGAGCGGCACCAGCCAGGCCTCGGCGAGCTCCACGGCGTACGACGTCAGTCGCACCGACTTGGCGCGCACCGCGGCGATCCCCGCCTCCTCCAGCAGGTCGAGGCCCGACAGCAGCGGCACGATCGCGAGGATCGGCGGGGTGCCGCTCAGCACCGCGCGGACACCTGGCGCGGCGTCGTACCCCGGTCCCATCTCGAACATGTCGGCGCGGCCCATCCACCCCTGCACGGGCTGCCGGAGGCGGTCGAGGTGTCGCGCTGCGACGTACGCGAACGCCGGCGCCCCCGGGCCGCCGTTGAGGTACTTGTAGCCGCAGCCGACCGCGAGGTCGGCGCCCCAGTCGTCCAGCGCCACCGGGACCGAGCCGACGGAGTGGCTGAGGTCCCACAGCACGAGCGCGCCGGCGTCGTGCGCCAGCCGGGTGATCGCCGGCGCGTCGGCGATCCACGCCGAGCGGTACGCCACGTGGCTGAACACCAGCAGCGCCGTCTCGGGGCCGACGACCTCGGCGACCTGCTCGGGGGTGATGCCGGTCGCCGGGTCGGTCTCGACCCACCGGACCGTCAGCCCGCGCTCGGCGGCGACCCCCTCGACGACGTAGCGGTCGGTCGGGAAGTTGTCGGTGTCGACGACGATCTCGCGCCGGCCCTGCTGCGCGTCGACGGCGGCGCGGACGAGCTTGTAGAGCAGCACCGTCGTCGAGTCGGCCACCACGACCTGGCCGGCGCCGGCGCCGAGCACCGCCGCGCCGAGCCGGTCACCGACGACCAGGGGCCACTCCAGCCACTCGTCGGTCCAGCCGCGGATGAGCCGGCCGCCCCACTGCTCCCGGACGAAGGCGTCCATCCGCTCGGCCGTGGCCGCCAGCGGACGGCCGAGCGAGTTGCCGTCGAAGTACGCCACCACCGACGGGTCGTCGACGCCCAGGAACCGGCTGCGCAGGTGGGCCAGCGGGTCGGCCTCGTCCAGACGTCGGGCCCTGTCCGGGTGGGTGGGGTCGGCGTCGGTCACGAGCGCGCGATCTCGGTGCGGACGGCGTACAGCTCGGGGAAGAAGGTGAGCTCGAGCGCGGCCCGCAGGAAGCCCACGCCGCTCGAGCCGCCGGTCCCCCGCGTGGAGCCGATGGTGCGCTCGACGGTCTTGACGTGGCGGAACCGCCACAGCTGGAAGTTCTCCTCGAGGTCGACGAGCTCCTCGCAGGTCTCGTAGGCCTCCCAGTGCTCGCCGGCGTGCTCGTAGATCCGCTGCAGCACCGGGACGAGCTCCGGCGTGAAGACGTGCGCCCGGGTCACGTCGCGCTCGAGCAGTGCCCGGGGCACGTCGTGGCCGGAGCGGGCGAGGTAGCGCAGGAACTCGTCGTAGACGCTCGGCGCCTCGAGCAGCTCGGCGAGCAGGGCGTACGACTGCGGGGCGTGCGCGAAGACCTGCAGCATGCCCGCGTTCTTGTTGCCCAGGACGAACTCGACGGCGCGGTAGCCCGCCGACTGGAAGCCCGAGGCGGTCGCCAGCACCGAGCGGAACTCGGCGTACTCCGACGGGGTGAGCGTCGCGAGGACCGACCACTGCTCGGTGAGCGTGCGCTGGATGTGCTTGACGCGCGCCAGCCGCTTGAGCGCTGGGCGCAGGTCGTCCGCCGCGAGCGCCTGCGCCGCGCCCCGCAGCTCGTGCAGGACCAGCTTCAGCCACAGCTCGGTCGTCTGGTGCTGGACGACGAACAGCAGCTCGTCGTGGTGGGGCGGGTCGCTGCGCACCTGCTGCGCGCTGAGCAGGCGGTCGAGCTGGAGGTACTCCTCGTAGGACAGGCGGTGCTCGAGGTCGGTGACGACGCCCGGCTCGAGCGGTCGGGTGTTGCCGGGCTGGTCCATGCCGCTCCTGTCGTGTCCCGCCCTGTCGTGTGCGCGCGGACGCCTCTGCAGTCTGCAGGACGTCACGTCACTCCGGGAGCGTGCGGATGACCCTCTCGAGCTCGCGCAGCCGGACGACGGCCTGCCGGACGGTGGCGGCGCGCTCGACCGCGCCGGTGATGCCCGCCGCCGTCCCGTAGGCCGAGGCGGCGGCCTCGGCGGCGTCGACGACGTCCTGCCGCGACTGCGCCAGCTCCGGCGGGACGCGCACGAGCGCGACCGTCGTGGCGAAGGCCGACAGCACCTGGCTGGAGCCGGCCAGGTCGCCGGAGCCCTCGACCGAGCGCTTGACGAGCGCGTACAGGTCGTCGACCTCCTGCGAGAACTCCTCGCCGGGCGTCGAGGTCGGGCTGACCGACGGGGTCGGCGTCGGGGTGGCGGACGCGGAGGCGGAGGCGGAGGAGGACGGGTCGGGGGACGGTCCCCCGGCGGTGCCGGAGCAGCCGGCCAGCAGGAGCACGACGAGCACCGCGGCGGCGGCCCGCCGGACGTCGGCCCGCAGCAGGAGCGGCAGGCTCACCCGAGCGCCCGACCGAGCGCGTCGACGAGGACGGAGGTCATGCTGAGGCTGACGCCGCCGAGCAGCAGCCACGCGCCGAGGACCGCGCCGGACAACCGGTCGCCGCCGGGGTCCTCGACGCCGCACCAGGGGCAGGAGCCGGCCACCGGCAGGACGGGCACGCTGCAGCGGTGGCAGGAGGTGGCAGAGCTCACGCCGCACGTCGGGCGGGCAGGGGCCGCCGGGACGACGGCTGCTGGACCACGGACGCTCCCCGAGATGGGCGGTCACGAGCCAGGGACGGCTCGGACGACGGCGACCAGAGTACGACGCCGGCCCGGGCGGACGCCGCCGTGCGCACGACCGTGACCGGCCTGGGACAGTCGAGGCATGACGAACGCCGCCTCCGACACGTCCGCCGAGCGCCCGTCGACCTGGGAGTGCTGGCTCACCGACATGGACGGCGTCCTGTGGCACGAGGGACGCGCGCTGCCGGGCGCCGCGGACTTCCTCGCGCGGCTGCACGAGCGCGGCCGCCGCTACCTCGTCCTCACCAACAACTCGACCTTCACCCCGCGCGACCTCGCCGCCCGGCTCGCACGGGCCGGCCTGCTCGTGCCGGAGGAGGCCATCTGGACCTCCGCGCTCGCCACGGCCGACTTCCTGTCGCGGCAGCTGCCGCACGGCTCGGCGTACGTCGTCGGCGAGGCCGGACTCACCACGGCGCTGCACGAGGCCGGCTTCACGATGACCGACGGCGACCCCGACTACGTGGTGCTGGGCGAGACCCGCACCTACTCCTTCGAGGCGATCACCACCGCGATCCGGCTGATCGAGCGCGGCGCGCGCTTCATCGCCACGAACCCGGACGCGACCGGCCCGAGCGCCGAGGGCCCGCTCCCGGCGACCGGCGCCGTCGCGGCGCTCATGACCCGGGCGACCGGCGCGTCGCCGTACTTCGTCGGCAAGCCCAACCCGATGATGTTCCGCAGCGCGATGAACCGCATCGAGGCCCACTCCGAGTCGACCGTGATGATCGGCGACCGCATGGACACCGACGTCGTCGCGGGCATCGAGGCGGGCCTCGACACGATCCTCGTCCTCACCGGCTCGACGTCGGCCGAGCAGGTCGGCCGCTACCCCTACCGGCCCGGGCGCGTGCTCGACTCCATCGCCGACGTGGTGCAGCTGGTCTGACGGCCGTCGGCTACGACCGCCGGTGGCCGAAGAAGGACCGCTTGACGATGAGCTCGGCCACGGCGTCGGGCACCATCGCCCGCCAGCTGTCGTCGCCCGCAGCGATCCGGCGCAGGACGTCCCGGCTCATGATCGGCAGGTGCTCGGGCCGGTAGTTGTCCAGGTCGACGAAGCTGCCGCGCCGTCGCAGGTAGTCGAACAGCAGCTGCAGGACGGGCTCGACCGTCATCGTGTCGACCGTCACGACCTCGCCGGAGCCGCGGTCGCGCATCGGGTAGACGAACAGGCGCAGGTCGTTCTTGAACAACCGGCCGAAGCTCTCCAGGATGCCGCCCTGCAGCTGCGCGTGGTTGTCCTCGTCGAACAGGTCGACCAGGCTCGGCACGCCCATGACGATGCCGATCCGCTCGCGCGTGCGCCCGGCGAGGTAGGTGGCCAGCCGGCTGTACTCGTAGTAGTCGCTGATCAGGACGGTCATGCCGCAGGCCGCGAGCAGGTCGGCGCGGGCGAGGAAGTCGCGCCGGTCGACCTCGCCCTCCGCGCGCAGGTTGCGCATCGTCAGCTCGGTGAGCGCGAGCACCGGCGTGCCGGCGACCGCCGGGTCGGTCTCGAACTTCTCCCGGGCGCACCGGAGCATGTCGACGTTGACCACCGTGGGCGGCCGGAAGCTGCCGCGCTCGACGAGCACCGCCTTCTTCCGCAGCACCTCGCTGGGCTGCAGCACCTGCCCGTCGGGGCCGAACATCGCCACGCCGCTCAGACCCAGGCGCACCAGCTCGAGGGCCATCAGGCGGTTGTCGACCCGGCGGAACTCGATGCCGCTGAAGGAGATCAGGTCGATCTCGATGCGCCCGGTCGACAGCCGGTCGAGCAGGCTGCGCACGATCTGCTCGGGCTCCTGGCGTTCGAAGAAGGCGGCGTGCAGCAGGTTGATACCGACGATCCCGAGCGCCTCCTGCTGCAGCGCCGCGTCCTCGTCGAGCATGCGCACGTGCACGACGATCTGGCTGGCCTCGTCGCGCGCCTGGGCCTGGAAGCGCACGCCCATCCAGCCGTGGCACTCGTTGCCGCCGCGGTAGCTGCGCGCCACCACCGTGTCGGCGAAGGCGAAGAAGCAGGTGCTGTCGCCCCGGCTGTCGGTGAGCCGCTCGACGTCGAGGTCGAACTCGCGCTCGAGCATCGCCTCCAGCCGGCCGAGCGAGACGTAGCGGTCGGCCTTGCCGTAGACGGCGTCGCTGACCTCCATGTCGTAGGCCGACATGGACTTCGCGACGGTGCCGGCGGCCGCTCCCGCGCGGAACAGCCAGCGGGCGACCTCCTGCCCGGCGCCGATCTCGGCGATCGTGCCGTACCAGCGCGGGTCGAGGTTGATCCGCAGCGCCTTCTGCAGGGTGTCGGTGCGCTGCAGGGTGTCGGTCGACGGTTCCACGGGCGGGAGCCTCGCAGGTCGGCGGTCGGACGACCAGCCCCGGCGTCAGGGTCGTGCTCCGGGGGTACCGCTCGCGCATGGCCGACTTCAGCGGGACCACGTCCGTCGCGACCTCGCCGGACAGCCTGTTCGACTACCTGTCCGACATCAGCCACCTGCCCGACTACTTCTCCCGGATGACCTCCGCCGCGCCGGGCGACGGCGAGGAGGTGCGCACGACGGCGCGCATGCCCGACGGCACCGAGGTGGAGGGCGACGCGTGGTTCCGCGTCGACGCGTCGGCCCGCACGCTCGAGTGGGGCTCCGAGGGACCGAGCGAGTACGCCGGCAGGCTCGCGGTGCGGCCCTCCGGCGACGGCAGCGAGGTCGAGGTGCAGCTGCGCACGACCCGTGTGCAGGACGGTGACGCGCAGGTGCAGGACGGCATCGCCGAGACGCTCGCCAGGATCCAGGAGCGCGGGGAGGCCCTGTCGAGCTAGCCCCCGGGCCCGGCGGGCGCACGGGCGTCGGCGCCGTCGCCGCGGGCAACGTCCACACGGCGACGGCCGCCGCGCAGGTGCTCCGCGCCGGCGGCAACGCCGTCGACGCGGCGGTCGCCGCCGGCTTCGCAGCGTCGGTGGCCGAGCCGGCTCTGGCCAGCCTCGGCGGGGGCGGGTTCCTGCTGTCGCGCCCGCCGGACGGTCCGGAGCGGCTGCTGGACTTCTTCGTCGACGCGCCGGGTCGCGGCCGCCCCGCCGGAGCCCCCTCGCCGCCGCTGCTTCCGGTCACCGTGCGCTTCCCGGGCGCCGACCAGGTCTTCTCCGCGGGCTGGGCCTCGGTGGCGGTGCCCGGCTGCCTGGACGGCTGGCTGCACGCGAGCCGCACGCTGGGACGCCTGCCGCTGGAGCAGGTCGTCGCCCCGGCCGCGCGGCTGGCCCGGGCAGGGGCCGTCCTCGACGAGGCGCAGGCCGCGCTCCTGGTGCTGCTGCAGGACATCCTGCTGCTCACCGAGGAGGGGCGGTCGGTGTTCGCGCCGGACGGGCGGCTGCTCGGCGTCGGCGAGGCGGTGCGCAACCCGCGGCTGGCCGACGTGCTCGACGACGTCGCCCGAGGCAGCGTCACCGGCTTCGCCGGCCTGGGCGACGCGCTGCAGCAGGGGGCCGACCGGGCCGGCGCACTGGTCGGCGCCGAGGACGCGGCGGCGTACGCCGTGGTGGAGCGCGAGCCGCTGCGCTCGTCCTACCGCGGCGCGCAGCTGCTCACCAACGCCCCGCCGTCGTTCGGCGGGGCGCTCGTCGTCGCGGCCCTCGAGGAGCTGGCCGCGCAGCCACGGCGGGACGGCTCCCCCGCGTCGCTCGTGCGCCTGGCGGACGCGCTCACCCGCATGTCGGAGCGGCACGTCGCCGGACCGCAGTCCGTGCGCGGGACGACGCACGTCAGCGTCGTCGACGCCGACGGCGGGCTGGCGGCCATGACGCTCTCGAACGGCAGCTGCTCCGGGGTGTTCGTCCCCGGCACCGGCGTGCAGCTCAACAACGTGATGGGCGAGGCGGACCTGCATCCCCGGGGCTTCGCACCCACCGCCGCCGGGACGCGCATCGGGTCGATGATGACGCCGACGCTCCTGCGCACGGCGGACGGGACGCGCACCGCGCTGGGCAGCGGTGGCAGCGAGCGCATCCGCAGCGCGGTCCTGTGCGCCGTGTCGGCGCTGGTGGACGGTGAGGCGTCCCTGGCGGACGCCGTCGCGGCGCCGAGGCTGCACTGGGACCGGCGGGTCCTGCAGGTCGAGCCGGGGCTGCCCGCCGGTGCCCTCGCCGCCCTGCGGGCCGGCCGGCAGGTGCACGAGTGGCCGGCGCGCGACCTCTACTTCGGCGGGGTGCACGCCGTCTCGCGGACCGCGGACGGTGCCGTGCACGCCGTCGGCGACGCCCGGCGGGCAGGCGTCGGGCTCGTCGTCCCCCCCGACTGACCGGCGGCCGGCCGGCGATCCTCGGCGCGGCAGCCGGGCCTGCGCTTCCCACGCCGTGGCAGGGTCCATCCTCGAGCCTGGAGCGCCGGACCGCCCGGACCGGACCTCCGCCGACCACTGCCCAGGAGCCCACCATGACCCGGCCGACCCGGCTGACCCGGCCGACCACGCCGACCACGCCGACCGACTCGCCGTCGCACGCCGTCGCGGACGGTCCGTGGTGGCAGCGCCTGCCGGAGGCGCTGCGGTCGCCGGCGGCCGCCGAGCGGCTGGTGCGGGACTACGTCGACCACAGCGCCGCCGAGGACCTGGCCGACCGCGCCGGAGCGGACCGGGTCGCCGCGGTCGCCTCGCACGTCGAGGCCGGCCTGCACCGGACGCCCGGCACAGCGGTGGTGCGGGTGGTCGACGGCACCCCGTCGGGCGCCCGCCCGCAGCGGACCACCGTCGAGGTGGTCTCCGACGACATGCCGTTCCTCGTCGACAGCCTCACCTCGTCGCTCACCACGACGGGGCAGGGCATCGTCAGCGTCGCCCACCCGCGGCTCGCGGCCTCCCGCGACGGCTCCGGCCGGCTGCTCGACCTGCGGCCGGCGGACGGCGTGACACCGGGACACGAGGTGGAGGCCTGGATCCGCATCGAGCTCGACGGGCAGCTCGAGCCGCAGGAGCGCGAGACGCTCGAGCAGGACATGGCGACGGTGCTCGACGACGTCCGCACCGCCGTCCGCGACTGGCCGCTGATGCAGGAGCGGGCACTCGAGGCGGCGGACGAGCTGGCGACGGCCCCGGCCACCGCCGGCGGGCAGACGACGGTCGCCGCCCGGTTCCTGCACTGGCTGGCCGACGACCGCTTCACGTTCCTCGGCTGCGGCACGTACGACCTGTCGTCCGACGGCACGCTCGCGTTGCGGTCCGGCAGCGCCCTCGGCCTGCTGTCGCCCGACGACGCCGGCGGGGACGGACGCGCCCGCCGCCTGTCGTCGTCGCTGCCTGCCGTGCCGACCACGCGGGTGCTGCGGGTCGTCAAGGCCGGCGTGCGCGCCACGGTGCACCGCGCCGCGTACGTCGACTGCGTCTGCGTGCCGACGGTCGACGCGACCGGAGAGGTCACCGGCGAGCGCCGCTTCCTGGGCCTGTTCACCTCCGGCGCCTACACCGAGAGCGTGCGCCGGGTCCCCCTGGTCGCCGAGAAGGTGGCCGACGTGCTGCAGCGGGCGGGCTTCGCCCCGGGCGGCCACTCCGCGCGCGACCTGCAGAACATCCTGGAGTTCTTCCCGCGCGACGAGCTGATGCAGGCAGACGTCGACGAGGTGCTGCGCACCGCGCTCGGCGTCCTGTCGCTGCAGGAGCGGCGCCGGACCAGGCTGTTCCTGCGCGCCGACCCGAGCGGCTTCACCTCCTGCCTCGTCTTCCTGCCCCGCGACCGCTACACGACGACCGTCGGGCAGGACATCGAGGCGCTGCTGACCGGCGCACTCGACGGCGGCTCCGCCGAGCACACGCTGCACGTCACCGAGTCGGCGCTGGCCCGGCTCCACGTGGTCGTCCGCCCCCGCCCCGGCGCGCACCTGCTGCACGGGGACGAGGCCGAGCTCGAGGCGGCCGTCGCCCGGGCCGTCCGCTCGTGGGAGGACGACCTGCTCGACACGGCGCGCCGCGTGCTGCCGGACCCGGAGGGCGTCGCACTGGTCCGGCGCTGGGTCCGGAGCGTGCCGGAGGCCTACCGCGCCGACGTCCCGCCGTCGCGGGCGGTCGAGGACCTCCACCAGCTCGAGGCGCTGCTGGCCGCCTCTGCGGACGGTGCGACGCTCGTCGAGCCGGGTGCCGCCCTGGCCCTGCGCGAGCCCGTCGGCGGTGAGCCCCGCACCTGGCGCCTGAGCCTGTACCGCCTGTCGCCGGTCACGCTGTCGGCGGTCCTGCCGTTCCTGGCCGACCTCGGGGTGGAGGTCACCGACGAGCGCCCGTACGAGCTCGAGCGCAGCGACGGACAGGCGGCGTGGGTCTACGACGTCGGACTCCGGCTGCCCCGCGACCTGTGGCAGGACGGGGACGACGCGGCCCGCGGCCGGTTCGGCGCTGCCTTCGCGGCCGCCTGGTCCGGCCGGGCGGAGAGCGATGCCCTGAACCGGCTGGTGCTCGCGGCGCAGCTGTCCTGGGAGCAGGTGGCCGTCGTGCGGGCGCTGGTGCGCTACCTGCGCCAGACCGGCCTGCCGTACAGCGTCCCGTACGTCGCCCGCACGCTCGTCGCCGACGTGGGCGTCACGAGAGGACTCCTCCAGCTGTTCGAGGCGCGCCTGGATCCCGCGCTGCACCCGTCGCCGGGTGGGCGCGAGTCCGCCGTCGCCGCGGTCCTCGAGCAGGTCCGCACCGCCCTCGACCGGGTGCAGGGCCTGGACGCCGACCGGATCCTGCGCGCGCTGCTGTCGGCGGTGCAGGCCGTGCTGCGCACCAACGCCTACCAGCGCGATGCCGACGGCGAGCCCTCTGCGCACCTGTCGTTCAAGCTCGACCCGTCGCAGGTGGCCGGCATGCCGGAGCCGGCACCGGCGTACGAGATCTGGGTCTACAGCCCGCGCGTCGAGGGCGTCCACCTGCGCTTCGGCGCCGTCGCGCGCGGTGGGCTGCGGTGGTCCGACCGGCGGGAGGACTTCCGGACCGAGGTCCTCGGGCTGGTCAAGGCGCAGATCGTGAAGAACGCCGTCATCGTGCCGACCGGCGCCAAGGGCGGCTTCGTCGGCAAGTCGCTGCCCGACCCGGCGGTCGACCGCGACGCGTGGTGGGCGGAGGGGATCGCCTGCTACCGCACCTTCATCACCGGGCTGCTCGACGTGACCGACGACCTGCGCACCGGCGAGGACGGCCGCGAGGTGGTCGTGCCGCCCGACGACGTGGTCCGCTACGACGGCGACGACCCCTACCTCGTCGTCGCCGCGGACAAGGGCACCGCGACGTTCTCCGACATCGCCAACGAGATCGCGCAGTCGAGGGGCTTCTGGCTGGGTGACGCCTTCGCCTCCGGCGGCTCCAACGGCTACGACCACAAGGCCATGGGGATCACCGCCCGGGGCGCGTGGGAGAGCGTCCGTCGCCACTTCCGCGAGCTGGGCGTCGACCCGCAGACGACCGACATCACGGTGGTCGGCGTCGGCGACATGAGCGGCGACGTCTTCGGCAACGGCATGCTGCTGTCGGAGCACATCCGCCTGGTGGCCGCCTTCGACCACCGCTCGGTCTTCCTCGACCCCGACCCCGACCCGCAGGTCTCCTTCCGGGAGCGGCAGCGGCTGTTCGCGCTCCCCCGCTCCTCGTGGGCCGACTACGACCCTGCGCTGCTGAGCGCCGGCGGAGGCGTGCACTCGCGCACGGCGAAGTCGGTGCCGGTCAGCCCGCAGGTCGCGGCGCGGCTCGGCCTGCCGGAGGGCACGAGCTCGCTGAGCCCCGACGAGCTGGTGCGCGCGGTCCTGCTGGCCCCGGTCGACCTGTTCTGGAACGGCGGCATCGGCACCTACGTCAAGGCCGCGGTCGAGTCGCACGCCTCGGTCGGCGACAAGGCCAACGACGCCGTGCGGGTGGACGGCGCCGACCTGCGGGTGCGCGTCGTCGGCGAGGGCGGCAACCTCGGGCTCACGCAGCGCGGCCGCACCGAGGCCGCCCGGTCCGGCGTGCGCCTCAACACCGACGCGGTCGACAACAGCGCCGGCGTCGACTGCAGCGACCACGAGGTCAACATCAAGATCATGCTCGACCGCCTCGTCGCCCGTGGCGAGCTCGGCCAGGACGAGCGCAACGCGCGCCTGCGCCGCATGACCGACGACGTCGGCCGGCTGGTCCTGCACAACAACGACGAGCAGAACCGCGTCCTGTCGGTGGAGAGCGCGTTCACGACCGAGCTGCTGCCCGCCCACCGGCGCTTCCTCGAGGTGCTGGAGGGAGCCGGCGCGATCGACCGCGCCCTCGAGGCGCTGCCGTCCGCGGCCGAGCTCGACCGGCGGGTCCGCGACGGCGACGGGCTGACGAACCCCGAGCTGTCCGTGCTGCTCGCGCACGCCAAGATCTCGCTGCGCGCCGCGCTGCTCGAGAGCGACCTGCCGGACGAGCCGTGGGTCCGCGCGACGCTGCAGGCGTACTTCCCCGACGAGCTGGGCGAGGCGCTCGCCGACCGGCTGGCCGAGCACCCCCTGTCGCGCGAGATCGCCGCGACCGTGCTCGTCAACGACGTCGTCGCGGCGGGCGGGCTGACCTTCGCCTTCCGCGCGGCCGAGGAGACGGGCAGCGACGCCGCCGACGTCGTGCGCGCCTTCGCCGTGACCCGGACCGTGTTCGGGCTGCCGGAGCGCACCGCCGCGGTGGAGGAGCTCGACGGGCAGGTCCCGGCCGGCGAGCAGGCCCGGCTCCGGCACGAGCAGCAGCGGCTGCTCGACCGGGCGGTGCGCTGGTTCCTGCAGGCGCGGCCGGAGGGCATCGACGTCGACCGCGAGATCGAGCGCTTCGGGCCGACGCTCACCGAGCTCGCGCCCCGCGTGCCCGACCTGCTGCGCGGCCAGGACCTCGCCTTCCTGCAGCGGCGGGCGGAGGAGCTCGTCGCCTCCGGCGTCGGCCGCCCGGAGGCGCTGCGCACGACGAGCCTGCTGTTCGTCTACGCGCTGCTGGACGTCACGGAGGTGGCCGCGGCCACCGGCCGTCCTGCCGAGCAGGTCGCGGCGACCTGGTTCGCCGTCTCCGACCGCTACGGCTTCGACCGGCTCCTCACCGCCGTCTCGGCCCTGAGCCGCACCGACCGCTGGGAGACGCTGGCCCGCGCCGCCCTGCGCGACGACCTCTACGCGCTGCTGCGCGAGTTCACGACCGCCGTGGTGAGCGGCCGCTCGGCGGACGGCGACGCCGCCGCGGCGGTCGAGGCGTGGGAGGGCGAGCGTGCTGCGGCCGTCCGCCGGGCGCGCCAGACGCTCCGTGAGCTCGAGCAGGCGGGCCGCGCCGACCTCACCGCCCTGTCCGTCGCGCTGCGGACGCTGCGGACGGTGCTGCGCAGGCGGTGACCGGGCGCCGCTGACGCCGCTCGCGGCCTGCGCTCGGGACGTGCCGCGGCTGCGCGAGACGCTGCAGCTCCGCGGCGTCAGGCCCGGGCGACATCCCGCCGCCGCGCGTGGACGACGACGTCCCACTGGTCCTCGGGCAGGCCGGAGACGACCTGCCCCGTCTGCACCGGTGCGAGGCCACCGACCTCCGCGACCAGGGAGGGGCTCGAGTCGTGCCGGCTCGGGCCCTCCCCGTTGCGGTAGCG
>Ga0210040_10002990_pt1 | contig 23241 bp, 19 predicted proteins | sample CryGeyCG12114_NA_FD_185462 | JGI IMG/M metagenome (GOLD analysis project Ga0210040, IMG submission 185462) | Groundwater microbial communities from aquifer - Crystal Geyser CG19_WC_8/21/14_NA (SPAdes) (version 2) | ecosystem: Environmental > Aquatic > Deep subsurface > Groundwater | place: USA...
CTCCAAAATTGATCCAGAGCTATAATACGGGGTTTAAAGAAGGTAATCAGGGATGGCCAATCTTCGCGATTGAATATATTAACCGGTTTTATTTCTTTATATATTCGGCTGATTACTTGTCCATTCTCGTCGGTCGTATGTAAGGCCCACTCCCATTCTTCCTCCATAGCTGCGGCTAATACATTTTTTAAAGCTAAAAACTGCTCAAAAAAGAATTCTTGAATTTCCGAATCCGGATGCGTTAAAGCTATGGCTATGGAAGCAGTTTTATTATCGGCCTGCATCCGGAAGAAAACATGTTTAATACCGGTTTTGTAATTCAGCCAATTAGGTTTTAAACCTTCGACCGAAGGAATAGGTGCCAGATATTGGCCAAATGTAGTCCAAAAAGCCTGACGTAATTGGGATGCTTGTTCACGGGTGTACATTTTACATGAATGTTATTCTTTGCAAAGTAAAAATACCCCATTAGAAAGCTTTGAGAATAAATGTTTTGAAAAGTTAAAATGCTATATAATTTCTTATTCTATTAATCTCTAAATCTTTGCTCCGGGTAATTTAAGAATGAACTGCTGCCTTCTTCTTTTTAAATAATCCTTTAAAATTAAAATCTAACAAATTAGAATCGTTGCGGGCTTGGTATAAAAAGAACAAACCAATCGGTAACAAAATAGCATTTGCCGCCCACATACCTACCGGCACCATCATAATACCTTCGCGCCCGTACTTCTCGCCCAAAATGGTAAGCACGTAATAAATAATAAAAAAGAAAATAGATATAATAACCGGCATACCCAAACCACCTTTCCGGATAATAGCGCCCAGCGGAGCCCCGATTAAGAACATCATCAGGCAAGCGAAAGATTGGGTATATTTCTTGTAAATTTCAATTTCATAATTATTGGCCTCCCGGTAAGTACCTTTAAATTTTTCGGCATTATTGGTGGTGAAGCTGCGGATATTACGGGCTTTGTTCGCGGCCATAGCATAAATTTCCCGGGTTACCGGGGGTAACTCCCGCTTAGATACCTGCTCTGCTTTTAAGGGAGTGGCCCGACGGACGGAATCGGCCCGGTAATAAGAATAATAGCTGCTTATAAGTTGGTTTGATATTTTTTTCTCGTTAGTAATTTGCCGGCGCAAAGAATCGGTAAAGGCTTTCAGTTCCTTTATATTGAGCATCATTTTACTGCCTTTAAATAATTCTTCGCGGGTGCGATCGAGATTAAAGGAAGCCAGGTTGAACAACAGATTATTAGTTTTAAACCGTTGCCGCACAAAGCCGGCAGTTGCCGCATTGCTATTAAAATTATTGGAGTTTTCTTCGGCAAATATTTGTCCATTGTATAAGTCTAAAGCTAAGAACTGCTCGTTATACTTCATCGACATCTTGCCCGAATCCGCTAGGATAACGTTGGTATTTCCTTGTCCTTTGGTATGATCATAGATCATAATTCCCTTTAGGTTACTACCTTCTTCGTCTTTTTCCTCTACTTTTATGCTGTAACCGGGAATACCGTTATAAAAAGCTTTTTCTTTAATGTCCAGCGAAGGTTTCTTTTGCCGAATATCCCACAATAAACTATAAGCCTTCAGGTTTGCTTTCGGTACAATTTTCTCGTTGAAAAAGAAAGCACCAATACTCAACATAGCCGCCACCAGAAAAACCGGGCGCAAAATACGAGGCAGAGAAATTCCGGAGGTTTTAATAGCCGTTAATTCATGGTGTTCGCCCAGGTTGCCAAAGGTCATTAAAGACGATATTAATACCGCCAACGGCATAGCAACCGGAACCATGTTGATACTAAAATAGCCCAGAAGTTGAATAATAACTTCAACACCCAAATCTTTACCCACGAGATCGTCGAGGTATTTAAGCATGTATTGGGTAAGAAGAATAAATTCTACAACGGCAAACGTTAATAAAAAGGGGCCGATGAAAGATTTTAAGATTAACTTATCTAATTTTTTCATGAAAATAAAGCCACCTTGGCAGGTAGCTTTGTTTAACTAACCGAGTAATGCTATAGCAAAGATAATGCTATAACGCCATTAGCCACCAATAATTTCACGTAAACCTAAAATCAACCCATCCCACAAGTTGGTCATTTCCCGCATGTCCTCTTCTTCCGAATAATCAATAACTCGTAAATATTGCTCTTGCGTCAGTTCGCTGGTTTCAATGGTAAAATCCATATAACTGGGATTAGGGCCGTGTTTTCGATCATCCTCTAAAAATACGAAGCGTACCGATTTGTTCGTACGCTGGCTGTTCATTTCCGCAAAGTGATTGCGGTTATCCCATACGAAATTATAAATTTTATCTTCGTTAATAATTACCTTATCACAAAACCACTGTTCCAGGCCGGAAGGAGTACTCAGATAAGGATAAATCATTCGAGCAGAGGCGTTTATCGGGTATTCACTAGTAAATTTATGCTTGTTCATAGCATGAAAGTTAAAGCTAAGGCACAAAATTGTACCAGTCGTCCAATTATTTTATTTCAAAAAGTTGCTTTTCTATGTATCTTATTTATACATTTGCACTCCCAAACACGGCGGGGTAGCTCAGTTGGTTAGAGCACAGGATTCATAACCCTGAGGTCAGGGGTTCAACTCCCCTCCCCGCTACAGCAGGCTCCGATTTAATTTTCGGAGCCTTTTTTATTCTCTGCTTGCCAATTATACTACTTTTAAACAAGGGGCGCAAATTATTCATTTTTATTATGTTAGCAAAACTCCAGGTAAGTTTTACTTTAACTCTTATTCTTAAATAAAATTAGAATATAATGTATAAAGCCAAAAGCAAGTAGCTTCTTTATAAACTACCTAAATCAGCTTATTTTATAGTCTTCTTTCCAAGGAATTTATTTAATATACGATGGAAAAAACTTCTATAATTCCATAATATCTTCGTTCCAGAGTTCCGGCTTTTCAGTAATAAAATTTTGCATCATCGAGATACATTCGGGCAAGTTTAAATCAATTACTTCTACCCCGTGGCTTTCCATAAATTCCCGCGCGCCACTAAAAGTCTGCGATTCGCCCACCACCACCCTGGGTATTTTAAATTGCACAATAGTACCGGCACACATATAACAAGGCATCAGGGTAGAATAGATGGTAGTATGGCGGTAAGAACCAATGCGACCCGCATTATTTAAACAATCCATTTCGCCGTGCAAAATCGGGTTATTTTCCTGTACCCGTTTGTTATGTCCTTGCGCCACTACTTGTCCATCTTTCACCAAAACGGAGCCGATGGGAATGCCGCCCTCCGCTTGTCCTTTTAATGCTTCTGCAATGGCAAGCTGCATGTATTTATCCATAATCTATTCGAATTATCTTTTATCTAACTATTGCTGGTATTAACTTAATCAAGAAGCTGGTTAAATGTTTAGCTTATTTCTATTATTTACAAAGTATCTAACTGGTTAATTGCTTGTAGGTAGCTGATAAATAAAAAAGCTTAGCGATTAGGCTAAGCTTTTTTATTTATCAGCTAAATATCTATTTAACTTTTTCTACAATGCCCCGGAAAGCGTCCGGATTATTCATAGCTAAGTCGGCTAATACTTTACGGTTTAAATTTATCTCGGCTTTTTTAAGAGCACCCATAAATTGGGAGTAAGATAAACCATATTCCCGGGCACCAGCATTAATCCGTTGAATCCAAAGGCCCCGAAAATCTCTTTTCTTTTGCTTCCGATCGCGGTAAGCATAACCTAAACCTTTTTCTACTGCATTTTTGGCAACGGTCCAGACGTTTTTACGACGTCCAAAATAACCCTTCGCCAGTTTCATTATCCGCTTTCTTTTTTGTCGGGCGGCTACGACGTTTACTGATCTTGGCATTTCTTTACTTTTTTGGAGAATGGTGATCGGTTTCCGATTCTTTTTACCAGGCTCCGGGTGAAAAATATTTTTTAGATATTTAGCATGGCTTTCACGCGGTTGGAGTCAGCATCGCTAACCAATCCTATGTGCGTTAATGCTCTCTTCTGCTTGGTGGTTTTCTTCGTCAGGATGTGGCTTTTGAAAGCGTGTTTACGCTTTATTTTGCCAGTACCTGTCAGGGAAAACCGCTTTTTTGCACCTGATTTAGTTTTTACTTTAGGCATTTTATTTATTTTAAATTTAATTCAATCTGTTTCTGAATGTAAACCCCAACTATTCTTATTTAGTGCTTTTAGGTTTTGGAGCTAAAAATAAGAACATCCGTTTTCCTTCCAATTTTGGCAGTTGTTCTACTTTGGCCACCTCTTCTAAAGCTTGAGCAAACTTAAGTAATAGCAATTCGCCTCTTTCTTTAAATACAATTGTCCGGCCCACGAAATGAACGTAAGCCTTTACCTTAGCACCCTCACTTAAAAAAGTACGGGCATGCTTTACTTTAAACTCAAAGTCATGGTCATCGGTATTCGGGCCAAAGCGGATTTCTTTCTGAACCACTTTCTGCGTTTTGGCCTTCATTTCCCGCTGCTTCTTTTTAAGGTCGTATTTAAATTTCGAATAATCGACAATACGGCAAACAGGAGGTTCGGCTTTCGGCGAAATCTCAACTAGATCTAGATTTTGTTCCCGGGCAATGCGCAAAGCATCATCTAAAGAATAAACACCAGTCTCAATATTTTCCCCAACTAATCTTACCTGTCTGGCTAGAATCCGGTTATTAATTTTATACGGTTCTTCCACAACCCCACGTTGCGGGCCGCGTCTGTTATTATTCGTGTTTATGATTTTACCTCCTTAATTAAGCATTTTTACAATGAAGGTGCGAATATCGCACTTATTCAGTTATATAAAAAATTAAATTTTAATTTTTGCTGATAATATCAGCAAGCTCCGCTTTGAAATTCTGAATAAAAGAATCAATCGGAATACTACCCAAATCGCCTGCGCCGTGCTTACGTACCGAAACCTGTTCGTTCTCATGCTCCTTCTCGCCCACAATTAGCATGTACGGTACCTTCTGAACTTCAGCATCCCGGATTTTCCGTCCGATTTTTTCATCCCGGTTGTCAATAAAGCCCCGAATATCTTCATCGAGCAAACGCTGATAAACTTGCTGGGCATAATCCTGGTATTTTTCGGAAATGGGCAAGATGGCAAACTGTTCAGGGCTCAACCAAATCGGAAAATTACCGGCACAATGTTCGATTAACACCGCTACAAACCGCTCCATGGAACCAAAAGGCGCCCGGTGAATCATAACCGGACGTTGTTTGGTATTATCCGGAGCCGTGTATTCTAACTGAAAGCGTTCCGGCAAATTATAATCTACCTGGATGGTTCCGAGTTGCCATTTCCGGCCCAACGCGTCTTTTACCATAAAATCGAGCTTTGGTCCATAAAAAGCGGCTTCGCCGTATTCAGTTACCGTAGGCAATCCTTTTTCCTGAGCCGCCTCAATAATGGCCGATTCGGCTTTTTCCCAAGCTTCATCTGAACCAATGTATTTAGTCCGGTTATCCGGATCGCGCAACGAAACCTGGGCGGTATAATTCTCAAAGCCTAAAGCCTTGAAGACGTATAAAACCAAATCAATAACTTTAATAAATTCTTCTTTTACCTGATCGGGCCGGCAAAAAATATGGGCGTCATCCTGCGTAAAGCCCCTTACCCGGGTTAAACCGTGCAACTCCCCGCTTTGCTCGTACCGGTAAACGGTGCCAAACTCGGCTAAGCGTAAGGGCAAATCGCGGTAAGAGCGAGGTTTGGTTTTATATATTTCGCAGTGATGCGGGCAATTCATGGGTTTCAAAAAAAACTCTTCTCCTTCGTTCGGAGTCCGGATAGGTTGAAAAGAATCGGCGCCGTACTTTTCGTAGTGCCCAGAAGTTACATATAACTCTTTGCTGGCAATATGCGGCGTCACTACTTGCTGGTAACCGGCCCGGGTTTGCGCTTTGCGCATAAAATTTTCCAGGCGTTCGCGCAGCATGGTACCTTTGGGTAACCACAAGGGCAAGCCCATGCCCACTTTTTCGGAGAAAGCAAATAACTCCAGTTCTTTACCCAACTTCCGATGGTCCCGGCGCTTAGCTTCTTCCAGGCGTTCCAGGTACTCGGTAAGTTCTTTTTGCTTGGGGAAAGTGATGGCGTAAACGCGGGTTAACTGTTCGCGTTTTTCATCTCCGCGCCAGTAGGCTCCCGCTACGTTCATCAGCTTGGCCGCTTTTATAAAGCTGGTATTGGGTATATGGGGGCCACGGCACAAATCCACAAAATTTCCTTGCGAATAAAAAGTAATGGAACCATCCGGTAAACCTGCCAACAAATCAAGTTTATATTGATCGCCTTTCTGGGTAAAATATTCAATAGCTTCGGCTTTAGGAACCGGGCGACGAACAAATTCACTTTTATTACGCGCCAGTTCCAGCATTTTTTGTTCGATGGACGCAAAATCATCCTGCGATAACTGTTTACCACCTAGATCAATGTCGTAATAAAAACCATTTTCAATAGCCGGGCCAATGCCAAACTTTACGCCGGGATAAAGAGCTTCTAACGCTTCGGCAAGTAAATGGGCCGAGGAGTGCCAGTAGGTTGCCTTTCCTTCCGCATCGTTCCAGGTTAATAATTGAATACGGGCATCTTGTTCAATAGCCCGGTTCAAATCCCATATTTCATTATCTACTTTTATTGCCAGTACATTGCGGGCCAAACCTTCGCTAATACTGGCAGCTATTTCGTAACCGGTAGTTCCCTGGGGGTATTCCCGCACCGAACCATCCGGTAAAGTAATTATTATCATCTTATCTATTAATAAGTGTTTTGGGTTGTATCGGCGTAATAAAACGGATCTCCTAACCTACGCAGACTATCTCTTTTAATCTTGTACAAAGCCCAATTAGAACGTCGCACGCCCCACTGGGCGCGAATATCATTCGGATCTTTTTTCAGTACTTTTGTATATTGCTGCAAAGCTAAGCGGAACCGACCACTTTTTTCATAGCTTTCAGCTAATATTTCTTTCAGTTGCGGCAAGGTATCATTCACCAGCTTTACTTTTTCCAGATGATGCACTACTTGTTTAAAATCTTGTTGTTTGTAGCTTATCAATCCTAACTCATAATGAGCTTTATATAACCCAGGATCTAACCGGATGGCTTTGTTTAAACTGTATTGGGCACTATCTGGGCGGCGGATGCCGGTATAACCCAGTCCTTTTTGATACCACAAATACCCATTCAGACTATCTATTCTTTCGGCACGTTTAAGGTAAAAGAAAGCTCTTGCATGGTCCTTTTTCCCATTATACATACTGGCCAACTGCAAATAAGGGTAAATAAAATCGGGTGAACTTTGAATGGCCCGCCGAAAATTTATAATGGCCGAGGCCGTATCGAATAATTCGGCCCGGGCCACGCCACGGTAATAGAGCGCATATTCGTGGGTCGGGATACTGGCTAAAGCAATATTTACCTCCTCAATAGATTCTGAATACTTTTTTAACCGAATTAATAATTCAGCCTGCAAAATATATATTTCGTATCCTTTGTAGCCCAGTTTCTCCGCATCGGCAGCAGCAGATTGAGCAGCTTTATAATTTTTAGCTTGTCTCAATAATAAGGCTTTCCGAAAATAATATTCGCCTTTATCTCCGTCTAAATCTATGGCAAATGCAATATCCTTCAAAGCTTGGGCAATGTCTCCTCTCTCCTGCAATAACACGGCTCGGCGGGCGTATAAAGAAGCATTATTCCGGTTTCTACGAATAGCAATATTTAAGTCACTAAGTTTAATTTCTGAACTGCCGGCTACTTTTTTCAGGCTTACCATATATTCCTGATTAATTGCATCAGAAGTACAGGCGTTAAAAAACACAAAACATAAAATTAACCAAAGCAAGTTTTTTAAGTGCATAATGAACTTAAAATAAAGCGTATTGAACACTTTTAAGAATTATTTATTTGTAATCTTAAATGTTAGTTTCTAAAACTCGTGCCAGACAAAGGTAATATGTACGCCAGGAAAATGGCACAATAAAATCTTTTAATTGGGGTTAGTTTTAAATTAAAAGCTTTATTTAACTTTTAGTAAACAGCTGTTGATTTAAATATTGGCGGGAGTTGAAGTTATAGCAGGCGCTTTTACTACTACTTTATCACCGATTTCTTGTAGTAGCGCTTTACACCTCCGACTTATTTCAAGATCTTCGGAGGTAATTAAATTTAGCTTAATGGCTTCTTGTAATACCAAAATACTTTGCTCAATTTGTTTCGTATCCTTGTATATAATAGCTAAATCGTAAAAGCCACTAATATTTAGCGGATCCTGAACAATCGATTTTTTCAGAGCTTCAATAGCTTTATAATTATTAGCCCCTTTGGGAATCTCACCAGTAAAAAATTTAGCAGCGGTTACTTCCAGAAAATTCAGATTAGCAACTTTATAATGCCAACGGCCAAGTAATTGCCAGGCGGCGGCATGAGCAGGATTAAATAATAAAGCTTTATCTACATGGTCTTTTATACTACTGAGATTAACCAGACGATCTTTAGGCCCGGATACCAAAGATAAATTAGTTATGGCCAAGGCCATGGCATAATGACTATCGGCTCCGTTTGGTTTTACTTGTAAAGCCGATTCGGCATAAACTTTAGCGGAGGTGAAATGTTGGATTTTTTCAGTTTCGTCCGAATAACGTGCGCCAATTCTGGATTCCAGCAAACTTGCTTTATATAAAGCTTCATACTGCTCAGGATTATCTAATAGCACCAATTGATACTTCACTAAAGCTTCACTGTCTTTATACTGGTTATATAAATCATTTGCTTCTTTTAATAAATCATCAATAGGCGCAGAAGCAAAGGTGTGGCCCACAAACGCCAGCCACACCCCTATAACTACTAAAAATTTAGAAACTAATCGATTCATTTAAAATGTATATCGTTCCTTTAGCCGGTTAATATAAGAAAAAGTTAAAATAAATTTAATTGACGCTTCTCTTTTTTTGGTTTTTCTTCGGCATCAACCGCTTCAACTACACTTACTTGTTTACTAACTTCTAAAGAAAAAGTTGCTCCGGTTTCTAACGCTACTTCCACGTCAGGTGGTAACGTAACCGAAATTGGTTTTGGTACTTTTTTTACTTGCTTTACGGGAGCAGCCGGATTTTCTTCCTCGGTTTTTAATAACTGAATGGCATGTATTTTTAAATAATTCAATTTATTACCGTTTGCTTTCCAGCCTTTTACATCAATTACGCCGCTCAGACTAATAATCTCCGTCAGCTTATCCCCTTTTTTATCGCGTTGGAACTTAATTTCCGCCATGGGCTCTGGTGCGGTAGTAACGGCCACCAACCGGGAACCTTTGGCTTCACTTAAGTACGAAAATCGTTTGCCAGCCGTGCGGGTTTCAATCCGGAAACGTTTCACATAATAATTTTTATTGTTTCCATCGTAATGAATAGCGGTAATAACCCGTTCCGGATCAAATTTTTCAATTACTTCTATATTAGGAACATCGTAATGATTCGTTAAATCAAAAGAAGTTAACTCGTAATTTCCATCTTTAAACAACACTAAAATAGTATCCTCGGTATTAAAACTGCCTAAGTACCTGCCCCGCGATTCGGTATTTAAACGGCCTATTACTTCATCGTAGTAAATTTCACGACCTCCTAAAGTAGAATCGCCCAAGCTTTTCTGCACAATTTTCTTCACCGGGTATTTGGTTACCGTATTACCCTGGGAGCCTTTTCCCTTAATCATCAACTCGGCAAAATCATAATCTAAAACTTTAACCCGTGCCGCAGACACTGGTGATAATGTAATAGTTACAACTTCTGATTCGCTATTAGGATTAGCCGTTAAGTAATGTACTTTAGAACCTTTATTGCCTTTGGTTAAGTCGTATTCTTTGTCGCGGGTGATGCCATTTACCGAGAAACGTTTGGCCATGGATATACCGGATTTACCGTCCACGTAAATCATGTTATACACCATGTGTTCATCATTCCGGTTGTAAATGCCGGCATATATAATATCCTTCCCCACGAACGTTTTTTCCGCAATTTTTATCACCCGGAATTTACCATCCTTCGTAATGGCAATAATATCATCCATGTCGGAGCAATCGCAAATGTATTCCACAAAGCCGTCTTTCTTTAAACCATAACCCACAAAGCCATCGGCCCGGTTAACGTATAATTTTTGGTTCGCTATAGCAACTTTCTGCGCCGAAACGACATCAAACGTCCGGATTTGGGTTTTACGATCCCGGCCCGCTCCATATTTTTTTAATAAATTTTCAAAGTAGGCAATGGCAAATCGCGTCAAGTTCGCCAAGTTATCTGTTACTTCGGCCATTTCTTCTTCTAGCTTCTGAATGTATTCATCCGCTTTAAAAGAATCGTATTTGGATATCCGTTTAATTCTTATTTCGGTCAGGCGGATAATATCTTCCTGCGTTACTTCCCGGCGTAATAATTTTTTAAAGGGTTTTAATCCGCGGTCGATTGCTTCCAATACTGCTTCCCAAGTGGTACACTCTTCAATTTTGCGGTAAATGCGGTTCTCAATAAATATTTTCTCCAGCGACGACATGTGCCATTTCTGATCGAGCTCCGCCGCCCGGATTTCTAATTCCCGTTTCAGTAAAGCAAGCGTTTTCCGGGTAGAAATCTGCAGCACCTCATCTGCCGTCATGAAATGCGGCTTATCCTCGATAATCACGCAGATATTGGGCGATATCGATACTTCACAGTCCGTGAAAGCATACAAAGCATCAATGGTTAAGTCCGGCGAAACACCCGGCGGCAACTGTACGTGAATTTCCACGTTGGCCGCCGTGTTATCGATTACCTTTTTAATTTTGATCTTATTGTTCTCACTCGCCTTAACAATCGATTCCATCAAAGCTGTGGTAGTGGTACCATAGGGCACATCCCGGATAATTAACAGCGATTTATCTACTTTCTCGATGGTAGCGCGCACCCGAATCCGAGAGCCTTTTACCCCGCCTTTGTAATCAGCGATATCAATCATGCCGCCTGTCTGGAAATCCGGCAAAATCAAGGTTGGTTTACCTTTCAGTACATCAATAGAAGCTTTAATCAACTCCTTAAAGTTGTGCGGCATAATTTTCGTAGATAACCCCACGGCAATACCTTCCACCCCCTGCGCTAACAAGAGCGGGAATTTAACGGGCAAGGTTACCGGTTCATTTTTCCGGCCATCGTAAGATGCCTGCCAAACGGTAGTATCTGGGTTAAAAACAACATCCAGCGCAAATTTGGATAATCGGGCCTCGATATAACGGGCTGCGGCCGCACTATCGCCGGTGCGTACATCGCCCCAGTTCCCCTGCGTCTCGATCAATAAGTCTTTTTGGCCCAGGTTTACAATGGCGTCACCAATAGAAGCATCGCCGTGCGGGTGATACTGCATGGTTTGCCCAATTACGTTGGCTACCTTATTGAAGCGGCCATCGTCCATCTCTTTCATGGCGTGCAAAATACGGCGCTGCACGGGTTTCAAACCATCTTCAATCGCGGGTACGGCCCGCTCCAAAATTACGTACGAAGCGTAATCCAGGAACCAGTTTTCGTACATGCCGTCAACGGCCGTAATAGTATGTATTTTCTCGTCACCTTCTCCAAACGAGGTGCTCAATATATCTTCGTTTTCGATATCTTTATGCATAAATTTCTTCTTCAACTTTAGCCGCCTCTTCTACAATATCCTTTTCAATTTTCAGGTTATCGATAATAAAATTCTGGCGCTCCGGGGTGTTTTTACCCATAAAATAACTTAGTATTTTCTGAATGGAGGTTTCCGCGTGTAATATAACCGGCTCCAACCGGATATTATCACCAATAAATTTACCAAACTCTTCCGGCGATATTTCACCTAAACCTTTGAAGCGGGTAATTTCCGGATTTTTACCCAGCTTGCGCATAGCTTCCTGCTTTTCGGTTTCGTTGTAGCAGTAAATGGTTTCTTTTTTATTCCGAACCCGGAAAAGAGGCGTTTCCAGAATATATAAATGGCCGTTTTTTACTAAATCCGGAAAGAACTGCAGGAAAAACGTAAGCAGCAGTAACCGAATGTGCATGCCATCCACGTCAGCATCGGTGGCAATTACCACCCGGTTATACCTTAAATCATCCAAGCCTTCTTCAATGTTTAAGGCATGCTGCAACAGGTTAAATTCCTCGTTTTCATACACTACTTTCTTCTTCAATCCAAAGCAGTTCAGGGGCTTACCGCGTAAACTAAATACTGCTTCGGTATCTACGTTCCGGGATTTGGTAATAGATCCACTTGCAGAATCCCCTTCGGTAATAAACAAAGTAGAAAGCAGGTGCTTTTCGTTTTGCTCGTTTGTGAAATGGACACGGCAATCGCGGAGTTTGCGGTTGTGCAGATTTGCCTTTTTAGCCCGCTGGTTGGCTAGTTTTTTTATACCGGCCATATCTTTGCGCTCACGCTCGCTTTGCTCAATGCGCCGCTTCATGGCATCCCAAACGGCCGGATTCTGGCGGAGGTAATTATCCAAATGCTCCTTTACGAAATCATTGATATACCCCCGTACCGTAGGACTATCGGGGCCCATGAGCAAAGAACCTAACTTGGTTTTTGTCTGCGATTCAAAAACCGGCTCCTGTACTCGTACACTTATAGCGGCAATAATAGAAGCCCGGACATCAGATGCTTCGTAATCTTTCTTGGCAATTTCCTTCACGGTTTTCACAATAGCCTCTCGGAAGGCAGCTAAGTGCGTACCGCCTTGCGTGGTATATTGGCCGTTTACAAAAGAGTAATATTCTTCACCGTATTCGTCGCCGTGCGTTAAGGCAATTTCAATATCTTCGCCTTTCAGATGAATAATGGGATACCGCAGGGCTTCCACATCGGTTTTATGCGCCAGCAAATCTTTTAACCCGTGCTCCGAAAAATATTTGGTGCCGTTGAAATTAATGGTTAAGCCGGCATTTAAATAAACATAGTAACGAATTTGATTTTCAATGTACTCCGGAATAAAACGGTAGTTTTTAAAAATAGTATCGTCCGGTATAAAGTTAATTAAAGTACCGTTGCGCTGCGACGTTTCCTGTAATGGATGATCCTGTACCAGCTCGCCCCTCTCAAATTCGGCGGTTTTCATCTGGCCGTCGCGAATAGACTGCACTTTAAAGGAGCTCGCTAAAGCATTGGTAGCTTTGGTACCAACCCCATTTAAACCAACCGACTTCTGGAAAGCTTTGCTATCGTATTTACCCCCGGTATTAATTTTGCTCACGCAGTCGATTACCTTGCCCAACGGAATACCCCGGCCGTAATCGCGCACCTGAACTTTAAGATCCGTTATTTTTATTTCAATGGTTTTGCCATTGCCCATCACGTATTCGTCGATGGAATTATCAATAATTTCTTTTACTAATATATAGATACCGTCGTCCTGGGAAGAGCCGTCACCAAGTTTGCCAATGTACATACCCGGCCGTAAGCGGATGTGTTCGCGCCAATCAAGAGAACGAATACTGTCTTCGGTATAAGCGTTATTTTGTTCTGCCATTCTTTAAAAAAAGTGCTACTAATTAGTTTAAAATAGGATTAAAGATAATGAAAAAACCTGAGATGGAAAAATGAATTAAGCTGTATTTCGGAATAAAATAAGCAGTTTTTAACTCAAAATTTAACGTTTTTTGAAATCCTATTTTGGTTAATAATGTAACCAATTCAGAGAAAAACAGGTTCAATAAAACAGCTTGTGACCTATTCTAAATCATATTTTTAATAATTGGCAAATTGAGACTAATTACTTATAAATGCCGGATATTTTAGCTAAGACAAGTTATTATAAATAAAAATTTTACAGGTCTAATCTCGCCTTAAAATTACATTAACATGGAGTTGAAATTTCCTACTTATTTTAAGTATACCATTATTTTATTAGGTCTGATCTTGCTGGTTTATGTCCTGCAACTGTTTCAGTCTATTCTGGTTCCTATCTGTTTTTCCATGTTATTTGCTTTGCTCCTCTTGCCTTTAAGTGAAAAGCTGGAAAGACACATGCCGCGCACGTTGGCTACTTTGCTCTGTTTAATTTTTATGGTTATTTTTTTAGCCGGCTTAATCTGGCTTCTTTCTGCTCAGCTAATCAGTTTTTCCGAAGAATTAAAGAACATCTCGGATAAAATAACCGTGTTTGTAAACAATGTGCAACAGTTTTTATTTCAAAAATTTGCCATTCAACCTACCAATCCGAACGAACTAATCAGTAAAAATTTAACGATGCTCCGCGAGACCGGCACCCGGTTTTTAGGTAGTACTATTTCCATAACTACGGGAGCCTTAAGTGTAATTACGCTAATACCTATTTACATATTTTGTATGCTTTATTACCGTGATCATTTCCGGCGGTTTATTTTTCAGTGCATTTCCCGCGACACCCGTGATACCTTTATGACCACGATGGATAATATCCAAAAAGTAGTGGCCAGTTATATTTCCGGACTGATGATCGTGATAGTAATTGTAGCTATTCTCAATACAATTGGTCTTTTAATAATGGGCGTACCTTATGCTTTCTTTTTTGGAGCATTTGCTTCTGTCTTAACCATTATTCCTTACGTGGGCATCTTAATTGGGGCTTTATTGCCGGCTATGTTTATATTAATTCAGTCGGGATCTTTGGTGAATGCCGTAATTGTTATTGGAATTTTTACGTTTGTACAATTTCTGGAAGGCAATTTTATTACTCCTAATATTACCGGTTCTAAAGTAAGTATAAATCCATTTGCCGCTATTTTAGCTTTGATTATTGGCGGCGAAATATGGGGAGCAACGGGTATGATACTTTCAATACCGATTATTGCAATATTAAAAGTTATATTTGATGCTTACGAACCTCTTAAACCGCTGGGCTACTTGCTTGGTGATGTAAACCATCGGGAAGCAACTGGCCCAGGTTTAATCGGCAGGCTTTTAGAACGTTTTAAAAATATGTTTCGGGTAAACACCAGCAAATAACTCATCGTTTGAAGTTTAGTTATAAATTTTAGTAATCTAAATATTTAGCATATTAAATTACAATTTTTACCTCCTCTGTTTTCCTAATCTGGTAAAAAGTTAAACTGGTTATTAAAAACAGGATTACATCACTAATCTAGTAACTTATTACTAGGGTGTAACATTATCTAGAACAGTTCAGTATAAATGTAAATATTCGAAGCCACTATATTGTGAGCATTTTATATTAAATGTAAAGGAGACCTTAGAATGAATACGACTTTTGATGAAAATACCAGCCGGACTGTAAATGACCTTATTGAAACTTGTAAAGGTGGTATGAAAGGGTACGAAACTGCTGCCGGCAGCGTAGAGAATCCGCAATTAAAATCAGAGTTTAGCCGCTTATCCCAGCAACGCGCTACTTTTGTAAACGAACTGGAAAGCACCGCCCGCCAATACGGCCTGACAGCTCAAGATGAAAATACTCTGGAAGGAGTAGCCATGGATGCTGCCGGAGCTGTACACCGGGGTTGGATAAATATAAAATCGGCTATAACCGGCAATAGCAGTGAAGCCATTCTGAATGAATGTGAAAACGGTGATGCTGCCGCTTTAAAAACCTACGAACAAGCTTTATCTGTGCAGGCTTTACCTGCCGATCTAATTTCGGTAATTGAAAAACAGCACCAGGAAATTTTGGAAGCTAAAAATCGCATCACATCATTAAAACAAACTACGTAATAGTTAAACAAAAATAAGTTTAGTGATTGTTTAGTAAAAAGGCAGCCTTTTGGGTTGCTTTTTTATTTATATGAGTTGTAGCATTATTACTAGCCAGGTACTTACTAAATATATTAGTTTTACTAAATAATTGAAACAGATTGTACATTTATTTGGTTATAGTAACAAGCACGGGGAAGCAGTATTACCCGCATAACAGACCGATTTTGTACGCAATCATTGATATTGAAACTACCGGCGGACAGCCTTCTCAGGATAGAATTACGGAAATTGCTATCTTTATACACGATGGCAAACAGATAGTAGATCAGTTTAATACTCTTATTAATCCCGAACGGCCCATTCCTTTTTTTATAACCCAACTCACCGGCATTACCGATGCGATGGTACAGGATGCGCCCAAGTTTCATGAAGTAGCCCGCGATATTGTTAAATTTACCGAAGACAAAATTTTCGTGGCTCATAATGTCCGGTTCGATTATTCCTTTATTAAAAAAGAATTTGCTGATTTAGGCTATACCTACCAACGGAAAACTTTGTGTACCGTGCGCCTGAGCCGGTCACTGATGCCTGGTTTACCTTCTTACAGTTTAGGCAAACTCTGTAAAAGCATTGATATTGATTTAAAAATGCGGCACCGCGCTATTGGTGATGCCGAAGCTACCGCCGAGTTATTCGATCGCCTGCTTAAGATCAATCAAAAGGAACTGACCCCTTCGGAGGATACCCTGAAAGAAAGTAAAGTGGCCCTTTCCAATGCCGTTAAAACTTCTTTACTGCCGCCAGCCATTACGAAAGAACAGGTAAATGCATTACCGGATGCCGCCGGCGTGTATTATTTTTACGACAGCGATGGCCAGGTTATTTATGTGGGTAAAAGTATAAATATCCGCAAGCGCATTATCCAGCACTTTAATATTGATTATAAAAGCAACAAATCAATTGAATTTAAAAACCGCATTGCCGATATTACTTACGAACTAACCGGCAGTGAACTGGTAGCCTTACTTTACGAATCGGATTTAATTAAAAAATTAAAACCCCAATATAACCGGCAGCAGCGCCGCAGCGTCTTTTCCTCCGGTATATACCTGTACGTGGATGCCAAAGGTTATAAATGCTTGAGTTTTGATAAAGTAAATTCTGCCCGGGTACCATTAATTGCTTTAGAAAATCATTTCAAATCCAAGAGCTTTTTATTTCATAAAGTTGAAAAATATAATTTGTGCCAGAAGTTAAGTGGCTTGTATAAATCGAGTGGAGCTTGTTTTAATTTTCAGGTACACCAATGCAAAGGCGCTTGCCTGGGTTTGGAATCACCGGAAGAATACAACGCCCGCGTGGATGCCGCTATTGAATCATTTAGCTTCGAACACGACAACTTTGTTTTAATCGGGAAAGGCCGCGAAGCGGGCGAACGCTCCGTTGTTTGCGTAGAAAATGGCCGTTACTTAGGTTTCGGTTTTGTTGATGATTCTTTTTCAGCGAGTAATATGCAGGATTTTAAAGAGGCCATTAAATTTTACGTCGATAATAAAGATATTCAACAAATAATCCGGGGTTATTTGCGCACCAAGCATAAAGATAAATTATTAGTTTTTTAAAAATCCTTCACTTGTGAAGGAACATGTATAAAAATTCTTTTATATAATTATCCCAGGCAGCTAGTAGCTGCCTTTTCTTTTTGGCTAAACTAATTAAATGATTATTACTATTTTTCTAAAAGCCCTTAACACGCTCATCAAGTATATTTTAGCTAGTTTTTACGGTTAATAATAGCTCAGAATAGCAAATCCTCTTTACAGATAAATTTGGCATTCGGCCTATTAACTTAAAACAAAAAGTAGTTCTTGCCAGGTATTTAAAAAATTTAATTTTTACGTAAATACCGCAACTTTATTACTACTTTCGGCTATGAATTTTAGCTAGTATTCTCTAATGACTTTTAAATATTCTTTTATTATTTCTTTTGTTTTACTGTTTGGTTGTGCCCGGCAAAATTATTATCAGGCAGATGCTTTGGTAAATTCGTCTGTAGAAATCGATAATGAGCCTTCCGAAAATAAATTATATTCTGTTACCGCTGGCCGGCACTATCAAAAAAATAAAATTCATGAGCTTATTTGGGGGCAGCATTACCGGCAAGTATGGGCAACACCGGTGCCAGCTCCTGCAATCGATATTAAATATATTCTGGGCGGCTTGCAACCGCTGGAATTAGGTGGTGGATTACAAAGCACCAGTTTGGCTTTGAAAAATAATCAGGGCCGCATTTATACCATGCGCACCCTCGATAAAGATCCGGCAAAATCTATTAATCCATTTCTTCGCAAGACTTTTTTAGCCAATGTCATGCGGGATCAAACATCGGCTATGAACCCGTACGGAGCTTTTATGGTACCTACGTTAGCCAAAGCTGCCAAAATACATCATACCAACCCCCAATTATTTTATGTTCCCCCAGCTAATAACGGTTTAGGTGAATTTAGTAATCACTTTGCCGGAAAAGTAGTTATGCTGGAAGAAAAATTTACGGAGAAAGGATCTTTAACTTCTGCTTTCGGTCAGGCTATAGATTTGCTTAATACCCAAACATTTCTGAAAAACCGGTTTAACTCCTATACTCACAGTGCCGATCAATTAGCTTTTGCCCGGGCCCGTTTGTTCGATGTATTTATCCTGGATTGGGACCGGCACGTTGGGCAATGGAATTGGGCGCAGGTACCCGCTGAGAAGGGCTACTTGTATGAACCAGTGCCGAAAGATCGGGATCAAGCTTTTTACCGCTACGATGGATTTATTCCGTGGCTCACCACCCGTAAAATTTTAACCCAGCCATTTAAAGCATTAAGGCATAACCGACAGGACGTAGCTAGTTTAATTTATAAAGCTAGGTTTTTGGATGAACGATTGTTAAACGAAGTAACAAAATTGGAGTGGCTAGCGATTGCCCAGGAGCTGCAAGCAGAATTAAACGATGAAACCATCCGAAAAGCAATTGCGGCCATGCCGGAACCAATCCAAAATGTTACTGGAGAAAACACGTATAACTTGATTAAATCGCGCCAGGATCAACTACCAGCTTTGGCGACCAAAATGTATACTCTTCTAGCTAAGAAAGTAACTATTGCGGGCTCGGACGAAAAAGAAAGGTTTATTGTAAAACGTAGTGATAGTAAAACTCTAGTTCAGGTTTTTAATTTAACAGCAAATAATATAGATTTACCCTTTCTTTTTTTCGAACGGGAATTCTTAGCGGAAGAAACTAAAGAAATTACTTTATACGGATTGGGCCAGGACGATGAATTTATGATCGAAGGTCAGGCAAACAAAAACCCGAAACTCATTATCTATGGCGGTCCCGGTCAGGATACCATAAACAGTACCGCGGTAGTAAAAGGCAGGGGTAAAAAAACTATAATTCATGATCTACCCGATACAACTAAGCTGCAAGTTGGCAAAGAGAGCAAATTTAGAACTTCCCCGGAAAACCAATCAGAAGAATACCCGCGAACAACAGAGTAGCTTCTGCTGATTATAATATCATTTTTGGAATAACTTAGATGTGAATTGTGGCAGTACTTTTTCGCCAAAGGTTTGAATAAATTGTTCTTGCTCCAGATTTACATTATGTAAATAAAGATGATCAAAACCTAATTCAATATCTTGGGCGAGCCAGTCAATATGTTTTTGTACATTAGCCGAAATCCGCACAGCATTATCCAGTTCATTCGGATTTACGAACTGCGCGGCGGCTTCAAATTGTTCCGGTATTCGCAAATCACTCAGTAATTTTGAATCAAATATATTGGCCCTCCACTGGTCAAAAGCGCCTTGCCGGGCTTTTTCTTCCGTATCGGCATAAGATAATTGTACTTTTAAATACATGGGTTTGCCTTCACCGCCCCCCCGCCGGAATGCCGCCACTACTTTTTTAAGTTCAGCGGCTGGTTTGGAAATGGTAATCATGCCGTCGGCCCAACTCCCAACCCATTCGGCGGTGGCTTCCGATATAGCAGCGCCAATAATTAAAGGTTTAATCTCCGGACGCGTATACAGCGTTGCTTCCTCCACCGTAACCAATCCTTTATACGTCACGGTTTCCCCGTTCCACAAAGCTTTAATAATGTCTACCGATTCTTTTAAACGGATATTACGGTCGGCTTTGGCCGGCCATTTATCTCCCGTTATCATTTCGTTTAAAGCCTGCCCTGATCCTTGCGCCATCCAAAAACGTTCCGGGAACATTTCGCCCAGGGTAGCGGACGCCTGCGCAATAATAGCCGGATGATACCGCTGCCCCGGTGCATTCACAACACCAAAAATTAAATTGGTAGCTTGTAAAGCGGCGCCTAACCACGACCAGGCAAAACCGCTTTCGCCTTGTTTGTTCGTCCAAGGATGAAAATGATCGGAAGATAAAGCTGCTTTAAAACCGGCCTGCTCGGCTAATTGTACATACCGCAGTAAGGCACTCGGTTTAAATTGTTCGTGCGAGGCATGATATCCAATTAAAGCCATATTATGGGAAGAAAAGTAGTTGGAAGATTGAAATTACTGTAAGTATGAATTTTTTATTTTTATGAGCCTGGTAGAAGAATTGTTGCGACTAAATTATTGAACTCCGGTTTCATTTTTAACGGTTTTCAGCATTTCTAGCACCAGTTTTTCTGTGGGTGAAATAAAGCTTTCTTCGGCTTTGGTTGCGTCGTGTTCCTTCAAGAAATCAAACAGCTTATCTTCCTTAAAAAAATCGAGTACCTGCGGGTGCACATAATATTTACTGCATACGGCAGGCGTATTACCTAACCCTTTCGCCACTTGCTTAAATGCTTCTTTCACGGTTTTCTCTTTTTCCAGTTCCGGTTTTTCGCCGATCAGCTGTTCCAGACATTCTACCATTAATACCGTTCCGCCCCAAGTCCGGAAATCTTTTGCCGTAAAATCGGCCCCGCTAATTTCCTGAATATACGCATTTACATCGCCTGATTCCAGAGGCCGCCGTTCTCCCGATTCATCGTAATACTGAAATAAATCGTAGCCCGGTATATCTTTGCATTTTTTAACCAATTTGGCTAATCGCCGGTCCTGGATATCTATTTCGTGCTCCACTCCCTTTTTCCCCACAAATTTTAAACGGATGTTCTCGCCTTGTATCTGCACATGTTTATCCCTTAAAGTGGTTAGGCCGTAAGACTTGTTCGATTTAGCGTAATATTTATTGCCTATCCGGATTAAAGAATTATCCAAGAGGTTTACCACAATGGCAGTAATTTTCTTTTTGCTTAAATCTTTTAAAGCGATATCGTGTTCAATTTGCCGGCGGATGTCCGGTATTTTTTCGCCAAAGGCAATCATGCGCCCAAACTTGGTACCACTACGGGCATTTCGCCATTTCGGATGATAGATGTATTGTTTGCGTCCTTTTTGATCCCTTCCGGTAGCCTGAATATGGCCGTTAGCCGACGGACTAATCCAAACAGCCGTCCATGCCGGCGGAATTATTAATTTATTTACCCGATCCAGTATTTTTTCGTCGCTAATTGGTTCGCCTTTGGTACTAAAGTAAACAAAACCTCCTTTTATTTCCTGACGGGTAATTCCTTTGCCAGTATCCGGTAAATAGCGCAGCCCGGCTTCTACCGCCGACTGAGCCGGATCGGCATACAACGCATGTACATCATCGAATACTGTTACTGCCATTTTATGTATAAATTTAACACTAGTTTACTACAGCTATTAAACCAATCCGGGTTAAAAAAGTTATAGAACTGCCTTCCGTCTTACCTCTAAAAAATTCACTTAGCTCTATTTCCGCTTTCATTAAATATTAGATTTAGTATATACTCATCATCTTTTATGTTCTTTTTCTCGTTTAAGAATTTTAGTATTGTAAGTCAGAAGATATTAGGGCGCACCCAGTTTGTTTATTCGTTATCAAAAACAAGTATTAAAACACAAGTGTAAGGCAAGAATTTAAATTTGTAATATTCATTAAAACAATCACTTACATATTAAAAAATTAAATTCTTATTTAATTAAATACTTATTAATAATCTATTTTCAACTAAAGCTTTGCTATGAAAGCAAATTCTAATCTTTACTTATTTCAACTAAGCTTTATTCTTAGTGTTTGTTTTATCTCAAGTTCTTGCACAAAAGATAAAAATGGCGATCGACTTATATTTTCCATTGAAGATGATATAAACTTGGGCTTGCAGGTATCTTCCGGCGTAGATTCAACTTATCGGGCGCAAGGCCAATTAATCGAAAGAAATGATCCGCGTTATGCACTTGCCTACCAACACTTGGATCGGATAGTGGCTACTATTTTAAATTCCGGTAAAGTATCCTATCGCTCAGAATTTAAATGGGAAGCTAAAATTATAAACGATGATAAGGTTTTGAATGCGTTTGCTACGCCGGGGGGGCACATTTATGTTTATACCGGATTAATAAAATATTTAGATAATGAAGATCAGTTTGCCGGTGTATTGGGTCACGAAATAGCTCACGCTGATCAACGCCACACTACCAAACAACTGCAAAAGCAATACGGGATTGCCCTGCTCTTATCGGTTGCTTTGGGGGATAATCCCGGTACCCTGACCCAGATAGCCACGGGCCTAGCCGGTTTAAAATTTAGCCGGGATGCGGAGCAGGAAGCGGATGAATTTTCGGTTGTTTACCTGAGCGGTACAAATAAATATGCTTGTAATGGCGCGGCTGGTTTCTTTGAAAAGATGCGCATCGAAGATCAGGCAGGAGGAAGTGTTGAATTTCTTAGTACTCACCCTGATCCGGGTAACCGGATAGCGGCTATTAACGCCAAAGCGCAGGAAGTTGGCTGCCGCACCTCCCCGGCAACTACCGATCAATACCAGCAGTTTAAACAAAGTTTAAACCAGTAAATTTTACTACCGGCCGATTATTTAAGCTATTTACCAAAATTTCAAAGCAACCAGTATGGCAGACTTAAAAGAGGTTCTTTTAACGTTTACAAAGCAAATTGAAGGAAAATTTGACGATTTAGTATTTGACTTGCGGAGCAGATTGAATCTGTTTCAGCCATTGCAAATAGTTACGTATCGTAGCTACGGTACTGTAAATCGTCTTTATATAAAAGGCCGGGTTATGGGTGATAAAGGAATTACGGTATCAGCGGGCAATGAAACGGTGCTGTATAACCTTCTGAATATGTATAAACGTTTTGAGAGCGATGAAGTGCCGAATGCCCGTTTGCGGATACGGTTTGAAGACCAGGAACTTATGGTGACAACCGATACGGAAGGTTATTTTACCCTCAACATTGCTCCTTCCACACCACTGCACCTGGATGATATCTGGCACCGTATAATTGTTGAATTAATAGATGCACCTGTTCCGGTACCAATTGGTTTGCAGGCGCAGGCTGAAATTCTGGTGCCGCCACCCGACGCAGAATACGGCATTATCAGTGATATCGACGACACCATTATTAAAACCGATGCTACTGATTTATTGATGATGTCGGGTAATGTTTTTTTACATA
>Ga0210040_10002991_pt1 | contig 23234 bp, 19 predicted proteins | sample CryGeyCG12114_NA_FD_185462 | JGI IMG/M metagenome (GOLD analysis project Ga0210040, IMG submission 185462) | Groundwater microbial communities from aquifer - Crystal Geyser CG19_WC_8/21/14_NA (SPAdes) (version 2) | ecosystem: Environmental > Aquatic > Deep subsurface > Groundwater | place: USA...
CTGCAAACCTCACAACGCCCTCCCCTAAATCAAACATAGCAAGCACATTGTCCAAAAAGGTATCTCCCAAGATATTCACACCACCAAGCCGCCCACTATCCTGAACCCCCATGATGCAAGTCGTCCCCGCATAGTCGTACTGCTTGACCAGATCCATGGATTTATGCCAAAACACTTTCCCTCCAATCTTCACCCCAAGAGGTGGCACCTGGGCTTGACAGTCGACGAAGTAGAAACCTGTGCTCGGGTCGAAGCGCGCGGGTGGACGGAACATGCTGGCATATCTGTATATGAGATTGGTGGGGAGGAAGGAGAGGGTCGTGCCGCTGTCGAGGATGTAAGACGTGGGTTCGCGGGTTGGGAAGGCGCGGCTTGTTGAGTTGAAGGATGTGTCGTTAGCCGCGGGTGTGCTGCTCGTGATATTGCCTTCCGCCGTCGTCATATTGGTGAGATTTCCTGCATACTGCGCTTGCCATCGACTGTCTTCTGGAATTGGTTTGCCGGCTGATAGCATAACTAGACCGTCGATGTTGATCAGGTAGTACCGGAATTGATCGTCTTGTGGTAGAATTCGAATCGGTGTTGATGCGAATTCGGGACTCTTGACCCCAACCGTGTCCAGGTCTGGTATTCCGCCGATACTGAGATACCCACCGTTGCCGCTGTTGCTCTCATCTCGCGAAAGTGCAAGTGCAAAGATTGGTGCGGTAAGCTTCTGTTCAAAGAACATTGTGTTGATGAGGGAGCTGTAGACTATTTGGTTGCAATTTTGAAGCTGTCCCCCTGGCCTACAGTATCGGTCGAGCTGAGGATTTGTACCGGGATACGCTGCTGTGAGTGCTGGGTATGCAAGGCCGATAATCCCTGATGTTACACCATCACCCTGCCATGCTGCAAGATTTGGTAAGCTAACTTGTTGCGAAGACACCCTGATGTCAGCAAGTGTCACAGGCAGTGTACCGACTGGACCAGTAAGGTATTCTCCATCGCCGTACGTGATATTGAAATTCGCATCTGGTATCTGCTGGAACTCGTCACCAGGCTGGTATTGTGGTCCGAAGTAGCAGCGATCTCGTGGTATGGTCTGATTCGTAATTATGTCAACACACGTAAAATCATTGTGCACGATCCAGGTATCAGAACTGCCAGTGTCGACGACAGACAGGAAAGTTTGAGAGCCGAAAGAGATTTCAGCGAGGAAGGAGGCGCCAGTGGCGCGGAGAAAAGTGCTGCCTGCCTGCAATAGACCCGGTCCGTCAACATCGCTTGACGCTGTGAGGTGCGTGCCACGCTTCCGCAAAGCACGAGAGGAATGCTGGAGATCGTGTGGCGAACGACGAAGTGAGATCGTACGGCTTGTGGTGTAGCCATATGGATTCCATGCCTGAGCTTGACGGGAGTGGGCGACAGTGTCTCGGAGCTGGCGTGGGCTGGACTTGATGGGATTAGACAAGACTGCTGCCGCGAAGCTCAGTATGAGCAGTGGGATGAAATCGACGAGCATCCTGCTTCGTGTTCACTGAATTTGTACCTCGACGAAGGTCTCTCGTCACTGGCGCCTCCGTCTTTGGAACAAGCTCGTCTGCAGTTTGCTAGGATGGGATGCCACAAAATTGAGCAATACAAATTTAGTGGCTCTTGCCATATTCTTCAAGTGCTTGGGAGCGCAGCCCTTGCACTAGAGCTCTGACGCCGGTACCTGCTGAGCATTGTTCAGGTAGCATAGCGGGTTATGGTAAATTGCCCTCCCGTCGATGCTGGGTTTATTGGTCGATTAAGTGTGATCGATCCAGGAGCACAGACGCGGACCACGGCTTGCGAGGAATGCTGGCAACCTTGGCTGCAAGAGCAACTTCAGTAAAAGCGGCAAAGAGCTCCGATGCCGAATTTCCTGCATTGACCCGTCGCTTTTGCCATTTCATAGCTTTCTGGTGTAGGCCATACACCAAGTTTTGAGGGTGTTCCCAACCTTGTCCTCGCCGACCGCGATCTCTTCCACGACACGAAACCCAAAATAGCTATAGACATCACGAGCACGGGCGCTGCCCGCCTCGAGCCACACGACTGGCATTCCTAACTCGTCAACCCACTTCTTCACAAACGGCTCGATGACGGCTCTTACAGCACCAGGCACAGGTGGCTGCACAGCAGGGTTACGTGAGGTGACGGATAAATGCCAAAATAGTAAATGCTTCTGACCATTTCCACCCATTACGAATGCTTTCTCAGTATGTTCATCAAATTTACGGTCATGGCCATCTGTGTGCTCAGACTTCCAAAGGAGGGGATAAAGGTGCTTTCGCCTTGCCATTTCGATACGAGTAAGGAACTCCGCGAAGATAGGTCTCTGGGCGTATATATCGGAAACTGTCTCCCCTTCACTCATGAGCGACTCCATCACCGCAAGCCATGGCTCTGAGTTGCTGCCATCGGGTGTGGCAGTGTTGCTACCAACACTTTCCACGTCGTTCTCCACATGCGCTGGAGGTGGAGGTGCGAATACTGGCTCCCAAGTTGTTGTGGCTGCCCAGGCTGCAGCTTCGGCAACAAACGCACCGATACGTGCTTTGTGTCTGATGCGGCGAATACTGGACTCGTAGATCAAGCTTTCGACTTTTGAGCTTTGTGCTAGACGAGTTTGTAGTGCCGAATACGTTGGTCTCGACAATCCATTCTCGTCGGTACACGTCGGCTCATCCCATAAAGGTGGGAGCTTTTCTGCCTGGAAGAGCAGTGTTAAAGGATCATATCGTGCCGCTTTTTCGTTGGATCGGGCGCATGCTTCGAGATACTCCTCCGAAGACGAGGTAGTGACTGGTGGTAAGCTGTTCCTGCCCTTGACAGCGGTCTTGAATTCTTCATTCGGTGTACTTATTGTGCCCACGACATCGGATGCTGCAGCCGCGTTCGCCGCGATTGACATCGTGCACAGTTGGTCGCTATGATGCTGCTCAGAACCTATGATCTAGAGTCTTGAATTTGGTTGCGAAGACAAGGAAAATGCAAGAAAGGATTGACGATCTGAATGTGCCTACCTTGATAATGACTCACATGCAATTGATCGGATTCGTTCGTCGCGTGCGGTTGCAACGATCCGCACATCGGTCGTAGTGTTTGTTCAAAGGGCGTTTAATTATGATCTTCTATCTCGGGCCGAGCTTCTCCAGAACTTTGGGACCCTGTTCCTCCCACTCCTGTTTGGACACCCACATGTTGTCTTTGTCAGCCATAATGTTTGCCAACACAGCACCACCCAGAAACACCATATGTCTTCGCCTAGGCGGGTCTTCTATTCTGACCTTGAACTTGTTGAGTCGCTCAGGGTTGCCTTGTAACACTCTAGTCAACCACAATTGTTTGAGCTCCTTCTCCAGTCGAGATGGCAGACCAGGATACATACTGCTTCCACCTGAAAGGACAATTGCTTTGTATAATGACGATCGGACGTCGACGTCTGCTGCTTGAATTGTATTGAACAAAAATTCTGCTATGCCGGGCTGCTCAACATCAACCAGATGTGGCTGAAACAGACATTCTGGAGCTTCGAATCTTTCACTGCCAACCTTGATGACTCGCCCGTCTGGTAAGGTATATGACTCGACGAGGACGGTAGTGTCTTCGGATAGTCTTTGATCTAGGCCAAGATCGTACGAAACGTAACACAGCTTCTCTTTCATCTGTCGCACGGTCTCGAAGTCTGCGGTTCTGTTCAGTGCGTAGCCCCTCCGCAGCAGGAGCGCGATCAAATTTCTGGTCACGTCACGACCTGCCACATCAAGTCTTCGTGTAAGGTGGTTGAGAACTGTTGACTCGTAAACGGGCACGATGTGAGTAACACCATCTCCAGAATCGACCACAACACCAGACGAGAGACCCTGTGCATATAGAGCAAGCACTGCCTGAATAGCAACGTAGACACCTCCAAAGTTGTAATCCTCAAACATAACCTCACACATTCGTTCTCGGTTCTTGAGTGGGTTCAGTGGAGGTTCGGTGAGCAGGATCTTTCGGCCAGTTGGGTCTATTTTCAGCTTCTCGAAGAAAGTGAAGTTCCATAGATGTTGCATGTCGTCCCAGCGTTTGATGATACCATTTTCCATCTGCGTTCGCTGGTCAGCTTCAGGTAGTTGACCATGGTGAAGGTGTCGCATACAGGATAGGTTATCTGGAGCGCTGATCTCGCTGCTGCTGCTTCATCACCACACATGATATCCTTCACCACGATATCCCCTGCTCTTTCCTCCGATCGCAGAATAGGTCGCCCTACTATGGAGGGATATGAGTACTCGGGGAAGTTCTAGTATCCTGTCAGCATGAGCCCACGCAATTGCCCTTTGCCCCCTCACCTGCGCTGCATATCCAACCTTGAGAAACCCAGTGCCTCCATCGAGGACTAATTTTAACATAAGCCATGGTCGCCCAATGATATGAATCCGCTCTTACCAACGGGTGCCTCAGCCATGTCAGCGAACTTTTGCAGTCCTCTGCAGTGGTTTCTATGAGGCTTAGGGGGTCAACTGCTCTATAACAACTGCCCACAAAGTCTGTGGTTCAATTGTCATGAAATGGAATGCATCTGCCTCGATCACAGACCGGGAAGGTGCGGGATGCACTCGGTGGGACCTGCAGCGTAATCCGAAAGGACCAAGCATCACCATGAGCCTTGTTGCCTCAGGCACTATATGTGTGCCTGGCCTCGACTGCCCAGGTCAACTGACTTGGACGTGCGTTGGTCACCGGAGCTAGGTGAGATAATTGCACAAGAGGCACCTCGGCATCACCTCCCACTAAGCATTGAAAGGTCTATTGCCATTACCTGGTCCGCAAGAAATCCTCTCAATGGCAGATACAACTATTGGTAAAAGCGAATGATCCCGGGTGCTTTGCTTCTGTATACAGAAATTGTGAGCAGCAAAGACGTTGGCCCAATAACGCATGACCACAATCATGTGTCAGCGGCTCCCACTGAGGCGGCTCTCTTCCCAGAAACGGTTCCGACCTCTAGGAGATAGGGACAGTCATCACGCCGACGTCACGGGCGCGGAACGCCTCAGCTCTCAGCACTAATTTGATATGCTCCTGCCTTTTTATCCAGTCATGAAATGCGTGTTGCAAGCTAGAGCCACGCACCGCTCCTTCATAAACCTGCGTGATGCCATCACAGTGCATGCTTTTCGTCCTTTCATCCAGCCATCTCACAGTTAACCCCAATCGTGTTCTGGTCTCTGTACCTGGCAGGCCAATGCCGAGCTTATAATGCTTGTCCGCGCAATCGAATGCTCTCGAATCTAAAGAATGTCGTCAGCGATGGTTGCTAGCCAAAAGAATCTCGACAAAACGCACTTGCGCGTGCACAAGTTGGCCGAAATCCAGACCATCATCCCACCCTGGGATTTAAATTACGGTAACGAGGGCGCATGGATCCAGAGGACGCGGCACCATCCACCAGTTCCGAGCGATCGAAAATGCTTGTCCATCAGTCGCTGGCTGCTCTGGCTCCGGCTCCAAAGCCTATTCAGCTGGGTTAGTCGGCATTCGGGCACCCATCTCTCGCTCTGCGTTGTACTACTCTTCTCATATTCTATCCAGCCATAGATTTCTTTTCGTCCACCAAGGCAGGCCATTTCCGTCTAGTACTACTCACAAAGCGGTGTACACGAACTACTACCTGTTACTTGCAGTGACGTGCTCTGCTTCAGATGGTCGTCACTAAATACTTGCCCGTCTATTTTTCTTCGTTTGCTACCTCACCTCTTTGCACAACGTCGTGTATCGACAACATCGCACACTTCAGCACATGTGTTACTAGCTTTGCATAATTTGCCTCGTTCCTGCAGCGTTCAGGCCTGCGACAAGCCGAGACTGACAATTAACCCTGCGCTTTATCTCTAAGCTCGCATATTGGTGCAAAGCAGGGCGTACGCAGTGCACCGTGAAACATTTGCGTCTCGGCGAATGAGCTTGCTCAGCTCGGCACGTTCCACGAGGCTCGGTTCAGCCTAATCCGTCAACATGGAAACCGCTCAGTATGTTCTGACGGGCGTGAATATGGGCACTCAACATTTCGATAAGGTCAGAGACCCTGCGCAACGACGATGGCAGAAAATGCGTGGTAGGATCCCGAAAGATGATCCAGACGTTGTTGATTCGAGGACGATGGAAGAGAAAGGCTATGTCTTGCGCAGACGAGCCGACGTGCAGTCGGATGAAGAGATTGTCGAAGTCGTGAGACATAGAGGAGAAGTTCTGCCTCGGCGACCGCGCTACAGACGTGAGACGAGTTCTGTGGACGGACGATATCAACGTGATAATGGTGGTTATGCTTCAGAGTCAGAGGGTTCTGTTCCGCCACGAGGTCGAAACGCCAGATCTAATAAAGCCAGATCCACTGGCGGTCGCTCTCGTCGTGGCAAAAGCTCCAGCTCCAGCTCATCTTCATCGTCAGACCTTGGCTCCTCAACCGATGAACGGCATGAGATGAAGAAAATGCGTCGCAAGAAGTGGATAACCGCAAGTCTGGCCACGGTCGCAACCATTCATGCTGCCTCGGGAGTGTACTCGTCAATCGAAAACCACGACAAACGTATAATCGCGGTCCAACAAGGAGAAATATCGCCAGAGGAAGCACACAAGCAAGCTCGGACTGCAAGGTGGAAAGACGCTGCTGCAATCGGTATCGCCGCGCTCGGTATCAAAGGGGCAATGAGTGAATGGAAAGAAACCGCTGAAGAGCACGAAAAACACAAAGAGATCTGCGAGCAGCACGAACTGCAGCACAAGAGGAGACTCGAACATCTGCGCCGCCTGAGAGCGAAGGAACAAGCAGGATACTACAAAGGTCGAGATGGTCGTTGGTACTATGACGGCTCCTACCAGCAGGATTCAGCAAGACGCAGGCAACGACGGTCTGACTCTGAAGACTCTTATGACACCTATAAACAGCTAGCTGGTCCCCGCCAAAACGACAGAAAAATGATCGAAGGTCCAAAATCAGAGCGAAGCCGCAGCGTCTACGGCCGAGATCAAAGCAGATCACGCGCCAAAAGTAGCCATGGCAGGGACGATAGTGATGACCAGAGTCCTGTTCGCAAGCAGTCTCCAAGCAGGAACAAGAAAGTAAGTCCCCGTGACGATCGGTGATCGGCAAGGTCAGTCCAGTTATTGATCCTTTTCCTCTTTTACAGCAATATCACACCAAATCTTGCTCCTTTGTGAACAACCCGCTCGCTGTATCAGCTGTTGCTGCCCCGTTTCTTGGTGCAGCCAGCTATTTCATGTATAAGGTCGAGACTGACGAAACTCCGATCTTAAAGGTAAACCCCGAGCGAGAAGAATATCTCAAAAAGTACAAAGCCGATCAGCACGGAGAGTATAAGGACTTCATCACGGATGCTGCTGAGGAGCTTGTTGGCGCATTCTAGGAGGAAGAAAACGTCAGCTCTTTTCTCTCAGCCCTCACGACCGAGGGGTGCTACAACAATCTACTACAACCTCTCCTTTCCCATCCAACCAGCCATCCTCCTTCACCATTACGAATTCATGATATTACGAGGGTCATGATATGCATCAGAGAGGGTGAGGCCACATATGGACAATCTTGCTGCGAGCGTTAGAGCTTAACATCAACATGTGTTACAAGCGTGGTATTGAGGCATTGCACAGCGTTTATAGGGACATCAGTCGGATACCCGGGCTGAAATGAATTTTCCATTCCGTTTGCTCTTTCTTGACCAGGTTCTGCCCTTCCTGGACCTTCCTAGTCCATGCTGAGGACATCCCAAACTGTTATCGATGATCTGCCTGGCAGTATCTGTAGTCAAGGGTGGCATCACTCAGAGAGGCCAAAATAGTCACCTCCCATGCCACCCATGGATGCCCAAAATGTTGGCAACGTTATAGCTACTACTGCGAGCACGGTTAAGAAGATCGGATGTGCCAGTCACCTGATATTTTCCTCACCCCTCTTTCCGTCCTGTTCCAGACTAGCTTCACGGTTCAAGCCTGACTTGCACCCCCGCCCACTTAAACCTTCGCCAGCGAAACCTTCACGTTGCATAATTTTCACGATCCAAATCCACCATTCCGTTCAAAAGCACAGAGAATCCAGTCAGGAAGCGCACACCATCGGCTCCGAAAAATGTCTCCAGGCTCATGCCCAAAATGCGGTGCTCAAACTACAGGGACTAAATCCTGCGGGAGTTGCGGTGCAGTAAGTTTGCCCTGCAAGCATTGTGCACCGAGCGTCCTGTCAGCATACAGAATGGGGCTGACTAGCGTTGCGCAGCAATGTCCTCGCTAGATTGAACAAGAACCTGGTCATGATCTCCACGGAGCTGATTGTGGCATGACTTATGAGCAATCCGGTTATCATTTCAAGTATTGAGTGTGGTGAGGGCAACACCGAACTCGGGTTGAGAACTAAACATGGCATTGAACTGCCATTCCTGTGAGATGGTCATATCGAAGATATTGGGCTTGCCTGTTGCATTATTTCTCGATTTCTTGCTATATCCTGCGACTGCCACTACCTGTCCCTTGCTGATGATAGAAGAGAACGTTGACAGCTTACAAGCACCATCCAAGGCATTCACGAGACCATGATGCACGCCCTCACAATAGAATTGGGGTAATGCTCGCCTCGTCCTAGTCTCACGGCCAGTTCAGCAGCCCAAGAGTGAAACTCTTGCTCACATGCATCCCCATGGCCTCGAACCCGTCTCTCTGCTCACCACTTTTGTATTTTTCAAACAACTCTTTCAGTTCGTTCACATCCCAGTGTGCCCACACGAAACGTCCGGAACCAAGGAACGCTGACTGGGCCGAGGCAGCCCATACTGTCCAGTCCGCTGAGAGGGAAACTATTCAACTTTAGCTGTTTTCAGATCACATATTGAGAGGGGGTACTTGCCGTCATCTTTCGCCAATTCGAACCCAGCTTTGGTTGCAATATCGGTCATAGGCGTTGCCACAGTTCCGGGATGGTAATTCAGCACGAAGACATCCGGATGCTCGGCAGCAACATGCTGCATGATCTTGGCGCCTGCTAACTTGCCCACAGTATAATTCATGTTGTATGGGAAGTCGAGTTGCACTGCGGCCGAGCTTGTGTGGATAATCCGGGCGCGGAAGCCGGTGCTATCTGGCTCGGTGGGGATGTGCGGCATGAACGATTTGACGGTGTTCAAGGTACCCAGGGCATTAGTTTCGAGGCTTTTCATGAACGACTCGGTGTCTATGTCCAGAACTTTGCCGAGACTGAGCACGCCCGCATTTGCGATGAGGGTATGGATTACACCGCCTGCAGCCTGAGCAAAGGACACGAAGGCCTGGTTAAGTGTGGCTTCATCTGCGACGTCGGCTGTGTATATGTGGACCGAGACGTTGGGGTAGGAAGTGTTGATGAGGCTCTTGGTATCTTCTAGAGGCTCGAGTCTGCGACCTAAAAGGGCGAGGTTTGTGACGGACGCTTTGGCGAAGGACAATGCGATTGCTTGGCCAATGCCTGTCCCGCCGCCTGTGATGACAACGTTCTTGCCTTTTTGGGAGAGTGCTGGAAGGGTTGGGGAGATGGAATCGTAAGTGGTTAAGTGATATGTCTTGGTGGGACCTGGCTGTACGGCCATGATGCTGGGTGAAAAACAAAGTACTCGATGATAGGAGAAGAGCAAGCAGGAGCAGTCCGGATCAGCCTACCTTTATATACTTGACGCTCAGCAACCGAGTATCGCACGAGACCGTCAATCGACGACCACAATGTTGGCTGGTGCCTTCATGATTGTCAGCAGCTTACAGGTCACTTTGCTCCCGCGATTGTGGAGCTACGTCGTCGCTTCTCGTGCCTACACATTCACAAAAGAAGCGAGGTAGCTCCTCCACCGCGAGCTTCAACTTGCTGCGAATCTCAGGAAACATCGAGTTATTGGTGCCACCTCCAAGGAGTGGTTGCTTGGCATGCAAACGAGGTCTCAGCTCGCGTCTGGTTACGTGCGTTTCACTACCATCGACAACTGTTTTTACCTTGAATCCTTTCATCCCTGCGGCCATTGCTACGGTCAGAGCCAGAACTCAATCGATGCCAGCCGCCTGGTCAAGCCGGAGTGTTAAGTCTCGGCCGAGAGACGGACCATTGTCGTCCGTAGCGATTTATAAGCCTGCTTCGGGTGGTGACGATAACGATAACGTTGGTGGTGTCGAACAAGGAGTTGCTATTGTAGCGGGACACTTCTCAATAGCGTGATGCCTTCTGTGTCCTGTCTCAAATAACGCTTCCATACGCCAACTGAGTTGTACTGGGTAGTATGCGAGATCGAGAGTGGGTAATCCTGGCCTTTAAGGTCTAATAGTACTAGCGTATGTAGTGGACTATTCCAGATCCTGCCTAGAAGAAAGGACAAGTTCTAGATAAGAGAGTAGCTAGCTCGTTGATAGTATTGGTGTTGTTAGTTGTTAGGTGCTGCGCGCAAGGTACTCTGGCCTGTCAGCCATTATTATTGCTGCGCAAGCGAGTTTGCGTAGAACTAACGTCAAGCACCCGTATTCGGTTAACACCCGTATTCGGTCATTGCTTGGTATAGATTAATAAGAAAGTGGCAATACGAAAAGCACACGACCGATTATAGGTAATAACCGAATACGGGTGCTTGGCGTTAGTGTGATTCCGCCTGCCCTTAAACGGGGAGTACTTCAAGTTTGTCGTTGATGCCTGAGGTTTAGGCACACCTGTACTCCTGCCTCAGGCTCCCAACACAGTACTTTCCGCAGAAGGCAACTGGCACATAGCAACTTTCAATAATTCAACTGGCTTCTGGAGTGTGAACCTGCAGCTTGCGGAATATCTCACAATGAAGAGTCTGAAGCGCAGCTTTGGCGACAGCACCGCCAACATCTCCAGCAAGGTCTTCATCAGATCGCTGAAGAGTGGCAGGGTGCAGAAAGTCGTTCGAGAGCAGTATCTACGCAAAGACATTCCATGCTCGTCGCAATTGTGCTCAGCCTGTGCTTCCAATGCTGCAGCAGATGCTAGCGGAAATGTACCCAAGCCCGTGCTCTCGAGGCAGCCAGCGAGAACGAAGTCTTTCCCTACTGGCCACTACATCGTCCCAGATACCAATGTGCTGCTTACAGGCATAGACTTACTAGAACACAGTGATGCCTTTTACGATGTCATTATCCTTCAGACTGTCCTTGACGAGCTACGAAACAGGTCCCTCCCGCTCTACAACCGGATAATGTCCTTGGTCAAGAGCGAAGATAAGAGATTTTATTTGTTCTTCAACGAGTTTCGAGCAGAGACAAATGTGGTTCGTGAGGAGAGCGAAACAATCAACGATCGCAACGACCGGTCCATCAGGAAGTCGGCAGGGTGGTATGCTACCCATCTGAAGGCGGCTGCGAAGAAGAATGCTCCGGCAATAGTGGTAATCACGAATGATGCAGATAACAGAAGAAAGGCAGAAGCAGAAGGTATTGAGGCCTTGTCACTTCGAGAATATGTGAGTGGGCTTGAGAATGCCGACCATCTGCTAGACATGGTTGCTGAAGGCCAAGACCGAGCTGTTCAGGGAGAGTTGATCTATCCCGATTACTTCACTCAATCACGAGTGCAGACTGGATTGAAGGCAGGTGTGCTGCACCAAGGAGTCTTTCATGTTTCCCCATACAACTATCTTGAGGGCACTGTCAAAGTTCCCGCATTCGACAAGCCACTTCTCATTCTTGGTCGAGAAAGCAGCAATCGATCAGTGTCTGGAGATGTCGTGGTTGTCGAGGTGTTGTCCAAGGATCAATGGAAGCAGCCGTCAAGCAAGATTATCGACGAAGAGACCATGAATCAAAACGAAGGTGCCGAGGACGAAGGGGAAGAAACGGGCCCTATCATTACCGAGGGCGAGCGCAAAGCATTGCAAGAAGAAGTCAAAAGTGCTCACCACGCTGGTGCTGACCGGGCACAACCGACTGCCAAGGTGGTAGGTGTTATGAAGCGGAGCTGGCGACAGTACGTTGGGACTGTCGATGCAAACGCAGGCGGCGGTAACCGACAGCAGACCGTCTTCTTAGTACCTATGGACAAAAAGATACCTAAGATTCGAATGCGCACTCGACAAGTTGATCAATTGATCGGCAAGCGAGTCGTGGCTACCATTGATGCCTGGGACAGAGACAGCAGATATCCTGCAGGTCATTTCGTCCGATCGCTAGGTGAGCTCGAGACCAAGGAGGCTGAGACTGAAGCTTTACTCTTAGAGTTCGATGTTCAGTACCGGCCGTTCCCCAAGGCGATATTGGACTGCTTACCATCAGAGGGACACAACTGGACAGTACCGCAAGACAAATCAGACCCCGGATGGGTCGGAAGGAAAGACTTACGAGAGCTCTTGGTCTGCTCTATTGACCCCCCTGGCTGTCAAGACATTGATGATGCCCTCCATGCTCGTCAACTGGCGAATGGCAACTTCGAGGTCGGTGTACACATTGCTGATGTGTCCCATTTCGTGCGTCCGAACAACGCTATGGACGCCGAAGCGACCTCTCGGGGTACTACGGTCTACCTTGTTGACAAACGTATCGACATGCTGCCGTCACTGCTTGGTACAGATCTGTGCTCGTTGAAGCCAAATGTCGAAAGATATGCTTTCTCCACAATCTGGGAACTGACACCAGATGCAGAAATTGTCAAGGCTGACTTCACAAAGTCTGTCATCTACTCGCGAGAGGGCTTTTCCTACGAAGCTGCTCAGAAGCGTATTGATGACAAGTCAGCTCAGGATGATCTGACCGCCGGTATGCGTCACCTACTGCGTCTGTCAAAGTTGCTGCGAGCCAAGCGAATGGCAGCAGGAGCACTCAACCTCTCCTCGCCAGAGGTCCGCATTGAGTCAGCTGAGACAAGCAACGAGACCGGTGATCCGTTAGCTGATGTCAAGACGAAGGCATCACTTGAGACCAACAGCTTGGTGGAGGAATTTATGCTTCTCGCCAACACCACGGTCGCCACCAAGATTCAGTCGGTCTTCCCGCAGACAGCACTTCTCCGTCGGCACGCCGAGCCGCCAGCATCTAACTTTGCCGACCTCTCAGACCAGCTCAAGCGCATGCGCGATATGGAGTTGGACGTCTCTTCCTCTAAAGCACTTGCTGACAGTCTCGACAAATGCATTGACCCAGAGCATCCTTTCTTCAACACCCTCATCCGCATACTTGCCACTCGCTGCATGACCTCAGCGGAATACTTCTGCAGCGGCTCACACGCTGAACCTGAGTTTCGGCATTATGGTCTAGCATCCGAAATATATACACATTTCACATCACCGATCCGTCGGTATGCTGACCTGCTCGTTCATCGGCAGCTCGCATATGCCATCAGCTACGAAGGTCAAGGTTCTGAGGTGGTTGATGAAGGATTGCGGAACAAGAACAAACTTGAGAATGTCTGTCGCAACCTCAACTTCCGCCACAGAAATGCTCAGCATGCTGGAAGAGCAAGTATCGAATACTATGTTGGGCAGGCACTGAAACAGAGACAAGCTAAAATGGGCGATGAAGGCGTCGTCGAGGACGGATATGTGATGCGAGTCTTCGAGAATGGAGCTGTCATCTTTGTGCGAAAGTTCGGCATCGAAGGTGTTGTCCGATTGGAAGATTTTGACCTATCGCCCAGGAAGAAGTCGAAGAAAGACCAGAGGAGCGATAACGAAGAGGGTCTGATCACAAAGGAAAGTGAGTTCGAGCCAGAGAACTATGCCTTGACAGTATTCGAGAAGGGCAAGAAAGACACGACTGGTCGAAGGATTGAGCTGTTCCAAGAGGTCAAGGTTCGTGTCAGCTCCGAGGAGAAAGGTGGAGCTCGAGAGAAGGGAAAGAGGAAGGTTAGAATGGTTGTGCTCGGTTAGCAGCAGGTAATGCAATCACCCGCCCTGTTGATGACAGCCGAGCCAACGACGATGCTGAGTGACAGGTCTAGGGACAACGCAAGGCTGGTTGTCTACGCAGCCCCTCATGGTGGCACGACCCTACTCAACCATCCCAACAGATCTCTCAAAAGCGCCGGACTAGTGCTATGTCCCATCCTCTCATACAGATGCGCTTCTACATCTCTCTCCACATCAACCCACTTCCCCAAGTCCTCCTTCTGCCGCGTAAACAAACTCTTGGGCACAAGCGCATCTCGATCCCCATGACCCAGAAACCATTTCTTCGTCCCCCCGTCCTTGTCTGGCTCCTCACTATACCCTCTGTCCTTCCTAATAGTCGCAATCCGATCCGCAAGCGGAAAATACCCACACACGGTCACCAACCCCGCCACATTCTGTCTCTCTTTCCCTACAAGCCCCCAAACCAGACTCACCGCGCACCCCTGGCTGAATCCCCCAACGACGATCCTCTCCTTCTCAATACCCCGTTCCAACTCCTTCCGCACAAGCTCGTCGATGCGGTCGCATGCCGCGAGGATGCCCTCCTCATCATCTGGTGCTGATGCTTCGTCTTGCTTGTGGCCTGGGAGGCGCGGTTTCAGGGCGTTGGGGAGCGCTTTGGGCATGTACCAGGCGTTTTCCATTGCTTCGGGGTGGCGGCCTGCATTGGGGAGGAGCCAGCGGAGGTAGGGCAGTTTGTGGTTGAATTGGAATTGTTGGGCCAGGCCTAGGTGGAGAATATTAGCTGTGGAGAGGACGGGGAATGGGAGATAGGGGATAAGGCGTGCCTAGTGGGATACCCTCTGCGTCGTCGCCGTAGCCATGGAGGAAGATGAATGTTGCGGATCGACCTGTGGATTGGTCTTCTGCTTCGCTGATGTAGGGTTTTGGTGGGGACATGTTGTGGTGTGCTGAGCGCTTGAGGGCTCTGAACGGCTTAGGATGGGTTGGTGGTGCTGCTGTGGCAGCGATATATGAGGTGCTACATGTCAAGGTAAGTGTCGAGCGCTATTGTGCAATTTGCGACTGATGCGATCGTCCAAGCAGTTGAATGTTGGAGCGAAGTGCTTGAGCCATGCGGAGATACTTGCATCTTTGGTCCATTTGATGTCCCTGAGTGGTATGCCGTGCTGTGTCTTGCCGATCATCGTATTTACTTGGTTTACGGAATACTCTACTCACCAACTTCCCTCGTCTGGAAGAAAGCTAAGCTTTGCGGACATGCGCGATGCGAAGGGTAAAGCTCCTCCTTATCCTAGGCAAGAGATCATGGTATCACTAGTGGGCACGCACCACGACAACGCGCCCCTACGCCAGTTGCAGAAATGACGTTTAGGAGGTACGGAAGTTGTCGCATACCGCTGCTATGCAAATCGAAGTGTGAGAGCGCATTACAGCTCCCAGACTGACTCTGAGAGCTGTCGTGTGCTTATCAGGTCGGTCATGACCGAACAATCGTCAAAGTTGATCTAATGCGCTAGTTGCATTGCATCCCTGCCAGGCATGTACAAAACGATGCGATCCCCGCTGCTTGAGCTTCGGGCTGCCTGAAGCTCTACATTCTTTTTTGTGCAGTAACGATGTTGTCGTTCCTGCAGCTCGCAGCAGGCTTGTCATTGCTCGTTCCACTCCATGCTAATCCTCTCCCAGAATATGCTGATCTTTTTCAACGGCAAGCGTCCGCGGACCAGGGCGCTGTAGCGAGTGAAAGCGACATCTGCAGCAAGATCGGTGTTGATATCATCGAGAATGGCGGCAATGCTGCTGACTCCCTTGTTGGCACTGTTTTCTGCATTGGTGTGGTTGGCATGTACCATTCCGGGGTAGGTGGTGGCGGCTTCATGCTTGTTCGAGCCCCAAACGGAACTTACGAGTTCATTGACTTTCGAGAGACTGCTCCTGCCGCCTTTTTCCAAGATATGTACAATAACAACAGTGATCTAAGTATCTTCGGTGGTCTTGCAAGGTCAGTCGCTCCCTTGACTCCATGCCCACCTCATGTGCACTGACATTAACAGTGGTGTACCTGGTGAGGTCAGAGGTCTTCAGCACCTGCACGAAAAATACGGCTCGATGCCATGGAAGGACGTCATGCAAGGCGCCATTCATACTGCACGCTATGGCTGGAATGTGACGCAGGACCTCGTTCGTTACATGAAGTCGGCCAATGCATCAGCACAAGTTCCAGACTTCCTATGCGTTGAGCCAAGCTGGGCATTAGATTTCTGCCCGAACGGAACCTTGGTCGGACTCGGAGACGTCATCTCAAGGAAGCGCTATGCAAACACCTTGGAGACCATCGCGAATAAAGGACCAGACGCATTCTACAATGGTGCCATTGCTGAGACTACCATTGCAGCCTTGCAGGCGGCAAACGGCACCATGACCTTAGAGGACCTGGCCAACTATACCGTAGCTCTCCGGCGGGTGAACAATATTACGTACGGAGACTATGTTATCCATGCCACCAGCGCTCCGAGCTCCGGCGGCATCGCGCTCGCTACATTGAACACAGTGTCAGGGTATGGTGATTTCTTCAATCCAGGAACAGTCAATCTTAGTACTCATCGTCTGGACGAGGCTATGCGTTTTGCCTATGGAGCTCGAACCGACTTTGGCGATCCTTTGTTTGTAGCGAACTTGTCGCGGTTTGAAGAGGAGCTGCTCTCGCCCGAGACCGGCGCAGATATACGAGCAAAGATATCCAATGTTCAGAGCTACAACGTGTCATACTACGATCCGTCGGGCATCGAGTCGTTAGAGACGCCAGGCACGTCTGCTGTCATGACGGCGGACGCCTCTGGACTGGCTATCTCGCTCACCACCACAGTCAACCTTCTCTTTGGCTCGCAACTGATCGTGCCAGAGACTGGTGTCATCATGAACAACGAGATGAACGATTTCTCGATTCCAGGCACCACCAACGCTTTCGGCTACGTACCCTCGCCGTCGAACTACATCAGACCAGGCAAGCGACCGCTCTCCTCAATCTCGCAAGTCATCGTCGAGTTCGCGAATGGCACCCTATACTTCGTAGTTGGCGCTGCTGGAGGATCACGAATCATCACATCCACCGTTCAGAACGTGATCAACGTCCTCGACAAGAACCTGACTGCGCCCGAAGCGCTAGCTCAACCGCGACTGCACGACCAGCTCATACCCAACCAAGTTAGCTTTGAGTACGCGTACGACAATGAGACTGTGGCTTTCATGAAGTCTCTCGGTCACAATGTGACATGGGTAGCGCCAGGCCAGAGTGCTGCGCAGGCTATCCGGAGGTTAACAAATGGTACTTTTGAAGCTGCAGGTGAACCTAGGCAGCTTAACTCTGGAGGATACGCAATATAGCTAATGAGTCTTGGTCGATCTATTAGCAATGCTTAGCCGTTTCAAGACAAATGGCTCACCCCGAAAGCATCTCTGAGTTGCCTTTCTAGCCTGCGTGCATGCTCATATTCATTGGCGCGTAGCAGTACAGTCCGCGACACTCATACTATTTTACGTTTCATGAAAGACTGCCAAAACTAAAGGTCGAAGCCTACTGGAGCCAGGAAGGAGTACGTGGCGAAGCTAGAAAAGGCCTCTGCATGCACAATGTATTATGCCGCAGATATGCAGTTAATGCCCGGTTGAAATTCAAGCCTAACTCACTCAAGCTCAGCACAGAGCGCCGTTCTTTTGCTGACGACAAATCAGGACCAGGAAATAGCAAAGCAAGCAATTTTCGGTGCTCCATCTATGCATGATCTAACGGAAATAAGGATTCTAAACGGTCGCGTCCATTCCTCATAGCCGAGCCGAAAGTCGAAAGTGGGTCTCATCTCTGTCCCAGTCCGTGGAAGGTCCGCTCTTCGAAGAAGGAGTAATGGTAACTTGCATTTCTTCTTCTTCGATAAGTACAAGGCGTAACACGCGTTTCAATGTAAGCAAACGTACGTTCGTTGAGAACACAAAAGATATACTCTCGAACGCTACGTTGCGGCTACTCATAAATTGACGCTCGCTTTCGTCATCAGGACTAGGAGCGCCCGCGACAAGAGAAACGCCAAGTAAGTCCATCCATCCTTACAGCGTCCCAACATCACTTGCCACCAATGTCTCTGCCGAGCAGGAGTGCAAGCAATACGCAAAGTTATGGGCTCGGTTAACATGGGTACACTTAGCTTTCTGTCACCATGGCAGCAGAACCAGAAAAGCCCAGCTCAGTTGGCGACGATACCCTGAGGCCAACTCGCGGCACATCACCATCGCGCCGATCAGAATCCACGTTACCATCGTCATCATCACATGAGGCAAAACTAGATCCGGACGTCGAGAACGGCGTACCTGTTAGGGATACAACTGAGGACGCCGACGAAAAGGCTGGCATCGAACGAGTTGTTTCCGCCTCCACAGGGAATGTCGTAGACTGGAACGATCCATCAGACCCTCGCAGACCAATCAACTGGACCACGAAAAAGAAATGGATCAACTGCGCCATTATCTCCATTCTAACTTTCCTCACACCTCTGGCTTCCTCTATGGTCGCACCAGCTGTACCCCTTATGATGGCCGACTTCAGATCAACAAACTCGACACTAGCGTCGTTCATCGTGTCTATCTACATCCTCGGGTATGCTATCGGACCTCTCTTTATTGCACCTCTCTCTGAAATGTACGGTCGAATCCCGGTGTACCATACCTGTAACCTCCTTTTTGTGGTCTGGAACCTGGCTTGCGCTTTAGCGCCTAGCCTAAGCAGCCTCCTTGCTTTCCGACTTCTGGCTGGCGTCGCTGGTTCATGCCCCATCACGATCTTCGCTGGTAGTATTGCGGACGTGTTCATCCAAGAAAAGCGTGGCGGGGCAATGGCCATATGTGCGCTTGGGCCTTTGATCGGTCCAGTCGTGGGTCCAGTCGCTGGAGGTTTCCTTGCTGTAGCAGCAGGATGGCGGTGGGTGTATTGGGTGATCACTATTGCTGGTGGCGTTACGGCAGCCTTCTCGATCACGTTCCAGCGTGAGACCTACGAGCCGATCCTGCTCCAACGCCTCACCAACAAGCTCAAGAAGGAAACTGGGAACGACAAGCTGAGGTCCAAGCTCGACCGAGGTATCGCGAAGAAAGAACTCTTCACTCGGGCAATCGTTCGACCTACAAAGATGCTGATCTTCTCGCCTATTGTGCTAGCATTATCAGTTTACATGGCAATCGTCTACGGATACCTTTACCTGCTGTTCACAACATTGACCCCAGTCTATCAAGACATCTACGGCTTTGGTGCTGGTCCAGTCGGTCTGGTCTTCCTCGGTATTGGCATCGGGTCCCTGCTCGGCCTCGTCCTCTTCGGTACGTTTTCCGATCGACTTCTCAAACGTCTCACTGTAAGGAACGGGACCGGCGAAATGAAGCCTGAATATCGACTTCCGCCGCTAATACCAGGCTCCCTATTCATTCCGATCGGCTTCTTCTGGTACGGCTGGTCTGTAGAGAAGCAAGTTCACTGGATCATGGGCATCATCGGTACATTGTGGGTCGGCTTCGGCATGTTGGCAACTTTCATGCCTATACAGACATATCTGGTGGACGCCTTCACAATTCACGCTGCAAGCGCCATCGCCGCGAATACTGTGCTTCGAAGTCTGGTTGGTGCGTTCTTGCCGCTTGCGGGACCTAAGATGTACGCGACACTGGGACTGGGTTGGGGAAATAGCTTGTTGGCGTTCATTGCGTTGTTGGTCAGTCCGGTTGCCTGGATCTTCTTTCGATACGGAGAGACGATCCGGAAGAAGTACGCTGTCGAGTTCTAGACTATGGCTTTTGTGGTATGCATTGCACGGGCGTTATGGGGAATACTTTGTGGAAGAACATCCTAGCGGGTTGAGGCGGTTCCCCTCTTTGAGAAACCACTTTAGGTCAACGTCAAAACAGGGTACTTTAACTATCCTGACGATATCTTTGGGAATATAGTGATACAATTGGCCAGACCTTTACCAGAAGCACAAGGCAGTCACAGAACTAAGATTTCATGCCAAGCTTCACTGCAGGTCCCCGATAACGCTAAGCTCAATGCTTCCCTTTCTTTACGCTCCGGCCAATCAATGTAAATTGGATGGATATCAGAAGTTGACCAGATTATGAATTCTGTCTACTATCATCATGCATCATGGATCGACACCCACAAGCTGTCTCAATCACAGACTCAAACAGTGTTCATGACTTCTGCCATGCATCTCTTCAGACGCTCTTTCAGTTTGCCTAATTGCCCAGCTGTTACGTAACTGTCCTCATGACTGCACAGGCCGGCGAAGTAAGACAACATCCCCAAAGGACCATCCGAGTTTCGGATTTGCGCCACGACCGGGCCTAAGCTGCAGAACGTCAAAGCTTCTAGCGTCTATCACACGCTACCGGACTGCGTATATGCACGTCGTCTCTGCATTCCCGCCATGACTAAGACAGGTCTCCTTATGATGAACCACAATTCAATGTCTGGTTCTATCGTGGAGTATGACTTCTATCCAGCGAAAAAGACCAAGCACAGCAACTCACCTCTGGTGCCATCGCTCAAAGGTCCTCGCATTGAGACGCAGCATACGGGTTCGAATCAGCCACGGCGGACACGTAAAGCGCACAACAAAGTCCGGACAGGTTGCGAGACATGCAAGATCCGGCGCAAGAAGTGCGATGAGACTAAGCCGGCTTGCTTGCGATGTACGACTACAGGGAGAAAATGTGATGGCTACACACCTTCACCACCTACGCAGCCGGCCCTTGCTGCACCCGTCTCATTGGTGGCTCTACCGTCAGCATTGATGCCCATTGCAAGTTATGGCTCCACGCCAAGGGTAGTGGAACTGGACGCAGACAGCGGCTACTGCACACTTGACCAGACACCAAACGACCATGCCAACAATGGCACACTGAACGAAGAAGAGCTTGAAGACTTCATTCTGAGCTACGACGGCAATGCCAGGCCTCACAGTTCCAGCCCAGCCGCGAGCCATACTCACAGTAGACAGATGCGAAGCCGCACCGATCCATGCTCAAGAACCCCTACGACGGTAATACCACGCGCACCAAACTTCTTTGCCCCGGGGACTAAGATCTCGGATCTCGAGTTGCACTGCTTCTCCTACTTCCGCCATCGCACAGGCCCCCAGTTTGCATCATACTTCGACTCGAGTATCTTCACCTACTCCATCCGCGGCGCCCTCGCCCACCCAGTCCTCTTCAACGTAGCCGTCGCACTCGGCGCCGTCCACCGCCGGTTCGTCTACGGCATCTCAAGAGAAGCCTTGGAATACTGCGGTCACGCCGCCCGATTCCATACGAACGCCGTCAAAGGTCTAAACGAGCTCAAAGCGCAACAAGTCAATTCAGATCTTGTCGGAACCGCAGACTCCGGTGGCGGCGCAATGGGCATTTGCAACCGCGACGTGATCATGCTCGCGGAGATGCTGCTAGGCCCGTTCGAGGTGTTTCAGGGCGAATGCGGCAAGGCCGTCCAACACATGTCCAACGCAATGCAATATCTCCTCAAACGGCCCATGACACTTGTGCATAGTGAGACGCGCTACGGCGCTGCACAGAGCAAGCCGAGCGCCTTCTGCCAGCTGTTCCACCGGATCCACATGCGGGCGTTGGCGTTATTCGACACTCCGACGAACATCCTCGCGAAGTGGGGGGACGGGCTGCCACTCCCGCTTATCCCGGATGTGTTTCGCGACATCGACGAGGCGCGCGACTATATCTTCACCGAAGTCGATTGGATCATGCACGCGCCAGCACGGGTGTGGCAGGACGTGAGCGAGCGTAGCGAAGCGCAGAACCTGCACGTCAGTCGGCTGTTAAAGTGGAGTGTGGCGTACGCGGACACGGTACGCGATATGCAGCGCACCTCCCGGCAAAAAAAGGCATGCATTCTGATGAAGTTGGCACGGGACGCGACGTATCTGCTTTTATACCTGACGCTGTTTGTGGCGGTGGACACGGAGTTGCCGCGGATGTCCGCTATGACGGAGGACATCGAGGATGATGAGGAGCAGGACTCTGGGCTGGCGTATGCGACGCGCGCGCTGTGGAGGGCAGTCGATGCGCGGGAAGAGTTGAATACGAATCTGGCGCGGGTGCAGCTGTTGGCGGAGGGGATCCTCGAGGAGGACGGCATATTCGCTTATGACGAACATTTTGTGTCGTTTGATACGGGTATTGGTCCGCCGAAGGGAAAAGACAAGATCCCCGAGTCGAGTAACAAGACAAGGCATTTGGTCAAGCAGACGATGACTAGGCGGTGCGGGGACCAGAACGTGACAATGAGTGCATGGGAGAGGGCCGGCATTTATGGCGTTGCGGAGCGCGTGAGTGCGTTAGAGGAACACGCCGTTATCGAGGCTGCGAGGGCAATTGTGCCGGCGCACATCGATCCGAGGTGGGTTGACATTACTTGTATGATGGAGGCGCGAAAGTTTTTGTTGAGGTACTGTCGGCCGGACGAGTATGGGTTGGGCATGATGTTCACGCAGGAGTGGTGGGCTTTCTAGGTTAGTCATTGTCTGGGATAGAAGCCATTCCATCCTATTCTATCGCGATGGCATGGGAGGGGTTCAACATGACCGTCCTGTGGATGCGCAGCGAACGTACGGCGCGGTACGGTCGCCTTTACGATGATCCACACTTTGCGCTTTTCCCGCCCACTGAAACCGAGTATCTCAGAAATATAACCACTTACGAGCCCACCCCGCCACGCTGTTCACGTGTCACATGGCTCTTTCGCCGGTCTGCGACTCGAAAATACTGTGAGATGCAGCCCTACTCGAGCTGAGCCCGTACCACAAACGCTCTTCTCTCGCACCGCCTATTTCATCGATACGATACGGTACGTAGCGGCAGGTGCATGTGCATGTGCATGTGCCGTGCCGGAGGCGGCGCGGTCGCTGTATGCGTGGGTCTACAGCATATCTCGGAAAGTCTTAGGGCGCCAGTCTACGATTACGCCTGTGGTGGCTTCTGCTGCGTTGCGCGGTGCGTGGACATATACACGTACGGTTCGGTGACGGAGTGGATTGGAGGACCTCGTTTAGTGCCAGGCACTTGAGTTGGGTGAGTGGGGTGGGGCGGCGCGGGACGGGCCGGAAGGGAAGGGAAGGGGTGTAGCGCGAATGGGCTAGATACGACGCGAGGTCACCGACGCCTGCCGTGACCATGGAAGAGGTCCGGATATCTGTGTATGCACTTGTATGCTATGCTTATGGCGCGTTGATTGGGCGCGGCGAACTTCAGGGGATAGCATAGCAAATGGCGTGCACGATACTGATATTGATATTGATATTGATATTGATATTG
>Ga0210040_10002992_pt1 | contig 23231 bp, 30 predicted proteins | sample CryGeyCG12114_NA_FD_185462 | JGI IMG/M metagenome (GOLD analysis project Ga0210040, IMG submission 185462) | Groundwater microbial communities from aquifer - Crystal Geyser CG19_WC_8/21/14_NA (SPAdes) (version 2) | ecosystem: Environmental > Aquatic > Deep subsurface > Groundwater | place: USA...
CTATTTGTTGACAAAATGATAGAATAAAAATCACCACTCGCGCGACTCGATTCAATGTTGTAATTGTGATACGTTTCTTTGTGTAAATCAAGCGCAATCGCTAAAGGGCTCGTACCAACGCAAGCGCACCTAATTTTCCAATGAAACCTGCCAAAAAAGTTCCCGTACTTTCATCCTTGTTTTCCTCTTCTGCAACTCCAGCAGAGTTTGAGAAGAAAGTTGGCAAAAATAGAACCCCAGCCATAATCCGAGGTTGTGACATTGGACCATGCATGGAAAAATGGACTATTGACTATTTAGTTAACGTGAATCCTGAGAAGAAAGTAAAAGTTCACAAGAGTGATACCCCACAGCTGAATTTCAGGGAGAAAAACTTTTCTTATGAAACTGTCAGTTTCTCGGATTTGATTAAGAGTTGTACTTCGTCTGAAGTTTCCGAAAACAGCAATTGTAATCCCGAATCAGGGGAGGAGAAGAAGGATAGTTCCAAGATAGTTGCAAATAATTTTTGGTATTTACGATCTCTTGGAGAAGATCCCAGGTAAAGTTTTCTATTATGATGATGCATTTTGTTAAAACTTTGGTATGATTTTAATAGATTCTCGTTTATGATTTCTGTAGGGGAAAGGATGTATCGGATCTTTCAGTCCATTTTCCCGAGTTGTATGCAGATCTGAAGATTCCAGACTTCATTCCCAAAGGGGCATTTTTCTCATCCGTATTTCGTATTTCATCACCAAAACTGCAGCTTTGGACTCATTACGACACTTGTGACAACATATTAATTCAAGTCAGTGGAAGGAAAAGGATAATCTTTTATCCTCCAACGGAAGCTTTGAATCTGTATTTAGACGGGGATAAATCAAAAGTCATCGACATAGACAGTCCGGATTTGAAGTTATATCCTGATTTTGCTAACGCGGAGCGATTTGAAGCATTTTTAGAACCTGGGGATATTGTGTTCATTCCTGCGTTGTGGTTTCATAACGTCACAGCGTTGGATTTCAGTATATCTGTGAATGTGTTCTGGAAAAACTTAGGTGCTCACTTATACGATAAGAAAGACACTTATGGGAACAAGGATTTGATTCCTGCTCAACTGGTATCCGAAATTAAAAGCAATTTTAAGTTTCACGTAGCATGATTTATGGGTAACACAATCTTTAAATCTAAATCATTTTTTATCTTTTAGGCCTTGAGGGCTTTCGAAAAGGCATCAGATCAGCTCAAAACTTTGCCTCCGGACTACCAAGATTTCTTTCTGCGAAGAATGATTATTTCATTGCAAGGAAAGCTACTTGAACTCAACCTTAATCCTAAATAAGAATCACGCTCACGATTTTTTTTCGTTCCTTCCTTGTTCAGTTTTTAGTTTGTATATGTTTGAAACATTCCAATAATTTAGTATTTACTAAACCAAGTTGGTATTAGCTGCACAAAAATGGAAGAAGGAAGTCAAGATATTGAAGTAATATGTGAAGGTATTTGCCGCTATGGTCTAATCTAATCATGAATCATTGACATCAGTCCATGAAATTATGATTAAAACGATGTATTTAATCTGATTTGCAGATTTAATGTATGATTACCTCAAAGTTTCATTTAGCAAAGAATTAGTAGAAATACTGGAAGCTGAAGAAGAAAAAAGTTTTTATTCCATTTCTGTCAAGTGAGTTAATTTATGTTTTACCGTCTTCTTTAAATCTTTTTCATTTTTCTGACATGTTTGATTTTCCGCAGTTATTTGCACATGTTTGATGTCATTCCAATTGTTGGTAATGAACTCTTAAAATCTCCCGAATCAACTCTGAGTATATGCGACGCTGCTGCCAAAAGAGCTTTGATGGACAAATACGATGAGTTGAAAGAAGCTGTTATTAATAGCGAAACAGCAGGGAAGTTAATTCCCAAAGCGCATATTCACGTTCGGTTCCATTCTTTACCAATCTGCCCTGAAACTTATAAACATGAGTTCCCTGGCTCAAAAGAAGTTGGATCATTCCTATGTCTAGTAGGAACTGTCATACGAACAAGTGTGCCAAAGTTGTTGGAATTCTCCAAAATGTTTAAATGTAGTAGATGCAAAACGACAGTGTATGTTGAAGCTATTCCTGGAAGATTTCATGCGTTCTCAAAATTGGGAAAAGACTGTCCCAACTTTTGCGTCAATAGCAAACTGATCCCTGCCACGGATGACTCTGGAAAATATGCAGCAGAATATTCTAGCTACAAGGATTATCAGGAGATTAAATTGCAAGTAAGTATGCTGATATGAATAATAACTGGGAATTGTTTATTACTTTTTTCTAACGATGGTATTTATTTTAAAGGAGCAAATCAATAAAATGGATTTTGGATCCATCCCTAAATCATTGACCGTTGTTTTAGAAGACGACCTGGTAGATAAATGCAAGCCTGGGGATGATGCCACTATTTCCGGATTTTTATTCTTGCGGTGGAAACCATTTAAAACAGACCAAAAAATGGAGTGCGAACTAACATTCAAAGCTAATCATATCCAGGTTTGTGTAAAAAGGAAAAATATTTCAGTGGTGAATAAAATTCCAAAAGAAGCTGGCGGTTATATTTGGCTTTGGCTTCCTCTTTTTTGTAGGTCAATAATGTACAGAAGGCATCAGTTTTAGTCACCGAGGACATGTGTACATTTATCGAAAATTTCTGGAAGAAGTATGAATCCAATCCGTTTGCTGCGAAAAATCTGATACTGAGTAGTTTTTGCCCTCAAGTGAGTCTAGCTTTGTAATTTTTATTTTTATTGCTTATCAATAATAGCTGTAAACCCTTTGCTTTTTTCTTCAGATTTATGGAATGTATGTAGCCAAACTTGCAATGTGCGTTGTATTAGCGGGCGGAGTCCCTCGAGAGATTGGCGGTAGCCGCGTCAGAGGGGAATCTCATATGCTACTTGTTGGAGGTAAGATTGTGCTACCATTTACTTTGTATCCGATTTCCACTGTAATTCCCTTTATGATTATGGCCCGTGCTAGATCCTGGTACTGGTAAGTCTCAAATGCTGAAGTACGTCTCAAAATTGATTCCTAGAGCAGTAATGACTACTGGTGTCGGAACTACGACTGCTGGGCTAACTGTTTCAGCAATTAAGGTAAAAAATTAAATTCTGTTTTGTATGATATTTGCATTTTTATGTGTCTACTTTTATGGGCATTTCATAAAATAGATTTTCTAACTAACTGCTATGTTTTATATATTGTCACACGCAGGAAGGAGGTGAATGGCATTTGGAAGCAGGAGCATTAATTTTAGCAGATGGGGGTGGTGTGTGCTGTATTGATGAGTTTTCATGCATTAAAGAGCATGACCGAGTTAGCGTGCACGAGGCTATGGAACAGCAAACCATTTCAGTTGCAAAGGTAATCATAGTAGTTATAACATTGTAAATTAACATTACATTCATAAGCAGTACTGTGTCGAAGTACGTTATCTCTCTAACTTGCCCTTTTTCCTCCGAAATTTACAGGCTGGCATTGTTTGTAAGCTGCCTACTCGCTGTACAATAATCGCAGCTACTAATCCCAAAGGCAAATATGATCCAAATTCTACTTTACCTATGAATACTGCTTTAGCGAGTCCGTTACTATCTCGGTTTGACGTACTTCTGGTTTTACAAGATGCTGAAAATGATGCTTGGGATGAGTAAGTGCATGAGGAATAATTAGAGCATCTAAATAAATATATTTCTTAAATGCAATTTTTTTACATCTAAATGGATTGCTGAACTTCTCTTGTAGACTCGTTTCAGATTTCATATTAGAGGGAAAGGATCCTATGAATAGACAGCCTAGTGTCTATAAAAAGGATGAGATATGGAGTACAGATGTTTTGCAAGCGTATTTCGTCATGATCAAGGTAGTTAGTTTTCTGCCATTAACTAACGTATGCGTTTTATTTTTTGACCTACTAACTAACCAACTAACGACTATTCATTTCTATGCTTTTACAGGAGTTTATACCAAAGATGACTCCTGAAGCAAACACAGTCCTCACGCAATACTACCAAATTCAAAGAGGTGCTTTAGAGCGGGATGCTGCCAGAACGACAGTTCGTCTTTTGGAGAGTTTGAGACGTTTGGCTGAAGGCCATGCCAGATTTATGTATAGGGAATGCGTTTTACTTCATGATGCTATCATTGCTGTGTCCTTAGTAGATGCTTCTATGCAAACTTCTCCATTGTTCCCTGGGGGCAATACTTTGCACACAATGTTTCCCGACGACCCTCTTGCGGAATATAGGGCCCAGGGTGAGATATAAAATATATTTATTTGTGCACAATTTTAGCGATGACTAACTAAAAGTATATTAAAATGAGTTTGGCATTTGCAGCTCAAGTTGTTTTGGACAAGTTGGATCTCTCTGATTTATTTGAAATGGAAAGCATTTACTTATCGAATTTAAAATAAACTTTTCTCGGTTTTCTTTTATTTTTATTTTCCTTAAATTACACATAATACACATAATACAAATTCACTCGTAATTATTTGTGTTTTTAACTAGTCTAGTATGCTCAATAAAATAAACTATAACAAACTAGAGTTCATTACACACTGTTCATATTTCATATTGTAATCATAAAAATAGATAAAACATTCATTTCTATTCTCGAACTCGTAATACTGACCTTAACATATTCTAAAACTGTATAATTAACATGCAATAGTACCAAGCGTGCCAGGTGCCACCACTGCAGGGTATACGAATATAAATATAATTCTTTATTCATATACCCTGCACCACAGTCACTTCAATTGAACTACAATACAAGTGACTAAAAGTATATGTACGCGCAGTTAAATTCGCCTTTGCAACTTATGCATTTGAATGTGATGGATAAGCTCCAGATCCCTCGAAATCCTCCATGTCATCATCCCAGTGTTCACTGTCATCATCATACTCTTCCGAAGATTCATCAAATCCTTGAGGAGGAGGTGGAACACTCCCACCCATGGGCTCATTCATTCTCCCCTTATTCTCTTGGCCTCCTTTCACCATCCTATTATTATTATAAAGCCTGGATGGAGTTATCTGCAGATTTTGTTGCTTGGAGTACCTGGCATCATAAAACTGGCTGTTTCCCGCAGGAATCCTCATATCATTCACTCCGATAAAATTGATATTGGACGCAGAACGTAAAGGTGGCAAACTGGATGGCAACGGAGGAGGAAGAGGAATTACCACACCTCGACTCATATCGCTATAAGTGTCACTGTCTGATGAAGGGAAGGCATCGAATCTGGATTTGGAAACAGGTCCCACCAATGTGCTATCACTATTGATTGTAGTAGTGTCATCATCATCGAACAATACATTTTGATTATGACTTCTCTGGATTGACCTTATCTCATGGATTTTTCTTGGCGAATAGTCCACCGGGTCTAGCTGTGGTCCACGGGTTTTGAAAACAGGGGAGGAATAGACTGGGGTTTGTGGTAAATCCGCTAGACCTACTAGAGGTCGCCCTTGTCTGCCTGTACGATTCACGGTAGCATAGATTGGAGGTTGGTTTTGTTTGGTTGTAGATGGTGTATGGAAGAGCACGGATTCTTCGTTCCTTTCTGGTGACCCAGTCACGGGCTTGACCGATGGCACAGTGGGGAGTGGAGGGGGAAAGGAGCTATTGCCGTAATCATTGTTTGGGATGTTGCCCAGATTGGATTTGGAAGTACGGTCTCTCGGTTTTGGTATCTCGTGGGCCACTGTAGTCGGTTGTGCGCCAAATCGGTTCAAGATCATGTTGTTCGACTGAGCGTAATGACTGTTGTTACTAGCACTAGCAGGCTGTGTATTATTGTTATTATTGCTGGTATCTTCACCGGGAGGATAGTTATAATTTGCTTGTTGGTTTGGATAGGTAGTGCGATCCAAATTGTCTCGATGCTGTTGATGGGGTAAACTTGGGGAATAATGGGATGTCGTTGTTTCTTTGTTGTTCCGGAAATCTTGTGTATGGTTCCGTCCTAGTGGGGCATTGTTATTCATGTCACCAATCATTTCATTGCTACTCATAGCTGCCACAGGTCCGTTTTTACGGGATTGGAATCCGTTGTCAAAACTGTTGTTTTCTCCATAGTTATGGGCTGATGTTGGACCTTGTTCAGTGGTAGAAGTAATTTCGTTGCCTGCACTTTGTACGAAAACTGGTTCTAAGTTTTTTGATCCTTGGATATTTTTTGCTTTGACTTCACTTCTTTGTGATTGGGAGATTTCTGGTCTCTGTTTTTTGTTCCCATTTGTACCCCGTTTGGATACACATTTTAGAAACACAATTATCAAAATTATAATGAGTACTGCTAAAAACAAAAGTAATCCTAGCATGAGCCAGAAGGCCCATATTGGGAGACAATCATCGGAAATCGAGGAACAAGTTGATTTCTCTCGAATGATTTCGGTCACAACTTCCTTTGTTGGTTCGTATCGAACTTCTACTTCAATCAGATTTCCAGATAATGGCCCAACAATCCCTGCCTGGGTTACAGCCCTCATCCCGCATTGCAAAAATAATGTCACCGGTCTGAAGTACGTTTCTCCCAACTGGGCATCAAATCCTTGCAAAATCATTTCATGTGTTAAAACGCATTCTTGTTCCGCACCTGGTCCCACTGGATCACAATTAGTGAAAGGAATGCAACTGTCCATATTGGTTGGATCGTCGATATCAATGTTGCAACATAATTCATATCTTTGGACATCATTGGAAGAATAAGGAGAGATGAATGAAAGTGTAAGTTCTGATCCATCGTTAGAAAGTACAGTGATTAATGAAATTTGACGCGGTGGAACATTCTCAGAAGAAAAAGATTCACCCGTTTTGAAACCTGGGATTAAAACTGTGATACTAGGAATTTCAAATGGTTGAATACTGGAAGGGACGCTGGAGCCACAACATTTTGAATTATAAAGGGGATCCAATAAGGCTGCAGGATTTGTGTCCGCCAAAGAAATTATTTGTTTTCCATTGGATAACTCTATTGAAAGGCTTCCGTGGTGGTAACTCGGATCTGGTGCAAATTCGTCCACAATTGCCGAGTAGATTCCATCGTTTGCAACAAAATCTGGGATGATCCCATCGTCTCTCAGTACTATGGGTCTAAGTTGGTTTGCCACATTCGCTTCAGCGCCATGGTATAATGTTAGTTCCACATTTGCGTAAGTGATGGGAGATTCAGAGTTTTTATTCATTACCTGTTGTAAAAAAGTGTTAGTTTAGTTTTAGTACTTAGTTGTCTCAATGCGCCCCAATCATGAATAAATCCTTCATGCCCTCTTACCGAAACAAATATAGGCGTCAGTCCGTTGGTTGAGGGCATTATTTCTTTGGATAAATCTTCTGACAGTACAGTGCTAACTTGCACCATGTCATCATTTGGGTTTGTGTTATCAGGGTTTTTTTTCTCCACTGCGTAAATTGACAAATAGGATGGATAGTCCACATCAGTCCATGTGAGACGCCATTGTCCTGTCTAAAAATTAATGGTAGTAATCCATGACATTAGCCAGACTTGATTTATTAACATGATAATTCATAATTTTTTAAGTAGTTTTAAGTATAAGTCAGCAGTTTTACTTAAAGATAATCATACCATAAATGCACATTGAAAAGAAGTAAAATCCACTCCTAACAAATACGGATAATCCAAAACGGAATCAAAATCACAAAGTTGATTAGTAGGATTTCGTAAGGTGATACTTTTCTCTTGAGCATACGTTTGCACAGGTAAGTGAAAAAATATGTCGTATTTAGCAGAGTCAAGATTTGGAGGTACTTGAAATGCTGCAGAACTTTGTCCTTCTGGCATTTGCACTTCGTTAATCTAAAGTAAGGCCGGAATCAGTAATGAAAACAGTACTTGCATACAATAATTTTTGAAAAATTGAATTTGCTTCTGAATTTTGATTGAATTATACCTGGTAAAAGTTTCTTTTACTATCGAAACTCTCCACAGCTTGTGTCATCACTTGCGTCAAAATAGATGATCCATGTGTCCCGCAAATTCTCTCGGTCAGTTCATCATAACAATGACTCAAATGTATAACATTTCTTGTATTCGGATGTTGATACAGCTCATACCAATTTATGGATCTGTTCTCAAATGTGGCTAATGTTAGCGCATGGGGCGTTCTTTTTAACTTGTTCATGGCGGCAGGTAGTTGCATTGATGGTTTGGCAGTGACCATAATAATATTCCATTGAAAAGATTGTCTAACCTGAGGTGACAATATTAATGGTTATAGGTTAAATGATTATAGATGAGAATCTCATAGCACAGAATCACACGATATATTTTTTGAGTAGTCTGTCAGTTTTACATTCAGCTTATCCAGTAAACGACCGAAAATAATGTCCAAATCATTCACTGCATTTACTGACTGCTTGACATCATCTGGAATCAGTTGGGTAATATTTTTTGTAAAGATTGATAAGGTGTTTTTAGTTGGCATTGTGTGTAGGAAGGACATTTTTTCAGAGGAACTAGAGATCAAAAACTCCGGTTCAAAATGTGTATCTGAGCCACTGAATTTCATCACAAAAGCTCTGTTAAAATCTCCAGTATTCATGAGGTCAATAGAATGAGCTATCGCTTGATTCACAATCTGAAGTCGATCCTATGCAATAGAATTTTCGGAATATGTTTAGTTAGTTATACTAACGTGCTTTCATATGAAAATGTACATAATGAATGGGGATGTATTCACTCACTTGCTGTCGAATTTCTTCACTGTCTTCTATAACGAAAGCATAACCTTTTTCAGGGTTGTTTTTGCGATATAATGCTAGTTCCACCCTACCAATTTCTTGTCTTTTCAGATAAGCTGGCTTCAGTCCATTACTGAAATCAGGATGAGCCTGGATTACTTCTTGAACACTTCTCTTGTTACAGTAAGCATTTTGCTTGGTCATTTGTAGCATACTGTGGTGGTCTGGTGAAGAAAAATAACTCAAAATCTGGAGAAGAGAAATAATCAAGATTATTTACATGCAGCAATTCAGATTATATTTTATTCAAGGCTCTCGCATACATTTCCCGTCTGTGGAGTAGCCATCACAGAGTTTATCCCATTTGATAATTGCTCAAAAATAGTGCTTGCATTTTGTCGCAATGATTCTTCACATTTTGTGCTGCAAATTTTCAATTACATTTTCGGTATGATATTTGAAGCATTTTTTGTATCCGCAGTATTTTAAAATATGTAAATATTGTACCTATCGTTGCCCAAAGACTGTAGACCAGAAATACTTGTACACACTGTATAATGAAGGTTCCCCTTTTCCATATAACATGGTGGGTATCTGGGATCATCATGGAACCCAAATTCTTCGAAAACTCCATACCGCCATTTAGTCCATTCGTGTAGTAATGTTTGATATTTGTTGGTGGGAAAGTTTTCAGACATAATGAACGTGGAGGGAATATAGATGGATTCTCCAGAATGGCCACATTCCCCGTATTGTTTTGTCCATGGAAGACTTTGGGCCAACGGATGGTCGTTAGAGATTTTAATATCTGCATATGCGTCAAATGAGTTTTGTTGCGATAAATTAAGATTAGGTAATTAGGTTAAAGTTTCTATTGGGTGGCTAATGAAATTTTGGATACCTGCAAACTCAAAAGCAACATCTGTTGGAGCTGATTCTACATTATCCGCAAACGAGCATTTAGATAAATCCCATGAACGCGGAAGTAGGACATTGAATCTGCCAAATTGGCCTCTGCTATTTGTGACATGTTGCAATAAGATGGACGTTTCTGCTAAAACATCCTATGCATAAAAATATGAATCCATTTATAGGTTATATTTTTCAATTCAAAATGTGATGAACTGCCTTAAAACGTACCTTCAATTTATTTATGAAAACTTGACACTCCTGTCTATCGAATTCATCCACACTATCACTGATCCCAATAAAAATATCCTCATATCGGCCATTTCGGAATGCAATTTTAGGCCATGAATCGATACTGTTAGCTGAATGTATAACAGTACTTACAGTACCCAGAAAAAGGAGGAAGAAACTTATTCTTTTCATTGTCATCCCTGAGAACTAAATTATAGTAGTTATAATTTTCATAGATAAAAATACTAACTTCCTATTGAACGATAATTTGGTCAGCTTTTTCAAATTGCTTTTTTAGTTAACATATGATTTGCACTGCATGATTAATTGTGAATGAATGAAATTTTCCCGTATTTAAATGACTTTCGGGTTCGTCATCGTATTTGGAGACTCAATTTAGCGTGTATGAGACTCATCCTTGTTTAAAAAACAGCATAAGGTTTGAATCATACAAATGTTATGCGTATAAATAAATGGCAGAAAACGATCTTGATACCAGAGATAAATAATAATCTACTCTGCATAAAGACCCTATATCATATCCGCTGTTTTCATCGGGGTCAAAAGATAACAAAAATATTGTTCTACGTTTGGATGGCAAAAAACAGCCTCTTAAATATTGGAAACTAAACGTGACCATGAATTTGAGAATGGAACCAAATGATAAAGATAAAGGTACAATAAAAGGATTATAAGTTTTGATTGCTTAATTCACCAAATGGTCGCCATTTTAACTAAAAGCACACCTTTCTGTCACGCCGTTCATTATGCATGCTCTCATTTTTTTCGTATATCTATAACTTCTATTTTCATTTTGTTGAAGCATGAGCTGTCTACAATATTCTTACATCATGCTCTTTGGGAAAAATTTTTATGCTTGCATAGAATTATAATACACTGCAACTGTACAAAAATTGTGAAATTGCATTTTACCATACTTCTGTGAGATCTACGCGGTGATAAAAGTAAGATTTAAAATCCCCTGCATTCTGCTTAATTCTGCATCAGTCTTTTAGGTAGTTAAGATGTAATGAGCTTAAAACCATTTAATGTATAATACCGTTGTTGTTATCATGAAGTACGCTTGTGCAAAATGGATGCATTGCATTTTCATATCTCTGGTGAAAGTTATCGCTGCCGGGTGCCCGTAGTAGCACACCGCGATAGCATTACTGTATAGCATTGGTAGTTCTTACAAGCGCGAAACTTTCACTGTACTGAATCTGAATTCATTTCATAAAACTCATTGTCAGTCAGGATGAGTAGTGAATTTTTCAAGTAGAGCGAAAACGAAAGTGAAAAGTCAGCTGGGTTTCTTAAACCACGGAAAGTTTTGGAATAGCTAAAATTAACAGACTACAATTGCCGTGGTTCGTCATTGCCATTAAATTCCAAAATTCTCTTAACGCGCAACTGTAATATTCGTTGATTCCTGTTGCGTTTCAAATCAGAGAGGAGGAGAAACTGTATCACCCAAATTTTCTTTTACTGTTAGACGTATTCAAACTTTTCCTTTGAAGAATTCGAAATGAGTTCTGAATTCATGTTTTTCCGATGCTTCTTTTCCCCGGTTCTCTACCGGATTTATAACATGGCTCTACAGCAGGTATTGTGAGAATTCGTTATTGCCTTGTTGCTAATGTTTATTCTAAATTGTGCATAGCTGAAATAAAATGTTCACATCTTTTATTTGAATAGAGCGAAATATACCAACCCAACATGTTAGAATCTGTTGGAGATTTTACCATTCGATATGCATTTCCAATTGGACTCACATATTCCGTTTGGCATCGGAAATTCCAATACGTGCTCTATCTTTCGTGTGCTCTGGCCACATCCTACGCTTTGAGGGCTGCTGGACGAGTCATGAATCCAAAATATTACGAATTTCTTCAGACCCTTAGAAGAGCTTCACAATATTACAATGCCGAAAATGCTGAGCGTTTGCGAGCGTATGATTTTGGCTTTTCTGCTTGGCCAGCAGCTTTGAGATCAGACAGGGTGGCTGCACTTAATATTACCTCAGAGCCGCCGAAATTCACTCCTCTTTGGGCTGCGGGATGGCTAGTTGCTCATAGCTTTGGCATTCGAATGATTTACCCAGGGACTATCTTGGGCTACTTGATCAGCACGCCGTTGCAGGTTTGTCTTCCTTCAATCTGAAGTTAAAGCATATTCAGATAATAAATATTCAATACTTTTCAATTGAAGTAAAAAATATTTTTTTGGACAATTTTACAGGAAAACCGAGCAAAACTTGTTATGGAACATAAGGGAGAACGGAATAAAGTTATTACTTCAGATGGCAATGACATAGACACAATATACTTTGACAATCGCAGGTTAGAGTTACGTTAGATAAATATTTTCTTGTAGTTTTCCTCTGGTTTGCAATTTCCTCACAATGTATTCACTTTTTTTACCAAACAGTAAAGGGGGAGCTGGCAAAATACTAGTCATTTGTTGTGAAGGAAATGCTGGCTTTTATGAAGTTGGAATGTTAGGCACACCATTAAGTGAAGGATATTCAGTACTGGGGTGGAATCATCCTGGATTTGGAGGCTCAAGTGTATGCTCACTATTGGAATTTGAACTAATTGTGATGATTTCGTACTGACGCTATTAGTTTGATTTTTAGGGAGTACCATATCCCCGAAATGAGCTGAATGCAGCCGAGGCAGTATTTCACTATGCCACCTCCAATCTGGGATATAATCCAGATCAAATTTTGATTTATTGCTGGAGTATTGGTGGCTTTCCTGGAGCATATCTGGCTACCAAGTACCCAAATATAAAAGGACTTATTTTAGACGCCACTTTTGATGATGTATTACCTCTAGCATATGCCCATATGCCGTCATTTCTTGCCCCCTTGGGTAAGTTCTAGCTTTTGTTGAGCCGTATCCGCACCTAGTATCACAATAATCTCTCGTGTTTAAACATATTTTTTTTATTTGTAGTCAAATCCACCATCAGATCCCATGTGAATCTAAACATCAGTGAGATAATGAAAAACTACAAAGGACCATTCCGTTTTATTCGACGAACTGAAGATGAAATAATTTCAGAACCACCGAAAGTTTTAAGGGGGAACAGGGGAAACTTTTTAATCCGGGATATAGTTCGCCATCGTCATCCTCGTCTGATGGAAGACGAGAAGACAGAAGGTGACCTTATGGAGTGGCTAGCAACCTCACATGGTAAAGTGGTGCATCATCCTCATCCTTTATATGCAAACTCAAACTCTAAAACACTGTATTTACACAATGACATCAAGTTTTATTTGATGCAATGCTTACAGATACTAGTTCAAGCAGATTTGATAGTTCTCCAGAACCTGTGATTCCTACAGACGCTGAGCTGAATAACATGAGTAGAGCAGAAAAATCGAAATTGGTGATCGAATATGTAAGTAGAATGTGAATTTTGACACGAAATTTTTTATGGATGCCGTACGCTAAAAAATGCAAGTATGACTGTTCAACGTCCTCATTTAGTTTCTTAAACTTGCAGGTACAAAAGTTACTAACAGATTTTAAATCCAGCCACTGCATGCCATTACCTGGTTCTCTATTTCGGCTACCCTGGGTTGAACCAGCTTCTAAAACGGCACACAAACTTTGAGGATTACGATCATTACCAGCATACTTAACTTCAGTGTTTAAGAAGAAATGAAAGTATGAGTGACTGAAATACGCAAAAATAGATTAAATTAATTGTTATCGAGTTTAGGTTAATCATAAATGTCTTAGTTTCACCTGAACGGGCTAATTCTCTCCCTGTTTATTTATTTAAGCTATAAATATTCATTACTAGAAGTAATAACTACCCTAGCGTTGAAAATCTTTTACAAGTTTATTGTATTTAGCATTGGCGTCCCATGCTCTTTGTGAATTATTATCGAAGTTTTGCATTTCAAATACATGGTTATGGTGCATTCCATGAACTTATACAACCATTATATTATAAGATTAATCTTATAGTTTTAAATCCCCTTTTAGAAAACCTTGGTTTTTTAATTCATGTCACATATATCTTTTACGTAGTACACTTTTACAGTATGCCCTAGTCAAATTAAATGTCTGTTTTCAATAGGAGTACCCTGTGTGTAAATAAATCGTCTCACCCCCTAAATAAATTTTGCCAAAAATAGACCAACGATTTCAGTTTTAAGAGGTTTATTGTATACTACATTTCCAATTGAATACAATAAATCTTTAAGGTTAAAAAACACCCTGGAATAAAAATAATAATTACGAAATATATTTCCTATTCATCTGTATTCATTTTCGGCTGATCATTTTTTGGCTTTAAGGGAATTATAATAATCGAATTTTTAGCTTTATCAATGTCATCACCCCATCTACCGAATTTGTGCTCCCTACCTACTCCTACCACTAAAAATTTGGGTCTTTTGCCCATGTCAGGGGCTGCAGAAAATTCCATAGAATTGACCCACCCTTCACAAGGCACAGTAAAGACTTCAGTAAGAGTATGAAACCTGTCCCCACACTTCCAAAACCTGATATGACCATCAGATGAACCTGATGCAACTAAATCTGTATTAGTCCATGCTGTCACTGCTGTAATCCAGTTGGAAAGATTACGTTTTACTCCATGGGCATCTTTCTGAGTAAACATTGGACGTTTTCTGTTCACATTCCAGGTGCATAACAATCCATCAGAGCCTCCAGATATGAAATTCTCTTCGTTTATGAGTTTCACAGTATCAATGCTACCGTGATAGTGACCATTGTAGATTAATTGTGATTCTTCAACAATTTTCCACACTCTGATTGAATGGTCACTTCCACCTCCAGAGATAGCTCGATCTCTACTGAGCGAATCAATTGAATAAATCTGTGAAAATTCCAATAGCAATTTAGTTTTTGCAACTTTTGAGTGAAACAAAATTGCACATGGAGTAGTTTTTAATTACCGCATCTTGGTGACCAAATAAGGTTTCAACCCAGCCCATATCATCTAAGGACCAAATTCTAATAGTTTTATCATCAGAACAGGAATACAGAGTGTGAGACTTTTTCTTAAATACAAGTCCATGGACAGCGCCCCTATGACCTGGAGGTAAAATTTTGTTCAGCTAGTTAGTATTGCGCCACGATGACTATACAGAGCAAGACGAGAATATATTTTTCCTTGGGATATCATGCTATGCATAAATATTACTAACAATACCTTTAAAAATGTGGATACGTTTCAAAGTATTGGGATCCCAAATGACTACTTGGTTATCTAAATCTCCAGTAGCTAAAAACTTGCCATCACTAGATATAGCAATGGCTAAAATGGTTGATTCATGACAGCAATTTTCATCTTGCGGTTTTAAAACTTTCCCCAGTCTCTGTTTTTTCTTGGTCATTTTTTCTAAGCGCTTAACCATGCCTACTTTCTTCTTCTCTTCAACAGACCATTTCATCAATATCCCATCCTTGGACCCAGAAAATATCCACTGGTCGTCTTCAGACACGCATAGACAGGTGACAGAGCGTTTCAAATATTTTGGACATGTTAGCAAGGACATATTTTCCAAGTCTGGTTCTACCGAGTCAGCAACCTCTTTCCGTAATCTCCCCTCTTGTTCTAAAACGTCCTCTTTCAATCGGGAAGAAATGAGGTCATCATCGATTTCCAAATCTTCTCTCCTGGATTTCTCCTCTGTCTCTATTTGATTTAAGTACGACTTAGCTAGCCTTAGTTTCTTTTCTTGAGCAGTCTCGTCCTCATCATCTTCATACTCGGATGACAAATGATCATCCTTGCCATTGATGGGATGCAGATCTTCAGATTCATCCAGTTCACTTTCACTGGTGATTTCATCGTCCAATCTGGTTTTGGACTTTTTTGGCCGTGATCCAGAAGAGCTATTGGCACTAGATGATTGTCCTCCTTTTCTTTTTAAATCGCTCTTAGCAAATTTATTGTACTTGCCTTTTTTTACTGAACCTTCCACATTTTTTGAACCTTTTGATTTGCCTTCAAACTTTTTTGAAGCAGATGTGGATGATAACGATTGAGTTAGTCCATTTCTGGACTTTTTCCGGATAAAGAATGACATGGTGTTACTAACGAGAATTTTCTGAGTTTCACAAATTAACCTTACAATTCAGAACGTTTTTAAAATTTACTGAATGCATGCTGTACTTGATGCTGGAATAAAAACAACGTGCTTTCAAAGCTAATGCAGTCTGCAGTCTTTCAAGTTATTTACCGCGCCAGTATGAATCGCTGACTCTCTGCAGCATAGCTATAACCAGCAGCTAAGCTTTAATACCCAGACGAGAACCAGGAGGACAAGACAAAGAGTGAATTTATGCATTCAATAATATGAATTTTAATTAAGATGCACCAAATTTTTTTAATTTGCAGAAACAACAAAGCGAACATGCTATGCTACTCGACACATTACAAAAATTTCTTTCAGTATAGCAAATTATTAGCGGCTGCGTTCATAAACTGGATAACTGGAATGAATATGAGTAACTCATAAGTAATGTATACCGTGAAGTGAACGTGAACACAATAAAAGTAAAACAAACAAAAAAGTGCAACCATAATTTATGACAGCCAATTAAATGAGCTTAAGGTTAAGCGATTGGTTTTCTAAAACTTGTTTTATTAGTAGAAAAATCTTCAACTTAGAAGTTATACGCGTAAAATTAATTCACCATAAAATGCATTTACTTTCAGGATTCATAAAACTGCCAGCTTCGCAGCCCCAAACATCTGAAAAGTCTTGAAAATTTGCCAACGTTCCAATAATCCGGTATCTAGGTGGACTATGTACGTTTGATTCAATCATATCTACAAGTGCTGAGGGATTCATGTAAGAGCACCACGACTATGTTGAACACCAAATAAATAAAAGTGAATTATAATCACATCAATCCAACAATATTAAGTAATCAATAATCATCAGTGTATTTCACCTGAGCAAAAGACAAGAAAAACAATTTCTCAGGCGAATATTTTTCCAACCCTTGCAAACGAGGCTCAGGCTTGGACAACTGAGAAGCAAATAATCTATACGCTCTCAAAGCTTCTCGGATTCCCCCGTTGTCTGCAATGTTTTCAGCTAATGTTCTTCGTCCATTTACCTTTGAAAAAATCGATGAAAATTAAGAATTCTGGCTACTTAAAAGCCACGAAAAAATAGTTAGCATGAATGGTTTCCTCACCGTATTATTTTCGCTTTTTTCCGTCCCGAGTTCCGGAAACCAGTAATTTCCATATTGTTTCACAAAGCAGGTTGTCTTCCTCACAAATTGGCTCATAGTTTCCAAACTCCACCATGAATTTAAACGACCGTATTCATCACTGTACCGTCCTAATTAATTATTAAAAAATAATTTTTTGCTGAGTTTGACGTCACATATCGAAGGCCGATACCATTCATACAATGTTTCTAACCTTCCGTGTCAAACCCGTGAGTTACTTCATGTCCCACCTATCACAATAGATTATTTTTGAAAATAACCTTGATTTCTCCGCAAAAAAAACTAGTAAAAGCATTTGCCACATACCACACTACCTAAAGCCCCGTAATCAATGGACTTTAATCCCATTCCTATGAACGGACCTTGCAGAAATCCACTGGGGAAAGCTGAGACAAATATTATCATAATTAGTAAAGGATCCAATATGACCTTGAAAACAATATACAATTTAAAAAATTACTACTAACTAATGGAATTTAGTTCATCATCATAGAATGCATCAGCTTCAACCGGTGAGTCTACATGACTACTCCACGTATTATCCACAGGTGAATAAAATTCTCGAATTTCCTTCATCGAAGTCCATTTCAACATTGTCACCATGTTGCTGAAAAAGGCTTGAGGGATGAACCGAAGACCTTTGTGATATCGATCAACAGCTTTAGGATCGTCCAACCATTTTGGATAGCCAATGTATACTTTCATCATATCTGCTTTGAGAAGCGCGCGTTTCTTTGTATTTGAATCCATCCAATCAAGTTCTGTGACCATTGTCTTGAATGCAGTGATTATATTTGCCACCATTTCTGAAGTCTGCACATGCCAAAATTGTTAATTAAGAAAATCCTATTTAATATAGTACTTAATCGATAGTTTAGAATCTGGGAATTGACTTTAAGTTACCTCCAGAAGAATAGTATGATTGACATACTTTTTCACATATTTGTGTGTCAATGTGAAAGGTAACGATTTATCAATCAACTCAATACACTCGGTTCCCCTTTTAGCGAAAAAAGTTTACAACTTCAATAGTGCGCATTTAGTATTATATATAAGGTGATTTTTACTATAATTTATAGTTAGATAGTACACCTGTTTGGTGCTTTATCTGTTCCTGCTGCAACTGATGCAAATGTATTGAAAAGTTGACGGAAATCCTGTGTAACGTCTTTGCCAAAAGAGTACGATAGTTGCCATAATATGTACATTTCTAGTTGCACAATAAATGTTAAAAAATAGTAGTACATCATTCCGCAAATTGAACAAATATATATTCACTCAATCTTACTTATTTCTTCTGGCTCAAGTTGAATCAATATACGAGCAATATTCCGCAAATAAGTTAAATCATTCACGTTTACTCTAAAGGCGTCGGTTACTCTTGCCCTACTAGAAATGTCTTGAAAAAGTGTTTCTACGTATTCCGTCCAGTTGAACTTTCCAAACAAAGACAATAGTTATAGCTAGTTAGCTAGTTAGTTGGTGAGCGAACACGTTTTAAATATTGCCTAACAAGGGGAGTTTTTCTTTTTTTCTTACAAAATATGGATTGCGAGCAGCTGGTCGTTTAGTCACATCTCTGGCTACTCTAGAATGCAGTTCAGGTTCTTTATCCTTATCCATTTTCATCGGACCAAACGCACTTTGATTGCTAAACAGACGATTTAGCTCTCGTAACGTAAAAAGATTGAGTTTTGATGATTTTGTTTGGTCTTCATTGTCAGTTCCGGACTGCAAAATATAGATGATTTAATATGGTTTCTTGAAATTGCCTGATGCATACATTTTAACCCTCATTGCCACATTTGCTAAAAGTTTGTACCATTGCAAAGAGCTCTTCCAATCCGACAATGACTTCTGCAACTCGCGTTATATTGCTTAACTGTTTCTTATAAAACCCAGAAGTATCTCCATCAATCAAAATTTTTCCAATTTTCGTAAAAACTTTTGTCACCAATCTTTCATAGGCAGCTCTTCCTATCCGTGAAAACGAAAATGTTTCTTTATCCACAGGTAACTCGGGTTGATCAATCTACAGAATTTTTAAATAATAATACACAAATCTTTGCCGCACACACACACACACACAAACGGACTACATTTAGCGTTGTAAAATGTTTACAAATATTTGTTTGAGACTAGTGTTTTGATAGCTAGATTCAATGGTCATATCAAATATGTAGCTTTGACCCGTGTCTCTGCGGATTTTAGCTAGCATCTTTGCTAGTGAGACTTCATTTTTATGATATTTTTCAAGCAGATCAACCAATGGTTTCACTCCCGCAAGCTCAATGGATTCTGTGCAAAACCAAGATGCTAAGAACATTTTTTGACTCAAATAAAATGATTTAGAAAAGTATCTCTTCAGAATTAACAAACCCAAGTCAATACAACTTCTATGCAGTATTTTAATTTGACGGAGGATTTCTATATCTTCATTTGAAATATCTTCCATCAATCCTATAAAAAATGACAAATGTCATTAAAAATTTTTCAGGGATTTTTTCTTAAACTTTAACTGACCTTTGAGTCGCCCCACAACCCGACTTCTCATAATATTCGTGTGATCATACAGTGGAACAGCAGCCACTGCAGAAATGTCAGTTATCCAATTCCCGCATGCAAACTTGTGGAAATCATCACACGGGTCCACAGTATCATCCATGGTTTTGATAAACAATGTAGCCGTATTGATGCATTCTCTACTTCTGCAAATCTCATAATGATCTATAAAAAAAGCAGGTAAAAAACTGCACAAAAAATGCTAAATGAATTTTAATAAACCAATAAGGTTCTACCAAATGTTCTCCAATACAAAAAAGAAATAACAGTCAATGCTATTGTCAGTAAAATTGTGGCTGCTGAAAGTGTCCCAATGAGAGCTTTGATTCTCAAAGATAGATTTTTCAATGTAAGTCCACTGTGAACCAAATTCAATTTTCAAACATTTTGTTTAGGCTGCTATTATTAGCATTCACAAACGTTGGAAAAGCATGCAATACTAAACTTACAATGATATCACAGGGATAATAGGAACACCCCTGGGATCTTCAGCAATATCACTACGCTCGCTTTGATCATCTTCAATAATAAAATTTGTTTGAGAATTACTTCTTTGGCCTCCGCCAAAAGGTGTTTCCAGATATTGCATTTAGAATTGTGTTGTGTGCACTAAAATTGTATCCCTTTTACTTTATTTTTGTTACTGTCTGCAAAAATATCCGAATCTCTTGCTAATATGTATGAGATCTATGTACATACACAGTTGGTGAGTGAAAACTACAAAAGCTAGCATTCATTAGTTATGCAAAGTTGGAAATAGCTTGCGTCAAATCATTGGCGTTCGGCATTCTCTTCTCAGATTGCATAGACTACTTAATAAGTCAGTTTTAAAAAGCTGTAATTATTTTTTGGCCAGACCAGACTACTGTAGGTTATTAAAGAAAACCACTTCTCTTTCCATGTACGCACACGAGATGAAAATATTTTGGTTTGTTGCATAAGATAATTGAATTGGGGAGATATATTGTACATATAATGTCATGTAGGATTGTAGAGCAAAAGTGAAATGGAAATACATTTTCGTAGGTAGACTTGTATGCTATGAGAAAGCATCGGAAATTCACTTCTAATTGACTCAAATTGTTGCACAAGGTCTTAAAGCATTAAATATTCTTATTTCATTTACCTTCCAGAAAAAATGCACATGCACAAAGTGGTTGGTTTTTGTGTTCATAATACATACACGAGTAGAAACAGAAACAACGAAAATCATGCAATAATTTATTCCATTTTTCACGATGTTTTTATCAAAACGGTATGGCACGAAAAGTGTATTTAATTTTAACTAATTCAATTTATTGACTGTTTGCTAGAAATGCTGATATTTTTGGCATATGACTTGGCAATGGAGGTTTTTTCATGAAATCATTTGGGTATGTTTCTAATTGACAATCTCTAGCTTTCCCAAGCCATCCAATCTGAAAATTTTAAAAAATGTTTTTAAATTACTTTTGGCGTTAAATGCACACTTTTTTCATTAATTTTTCACCTCTCCATAAGTAGTAGCAGGCCAAGATGGACAAGGGCAGCATTTATAAGTTTTACTTCCAATTTTAGGCAAAATTTCTTTACGAGTTCTCTCTTCTCCCACTGGTGCAGTTTCCCATGTACGATTCCATGCTAGCCACTCTATAGATCTATGGCTGGGTTTCCTCATCGCCCGATTTATTCCCGTGCAGACCCATTTACTAATTGAATGTGAAAAGTATCATACTTACTATTCAAATTATTTCTTGTTGTCCTTTACTACTCGTTTATTTATTCGTTTTGACGCATGCATGCATACTTGTATTCTTTCATCCACTGCCCTTTCCCCCACCATTCTTCCCAATTCCTTTTACCATCCAGCTGTTTCTTTATCTTCCAAAGAATTTTGTTTGCATCTTCAAAACCCAAATATTCTCTTGTTTCAGGAGCCATTTATGCTAATATCTTTTGAATTTGGATGAATGTAATTTGCAGAAAACTGAATCGAATAAATCGTATGCTATACTTTATGCAGTTCAAAACAACGGGATTATTTTGAGCAAAAGATACAAAGCTTTTCACACAGAAAACAATATTTGCCATAGCAGTAATTCATCGCTTTAGATAGTAGGCATAAACTGGAGCCAATTTTTTTAAGAATCGAGGAATGTTTTCTTTGTACCAAAAATGTAATGCCGTGTGATTTCTAAATACTTTGGATTAGAGGAAAAGGAAAACTAGTATTTACTTACAGTACCGATTACCAAACAATTAGAATTTGTATTCAAGCATTTTTTATTCGATTCCGCTGACTAACATTGTCACTAGTAATTTTCAAAGGTACAGTGCGTATCAAATTCCTAGGGGCGACAGGAGCAGCCACAAGTGGCGGCTGTTTCACACTACTCACATTAATAAAATATCGAGTGTTCATATTGCTGCGTAAATTCATATTTGGGAACACACCATACTTTAAATGACTGGGCACTGGTCTAGGTAACTCATTTTTCTGTTGTTTGATCAAAGTCATCCGTTTCCTGGCATTGTTCATCGACTTTTCTTTGGGATTCTTGGTTCGCTCCAGTTTAGAAGTCAACTTGCCAATCAAAGGTAACTTTGTTTTCTTCTCCACGTAGGGATTGTTATTATAACTGGTATTGTTATTCAAATCCCGTCGAATCTTGCCGCGCTCTTTTGTGCGTCTTCTGAATGGCAGAAGCAAATGAGGACTAACTTGGAAATTCTTTGAACTGTTGGACAGATTGTCTTGATCAATGTTTTTCAAAGAATTGTTTTCTTCCTTATTCGCTTCTTTATTGTTGTTATTATTAGAACCATCATCTCCCGTTTTAGAAAATAACATGGTTTTCCCCGACAAATTTGGATCCCATGGTGTATCTTGCACTAGATCATTCAAAGTAATTTTCTTAGGCTTATATTTTTGTTCCATGGCTCTTGTATCTTCCATATTTTGGCGCTCTTTTTCCAAAATCGCATTCACCAATGTCGTTTGCTTCCTTTTCCTTTTCTCCATTTTGCTATTATTGGTTCGTTCAGAACTACCACTAGCACTTGCACTTGCTTTTTCTCCTATATTTGATTTCTTGGGTGCATCGCAAAGCTCTTTCGACGTCTTATTTTCAACATCGGGATCATTTTTTGAAGAAGAAATTATTTGATGCGAGCCTTTTCTACTTTTCGGTCTACTAGCGTCGCTAATAGTTCTCATACTAGATTTTTTTACTCGATCCGAACAAGTTTTTCGGACCACGATTTCTATTTCTTTCAAAGCTGGCATTATTTCACATTTTTCACAAGGTTCTGCTTTCATTTTAGATCCATTGTCTCCATTTTCAGTAGCAGATTGTAATGCGTGTGCGTACACGGTACTGAGGACTTGGGTCACAGCTGTGATTCGTGCGCGTTCATTTTCCAGAATATCGGATCCAACTTCATAAGTCACTTTAGTTTCCGATTCTTGCACTACTTCCAAGAATTTGGGCGGCAGAAGTGTGAACACTTCTTTGTTATCCTTGCATTCCTGTTCTTCATGGTTATTTAAGTTTAATGGAGCGACAGGACGCATTTTGTTCTT
>Ga0210040_10002993_pt1 | contig 23225 bp, 23 predicted proteins | sample CryGeyCG12114_NA_FD_185462 | JGI IMG/M metagenome (GOLD analysis project Ga0210040, IMG submission 185462) | Groundwater microbial communities from aquifer - Crystal Geyser CG19_WC_8/21/14_NA (SPAdes) (version 2) | ecosystem: Environmental > Aquatic > Deep subsurface > Groundwater | place: USA...
GCCCGCGCCGCCGGGTCGGGGCCTCGAGGCCCTTGAAGCGCACACCGATCCAGGCGGGGCCGTCGTCGGCGCGCGCGGCGGCGGCGAGCGCGGTCGCGGCGGCCGCCGCAGCTGCGTCCTCCTCGTCGTCGGTGCGGTGCCCGTAGCCGTCCTCGAAGTCGACGCGCAGGTCCTCGACCGGCTCACGGACGAGCTTGTCGCGCAGCCGGTCGTGCGCCTCGGCCACGAGGTCGGCGCGCACCCGCGTGGCGTCGGCGAGCGCCGCGGGCGAGGGGGCGTGCTCGTCGAGCAGGCGCAGCGCCGCGTCGCCCCACTCGCGGTGCGTGCCCGCGGTGAAGCGGTCGGCCGGCACGTACACCGTGTGCACGGGCTGGCGGGTGCCCCGGTCGCCCGGGTAGCGGGCGGCCAGCTCGGCGTCGGCGTCGGCGAGCCGCTCGTCGAGCAGGTCGGCGAGCCGGTCCGCGACGCCCTTCGCCCCGCGGGCGCTCACCGGGCGGGTGCGTGCGTGCGGCGGACGGTCATGGTCTCCTCCCGGCGGGGCGCTGGTGCGCCCCGTCGCCGTCCGGTGTAGCAAACCCCTGCACGCCCGTCCCGAGACCGGAGGTCCCGCCCGTGCCCGCCGAGGCAGTCCCAGACGTCCGGAGCCCGCTCGACCTGGGCTCCTTCAACGACCTCACCGACGACCAGGCGAGCCGCGTGCTGCAGGCCTGCTGCGCCAGCTCGGCCTGGGTGTCCCGGGTGCGCGCGGCGCGTCCGTACGAGACGGCCGAGCAGCTGCTCGACACGGCCGACCGCGAGTGCCGGCAGCTGTCGGCGGCGGACGTCGACGAGGCGCTGGCCGCCCACCCGCGCATCGGCGACCGCGCGCAGGGCGCGAGCACCGAGGCGACGTGGTCGCGCCAGGAGCAGGCCCCGGTGGCGGACGCCGGTCCCGCGACCCGCGAGCGGCTGCGCGAAGGCAACATCGCCTACGAGGCGCGCTTCGACCGGGTCTTCCTCGTCCGGGCGGCGGGGCGGACACTGGCCCAGCTGCTGGCCGAGCTCGAGCGACGGCTCGTCAACGATCCCGCGACCGAGTCGCGGGAGGTCGTCGAGCAGCTGGCCCAGATCACCCGGCTGCGCGTCGAGCGGCTGCTCGCGCCGTGAGGTCGCTGTCGACGCACGTGCTCGACGCGGTGACCGGCGATCCCGCCGCCGGCGTGCCGGTCGTCCTGGCGCACCGGGTGGACGGCGTCTGGACCGACCTGACGACCGCGAGCACCGACGCCGACGGCCGGGTGCGCGAGCTGGCCCCGGACGGGCTGGCGGCCGGCGACCACCGGCTGGTCTTCGACACCGCGTCGTGGTTCGCCGCCGGCGGCGCGACGGGCTTCTACCCCGAGGTCGCCGTCACCTTCACCGTCTCGCAGGAGCGGCACTACCACGTGCCGCTGCTGCTGAGCCCGTACGCCTTCTCCACCTACCGCGGGAGCTGAGGACACCGATGGCCCACACGCTGGGGCACAGCCAGTACGGCAAGGCCGAGACGCGCGTCGTCCGGGTCTACCGCGACCGAGACCCGCACGAGCTCGTCGACCTGAACGTCAGCGTCGCGCTGTCCGGCGACTTCGCGGACAGCCACCTGACCGGCGACAACGCCCGGGTGCTCACCACCGACGCGGTGAAGAACACCGTCTTCGCCTACGCGCAGGAGCACGCCGAGGCGGCGCGCTCGCCGGAGTCGTTCGGCCTCGTGCTCGCGCGCCACTTCGTGGACGACGTCCCGCAGGTGACGCGCGCGCGGGTGCGGATCGAGCAGCACCCGTGGCGGCGCCTGGCCGCGGGCGGCGAGCCGGCCCCGCACGCCTTCGTCCGCGACGGCCAGCTCGTCCGGACGTCCACCGTCACCTGCGAGGCAGGCCGGGCGCACGTCGTCACGGGGCTGCGTGACCTCGTGGTGCTCAAGACGACCGACTCCGAGTTCGCCGGCTTCTACGAGGACCGGTACACGACGCTGCAGCCGACCACGGACCGGGTCATGGCGACCTCGGTGGACGCGCAGTGGTGGCACACCGGCGGAGCCGTCGAGTGGGGGACCGCGTTCGAGGCGGCCCGGCAGGCCCTGTGCGAGGCGTTCGCCGCGTCGTACAGCCGCGCGCTGCAGCAGACGCTGTTCGAGATGGGCAGCGCCGTGCTCGACGCTGTGCCGGGCGTGGGGGAGGTGCGCCTGTCGCTGCCGAACAGGCACCACTTCGCCGTGGACCTCAGCCCGTTCGGCCTCGACAACCCCAACGAGGTCTTCTTCGCCGCCGACCGCCCGTACGGGCTGATCGAGGGGACGGTGCGGCGCGAGGGCGCGCCCGAGCCGGGACCCGCCTTCGACCCCGGCCAGGGCTGGTCCGCGTGAGGTCGTACGACCTGGTCGTGCGGGCGGCGCGGGCCGTCACCCCGTCGGGGGAGCGGGGTGCGTGCGTCGGCGTCACCGACGGCCGGATCGCCGCGGTGGAGCCGCTGTCGGCGCCGCTGACGGGCGCTGCGGTGCTCGAGCTGGAGGACGACGAGGTGCTGCTGCCCGGCCTCGTCGACGCGCACGTCCACGTGAACGAGCCGGGACGCACCGAGTGGGAGGGGTTCGCGACGGCGACCCGCGCGGCCGCCGCCGGCGGCGTCACGACGATCCTCGACATGCCGCTCAACAGCCTCCCGCCGACGGTCGACGTCGCCGCGCTGACCGTCAAGCGGCAGGCCGCGACGGGGCAGTGCCACGTCGACGTCGGCTTCTGGGGCGGCGCCGTGCCCGGCAGCCTCGGACAGCTGCGGGAGCTGCACGAGGCCGGCGTGTTCGGGTTCAAGTGCTTCCTCGTGCACTCCGGCGTCGAGGAGTTCCCGCCGCTGTCGGGCGCGGAGCTCGGGGCGGGCCTCGAGGAGCTGGCGCGCTTCGACGGCCTGATGCTCGTCCACGCGGAGGACGCCGGCACCATCGCGCGCTCGCCCGAGCCGCAGGGCCGCTCCTACGACGGCTTCCTCACCTCCCGCCCCGCGTCGGCCGAGGACGCCGCCGTGGCGACCGTCGTCGAGCAGACCCGGCGGACCGGCGCGCGCACCCACGTGCTCCACCTGGCGAGCGCGGACGCCCTGCCTGCGCTGCGCCGCGCCCGTGCGGACGGCCTGCGCATCACGGTCGAGACCTGCCCGCACTACCTGTCGTTCGAGGCGGAGGCCATCGCCGACGGCGCGACGCAGTACAAGTGCTGTCCGCCGATCCGCGGGGCCGCGCACCGCGAGCGGCTCTGGCAGGCGCTGCGCGAGGGGGACGTCGACGTCGTGGTCTCCGACCACTCGCCGTGCACGCCCGAGCTCAAGCGGCTCGACGTCGGTGACTTCGGCCTGGCCTGGGGCGGCATCAGCTCCCTGCAGCTGGGCCTGCCGGCGGTGTGGACCGGCGCCCGCGCCCGCGGACACGACCTCGTCGACGTCGTGCGCTGGATGGCCGAGGGGCCCGCGCGGCTGGTCGGCCTGGAGCGCAAGGGCCGGCTCGCGGTCGGCGCCGACGCCGACCTCTGCGTCTTCGCGCCCGACGAGGCGTTCGTCGTCGACCCGGCGCGCCTGCACCACCGCAACCCGGTCACGCCGTACGCCGGCCGCACGCTCGACGGCGTCGTCCGCAGCACCTGGCTGCGCGGCTCGCGGCTGGACCTCGTCACACCCCGCGGCGAGCTCCTCGTCCGCGCCGCCGCCTGACCCCGAGGAGATGCATGTACTACGCCCAGCCCGGTGGTCATCCCGGGCAGGACTCGCTGCTCACCGACCGCGCGATGTTCACCGAGGCGTACGCCGTGCTCCCGCGCGGCACCATGCGCGACATCGTCGTCAGCTACCTGCCCCACTGGGAGCTGACCCGGCTGTGGGTGCTGGCGCGGCCGCTGTCGGGGTTCGCCGAGACCTTCTCGCAGTACCTCGTCGAGGTGATGACGGGCGGCGGGAGCGACCGGCCGGAGAGCGACGCCGGCGCCGAGGCGGTGCTGTTCGTCGTCGACGGCGCGATGGACCTGGCCGTCGACGGCACGCCGCACCGGCTGGGACCGGGCGGCTACGCCTACCTGCCGCCGGGCCAGCGCTGGACCGCGCACAACGCCGGGCCCGAGCCGCTGCGGTTCCACTGGATCCGCAAGGCGTACGAGCCGGTCGACGGCCTCGACGTGCCGACGGCGTTCATCACGTCGGAGCAGGAGGCGACGCCGCTCGCCATGCCGGGCACCGAGGGCCGCTGGCTGACGACCCGCTTCGTCGAGCCCAGCGACCTGCGCCACGACATGCACGTCAACCTGGTCACCTTCCTGCCCGGCGCAGTGATCCCGTTCGCCGAGACGCACGTCATGGAGCACGGGCTGTACGTCCTCGAGGGCAAGGCGGTCTACCGGCTCAACCAGGACTGGGTGGAGGTCGAGGCCGGCGACTTCATGTGGCTGCGCGCGTTCTGCCCGCAGGCCTGCTACGCCGGCGGCCCCGGACCGTTCCGCTACCTGCTCTACAAGGACGTCAACCGGCACGTGCCGCTGGTGCGCCGGCCGCTGTGACACCTGCCGCCCGTGCAGCGGCGACCGGCAGCACCGGACAGGATGGCAGGTCACGCCCGCGCCCGACGCCGACCGAGAGGCTCCCGTGACCCCCCTGCCCCCGACCAACTGGGCCGGCAACGTGTCGTTCCGCGCGGCGCGTGCGCACCGTCCCGCGACCCTCGGCGAGCTGCAGGCCGTCGTCGCCGGGGCGCAGCGGGTGAGGGCCCTCGGCACCGGCCACTCCTTCAACCGGATCGCCGACACGACGTCGGACCTCGTGTCGGTGGCGGGGCTGCCGCGCGTGCTCGAGGTCGACTCCGGGCGCCGGTGCGTGCGGGTGTCCGCCGGCCTGCGGTTCGGGGAGCTCGCCGGTCCGCTCGACGAGGCGGGGTTCGCGCTCCACAACCTCGGCTCGCTGCCGCACATCTCGCTCGCCGGGGCGATCGCGACGGGAACGCACGGGTCGGGGGTCGGCAACGGCACCCTGGCGTCAGCGGTGTCGGCCCTCGAGCTGGTGACGGCCGACGGGAGCCTGCAGCGGCTGTGCCGCGCCGACGACCCGGACCGCTTCGACGGGAGCGTGGTGGCGCTGGGAGCGCTGGGCGTCGTGCACACCGTCGAGCTGGACGTGCAGCCCACCTACGACGTGCGGCTGCACGTCTACGAGGGCCTGTCCCTCGACACCCTCTCCACCCGCCTGGACGAGGTCCTGTCGAGCGGCTACAGCGTGAGCCTGTTCTGGGACTGGCGCAGCGACGAGGTCGGCCAGGTCTGGCGCAAGCTGCGGGTCGGCGAGGGCGAGACGGGTGACGCGCCGCGCGAGTGGCTGGGGGCCACCCTGGCCGACGGACCTCGGCACCCCATCCCCGGGCTGCCCGGCACCATGTGCACCGAGCAGCTCGGCGCGGTCGGGCCGTGGCACGCGCGGCTGCCCCACTTCCGGCTCGAGTTCACGCCGAGCAGCGGCGAGGAGCTGCAGTCCGAGTGGTTCGTCGCGCGGCAGGATGCCGTCGCCGCGCTCCGGTCGCTGGACGACCTGCGCCCGCGGATCGCTGCGCTGCTGCAGATCAGCGAGATCCGCACGATCGCCGCCGACCGGCTGTGGCTCAGCCCGAGCGCGGGACGCGACACCGTCGCCCTGCACTTCACCTGGGTCCGGGACGAGGCGGCGGTCGCCCCCGTGGTCGCGGCGATCGAGCAGCGGCTCGGCGCGTTCGCCGCTCGCCCGCACTGGGGCAAGGTCTTCAGCACGCCGCCGGCGGTCGTCCGGCAGTGCTACGAGCGCTTCGACGACTTCGAGGCGCTGCTGCGCGACACCGACCCGCAGGGCACCTTCCGCAACGACCTGCTCGACGAGCTCTTCCCCGGCGCCCGCGCCTGAGCTCGGCTACCCCAGCCGCAGGAAGTTCTGCGTGCCGTAGACCCGGCCGGTGGTGGTGCGGACGGCGCCGACGCCGATGTGCGTGAAGCGGCTGCTCAGGATGTTGGCGCGGTGGCCCGGGCTGTTCATCCACATGGACACCATCGCGTCGGCGGAGACCGTGCCGTACGCGATGTTCTCCCCGACGGCGGAGGCGCGGCACGCGGTCATGACCGTCCCCAGGGAGGGACGGTGCTGGAACACCGACGTGCGCGCCATCGTCGCGGACCAGTCCTCGGCGTACCGGTCGGCGCAGGTCGACACCCGCAGGGGCGCCAGGCGGACGGCGGCGCGCTGGGCGTTGACGAGCTGGACGATGCGCGTCTCGTAGGCGTCGTCGACGGGGGCCGGCACCGACGTCGTGGCGGCTGCCGTCGGCGCCGGCGCAGCCGCGGGTGTCGCGGTCGCCGGCGTCACGGCGAGCGCCGGCGCCGGGACGAAGCCCACCCGGTCGACGAGCGAGGCCGAGTGCCGGCGCCGGCCCGGCAGGGTGGCCGGCTCGGTGATCGTCACCGTGTGCGTGCCGGCAGCGTGGCCGGTGCCGACCACGTGGTCGCGCCAGGTCCGGCCGAGCACGGGCAGGGCCGGTGCCGGCCGGCCGTCCACGGTGACCGTCGGCGCGGCCGCCGCCGCACCGGACCGGGTGCGCAGCCGCACGACCAGGCGGCTGCCGGCGGCCGGTGCGCTCACCCGGACCGTGAGGCTGGCGCCGGGCGCCAGCAGCCGGGCAGAGCGACCCGAGGCGGACGGGTCGGCGGTCACCACCGTGAGGCGCGAGGACTGGACCGCCTCCGCCTCGACGGCCACGGCGGTCGTGGTCGTGGTGGTGGAGGTGGTGGCGGCGGCAGCCGGCGCGGCGGTCACGGCGAGCGCCGGCACGACGGCCAGGGCGAGCAGGGCACGAGCGGTTCGGGTCACCTGCAGTGCTTCGGCTGCTGAGAGCGCAGTCCTGAGCGCTGGCGGCCGGCGTTCGCACACCGTGCGAGGCTCTCCGCCGCTCCCGGTCGCGCCGGGGCCGGTGCGCAGGGCAGGGTCGACGGCGTGGGTCCTGGGCGGCGCAGGCCGGTGCTGGTCTTCACCCGCACCCTGGAGTACCGGCACGCGTCCATCCCGGACGGCGTGCGCGCCGTCCGGGAGCCGGCGGCGGCCGACGGCTTCGTCGTGCGCCACACCGAGGACGAGCAGCGCGACGTCCTCCACCGGTGGCTGCGGGCAGGCGGCGCGTTCGCCGGCGTCCACTCCGCCTCCGCCTGCGAGCAGGGCTGGCCCGGTTCGGCGTCGACGCCGGCGACTGGCGCAACGGCGACTGGACGGCGCGGACCGCGATCGGCGTCATCATCGTCTGGCGCTGGACCGGCTACAACGCCCTCATCTGCCTGGCCGGCATGCAGTCCATCCCGCAGGACCTGCACGAGTCGGCGGCGCCAGCCGCTGGCAGGAGTTCCTGCACATCACGCTGCCGGGACTGCGGCCGACGACCCTGTTCACGATCGTCGTCTCCACCATCGGTGCGACGCAGCTGATCGGCGAGCCGCTGCTGTTCGGCGGCAACCCCAACGGCGGGGCCCTGCACCAGTACCAGGCCCTGGGGCTGCTCATGTACCAGCAGGGCTGGGAGTACCTGCAGCTCGGTCGGGCGGCGACGATCGCCTGGGTGACGTTCCTGCTGATCGTCGTGGTCGTCCTCGTCAACGCGTCCCTGGCGCGCTGGCGCATGAAGGAGTCCTGATGACCGCGATGTCGGTGCGCGACGCCGCGGTCGCCGCTCGCCGCCGGCCGGGACCGCGCGGCGCCGGCTCGGCGGCACGGACCGGGCCGGCTGGCTGACCTACCTGCTGCTCGGGATCGTCGCCTTCCGGTCGCTGCTGCCCTCCTACTACATGATCGTCAGCGCCAGCCGGACCACGGCGGAGAGGAACGCATCCCCACCGCCGCTGCTCCCGGCGCTCACCTCGTGCAACCCGACCGTGCAGGTCGCGCTCAACGACCTGGGCCAGGGGTACGTGCCGGACCAGGCCGTCATCATGGCGGGGACCCTCGTGGGCACCCTCCCGGTGATCGTCGTCTTCGCGCTGCTCGGCAGGCACATCGTCGGCGGCATCATGGCCGGCGCCGTCAAGGGCTGATCCCCCTACTCGAGAGGAACACGTGACCCCCACGCAGGAGACCCCCGCCCCGGCCGGCACCGGGAGGAGCTTCCCGCCCGGCTTCGTCTGGGGGACGGCGACCGCGTCGTACCAGATCGAAGGCGCCGCAGCAGAGGACGGCCGCACGCCGTCCATCTGGGACACCTTCAGCCGCACGCCGGGCAAGGTGCACGGCGGCGACACCGGCGACGTCGCCGACGACCACTACTCCCGCTACCGCGAGGACGTCGCGATCATGCGGGAGCTCGGCATCGGCTCCTACCGCTTCTCCGTCGCCTGGCCGCGCATCACCCCCGAGGTCACCGAGCGGGCGCTCGGGCCGGTGAACGAGGCCGGTCTGGCCTTCTACGACCGGCTCGTCGACGAGCTGCTGTCGTCCGGCATCACGCCGGCGGCGACGCTGTACCACTGGGACCTGCCGCAGGCCCTCGAGGACGCCGGCGGCTGGACCTCCCGGGCCACCGCCGAGCGCTTCGCCGAGTACGCCGAGGTGGTCGCGGGCCGGCTGGGGGACCGGATCGGCACGTTCATCACCCTCAACGAGCCGTGGTGCTCGGCCTACCTGGGCTACGCCAGCGGCGTGCACGCACCGGGCCGCACCGAGCCGGCGTCCGCGCTCGCCGCCGTCCACCACCTCAACCTCGCCCACGGGCTCGCCACCGCCGCCGTGCGCCGGGCGGCGCCGCAGGCGCAGATCGCCCTGACGCTGAACCTCGCCTGGGTGCGTCCGGCCGGCGGCTCGGCCGCCGACGCCGACGCGGTGCGGCGCATCGACGGCCTGCAGAACCGCGTCTTCCTCGACCCGACGTTGCGGGGCGAGTACCCCGCCGACGTCCTCGCCGACACCGCCTCGGTGACCGACTGGGCGTTCGTGCAGGACGGCGACCTCGAGCTGGTGCACCAGCCGATCGACGCCCTCGGGCTGAACTACTACAGCCCCACCGTGGTGCAGGCCTACGACGGCTCCGGCCCGCGGATCGAGGCGGACGGTCACGGCGACGGTGGCGGCAGCGCCTGGCCGGCCTGCGAGGACGTGGAGTTCCCGCCCCAGCCCGGTCCGAAGACCGACATGGGCTGGAGCGTCGACCCCCGGGGGATGACCGAGCTGCTGCAGCGCCTCGCGCGCGACTACCCGGGCCTGGACCTCTACGTCACCGAGAACGGCGCCGCCTACCCCGACGTCGTCAGCGACGACGGCGCCGTCCACGACGCGGACCGCATCACCTACCTGGACGACCACCTCGGCGCGGTGGCCGACGCGATCGAGGCCGGCGCCCCCGTCCGCGGCTACTACCTCTGGTCGCTGCTCGACAACTTCGAGTGGTCCTACGGCTACTCCAAGCGCTTCGGCATCGTGCACGTCGACTACGCGACCCAGCGACGCACGGTCAAGGACAGCGGCCGCTGGTACGCCGGCGTCGTCCGCCGCAACGGCCTGGAGCCGGCGGAGGGCTGATGGGGGAGCGCCCGACGCTGCCGGTCCGCCGCCTCGGCGGGACCGGGCTGGAGGTGACCGGCCTGTGCATCGGCGGGGGCCCGCTCGGCGGCATGCCGGAGTTCGGCGAGGACGTCCCGTTCGAGCAGGGCGTGGCCACGGCGCAGCGCGCGCTCGACGGACCGATCGCCTTCCTCGCCACCAAGGTCGATCCCGACCCCCGGACCGGGGACTACTCGGGTGCGCGTGTGCGCAGGTCGGTCGAGGAGAGCCTCGAGCGCCTCGGCGGTCGTGCTCGACCGGGTGCGCGCCATGGAGCGCGCGTGCGCGGAGCACGACGTCCCGCTGGCGGCTGCGGCCCTGCAGTTCTCCACCCGCGACCCGCGGATCACCTCGACCGTCGTCGGGGTCTCCCGGCCGGAGCAGGTCGACGAGACGCTGGCCCTCGCCACCTGCCAGGTGCCGGGCGCACTGTGGGACGTCCTCGAGCCCCTGCACGCGCCGGAGGAGCACTGGAAGTGGTGACGTGGCCGCCGGGTGCGGCTCGACCGTGACCCCACCGCGGCCAGGCTGGGGCCGGTGCGGCTGGTGGACGTCCGGCGCTCGAGGCTCGCTGCCCGGCACAGGACGACACGCAACGGTCGCCCAGGATTCACCTGCGGTCCGCTCGCCGGCGGCAGCCGGCACGCAGAGTCGCTGCGACGTCCCCCTTCGCAGTTGGGAACCCGCATGACCGGAGTGCACGACCGACCACGCCGTCCACTGCTGACGCTGCTCACGACCCGCCACGGCAGCCGCAGCCACATGACCTGCCACTACCGCTGTGGCAACGCCTGTGACGCGCCGGTGCCGAACCGGACCGACAACCCGTACTTCGGCGACGTGGCGACGGCCGCCGTCAGCCGTCGTGGGCTGCTCCAGGGCGCCGGTGCCGGCGCGCTGATCGTCGGCTTCGGCGGGCCGCTCGCCGCGGCGGCGCCTGCAGCGGCCGCCTCGCGTCCCCACGCCCCGGGCGGCACAGCAGGCGCAGGAGGCGCAGCCGTGGTGGACGCCGGCCTGAGCTTCACGCCGGTGCCGCCGAACCTCCTGGACGAGCTGGTCACGGCGCCGGGCTACGCGTACGACGTCGTCATGCGCTGGGGTGACCCGGTCACCGCGGGCGCCCCGGCCTTCGACGTGGACGCGCAGACGCCGCAAGCCCAGTCCCAGCAGTTCGGCTACAACTGCGACTACATCGGCTTCCTCCCGCTGGGCAGCGGGCGCGACGCCGGGCAGCGGGCGCTGCTGGTGGTCAACCACGAGTACACCGACGAGCAGCTCATGTTCCCCGGGGTGGCGAGCCAGGACGCGCCCACCACCGCGGAGCAGAAGCGCATCGCCATGGCGGCCCACGGCATCTCCGTCGTCGAGCTGCGCAGGGTGGGACGCACGGGCCAGTGGCGGCAGTCGCCCCGCCGCAACCTCAACCGCCGCATCACCGCGACGACGCCGATGCGCCTCACCGGCCCAGCCGCTGGCTCCGAGTACGTGCGGACCTCCGCGGACTCCAGCGGCACGACGGTGCTCGGGACCCTGAACAACTGCGCCGGTGGCCAGACGCCGTGGGGCACCACCCTGCACGGCGAGGAGAACTTCAACCAGTACTTCGGCACGTCCTCGGTGATCACGGAGGACCCGAAGGAGCCGCGCCTGGCGCGCTACGGCATCTCCACCAAGGCCCTGCCGGGACGCCGTTGGGACGAGGTCGACCGTCGCTTCGACCTGGCGGAGGAGCCCAACGAGGCCAACCGGTTCGGCTGGGTCGTCGAGCTCGACCCGTACGACCCGGACAGCGTGCCGCGCAAGCGCACCGCGCTGGGCCGCTTCAAGCACGAGGGCGCCACGGTCCGCATCGCCGAGGACGGTCGCGTCGTGGCCTACTCCGGTGACGACGAGCGCTTCGACTACGTCTACAAGTTCGTGTCGAAGGGTGTCTTCGACCCGGCCGAGGGCGCGACGGCGCGGGCTCACAACATGACCCTGCTCGACGAGGGCGACCTCTACGTCGCGCGGTTCACCGGCGACTCCCCGCCCGAGGAGATCGACGGCTCCGGGAAGCTGCCGAGCGACGAGCAGTTCGACGGCACCGGCCGCTGGATCCCGCTCGTCAAGGACGGCCAGTCCATGATCGCCGGCAAGTCCGTGGCCTGGGTGCTCACCTTCACCCGTCTGGCCGCCGACCGGCTCGGCAAGCAGCTGGACGACGGCGGCGACTTCGCCGACCCAGCTGCGCCGGTGGTCGTCGCGCCGGCACTCGTGCCCACCAAGATGGACCGGCCCGAGGACATCGAGACCAACCCGGTGAACGGGCGCGTCTACGCCGCCATGACGAACAACTCGGCGCGCACGACCGGCCCCGACGAGGCCAACCCGCTGACCGCGTCCTACGCGTTCGGCACGGACACGGCCGGTCTCGGCAGCAACGCCCTGCGCTCGGGCAACCGCAACGGCCACATCATCGAGTGGATCGAGACCGACGGCATCGCCGGCCGCGACTTCTACTGGCGGATCTTCCTGATCGCCGGTGACCCGTCCAAGCCGGAGACCTACTTCGCCGGCTTCGACAAGTCGCAGGTCAGCGCGATCTCCTGCCCGGACAACCTCGAGTTCGACCCGGCCGGCAACCTGTGGATCTCGACCGACGGCAACGCCGTCTCGGTCGTCAACGAGCGCGAGGGCACCGTCGGCGGCAGCAACGACGGCCTGTTCGCCGTGCCGACGGCCGGGCCGGACCGCGGGCACCTGAGGCAGTTCCTCACGGTCCCGTTCGGCGCCGAGTGCTCAGGCCCGCAGATCACCGACGACGGGCGGTCGGTGTTCGTCTCCGCCCAGCACCCGGGGGAGACCGACGGGTCCACCCTCGAGACGCCGTCGAGCACCTGGCCGGACCGCCGCCGGACGCGGCCGTTCCCCCGTCCGAGCGTCGCCGTGGTCTACCGCCGCAACGGCGAGGTCGTCGGGACCTGACCCCACCCGGGCTGAGGACCCGGCGAGCCGCCTCCGTCCGCCGGTCGGGGTGTGCACCGGGTGCCCGCGGTGCAGAATCACTGCGCCGTGACCAGCGACGACAGGGGAGGACCATGACGCGTGTCGGCGTCCCGCGGGAGGTGAAGGACCACGAGTACCGCGTGGCCATCACCCCAGCGGGCGTGAAGGAGCTGGTCGCGTGCGGCCACACCGTCTCGATCGAGGAGGACGCCGGCGCCGGGTCCTCGATCACCGACGAGGAGTACGTCGCCGCCGGGGCGCAGATCATCGGCTCCGCCGACGACGTCTGGGCCGAGGCCGAGCTGGTGCTGAAGGTGAAGGAGCCGATCCCGTCCGAGTACGCCCGGATGCGCCGGGAGCAGGTGCTGTTCACCTACCTGCACCTGGCGGCGTCGCGGGAGTGCACCGATGCGCTGCTGCGTGCGGGCACGACGGCGGTGGCGTACGAGACGGTGCAGCTGCCGGACCGGTCGTTGCCGTTGCTGGCGCCGATGTCGGAGGTCGCCGGTCGGATGGCGCCGCAGGCCGGTGCGCACTTCCTGGAGCGGGCCGCGGGTGGTCGGGGGGTGCTGCTGGGCGGCGTGTCGGGGGTGTACGCCGGCAAGGTCGTCGTGCTCGGCGCCGGTGTGTCGGGGTTGAACGCCGCTGCGATCGCGCTCGGGATGCAGGCCGAGGTGCTGCTGCTGGACAGGGACGTCGGTCGGTTGCGGGAGGTCGACCGGATCTACCAGGGGCACATGCAGACGGTCACCAGCAACACCTTCGAGGTGGAGCGGGCCGTGCTGGACGCCGACCTGGTGATCGGGGCGGTGCTGGTGCCGGGCGCCAAGGCACCGACGTTGGTGAGCGACGAGCTGGTCGCGGCGATGAAGCCGGGTGCGGTGCTGGTCGACATCTCGGTCGACCAGGGCGGCTGCTTCGAGTCGACCCGCCCGACGACGCACTCCGACCCGGTCTTCGAGGTCGGCGGCTGCCTGTTCTACTGCGTGGCCAACATGCCCGGCGCCGTGCCCAACACCTCCACGTACGCGCTGACCAACGTCACGCTGCCGTACGCCGTCGAGATCGCCAACAGGGGCCTCACGGCGGCTGCGCAGGCCGACCCCTCGCTGGCCCTGGGGGTCAGCACGGTCGACGGTCAGCTGGTCTCCGCGCCGGTCGGTGAGGCCCACGGCCTGCCCGTCGCCGAGCTGTCCGAGGTGCTGGTCTGAGGTCCTCGTGACGACGGCCGCGCCGGTCGGCGCCCGGGCCGAGCCGTCGGCGGCCCGGGCGGTGGACGGCTACCTCGACCACCTCGCCGTCGAGCGCGGCCTGGCCGTCAACACGCTGCTGTCCTACCGGCGCGACCTGGACCGCTACACCGCCTTCCTGGCGGGGGAGGGGCGGGACCGGTTGAGCCAGGTCGACGAGGCCGGCGTCGCGCGGTTCCTCGCCGGGCTGCGCACGGGCGACGAGGACCACCCGCCGCTGTCCTCGTCCTCGGCCGGGCGTGCGGTCGTCGCCGTGCGCGGGCTGCACCGCTTCGCCGTGCGCGAGGGGTGGACGGCGGCTGACCCGTCCCGGCAGGTGCGGCCGCCGGCGCCCGTGCGGCGCCTGCCCAAGGCCATCACCGTGGAGCAGGTCAGCGCGCTGCTCGACGCGCCCGACGAGACGACACCGCTCGGCCTGCGCGACCGCGCGCTGCTCGAGCTGCTGTACGGCACCGGGGCCCGCATCTCCGAGGCGGTCGGCCTCGACGTCGACGACCTCGAGCGCGCCGAGGGGCTGGTCCGCCTCGACGGCAAGGGCGGCAAGCAGCGCATCGTCCCGGTCGGCAGCTGGGCCACGCGGGCGGTCGAGGCCTACCTCGTGCGCGGGCGGCCGGCGCTGGCCGCGGCGGGCAGCGGCTCGCCGGCCCTGCTGCTCAACGCCCGCGGCGGGCGGCTCTCGCGGCAGAGCGCCTGGACCGTCCTGCGCACCGCCGCCGTCCGCGCCGGCCTGACCGTCGAGGTCTCGCCGCACACGCTGCGCCACTCGTTCGCGACCCACCTGCTCGACGGCGGCGCGGACGTGCGCGTCGTCCAGGAGCTGCTCGGCCACGCTTCCGTCACGACGACGCAGGTCTACACGCTCGTCACCGTCGACCGGCTGCGCGAGGTCTGGGCCTCCTCCCACCCGCGTGCCCGCAGCTCGTGACCCCCCGGCGCCGATAGCCTGCTCGGGACCCGACCGGAACGGGCTCCCCGCCCCCCCCCACCCGAGAGCAGGACCGCATGCCCAAGTCGACGCCCGGACCTCGGTCCGGGGCCGACGTGCGCGCACCCCCGCCGGCCGGGTCGTCCGGGCCCGCGGCTCCGCGGAGGGGACGGCCGCGCCGCCGCGCAAGGTCAAGGCCGTTCCGAGCCCGCCCCGGTCCAGCGCTGCCCCGGCCGGCGGCGGCGGCCCGGTGACGATCCCGTACTCCGCGGCTGCGGCCGCCGCCGCGGGCGTCGGACCGACCGGCCGTCCGCTGCCGTCGTTCCCGCAGCCCAAGCCGCTGCGCCGGCACGGCCCCGCGCGGGTCATCGCCATGTGCAACCAGAAGGGCGGCGTCGGCAAGACGACCAGCACCATCAACCTCGGCGCTGCCCTCGCCGAGGCCGGGCGCCGGGTGCTGCTCGTCGACTTCGACCCGCAGGGCGCGCTGTCGGTCGGCCTCGGCGTCAACCCGCTCGCGCTCGAGCTGACCGTCTACGACCTGCTCATGGACAAGGGCGTCGTGGTCGACGACGTGCTGCTCGAGACCGAGGTCGAGGGGCTCGACCTGCTGCCGGCCAACATCGACCTGTCGGCGGCGGAGGTGCAGCTCGTCAACGAGGTGGCGCGCGAGCAGGCGCTGCAGCGCCTGCTCGCCCCCGTCGCACAGGACTACGACGTCGTCCTCGTCGACTGCCAGCCCTCGCTGGGGCTGCTCACCATCAACGCGCTCACCTGCGCGCACGGCGTGATCATCCCGCTCGAGTGCGAGTACTTCGCCCTGCGCGGTGTCGCGCTGCTGGTGTCGACGATCGAGAAGGTCCGCGAGCGCCTCAACCCCGACCTGCAGGTCGAGGGGATCCTCGCGACGATGTACGACGCGCGGACCGTCCACGCGCGCGAGGTCCTCGCCCGGCTGGTCGAGAGCTTCGGCGACAGGGTGTTCCACACGGTGATCGCCAAGACGGTGCGCTTCCCGGAGACGACCGTCGCGGGCGAGCCGATCACGACCTACGCCTCGTCCTCGCCGGGCGCCACCGCCTACCGCGACCTCGCCCGCGAGGTGCTCGCGCGGTCGGCCTCGCCGTCGCGGAGCTGAGGTGCTGTACGCCCTCGGCGACCCCGTCTCCTTCGTCGTCCTCGTCCTGAGCTTCCTCGTCGCCGCGACCGTGCACGGCTGGGTGCAGGCCCTCGTGGCAACCCGCACGGGCGACCGCCGCCCGGCCGCGGAGGGCCGTACCAGCCTCGACCCGCGCCGTCACGTCGACCCGTTCGGCGCCGTCGCCGCCGCCATCGCCGGCGTCGGCTGGGCACGCCCGCCGGAGCCGCCCGACCGGCGTCGGCGGGGCGCGCTCGTCGCCGTGCTGCTCAGCGGCGCCGTGGCCAACCTCGTCCTGGGCGTCGCCGTGCTGGTCGGGTTCCGGCTGGCAGGTGGCAGCGTCACGGGCACGACCGTCCAGCTCCTGCAGTACGGCGTCGGCCGGGGCATCGGCGGGGGCGAGCTGCTCCTGCGGGTGCTGCTCATGCTCGGCCTGATGAACGTCTTCGTGGGCGCCCTGTCCCTCGTGCCGCTGCCTCCGCTCGACGGCGGGCGGCTGCTGTTCGCGCTCGCGCCGCGCACCCTCGGCTGGCAGAAGGCGGAGTACCAGCTCGACGAGCGCAACATCGGCATCGCGGTGCTGCTCGCGCTGCTGCTCATCCCGCTCGGCGGTCCCCAGGCGCTGCTGCCGGTGCTGCTCGACACGGTCGTCGGTCCGCTCGCCGACCTGGTGACCGGTGCCTCCTGACGTCCTGACCGACGTCGCTGTCGCGCCGTCGCGGGTCTTCACGGTCAAGCTCGACGGCTTCGAGGGCCCGTTCGACCTGCTGCTGCAGCTCATCGCGAAGCACCAGCTCGACGTCACCTCGCTCGCGCTGTCGCAGGTGACCGACGAGTTCCTCGCCCACACCCGCGCGCTGGGCGCGTCCTGGGACCTGGGGCAGACGACGGAGTTCCTCGTCGTCGCCGCGACGCTGCTCGACCTGAAGGCCGCCCGGCTGCTGCCGCAGGAGGTGGTCGAGGACGAGGAGGACCTCGCCCTGCTCGAGGCCCGCGACCTGCTGTTCGCGCGGCTGCTGCAGTACCGCGCGTACAAGTCGGCAGCCGCCCACCTCGCCGAGCGGCTGGCCGCCGAGACGCTGCGCCGGCCGCGGTCGGTGTCGCTGGAGCCCCGGTTCGCCTCGCTGCTCCCCGAGGTGCTGCTCGGCATCGGGCCGCAGGCCTTCGCCGACCTGGCCGCGCGCGTGCTGGCACCGCGACCGCAACCGCAGGTCGAGGTCGGCCACGTGCACGGCGGCACGGTCAGCGTGCGCGAGCAGGCGGCGCTGCTGCGCGAGCGGCTGCGGCGCACGGGCGGCGGCTCGTTCCGGGCGCTGACCGCCGACTGCGCGAGCACGCTGGAGGTGGTCGCCCGCTTCCTCGCGCTGCTCGAGCTCTACCGCGAGGGCGTGCTGGCCTTCGACCAGGCCGAGGCGCTCGGCGACCTGCGGGTGCGCTGGACGGGACAGGCATGAGCGGGCCGTCGCTGACCGCGCGGCTCGAGGCGGTGCTGCTCGTGACCGACGAGCCGGTGCCCGCGTCGACCCTGGCCGCCGTCGTCGAGCACCCGGTGCCCGACGTCGAGCTGGCGCTGCAGGCCCTGGCCGACGACTACACCGCCGCCGGACGGGGTCTCGACCTCCGCCAGGTCGCCGGTGGCTGGCGCCTCTACACCCGGGCGGAATGCGCGCCCTGGGTCGAGCGGTTCGTGCTGGACGGGCAGTCGGCCCGGCTCACCCAGGCCGCGCTGGAGACGCTCGCCGTGATCGCCTACCGCCAGCCGGTGACGCGGGCCCGCATCAGCGCGGTCCGCGGCGTCAACGTCGACGGCGTCGTCCGCACGCTGCTCGCCCGCGGACTGGTCACCGAGGCCGGCCAGGACACCGGCACGGCGGGAACGCTCTACCGCACCACCCCTCTGCTGCTCGAGAAGCTGGGGCTGCAGTCGCTCGAGGAGCTGCCAGACCTCGCGCCGCTGCTGCCCGACCTCGACGAGCTCGACGACACCCCCCAGGACAGGAACCCATGACAGAGCCAGACGGCATCCGACTGCAGAAGGTGCTCGCCGCTGCCGGCATCGGCTCGCGTCGCGCCTGCGAAGGGCTCATCGAGCAGGGCCGCGTGTCGGTCAACGACGACGTCGTGAAGAACCAGGGCCGCCGGGTCGACCCCGAGGTCGACGTCATCCGCGTCGACACGATGCGCATCAACACCGCCCGCGGTCTGGTCTACCTCGCGATGAACAAGCCCAAGGGCTACATCACCGCGATGTCCGACCCCGAGGGCCGTCCGACGATCGGCGACCTCGTGCGCGACCGCGTCGAGCGGCTGTTCCACGTCGGCCGGCTCGACGCCGACACCGAGGGGCTGCTGCTGCTCACCAACGACGGCGAGCTCGCCCACCGGCTGTCGCACCCGTCGTACGAGGTGCCCAAGACCTACCTGGCCGAGGTGCTCGGCCCGGTCGCCCGCGACGTCGGCAAGCGGCTGCGTGAGGGCGTCGAGCTCGACGACGGCATCGTGCGGGTCGACTCGTTCAAGCTCGTCGACAGCACCAGCAACCGGGTGCTGCTCGAGCTGGTGCTGCACGAGGGCCGCAAGCACATCGTCCGCCGGGCGCTGGCCGAGGTCGGCCATCCGGTGCAGCGGCTGGTGCGCACCGCGGTCGGCGGCGTCAACCTCGGCCCGCAGAAGCCGGGCAAGATCCGCAACCTCACCCGCGAGGAGCTGGCGGGGCTGTTCGCCGTCGTGGCGATGTAGCCGCGCCACCGCCACCGCCAGCGCCACCGCCAGTGCCAGTGCCGCCTAGGCTGGACGGCATGGCAGTGCGAGCCGTGCGCGGCGCGACCCAGGTGGACGAGGACGACCGCCAGCAGGTGCTCGACGCCACCACGGAGCTGCTGGAGACGGTCCTGGCCCGCAACGGGCTCACGCAGGAGGACCTCATCAGCGTGCTGTTCACGGCGACCCCCGACCTGACGTCGGAGTTCCCGGCCTACGCCGCCCGGCAGATGGGCTTCGTCGACGTGCCGCTGCTGTGCGCCGGCGAGATCGCCGTGGCGGGCGCCATGCCGCGCGTGCTGCGGGTGCTCGTCCACGTCGAGACCGACCGGCCGCGCGCCGAGATCCAGCACGCCTTCCTGCGCGGGGCGGCCGCCCTGCGGCGCGACCTGCCGAGCTGAGGTGGCCGCGGGCCTGCTGGTCGTCGGCACCGGCCTGCTCGGCACCTCGGTCGGGCTCGCGCTGCGCGGGGACACCGACGTCCTGCTGCACGACCGCGACCCGGTGGCGGTCGCGACCGCCGCCGCCCGCGGCGCGGGCCGTTCGTGGGACGGCGTCGAGCCGGCGGACCACGTCCTGCTCGCCACTCCGCCGGCCGTCGTCGCCGAGGAGCTCGTCCGGCTGCAGCGGCTCGGCGTCGGCCGTACCTGGAGCCACGTCAGCTCGGTGCAGGCGCCGGTCCAGGCCGCCGCACAGGCAGCCGGCGCCGAGCTCGCGGCCCTGTGCGGCACGCACCCGATGGCCGGCAAGGAGTCGTCCGGAGCGCAGGCGGCGAGCGCCGACCTGTTCCGCGGCCGGCCCTGGGCGCTGTGCCCCTCGGCGCACACCGGCCCCGACGCCCTCGCCGCCGTGCGCTCGCTGGCCGAGCGGTGCGGTGGCGTACCGCTCGAGCTGCCCGCGCAGGAGCACGACGAGGCGGTCGCCCTCGCCAGCCACCTGCCGCAGGTGACCGCGAGCGCGCTGGCGGCCGTGCTGCTCGCGCGGTCGGCCGGGCAGCAGGTGCGCCTGGCAGGACCGGGGCTGCAGGACACCAGCCGCATCGCCGCGAGCGCTCCGCAGCTGTGGGTCGAGGTCCTCAGCGCGAACGCCGCCGCGGTCGGGCCGCTCGTGCGCGAGCTGGCCGGCGAGCTCGACCGGGCAGCGACCGCGCTGGAGCAGCTGGACCGCGGCGCGGTCGAGGACCTGCTGGTGCGCGGCAACGCCGGCCGGGCGCTCGTCGCGGTCAAGCGCGGCGGCCACGACCGCGACTTCGCCGTCGTCGGGGTGTCGGTGCCCGACCGGCCGGGGCAGATCGCCGGGGTGCTGCTCGCGGCGGCCGACGCGGGGGTCAACGTCGAGGACGTCCGGGTCGACCACCTGCCCGGCCGGCCGAGCGGCGTCGTGGAGCTGCTCGTCGCCGCCGACACCCGGGAGGACGCCCGGGCCGCCCTCGCCGCCGCCGGCTGGGCCGTCCTCCCGTAGCGCCACCCTGCATGATCGCGGGTGGACGGGGCCCGTGCGGGCGCGCCGCTAGGCTGGCCGTTCCCGTCCCGCCACCCGTCAGGATCTGCCGTGCCCTCGCCAGCGACCAAGGTCATCGCCCTCGACGGCCCCTCCGGCTCGGGCAAGAGCACGGTCGCCCGCGGCGTCGCGCAGGCCCTGGGTTGGCGCTACGTCGACACGGGCGCGACCTACCGCGCCGCCACCCTGGCCGTCCTGCGCGCCGAGGCCGAGCTCGCCGACCCACAGGCCGTCTCGGACGTCGTCGAGCGCGCGGCCATCGAGGTCTCCAGCGATCCCGGCGCCGCCGGCGTGCGCCTGGACGGCGAGGACGTCACGGCGCAGGTGCGGGGTCCCGAGGTGACGGCGGCGGTGAGCGCGGTGAGCGCGGTGCCGGCCGTACGCACGCACCTCGTCGCCCTGCAGCGCCGGCTCGCGGGCGACGCCGGTGCGGTGCTCGAGGGGCGTGACATCGGCACGGCGGTGTTCCCGGAGGCGCCGGTCAAGGTGTTCCTCGACGCGTCGGCCGAGGTGCGCGCCGCCCGTCGGGCGGGCGACACCGACGCCGGGGTGAGCGTCGCCAGCGGCCAGAGCGCCGTCGCCGTCGTCGCCGCAGACCTCGCCCGCCGCGACCGGCTCGACAGCAGCCGTACGGCCAGCCCGCTGCAGGCGGCGCAGGACGCCGTCCACCTCGACAGCAGCACCCTCGACGCCGCGCAGGTCGTCGAGCACGTGCTCGACCTCGCACGCCGTGCGGGGCTGGTCACGTGAGCGGAGCCGGCACGACAGCGGACGGCGCTGCGGCCGAGGTCGACGACGCGGGTGCGCCGCAGCCCGTCCTGGCGGTGGTCGGCCGGCCCAACGTCGGCAAGTCGACGCTGGTCAACCGCATCCTCGGGCGCCGCGAGGCGGTCGTCGAGGACGTGCCGGGTGTCACGCGCGACCGGGTGACGTACGACGCGCAGTGGCGCGGGCGGCGCTTCACCGTCGTCGACACCGGCGGGTGGGACCCGGACGCGGTCGGCATCCAGAAGGCCGTCGCTGCCCAGGCCGAGATCGCCGTCGCCGCCGCGGACGCGGTGCTGTTCGTCGTCGACGTCAACGTCGGCGCCACCGACAGCGACGAAGCCGTCGTCCGCGTCCTGCGCAGAGCCGGGAAGCCGGTCGTGCTGGTGGCCAACAAGGTCGACGACGAGCGGGCCGAGGCCGACGCCGCGCTGCTGTGGTCGCTCGGGCTCGGCGAGCCGCACACGGTCTCCGCGCTGCACGGCCGGGGGAGCGGTGACCTGCTCGACGTCATCCTCGACGCGCTGCCCGAGACGCCGGCCGAGCGCTTCGACGAGGCGGGAGGACCGCGCCGGGTCGCGCTCGTCGGCCGGCCCAACGTCGGCAAGTCCTCCTTGCTCAACCGGCTGCTCGGCGAGGACCGCGTCGTCGTGGACAGCGTCGCGGGCACGACCCGCGACCCCGTCGACTCCCTCGTCGAGGTGGGCGGTGAGATCTGGCGGTTCGTGGACACCGCCGGCCTGCGCCGCCGCGTGTCGCACGCCTCCGGCGCGGAGTACTACAGCTCGTTGCGCACGCAGGGCGCCATCGACGCCGCCGAGGTCGTCGTCGTGCTGCTCGACGCGAGCGAGCCGATCAGCGAGCAGGACCAGCGCGTCATCGGCATGGCCGTCGAGGCCGGCCGGGGGCTCGTCATCGCCTTCAACAAGTGGGACCTCGTCGACGAGGACCGACGGCCGCAGCTCGCCAAGGAGATCGAGCGGGAGCTCGCGCGCGTGCAGTGGGCGCCGCGGCTGAACGTCTCGGCCATGACCGGACGCGCCGTCGACAAGCTGGCGCCGGCCCTGCACACCGCGCTCGACGGCTGGGAGACCCGCATCTCGACCGGGAAGCTCAACTCCTGGATCGGCGAGCTCGTCGCCCAGACGCCGCCGCCGGTGCGCAGCGGAAAGCAGCCCAAGATCCTGTTCGCGACGCAGGCCGGCACCCGGCCCCCGCGCTTCGTGCTGTTCACCAGCGGCTTCCTCGAGGCGGGCTACCGGCGCTTCGTCGAGCGGCGCCTGCGCGAGGACTTCGGCTTCGTCGGCAGCCCGATCGAGGTCAGCGTCAAGGTCCGTGAGAAGGGCCGCAAGACGTAGGGGAGTGCGCTGGCGCTGCTACGCTCGCGGGCGCTCGCCGGTGCCGTTCTGCCAGCGGGACGCACGTCTCGGGCTGTGGCGCAGCTTGGTAGCGCACTTGACTGGGGGTCAAGGGGTCGCAGGTTCAAATCCTGTCAGCCCGACGAGACGAACTGCAGGTCAGAGGCGGTGCCACCGGAGACGGGGGCACCGCCTCTGCCGTGCCTGACCACAACCACGACCACAACTGGCGCTTGGATCACCAGTCGAGCGCGGTGGCCATGCGCTCCGCGGCGTCGCGCTGGAGCTGCTCGCTGACGTGCGCGTAGACGGCCGACGTCACGCGGATGTCGTTGTGACCCAAGATCTCCGCGATCACTTGCAGATGGACTCCCTGCGCGACGAGCAGTGCGCCGCACGAGTGCCGAAGGGTGTGGAAGCGGGCCGCGGGAAGCCCAGCTCGAGCCACGAGGGCGTGGAACTCGCGCAGAACGTTCCTCGGCTCGGCCGGCGCCCCCAGCCGGGAGGGGGAGACGAGGTCGACGTCAGTCCACGCCGGGCCTAGAGCCAGCCGCTCAGCGACGAGTGTCTGTCGATGCTCCCGCAGGATGCGGACGCTCGGGGCGGGCAGTGGCACGGTTCGCGACTTGCCGCTCTTCGGCGTCGTGAACGTCAGTCCCTTGTCGACCCGGCTGAGCGTCCGACGGACCGTTACGGAATCGCCGTCGAGGTCGACGTCAGTCCAGCGAAGCGCGAGCGCCTCACCGCCCCGCAGGCCGATCGCGAGTGCCACGGCGACGAGCGCGTACAGCCGGGTTCCTCGAGCAGTAGCGAGGAGCTGCGCAGCCTCCGCCGACGACAAGAAGCGGTCATGCGGCTCACCCGCTCGCGGGCGCTTGACCTTGGCGGCGGGGTTGCGCGCCATGAGCTCCCACTCGACCGCCTGCTCGAGCGCCCGGTGGAGCACTGAGAAGATGAGGCGC
>Ga0210040_10002994_pt1 | contig 23217 bp, 18 predicted proteins | sample CryGeyCG12114_NA_FD_185462 | JGI IMG/M metagenome (GOLD analysis project Ga0210040, IMG submission 185462) | Groundwater microbial communities from aquifer - Crystal Geyser CG19_WC_8/21/14_NA (SPAdes) (version 2) | ecosystem: Environmental > Aquatic > Deep subsurface > Groundwater | place: USA...
AGCCTGGTCAACCTCGACCGCCTGGTCGCCGCCCGCGACGACGACGGCGGCGACCCCGAGGTGGCGGCGGCCCGGGCGCTGGTCCGCACCGAGGTGCGGGACTTCCTCGGCCTCCGCCGCGCCGCCCAGGTGGCGCCCACCGTGGTCGCCCTGCGCTCGATGGCCTCCGAGGTCGTCACCGCCGAGATGGACCGGCTGACCTCGCGGCTGCCCTCCCTGGACGACCACGAGCGGCACGAGGTGCAGCGCACGGTGCGCCGCGTGGTGGACAAGCTGCTGCACCAGCCCACCGTCCGGGTCCAGGAGCTCTCGGCCGACCCGGACGCGGTCGACTACGCCGCCGCCCTGCGCGAGCTGTTCGCCCTCGACCCGCAGAACGTCGCGGCGCTCATGTCGGCCGAGGTGTCCTCCTCGTGAGCGCCGGCCCCCCGCCGCAGGTCCCCACCGGCGTCCGGGCGCTGCGGCTCGGGGCGCGCACCTCCCCGCTGGCCCGGGCCCAGGTGGACCTGGTGGCCGGGCTGCTGGCCCAGCGCGGGGTGGCCTCGAGCTTCGTCGGGGTGACCACCCGCGGCGACGTCGACCAGCGGCTGCTCACCGAGATCGGCGGGACGGGCGTCTTCGCGGGCGCGGTCCGCGAGGCCCTGCGCCGCGGGGAGATCGACGTCGCCGTGCACTCCCTCAAGGACCTGCCCACCCAGCCCGACCCCGACCTGGAGGTGGTGGCCGTCCCCGAGCGGGAGGACACCCGCGACGTGCTGGTCGGGCGGCGGCTGGACGAGCTCGTCGACGGCGACACCATCGGCACCGGGGCGCCGCGGCGCGCGCTGCAGCTCCAGGAGTGGGCCGAGCGCAGCGGTCGCCACCTCGAGGTGGTGCCGGTGCGGGGCAACGTCGGCACCCGTCTGGACCTGGTCCGGCGCGGGGCGCTGCAGGCCGTGGTGCTGGCGGCGGCGGGGCTGCGACGGCTCGGGCACCTGCATTTCCTGGATGATTCGACCGTGGTCCGGCTGGGTATTGAGGCGCGATTCGGCACCGAATCCCCGACCGATCTGCCGGCGCAATTGTTGCCGCTGGAGGTGATGCTGCCCGCGCCCGGTCAGGGGGCCCTCGCGCTGGAGGTCTCGCGCTCCCTCGACCCGGCTCTCCGGGAGGTCGTCCGGAGCCTCGACCACGCCGCCAGCCACGCGGAGGCGCTGGTGGAACGGGGTTTCCTGGCCCGGCTCGAGGCCGGCTGCACCGCACCGGTGGGTGCGCGTGCCGTTGTCAAGTCCGTCCGTGGTACAAGCCTCGATTTGACTCTGGCCGCGGTAATTGGGAGAACGTTACTGGACAACGTGTCGCCGGTCGTCACCGACGGTAACGCTCTGCGGGTGGAAGTCTCCGGGACGTCATCAGATCCGGTGGATTTCGGGATGAAGCACGCAGACGGGGTACTGGCGGCACTGCAGTCCCACGAGTGACCCCGCCACCGGCCGCGCACGCTGCGGCCGGACAACAGAACGCGAGACGTCAGTGAGCACAACCTCGGTGCACCCGTCCAGTACTCCTGCGGCCACCTCCGCCACGCGCGGCCGCGTCATCTTCGTCGGCACCGGTCCGGGGGACCCCGACCTGCTCACGCTCGGTGCGATCGCCGCATTGGCCGACGCCAGCGCGGTCATCCTGGACAACGAGCGGCAGAACGACATCCTCGCCCACCCGGCCATCACCCTCGCCGAGGGGGCCGAGGTGGCCATGCTCGGCACGGCCGACTCGGGCCGCCCGCTCTCCCCGTCCGCCCGGGCCAAGATCGTGCTCCGCCACGCCGCCTCCGGCACCCGCGTGGTCCGCCTGGTGACGGGTGACCCGTTCCTGGACAACGCGGTGGCCGACGAGGCCGCCGCCTGCGTCCGCGGGGGCATCGACTTCGAGGTCGTCCCGGGCGTCTCCAGCCTGACCGCGGTGCCCGAGTACGCCGGCATCGACCTGATCCACTCCGGCGGCGTCCAGTTCGCCTCGGTCACCGACGGCAAGTTCAGCAAGGCCCACACCGCCCAGTGGGGCTCCGCCGCCACCGTGGTCGTCAGCACCCTCGTCTCGATGGTCGGCGGGCTGGTCGAGGCGGCCCGCGCCGCCGGGCGGCCCGGCGAGGACCACGTCATCGTCACCCTGCACGGCGGCAGCACCGAGCAGATCACCCTGCCCACCACCCTGGACGGGCTGCCCGACGCGGTCGCCTCGGTGAAGGCGCCGGCGCTCGACCCGCTGCACGTGATCATGGGCACCGCCGCCGAGCAGCGCCGCGAGCTCAGCTGGTACGAGACCAAGCCGCTCTTCGGCTGGCGGGTGCTGGTGCCGCGCACCAAGGACCAGGCCGGCCCGATGGTCGCCCGGCTGCGCACCTACGGCGCCCACAGCGAGGAGGTGCCGACCATCTCGGTCGAGCCGCCCCGCAGCCCGCTGCAGATGGACAAGGCCCTCCGCGGCCTGGTCGAGGGCCGCTACGAGTGGGTCGCCTTCACCTCGGTGAACGCGGTCAAGGCCCTGCGCGAGAAGTTCGACGAGTACGGCCTGGACGCCCGCGCCTTCTCCGGCCTCAAGGTCGCCGCGGTCGGCTCGGTCACCGCCGCCGCCCTGCAGGCCTGGGGGATCGAGGCCGACCTGGTGCCCTCCGGCGAGCAGTCGGCGGCCGGCCTGGCCGCGGAGTTCCCGCCCTTCGACGAGGTGCTCGACCCGATCAACCGGATCTTCCTGCCGCGGGCCGACATCGCCACCGAGACCCTGACCGCCGGCCTCACCGAGCTGGGCTGGGAGGTCGAGGACGTCACCGCCTACCGCACCGTCCGGGCCACCCCGCCGCCGGCGCCGGTGCGCGAGGCGATCAAGACCGGCAAGTTCGACGCCGTCGTCTTCACCTCCTCCTCCACGGTGCGCAACCTGGTCGGCATCGCCGGCAAGCCGCACACCGGGACGGTCATCGCCGCCATCGGGCCGGCCACGGCGAAGACCTGCGAGGAGCACGGGCTGCGGGTCGACGTGGTCGCGCACAAGCCGTCGGTGGTCGACCTGGCCGACGCGCTGGCCAGCTTCGCCGCCGAGCGGCGGGACGCCTTCCTGGCCGAGGGCGAGCCGGTGCTCAAGCCGTCGCAGAGGCGCACATCACCCCGTCGTCGGGTCTGATCGTCAGGGGCGAGCGGTAGGTTTGGTTGGTCATGGACAACCGACCGCTCGCCCTCTCGCACCGTCCCCGACGGCTCCGCACCACCGCTGCGATGCGGTCGATGGTGGCCGAGACCAGCGTCGCGCCGCGCCAGCTGGTGCTGCCGGTGTTCGTCGCCGAGGCGCTCACCGAGCCACGCCCGATCGCCTCGATGCCCGGGGTGGTGCAGCACACGCTGGACAGCCTCCGCAAGGCGGCGGTGGAGGCGGCCCGAGCCGGCCTCGCCGGGGTGATGCTCTTCGGCGTCCCCACCCGCAAGGACGCCCGGGGCAGCGGCGCGGTCGACCCGGACGGCATCCTCACCCGGGCGGTCGCGGCCGTGCGGGCGGAGGTCGGTGACGACTGCCTGGTGATGACCGACGTCTGCCTCGACGAGTTCACCGACCACGGCCACTGCGGGGTGCTGACCCCCGCCGGCACGGTCGACAACGACGCGACGGTGGAGCTGTACGCCGAGATGGCCGTGCTGCACGCCGAGGTCGGGGCCCACGTGGTCGCGCCCAGCGGCATGATGGACGGCCAGGTCGGCGCCATCCGATCGGCGCTGGACGCGGCCGGCCATCTGGACACCACGATCCTGGCCTACGCGGCGAAGTACACCTCCGCCTTCTACGGCCCCTTCCGGGAGGCCGTCGACTCCTCGCTGCAGGGTGACCGGACCACCTACCAGCAGGACGGCGCCAACGTGCGCGAGGCGCTCCGCGAGGTCGCCCTCGACCTCGCCGAGGGCGCCGACATCGTCATGGTGAAGCCCGCACTGGCCTACCTGGACGTCATCCGCGCCGTGCGCGAGGCCGTCGACGTGCCCGTCGCCGCCTACAACATCTCGGGGGAGTACGCGATGGTCGAGGCCGCCGCGGCCAACGGCTGGATCGACCGGGACCGCGCGGTGGGTGAGGTCCTCACCTCCATCCGGCGGGCCGGCGCCGACATCGTGCTCAGCTACTGGGCGCTGGACTGGGCGCAGCGCGCCGGAGGAGCCCGATGACCACCACCACGCCGGACACCAGCACGGACGTCCGCTCGGCGGCGCTGTTCGCCCGGGCCCAGACGGTCACGCCGGGCGGGGTCAACTCACCCGTCCGCGCCTTCCTCTCGGTCGGCGGCACGCCGCGGTTCATCGCCTCGGCGAAGGGGCCCTACCTCTACGACGTCGACGGCAACGAGCTGGTCGACCTGATCTGCTCGTGGGGCCCGATGCTGCTGGGCCACGCGCACCCCGAGGTGATCGGGGCGGTGGCGGACGCGGCGTCGCACGGCACCTCCTACGGCGCCCCGACCGTGGCCGAGGTCGAGCTGGCCGCCGAGATCATCGACCGGACCCCGGTCGAGCAGGTCCGGCTGGTCAACTCCGGCACCGAGGCCACCATGTCGGTGCTCCGGCTGGCCCGCGGGGTCACCGGCCGGGACAAGATCATCAAGTTCGCCGGCTGCTACCACGGCCACGTGGACGCGCTGCTGGCCGCGGCGGGCTCCGGGGTGGCCACCCTCGCCGCCGGCGACGGCTCCTCGTTCACCGGGCACGTGGCCACCCCCGGCTCGCCCGGGGTCACCGCGGCGACCACCGCGGACACGATCGTGCTCGACTACAACGACCGGGCCGGGGTCCGGCAGGCCTTCGCCACCTACGGCGACCAGATCGCCTGCCTGGTCACCGAGGCCGCGGCCGGCAACATGGGCGTGGTGCCGCCGGGCGAGGAGGACGGGGTCGGCTTCAACACCTTCCTGGCCGAGATCTGCGCGCAGTACGGCGCCCTGTTCGTCTCCGACGAGGTGATGACCGGCTTCCGGCTGACCCGCTCCGGCCAGTACGGCCTCGACGGCGTCCAGCCCGACCTGATGACCTTCGGCAAGGTGATGGGCGGCGGCTTCCCGGCCGCCGCGTTCGGTGGGCGCGCCGACCTGATGCAGCACCTCGCGCCGGTCGGCGGGGTCTACCAGGCCGGGACGCTCTCGGGGAACCCCGTCGCCGCCACCGCCGGGCTGACCACGCTGCGCCTGGCCACCCCCGAGGTCTACGCCCACGTCGACCGGGCCTCGGTGCGGCTGCAGTCCGAGGTGCGCGCGGCCCTGGACGCGGCCGGGGTGCCGCACGTCGTCCAGCACGCCGGGAACCTGTTCAGCGTCTTCTTCGTGCCCGAGGGCGTGACCTCCGTGCCCGACTACGCCACCGCGCAGACCCAGTCCACGGCCGCCTACCGCGCCTTCTTCCACTCCATGCTCGACTCCGGGGTCTACCTGCCGCCGAGCGCGTTCGAGGGCTGGTTCCTCTCCGCCGCCCACGACGACGCCGCGCTGGACCGGGTGGTCAGCGCGCTGCCCGCCGCCGCGGCGGCCGCCGCCGCCGGGGCCGAGCTGTGAGCGGCGCGGAGGTGGCGAGCGGGCCCGCGGGCACCGGGACCCGGGGTGTCCGCAGCGTCGTGCACCTGGTGCGCCACGGCGAGGTCTACAACCCCGCGGGGCTGCTCTACGGCCGGCTGCCCGACTACCACCTCTCCGACCTCGGCCGGGAGATGGCGCTGCTGGTGGCGGCGGACCTGCGGGACCGCGACATCACCCACCTGCGCTGCTCCCCGCTGGAGCGGGCCCAGGAGACGATGCAGCCGCTGGCGCAGGCCCTCGGTCTGCCCGTGACCACCGACGAGCGGGTGGTCGAGGCGGGCAACCAGCTGGAGGGGCTGAAGGTCACGGTGCCCTCGCTCATCCGCAACCCGCGCACCTGGTGGCTGTTCCGCAACGCGGCCACCCCCAGCTGGGGCGAGCCCTACACCGCGATCGTGGCCCGGATGCGGCTGGCCCTGCGCGACGCCGCCGAGGCCGCGGCCGGCCACGAGGCCGTCATCGTCTCCCACCAGCTGCCGGTGTGGATGGCCCGCTGCGACGCCGAGGGCCGGCGGCTGGTCCACGACCCGCGCCGCCGCGAGTGCCGGTTGGCCAGCGTCACGTCCTTCACCTTCTTCGACGGCCGGGTGAGCTCGGTGACCTACCGCGAGCCGGCGGCCACGCTCTACCCGCTGCCCCTGCCCAGCCGCGCCTTCGTCGCAGGAGCCTGAGGTGCCGAGACCGCTGCACGGGCCAGGGCCGTCCCGCGCTCTCCGCGCCCGCCGCCTGCTCGCCGCGGCGTCGGTCCTGCTCGTGGCCACCGGCTGCTCGACCTCAGGAGCCGACGAGCCGACCCGCAGCTCGGGTCAGCAGGGCTACGTGGGCGTCGACGGCAACGTCACCGTGATCGCGCCCGCGGACCGGGTCGCCGTGCCGACGCTGTCGGGAGACTCCCTGGACGGCCGTCCGCTCTCCACCGCCGACTACGCGGGCAAGGTGGTGGTGGTCAACGTCTGGGGCTCCTGGTGCAACCCGTGCCGCAAGGAGGCGCCGGAGCTGCAGGCGGCCAGCGAGAAGACCCGCGACGTGGCCCAGTTCATCGGCATCACCGTGAAGGACCCCGGCACGGCCAAGCCGCAGGCCTTCGTCCGCAACAACGGCATCACCTACCCGAGCATCTTCAACCCCACCGGCGACAAGCTGCTGGCCTTCGCCAGCACCCTGCCCCCGAAGGCCATCCCGTCCACGCTGGTGGTCGACCGGCAGGGCCGGTTGGCTGCTCGGATCCTGGGTCCGATCTCCGAGCGCACCCTGGTGACGATCGTCGACGACGTGGCGGCCGGGTGATGGTCCCCCTGGACCTGAGCAGCTGGGCGGAGGGCGCGGTCGGCGGCTCGATGGGGCTGGCGCTGCCGGTGGCGCTGCTGGCCGGGCTGGTGTCGTTCTTCTCGCCGTGCGTGGTGCCCCTGCTGCCCGGCTACCTCTCCTACGCGACCGGGCTGGGGGCCGCCGAGGTGCTCGAGGGCTCGCGGCGGCGGGGCCGGATGCTGGCCGGCACCTCGCTGTTCGTGCTGGGCATCGCCGTGGTCTTCGTGGCCACCGGCACCGTGGTCGGCAGCCTCGGGTCGGTGCTGCTGGTGCACGCCGGGCTGATCAGCCGCCTGCTCGGCGTGCTGATCATCGTGCTCGGGCTCGTCTTCGCCGGCCTGCTGCCGGTCGGCCGCCGCGAGCTGCGCCTGTCGCGGCTGCCCCGGGCCGGGGTCGCGGCGGCGCCGCTGCTCGGCGTGGTCTTCGCCCTCGGCTGGACCCCCTGCATCGGCCCGACGCTGGGTGTGGTCTACAGCCTGGCCTACAACGAGGGCACGGCCCTGCGCGGCGGGGTGCTGGCCTTCGTCTTCGCCCTCGGTCTCGGCATCCCCTTCGTGGCCGCCGGCCTGGCCTACACCCGGATGGCCCGCGCCGTCGGCTTCCTGCGGCGGCACCAGGTGGCGCTGCTGCGGGCCGGCGGGGTCATGATGGTGCTCGTCGGACTGCTGCTGGTCACCGGGCTGTGGACCGCCATCACGGCGGCGATGCGCACCGCCTTCGCCTCCTTCGTCCCGGTGATCTGAGTGGAGGGACAGCGATGACCGACACGCAGGTGCGCGAGCCCGTTCCGGCTCCTGACGTGCTGCCCCCCGACGACGGGGGCCGCGGCGGCGACGACGGCAACGGTCGGGGCGGTCCCGGCGGCGGGGCCGAACCGCCCGCGCTCGGCCTCCGCGGCGGGCTGCGCTTCGTCTGGACCCAGCTCACCTCGATGCGGACGGCGCTGGTGCTGCTGTTCGCCCTCGCGGTGGCGGCCGTCCCCGGCTCGCTCATCCCGCAGACCTCCATCTCCCCGGTGCGGGTCTCCGAGTTCCTGCGCGACCACCGGACGCTGGGTCCGCTCTACGACCGGGTGGGCCTGTTCCACGTCTACACCTCGGCGTGGTTCTCCGCGATCTACCTGCTGCTGTTCCTCTCGCTGGTGGGCTGCATCATCCCGCGGGTCGCCACCTACGCGCGGGCGGTGCGAGCCCGGCCGCCGCGCACCCCGCGCAACCTCGTCCGGCTGCCCGCCTACGCCCGCGCCGAGGTGTCGCCCGACGACCCGGCCCCGGCCGGCCCGTCCGCGGCCGGCGCGTCGCCGGTGCTGGAGCGCGCCGCGCAGACCCTGCGGCGCGCGCACTACCGGGTCGACGTGCGCGAGGGCTCCGTGGCCGCCGAGCGCGGCTACCTCCGCGAGGCCGGCAACCTCGTCTTCCACATCAGCCTGCTGTTCGTGCTGCTGGGCATCGGGGTGGCCAGCCTGTACGGGTTCCGCGGCAGCAGCGTGGTCGTGGTCGGCCAGGGGTTCGCCAACAACCTCACCCAGTACGACGACTTCACCGCCGGGGCCGCCTTCGGCGACACCGACCTGCAGCCGTTCAGCCTGACCCTGCAGAAGTTCGACGTCGCCTTCGAGACCGGCGACGTGCAGCGCGGGGCGGCCCGGCTGTTCAAGGCCCAGGTCCAGGTCACCGACTCCCCGGGGGCGGCGCCGCGCGAGGCGACCCTGGAGGTCAACAAGCCGATCCAGATCGGCAGCACCAAGGTGCACCTGATCGGCCACGGCTACGCCCCCCGAGTCACCGTGACCGACGGCAAGGGCGACGTGGCCTTCTCCGGCCCGGCCGTCTTCCTGCCCCAGGACGGCAACTTCACCTCCGCGGGTGCCATCGACGCCCCGGACGCCCGGCCGGAGCGCCTCGGCTTCGAGGGCTTCTTCCTGCCCACCGCGGTGACCAACGGCACCGAGGCGCCCACCTCCGCCTTCCCGGACGCCATCAACCCGGCCCTGTTCCTCAACGCCTGGACCGGCCCGCCGAAGGTGGAGACCGGCATCCCGGAGAACGTCTACTCCCTGGACACCGCCGGGATGACCGAGGTCAAGGCCAGTTCGGGCCAGCCGTACCGCATCGGCCTGCAGCCGGGGCAGACGGTGACCCTGCCGGACGGGCAGGGCACCATCCGGCTGGACGGGTGGGACCGCTGGGTCAAGCTCCAGGTCAGCGACTCACCCGGGGTGCCGATCGCCCTGGTCGCGCTGGCGTTCGCCGTCCTCGGCCTCTGCCTCTCGTTGTTCGTCCGGCCACGGCGGGTCTGGGTGCGGCTGACCGCCGACGGCCGGGCCGTCGAGGTGGGCGGCCTGGACCGGGCGGACGCGCGCGGCGGCCTCAGCGACGACGTGGCCGAGCTGGCCGCCGAGCTGGGCGGGAGACCGGGCTCACCCGGGACCGCCGCATCCTCCGGCACCGGCCCGGACGAATCTTCTGCGGACCTCGCTCCGGCGGCCGTGCCCGGCGCAGCGGGACCCACCAGCACTCCCAGGAAGCAGTGAGATGAGCTACGAGTACCTCTCCAACGTCGCCTTCGTGACGTCGGTCGTCGTCTACGCGCTGGCCATGTTCGCCCACGCCGGCGAGTGGGCGGCGGCCCGCGGGGTCGGCGTGGTCGAGCCGGTGCAGGAGCGCGAGCTGGTGCTGGCGGGAGCCGGCGGAGGGGGCACCCGGGCCGGGCGGTCGGACGTCTCCGCACCGGCTCCGCTGGCGGAGGCGGACGCCCAGCGGGTCGAGGCCTTCGGCCGGATCGGTGTCGCCCTCACCCTGATCGGCTTCCTGCTCAGCGTCGGCGGCCTGGTGCTGCGCGGCGTGGCGGGCGGCCGGGCGCCGTGGGGCAACATGTTCGAGTTCACCACCACGGCGATGGTCTTCGTCGTCGGCGTGCACCTGGTGATGGTCTGGCGGGCCGGCCTGCGCTGGCTGGGGCTGCCGGTCACCCTGCTGGCCGCCGTGGGCAACGGGCTGGCCGTCACCGTGTTCTACGTGGCCGTCGCGCCCCTGGTCCCGGCGCTGCACTCGGTCTGGTTCCTGATCCACATCGTGGCCGCGGCCATCTCGGGCGCCGCCTTCAACGTGGGCGGGCTGATGTCGATCCTGTACCTGCTGAAGAAGCGGGCCGAGGAGCGGGGGACCGTGCGGGGTTACCTGGCGCTGCTGCCCACCTCACGGCGGATCGACCTGCTGACCTACCGGTTCCACGCCTTCGCCTTCCCGCTGTGGACCTTCACCGTCGCCGCGGGCGCCATCTGGGCCGAGTACGCCTGGGGCCGGTACTGGGGCTGGGACCCCAAGGAGGTCTGGGCGCTGGTCACCTGGGTCATCTACGCCTGCTACCTGCACGCCCGCGCCACCGCCGGCTGGCGGGGCAGCAAGGCCGCCGCCATCGCGATCCTCGGTCTCGCCTCGTTCTGGTTCAACTTCGTCGGGATCAACCTGCTCGTCTCCGGCCTGCACTCCTACGCCGGGGTCTGACCCGCCGGCGGTGAGGCGAGGTCCTCGCCGGCAGGGGTCGGCGGCGGTGTCAGGCCGCTCCGGCCGGGACCGGGTGCCTCCGCGCCTCAGCAGGCGCGGGCGGGCCGGAGGTGAGGACGTCACGACCGCACCGGCTCCCCCGAGAGCCTGCCGTGCTGGGGTGAGCCTTGCAGCCAGCCCCCGGCCATCTCCAGCACCGTCAGTCGTCGGTGAAGACGACCGGTGCAGGTCGTGACGGCTGGCAGGACGAGTCGCTCACCGGTCCACCCCGCCAGTTGAATCCCGATGAACATAGCAGCGCACCACGCTTCCGTCTCCCCGCGCCCCTAGGCCCGGGCAGGGGCTGGACGCCGCGCCGCACCGACTGGTAGGGCCTGCTGGGGCGCAGCCCGTCGGACCGTCCCCTCCGGATCCGCCTGCGGGCGTGGAGCCGCCTGGCACCATGGAGGGCGTGCCGCACTTCGACCTCGTCATCATCGGTTCCGGCTCGGGGAACTCGATCCCCGACGACCGCTTCGCCGGCCAGTCGGTCGCCCTGGTGGACAGCGGCACCTTCGGCGGCACCTGCCTCAACGTCGGGTGCATCCCGACCAAGATGTTCGTGCACCCCGCCGACCTCGCCTCCTCCCCCGGGGAGTCGGCCCGGCTCGGGGTGGACCTCGAGCTGCGCGACGTGCACTGGGCCGAGATCCGGGACCGGATCTTCGGGCGCATCGACCCGATCTCCGCCGGCGGGCTGAAGTGGCGCTCGAGCAACGAGAACGTCACCGTGCTGACCGAGGAGGCCCACTTCCTCGACCCGCACACCCTGCAGGTGGGTGAGCAGACCGTCACCGCCGAGCGCTTCGTGCTCGCGGCCGGCAGCCGGCCGATCCTGCCCGACCTGCCCGGTCTGGACGAGGTGCCCTTCCACACCTCCGACACCGTGATGCGGCTGCCGCGGCTGCCCCGCTCGGTGGTCATCCTCGGCGGCGGCTACATCGCGGCCGAGTTCTCCCACATCTTCTCCTCCTTCGGCAGCCGGGTGAGCGTGGTCAACCGCGGCGACCGGCTGCTGGCCCGCGAGGACGCCGACGTCTCCGCCCGCTTCACCGACATCGTCCGTGACCGGCTCGACCTGCGCACCGGCACCACCGCACGGTCGGTCCGTGCCGTCGAGGGGGGCGTGGTGCTCACCGTCGCCGGACCGGACGGGGTGGAGCAGGAGATCGAGGCAGAGGTCCTGCTGGTGGCGACCGGCCGCCGGCCCAACGGTGACCGGCTGGCCCTGGACGCCGCCGGCATCGAGGTGGATGACCACGGCTACGTGGTGGTCGACGAGCACCAGCGCACCACCGCCCCGCACGTCTACGCGCTGGGCGACGTCTCCTCGCCGTACCAGCTGAAGCACGTGGCCAACCACGAGGCGCGGGTGGTGCAGCACAACCTGCTGCACCCGGACGCGCTGCGCGCCGCCGACCACCGGTTCGTGCCGCACGCGGTGTTCTCCTCGCCGCAGGTCGCCGCGGTCGGGCTGACCGAGCAGCAGGCCGTGGACCAGGGGATCGACCACGTCGTGGCCCAGCAGGCGTACGGCGACGTCGCCTTCGGCTGGGCGATGGAGGACCGGGACCACTTCGTCAAGCTCGTGGCCGAGCGGGGGACCGGGCGGTTGCTCGGGGCCCACCTGATCGGGCCGGAAGCCTCCACCCTGATCCAGCCGCTGATCCAGGCGATGAGCTTCGGCCAGACCGCCCAGGAGGTGGCCGGCGGCCAGTACTGGATCCACCCCGCCCTCACCGAGGTGGTCGAGAACGCGCTGCTCGCGCTGGCCTAGGCTCGGTCCACCCAGGTCGCTACCACCGCTGCCAGCGGTTCCGCGAGGACACCCGCGTCGGCCGGGTGGGACAGCAGAGCCCGCCGTGGGTCACGGCGGGCTCTGGCGCTGAGGTGGTCGACGAGCCGACCGATGAGGGTCGGCTCGCGGGAGAGGTCGCTCAGTGGCGGCGGTCGACCAGCTTCCAGGCGGCGGGCAGCAGGCCGGCGGCCACGACGATCTTGAGCAGGTCGCCGATCAGGAACGGCACGACGCCGAGCAGCAGGGCCCGCTGGAGCGGCATCCCGGTGGCCAGCACCAGTCCGGAGGCGCCGAAGGCGTAGATGACGACGTTGCCGAGCACCATCAGCGCGGCGGTGCGCAGCACGTGCCGGTCGGCCCCGCGCTCGGCCAGCCGGCCGACCACCCAGGCGGCCGCGACGAATCCCACGACGTAGCCGAACGAGGCGAACGACCAACCGCTCTGGTGCTGGCTGAACCACGGCACGCCGGCCGCCCCGGCCAGCAGGTAGAGGGCCATCGACAGCACGCCGCGCCGGCTGCCCAGCACCGCGCCCACCAGCAGCACCGAGAAGGTCTGCAGCGAGAGCGGCACCGGGGTGAACGGCAGCGGGACCACCAGCTGGGCGGTCAGGCCGACGAAGGCCGCGCCGCCCACCACCAGTGCCACGTTCCGGGCGAGGCCGCCGGGGACGGCGTCCGCCAGGGTCCGGGGACTTACGCTGATGCTCGACAAGGGTCCTCCTGCTGATCAGGGCGTGCCGGGGACGGTGCTCCCGGGACGCAGGTGGCTCAAGACTAGGGCTGCGACCCGGCAGGTCGCCAACCCGGTGGCGGGGCGTGGACCGGGCTCGACGAGGGAGGTCCGCGGTGGCGGCGCAGCAGGGGCCGCCGGCCCGGTGGCAGGGCTGGACCGCAGGCGGACCCGGCCGGCCCACGGCCGCGCTCGCCGTCCTGCTGCTGGGCCTGACCGGCTGCGGGGGGCCGGGTGCCGGCCCGTCGCCGACCTCGGCGCCGACCACGGTCGTCACCCCCACGACCACCACCCCCACGAGCCCGAGCGGGGCGACCAGCCCGGCCGGCCCGGCGGGCCCGGAGACCACGGCGGAGACCCTGCGACCGGGCGCGCCCTCGACCACGGCCCCTGCCGGTCCCTCGCCCAGCGCGTCCAGCCCGCCGTCCGCTGCGCCCGGCTCGGGCTGCCGGGCCGCAGCCGCACGCCTCGGCGTGCGTGACCAGGTGGGCCAGCTGCTGATGGTGGCCGTCACCTCCACCGGCGTCACCGACGCCCAGGAGCGGGCGGTGCGCTCGAGCCGGGCCGGCTCCCTCCTGCTGCTGGGCGGCTCCACGGCCGGGACCGGGGGCACGGCGTCCCTGGTCCGGCACCTCCGCGCCACCGCCCACCGGCCGGGGCCGGACGGCGGGCGTGAGGTCGGCGTGCTGCTCGCGGCCGACCAGGAGGGCGGGCTGGTGCAGCGGCTGCGCGGGCCGGGCTTCTCCGACATCCCGGCCGCGACGGCGCAGCGGGACCTCTCCGACGCGCGGCTGCGCGGCGACGCCCAGCGGTGGGGCGCCCAGCTGCGTCGTGCGGGCATCGACGTCGACCTCGCGCCGGTGGCCGACGTGGTGTCGAAGGACCTGGTCGAGGTCAACGAGCCCATCGGTCGGCTCCACCGGGGCTACGGCCCGGACCCGGTCGTCGTCGGCGCCAAGGTCGCCGCGTTCACCACCGGGATGGACCGCGCCGGGGTGGCCACCGCGGTGAAGCACTTCCCCGGCCTGGGGCGGGTGCGCGGCAACACCGACACCGCGCGGCGCGTCGTCGACACCACGACCACCCGGCACGACCCGGCCCTGCGCGGCTTCACCGCGGCCGTGGGTGCCGGCGTCGACATGGTGATGGTGTCCTCGGCCGTCTACCGCCGGATCGACGCGGCCCAGCCGGCCACCTTCTCCACCGTCGTGGTGCAGGGCATGGTCCGCGGCGACCTCGGCTTCGATGGCGTGGTCGTCTCCGACGACCTCTCCGCGGCCGCGCTGAGCGCGTGGTCGCCGCAGCAGCGGGCCCTCCGCTTCGTCCGGGCCGGTGGGGACCTGCTGGTCGTCGGCGACCCGGCGTCGGTGCCGGCGATGACCGACGCGCTGGCCGCCCGTGCTGACCGCGACCCGGCCTTCGCCAGGCGCGTGGAGCGGAGCGCCGGCCGGGTGCTCACGCTCAAGGCGCGTCGGGGGCTCACCCGCTGCTGAGGGACCGGCTCGGCGGTCAGCCGTCGACGGTCAGCTCGGCCAGCGCCTCGCGGGCGGGCTGGACGAGGTCGGGCCGCGTGTCGGGGATGGAGGCGTAGTACAGGCCGGAGGTGGCCCCGGCGGAGACGATGGCCACGATCAGCAGCTCGCCCTTGGTCTGCAGGCCCGGGATGTCGAAGCTCAGCTGGGACTCGACCAGCCAGCCGTCGTGCCCGTCGATGGTGATGGCCTCGTTCTTCTTCTCGTCGCTGGTCACCGGGTTGTCGCCGTAGAAGGTGCCGAGGACGCACTTCACGACCACCGCGGAGCCCTGCTGGGGGGAGAAGAATCCGTCACCGGCCTGCAGCTCCGCCACCAGCACCGACGCGACCCAGATGGAGTTGGAGCCGTCGTAGTTCGGCTCGACGGTCACCGACTGCTGCTTGATGTCGCTGGCGAAGGGGACCTCGTTGCTCCCCGCCGACGGCAGGGACCAGGGCTGCCCGAGCTGGGGGTAGGAGACGGGGCCGCCGTGCACGCGTCCGTCCGCGGGGTCGGGGTTCGCGGCGAGGCTCTGCTGCACCGGCGGGCAGGAGTCCTGGGTGCTCTGGCCACCGGGCAGGCCGGGCAGCCCGCCACCGGTCGCGGCCCGCACCGCCAGCACCACGACGAGCCCGATCACCGCGACCAGCGCGATGCCGGCGACCCACCAGCCGACGGGGGAGCGGCGCTTGCGGGTCTGCTGGTAGCTCGCGTACGCGTTCGGGGCGGCGCCGCCGAGCGGGGTGCTGCCGGGGGCACGTCCCTGGCTCCCGTAGGTCTGACCGGTCTCACCCTGGCTGCCGTACGCCTGGTAGCCGTAGGCCTGGCTGCCGGAGGTCTGGCCACCGTAGCCCTGGCCGGGGGTGCCGGCGGGCTGGCCGGCGCCGGGCTGGCTGACGCCGGGGATGCCCTGGGTCGGCGGGGGTGCGCTGGGGTGCGGGGACGTGGCCGCGGACCACGTCCGCCCGTCCCAGTAGCGGTAGAGGTCCTGAGCGCCGCCCGGGTCGGGGTACCAGCCAGCCTGTGCGCTCACGGCCGCGAGTCTATGTCGGGTCCCTGTCCAGAACCTGTCGTCTCCGGGTGCGGAACTGGCTGGCCGGCCACCGCGGGGGTGGTCGACCGGTCACCTCGTGCGGAGCCGCCCGTCGCCGGGGTCGCGACGATCAGCCGAACCGTCCGGTGATGTAGTCCTCGGTCGCCTTCTCGTTGGGGTTGGAGAAGATCTTCTCCGTCGAGCCGATCTCGATCAGCCGGCCGGGCTTGCCCTGGGCGGCCAGGTTGAAGAACGCGGTCTGGTCGCTCACCCGGGCGGCCTGCTGCATGTTGTGGGTGACGATCACCACCGTGTACTTCTCCTTGAGCTGGCCGATCAGGTCCTCGATGGCCAGCGTGGAGATGGGGTCCAGGGCCGAGCAGGGCTCGTCCATCAGCAGCACCTGGGGCTCCACGGCGATGGCCCGGGCGATGCACAGCCGCTGCTGCTGACCGCCGGAGAGGCCGATGCCGGCCCGGCCGAGGCGGTCCTTGACCTCGTTCCACAGGTTTGCCGCCATCAGCGAGCGCTCCACCGCCTCGGTGAGCACCTTCTTGTTCTTGATCCCGTTCAGCCGGAGCCCCGAGGCGACGTTGTCGAAGATCGACATCGAGGGGAACGGGTTGGGCCGCTGGAAGACCATGCCGACCACCCGGCGCACGGCCACCGGGTCGACGCCCGCTCCGTAGAGGTCGGTGCCGTCCAGGGTGATGCTGCCCTTGACGTGGGCGCCGGGGATCACCTCGTGCATCCGGTTGAGGGTGCGCAGGAAGGTCGACTTGCCGCAGCCCGACGGGCCGATGAAGGAGGTGACCGTCCGGGGCTCGACGGTCATCGACACCTCCTGGACCGCGTGGAAGCTGCCGTAGTAGATGTCCACGTCGGTGACGTCGATGCGCTTGGCCATCTGTTCACTTCTCCTTGAGCTTGCTGGCGCGGGCGATGGCGCGGGCCAGCAGGTTGAGCAGCATGACGATGAGGATCAGGGTGAGCGCCGCCGCCCAGACCCGCTCGTAGCCGGGCAGGGTGGGCGCCTGGTCGCGGCCGGCGTTGATCATGGTGGGTAGGGCGCCCATGGTCCCCGCGGTCGGCGAGAAGTTGATGCCCACGGCGTAGGACACCAGGATCAGCAGCGGTGCCGTCTCACCCATCACCCGGGCGAGGCCGAGCACGACACCGGTGGAGATGCCGCCGAACGCGGTCGGGATGACGACCTTGAGGATCGTCTTCCACTTGGGCACGCCGAGGGCGTACGAGGCCTCCCGCAGCGAGTCGGGCACCAGCTTGAGCATCTCCTCGGTGGAGCGCAGCACGACCGGCAGCATCAGCAGCACCAGGGCGCAGGAGACCGCGACCACCGAGCGGCCGAAGCCGAAGATGGTGATGAACAGCGCGTAGATGAACAGCGCCGCCACGATGGAGGGGATGCCGCTGAGGATGTCGACCATGAAGCTGACGGCGCGGGCGGAACGGGTGCCCCGGGCGTACTCGATCAGGAAGATCGCGCCCAGCACGCCGAGCGGGACCGCGATCAGGGCGCAGATCAGCCCGATCTCCACGGTGCCGACGATCGCGTGGTACGCGCCGCCGCCCTCCCGGCGCGGGGTGATGCCGCGCTGGCTCTCCAGCCACCAGCTGGAGCTGAGCACCAGCCGGTAGCCCTTGCTGATCACGGTGTAGAGCACCCAGACCAGCGGGATGACCGCGAGCACGGCGGCCAGGCTCACGTAGACCCAGGCGGCGGAGTTGGTCAGGGTGCGGATGCCGCTCGGACGGCGGAACGAGAGCTGCTCCCCGGTGGTGGGGGCCTCGGTCGGACGGACGCTGGTGCTCATGCTGCTCCTCGGACGGGGAGGACGGCCCCGGAGGTGCCCTGCGGACGGCTCATCGGGCGCTCCCCCGCTCGGCCACCACGCGGGCCAGCGCGTTCACCACGAAGGTGACCAGGAACAGCACCAGGCCGGCCGCGATGAAGGCCCCGGTCTTGGACGGGGTGTCGAACTCGGAGGCGTTGTTGGCGATCTTGCTGGCGAAGGTCTCGCCGCCGGCGAAGATCGAGGGGGTGAACGCGCTGTTCGGTGCGGCCTGGCTGAGGATGATCAGCACGGCCACGGTCTCCCCGAGCGCGCGGCCCAGCCCGAGCATGGACGCGCTGATCGCCCCGGAGCGCCCGTACGGCAGCACGGCGGCCCGGATGACCTCCCAGCGGGTGGCCCCCAGGGCCAGGGCGGCCTCGATGTGGTCGCGCGGGGTCTGGGCGAACACGTCCCGGGAGATGGCGGTGATGATCGGCAGGATCATGATCGCCAGCACCACCGAGGCCACGAACACCGAGTTCTTGGGCTGGGTGCTGGCGGAGAACAGCGGGATGAAGCCCAGGTGGTCGGAGATCCAGAGCCCGGCCGGGTTCAGGAACGGGCCGAGCACGGTCAGGCCCCACAGGCCGAAGATGATCGAGGGCACCGCGGCCAGCAGGTCGACGACGAAGGAGAGCGGGCCGGAGAGCCGCGGCGGCAGGTACTGGGTGAGGAACAGGGCGACCCCGATGGCCACCGGCACGGCCATCACCATGGCCAGCACCGAGGACAGCACGGTGGTCCACAGCAGGCCCGCGATGCCGAAGCGGAGCTCGGTGCCCGCCACCACCCAGCTGCGGGAGGTGAGGAAGTTGTCGCGGTCCTGGAGCAGCGCCGGCAGGGCCAGCACGAGCAGGAAGATGCCGACGAAGGCCACGAGCAGCACGATCAGCACGCCCGTCCCGCCGGCCAGGCCGGAGAACACGCGGTCGCCGGTCCGGCTGATGTCGGCCAGCTTCACCCCGGTGCCCCGCTCGCCGCGCGGCTCGGGGCCGCGGGCGGGGGTGGGTGCCCGGCGGCCGCGGGTGGTGCCCACGGTGAGCGGCCGCGTGGTCGTCACGGGCTGCTGCTCGGGGACCAGGTCGGCCGGGGAGACGCTGGCGTCCTCGGGCGCCCGCAGCTCGATCGGCTGGTCGGAGCCCGGGCGGCGGCCGTGCTCGCCGCCCCGCTCCTCGCCGCCCCGCTCCTCGACGGCGCGCGCCGCGGCGGGCCGGGCGGCCCCGCCGGTCTCGGTGGCAGACATCACCCTCCTGGGGTGCTCAGGTCGGACTTCGTGTGGGGCGGGTCGTCCCCCACCCGCGGGGGTGGGGGACGACCCGTCTCAGTCTGGCCGCACTGCGGCCGTCTCAGTGTGCGACGGTCAGGACAGGCCGTCGACCGCGGTCTTCACCTTGGTCTGCAGCTGGGCCGGCAGCGGGGCGTAACCCAGCTCCTCCAGACCCTGCTGGGTCTCGGTGGAGGAGAAGTAGGTCAGGAAGTCCTTGACGATGGCGGTCTTGTCGGCCGCCAGCCCCTTGCTGCAGACGACCTCGTAGGTCACGAGCAGGGCCGGGTAGGCGCCGTCGGCGTTGTCCTTGTACTTGAGCTTCAGGCTCAGGTCGCTGCCGGTGCCGGCCACGGTGGCCTCGGCCACGGCCTTGCCCACCGACTCACCGGTCAGCTCGACGCCGCCGTTGCCGCTGTCCAGCTGGGCGATCTTCAGGTTGTTGTCGCGGGCGTAGCTCCACTCCACGTAGGAGATGGAGTTCTTGGTGCTGGTCACGCCCTCGGCGACGCCGGAGGACTTGTTCTTGCCCTCGCCCGTCCCGGTCCAGGCCTTGCCGGGCTCGTCCTTCCAGGCCCCGTTGCCGGCGGCCTGGAGGAACTTGGTGGTGTTCTCGGTGGTGCCCGACTCGTCGGAGCGGAAGAAGACGGTGATCGCGTCGCCCGGGAGGGTGACGCCCGGGTTCAGCTCGGCGATCTTGGCGTCGTCCCAGGTCTTGACGGTGCCGTTGAAGATCTCCGACAGCACCTCGGCGTTCAGCGTCAGCTTGTCGACGCCGTCCACGTTGTAGGCGAAGGCGATCGGCCCGACGACCATCGGCAGGTCCAACGCCGGGTTGCCCCCGCAGCGCTCCTCGGCCTTGTCGGCCTCGACGACGCCGTCGACGGCCTCGGACTTCAGCGCGGAGTCCGAGCCGGCGAAGTCGACCAGGCCGTTGTAGAAGGACTTGATGCCGGCGCCGGAGCCGGTCGGGTTGTACTCGATGGTCGCCTTGTCGCCGCACTCGGAGTTGTACCCGGTGATGACCTCGGAGATGGCGTTGGCCTGCGCGCTGGAGCCCTCGGCGTTCAGCGAGCCGGCGGGGCAGGCGAGGCCGGCGGCGCCGCCGCTGCTGGCCGAGGTGCTGGCGCCGGCGGAGGTGCCGCTGCCCGGGTTGGCGGGCGCGGGGTCCGAGCCGCAGGCGGCGAGGGACAGGGTCCCGAGGGCGAGCACGGCCGCGAGCCGGGTGACCCGCGAGGTCAGGCTGATCGGCTTCGCGGAAGCCTGGAGCATGGTCATGCGTGTCCTTAGTCAGACTGGAGGGGCGAAGACCCCTGGAGAGGCCGGCGATACCACACCGCCGGGGGCACGGCAGGACTGGGCCTCCCGATGACCCGGAAGGTACGGGGGCGAGTTGTCCGGACGGACCGTCCCAGGTGAACGGGAGGTGAACGATCACCCGGTCGGGGCGGCAGGTCCCGGCGGGAGGTCCCGCCCGGCCCGCAGCGGGACGGTCGGCTCAGGCCTGGGGACGGTGCCGCTCGACCGCGTGCACCTCGCCCTCGCTGGTCAGGTGGGCGACCAGGAACTCCCCGGTGACCAGCGCGGCGGGCGCCATCTCGAGGGCCTCCAGGACGTGCGGCAGCACCGGCCGGTGCACGCAGAGGACGGTGGGCAGGTGGTCGGTCGCCGCCTGGTTGCGGATCCGGGTGACCAGGCGGGCGACGCCGCGCGCGTCGTCGGTGCCCAGCTCCTCGGTCAGCTGCGGGTAGGTCTCCACCCGCAGCTCCGCGCTGTGGGCGTAGGGCATCAGCGTGCTCACGCAGCGGGCCGCGGTGGAGGAGACGAGCCGCTGGGCGCCGTACGCGGCGAGCATCGGGATCAGCAGCCGGGACTGGCGCCGGCCCCGGGAGGTGACCGGACGGGCCTCGTCCTTGTGGGTCCAGTCCTTGCGGTCCATCGCCTTCCCGTGGCGCACGACGACGAGGGGGGTGGTCGCCGGCTGCTCCGCCAGCTGGTTGACCAGGAACCGGTCGTGCTCGAAGTCGAGGCGGCTGAGCGCGGCCCGCAGCGGCAGCCAGGAGACGACGTCGACCTCGTCGTCGGGCGCCCGCCGGGTCGAGGACACCACCGACGCCGACCAGTAGTGGACCTGCTTCGACCCGGCCTTGCCGGCCTCGTAGGTGACCGCGTCCAGCGGTGCCCCGAGCCGGATCGACACCCCGGTCTCCTCCAGCACCTCGCGGACGGCGCAGGCCGGCAGCGACTCCCCGGCCTCCACCTTGCCCTTGGGCAGGCTCCAGTCGTCGTAGCGCTTGCGGTGCACCAGCACCACCTCGGTGCCCCGGGTGGGGTGGGTCCGGGTGACCACGGCGCCCGCGGCCAGCACGGGCTTGGTGCCCGACCGCCCGCCCGAGCGCCGCACCAGGTCCTTGACCGCCATCAGCGCCCGACCGCCCGCCGGGCCACGACGTCGCGTCGGCTGCCGCCGCCCGGGCGGTCGCCGTCGCCCCGCACCGGGAGGGAGGGTGCCCGGTCGGACCCGACCGCGCCCACCCCGTCCGACCCGCCCGCGCTCACTTCGTCCGACGCCGGCTCTTGATGCCGATCAGGTGCTCCTGCATGTCGAGCAGCGGCTCCTCGTCGGCGTCGAAGGTGAACTGCGTCCACTCCCCGTCCGGCTGCAGCTTCCAGGAGGCGGTGCTCTTGGCGAAGGCGAGGTCGAACAGCTCGCCGATCTCGGCCACGTGCGCCGGGTTGGTGATCGAGGCGAGCACCTCGACGCGGCGGTCGAGGTTGCGGTGCATCAGATCGGCCGAGCCGATGCCGACCGACGGCGAGCCGCCGTTGGCGAACCAGAACAGCCGGCTGTGCTCCAGGAAGCGGCCGAGGATGCTGCGCACCCGGATGTTCTCGCTCAGCCCGGGCATCCCGGGCCGGATGGTGCAGATGCCGCGGACCCACAGGTCGACCGGCACCCCCGCCTGCGACGCCCGGTAGAGCGCGTCGGAGACCGCCTCGTCGACCAGGGAGTTGACCTTGATCCTGATCCCGGCCGGCCGGCCGGCGCGGTGGTGCTCGATCTCGGTCTCGATCCGGCCGAGCAGCCCGGTGCGGATCCCGTGCGGCGCGACCAGCATCCGCTTGTACGAGGTCTCCTGGCTCATCCCCGAGAGGTGGTTGAACAGCCGGCCGACGTCCTCGGTGATGATCGGGTTCGCGGTCAGCAGGCCCATGTCCTCGTACGTGCGGGCCGTCTTGGGGTTGTAGTTCCCGGTGCCGATGTGCACGTAGCGGCGCAGCCCCTCGGGCTCGTCGCGCACCACCATCGACAGCTTGCAGTGGGTCTTCAGCCCGACCAGGCCGTAGACCACGTGGCAGCCGTGCCGCTCCAGCCGCCGGGCCCAGGCGATGTTGGCCTGCTCGTCGAAGCGCGCCTTGATCTCCACCAGGGCCAGCACCTGCTTGCCCGCCTCGGCCGCCTCGATCAGCGCGTCCACGATCGGGGAGTCGCCGGAGGTGCGGTAGAGGGTCTGCTTGATGGCCAGCACCTGCGGGTCGTCGGCCGCCTGCTCGATGAAGCGCTGCACGCTGGTCGCGAAGGAGTCGTAGGGGTGGTGCAGCAGGACGTCGCGCTGCTTGAGGGCGGCGAACATGTCGGCCGGCTTGGCCGTCTCGACCTCGGACAGGTGCGGGTGGGTCGAGGGCAGGAAGGTGGGGTACTTCAGCTCGGCCCGGTCGATGTCGGCCAGCGCGAACAGCCCGCGCAGGTCCAGCGGCCCCGGGACCCGGAACACCTCGTGCGGACGGATGTCCAGCTCACCGACCAGCAGCTCCAGCATCGTGGGGTCGATGTCGTCCTCGACCTCCAGCCGCACCGGCGGCCGCCCCACCTTGCGGCGCAGCAGCTCCTTCTCCAGGGCGAGCAGCAGGTTCTCGGCGTCGTCCTCCTCGACCTCCACGTCCTCGTTGCGGGTCACCCGGAAGGTGTGGTGCTGCACGACCTGCATGCCGCTGAACAGCTGGTCGAGGTGCTGGGCGATGACGTCCTCGAGCGCGACGAAACGGCCCTCGGTGAGCGGCAGGAACCGCGACAGCACGCTCGGCACCTTGACCCGGGCGAACTGCCGGATGCCGGTCTCGGGGTTCTTGACCAGCACGGCCAGGTTGATGCTCAGCCCGGAGATGTAGGGGAACGGGTGCGACGGGTCGACCGCGAGCGGGGTGAGCACCGGGAAGATGCGCTCGGCGAAGAGCTCGTCCATCCGGTCCTTCTCGTCCGCGGTGAGCTCGTCCCAGCGCAGGATCTCGATGCCGGCGGCCTCGAGCTCGGGGCGCACCTCCTGGTTGAACACCCGGGCCTGCTCGGCCATCAGCTCCCGGGTGCGGCCGAGGATCGCCGCGTGCACGTCGCGCGGCATCATGCCGCTCACCGTGGGCACCGCCACCCCGGCGGCGATCCGCCGCTTCAGCCCCGCGACCCGCACCATGTAGAACTCGTCGAGGTTGCTGGCGAAGATGGCCAGGAACTTCGCCCGCTCCAGCAGCGGCACCCGCGGCCGGTCCTTGGCCAGGTCGAGCACCCGGTCGTTGAAGGCCAGCCAGG
>Ga0210040_10002995_pt1 | contig 23216 bp, 19 predicted proteins | sample CryGeyCG12114_NA_FD_185462 | JGI IMG/M metagenome (GOLD analysis project Ga0210040, IMG submission 185462) | Groundwater microbial communities from aquifer - Crystal Geyser CG19_WC_8/21/14_NA (SPAdes) (version 2) | ecosystem: Environmental > Aquatic > Deep subsurface > Groundwater | place: USA...
TCTATGAAGATCGGTGAAGTGTCGAAAGCGACTGGCATCAGCCAGAGGATGATCCGGCACTATGAGAAAATCGGGCTGATCCCGGCTGCCGCCCGCCGGGATTCGGGCTACCGCGATTATGACGACCGCGACATCCACACTCTCCGCTTCATTGGACGGGCGCGCGACCTGGGTTTTCCGATCGAAGAAATCCGTCAGCTGGTTGCTCTCTGGAACGATCGGCACCGTTCCAGCGGCGATGTAAAGGCTCTCGCTCTTTCCCGCGCGGCTGAGCTTAAACGCAAGGCGGAACAACTCCAGGAGATGCGCGTCGCGTTAGAGTCCCTGGCGGCACGCTGTCACGGGGACGACCGACCAGATTGCCCGATCTTGGGCGGGCTGGAGTCCGAATGATGTCGGTTATTGCGGCAAGACGAATGAGAGCCACTCTCGCGGCAATAGTTGCGGGGGTAGTCAGGTTCCTGGCCGTCTTGTCATTCTTGCTGATGCCCCTCGGAATGGCAGAAATCCCGGCCACAGCGGCCACCCAGGACAGTGGTGCCGCCAGCTCGATGCCGTGCGAAGATCATCACCAGCCGGATAAACAAGCGCCCATCGCCAAGCAGCATTGCATGGCCTGCGTGGCACTTCCTGCCAAAATCAGGAGCTACAATGCTCCCAACATCCTGCCTCAGCCAATCCTGACCGACCGGCTTGCGCGCCAATTGACGAGCCTCGTGCCAGAAGTCGCAACACCCCCTCCGAAAATGGCTTGAAGCTAGCTCAGAAAAATACACTTCAAGCTTCGGAGATTTAGAACATGATTACTTTGATGAGCGCTTTGGCGCTTAGTACGGCTGCGCCTCTGGCAGATCAAGCGCTTGGCACCGACCGGCATTCGGCGCACGCCGAGCCTGGCGATCCAGCCGACACTACTCAGACGAAACCCTGCTGTTGCGAGGGCGAAAAGGCTGAAGGCCAAACGGGCTGTTGTAACAAGCACGGCGGAGCCGCGGCAGGGCAGGCTTCCCATGACTGATCAGGTTTTGCTCACCCGGCGCAGTTTCATCGCAGCCGGGGCCACTCTAGCGAGTGTCGCCGCCTGGCCTTCCTGGGCTCAGCCGGTCAGCCATGGCGTGGCGAAGAAGGGTTCCGGTACCCTCACCGGCAACTCGATCGACCTGACGATTGCAGGCACCGAGTTCCGCATCGACGGCCGCAGCGGTCATGCAATCTCCATCAACGGCTCGATCCCGGCACCTCTCCTTCGCCTTCGGGAGGGTGAGAACGTACGGCTCTCGGTGACCAATCATCTCAATGAGGACACATCCATTCACTGGCACGGGCTGATTGTTCCGTTTCAGATGGACGGTGTTCCAGGCGTCAGCTTCCCAGGCATCAAGCCGCATTCCACCTTCACTTACGAGTTTCCGCTGAAGCAGGCCGGCACGTATTGGTATCACAGCCATAGCGGCTTGCAGGAACAGCTCGGCCATTATGGACCGATCATCATCGATCCAGCCGGCGATGATCCGGTTGCTTACGATCGCGAGCACATCATCGTGCTCTCAGATTGGAGCTTCATGCATCCGCATACGATCTTCACCCGCCTCAAGCAGGAGGGGGGCTTCTTCAACCGTCAGAAGTTGACGCTCTCCGACCGGCTAAGCGGAAAGGCCGATTCACTGACTGCCGAAGAGCGCGAAATGTTCAGCCGCATGCGCATGGACCCGACCGATATCTCGGATGTGACGGAAGCGGCTTACCGTTTCCTGATCAACGGCCATACGCAACAGGAGAACTGGACCGGCCTTTTCACGAAGGGTGAGCGTGTCCGGCTGCGGATCATCAATGCCGCAGCTCAAACCACTTTTAACCTGCGCATTCCGGGACTGCCCATGACCGTCGTCGCGACTGACGGGATGGAGGTTCGGCCGGTTGAGGTCGACGAATTCCAGATCGGCAATGCGGAAACCTACGATGTGATCGTTGAGCCTTCGGACCAGGCCTATAGTTTCGTCGCCGAGACAATCGACAGGTCCGGTATGGCGGTCGCGACGCTCGCGCCGCGCACGGGGATGAGGGCAGCCGTTCCTCCCTTGAGAGAGCGACCGACGCTCGGCATGCGCGACATGGGCATGGCGCATTCAAGCGGCCACGATGCAGGCGCATCTGCCGACGCCGGTTCTCACGCTGGCCATGGCGCAGTCGCAAGCCCCGACGTGGATCATGCAACAATGGACCATGCTGCGATGGGGCACAGCATGGCTCCCACGGGTCACGCGGCAGCTCCCGACAGCGCCGGTCACGCCGACATGGACATGCGGGACAAATCGAAAGTGGCTTTCCCCGTCGGTCCCGGCGTAGACATGCTAGCGCCCATGCCCATGGACCGGGTCGGTGATCCGGGCGTCGGTCTGGATGACGTTGGTCATCGTGTTCTCACCTATCGCGATCTCATGTCGCTTCGGCCGAGACCTGACCAGCGCGAGCCCACGCGCATGATTGAGATTCATCTGACCGGCAACATGGAGCGATTCATGTGGTCGCTGGATGGGCAGCAGCTTTCAGAAAACCCGGAGCCCTACCGCTTTGCGCGCAACGAGCGTGTGCGCATGCGTCTGGTGAACGATACGATGATGACGCATCCGATGCATCTGCACGGACATTTTTTCGAAATTGTCAACGGGCATGGGCCGCGCCAGCCGCTCAAGCATACGGTTCGCGTTTTGCCGGGAGGTTATGTTGATCTCGATCTGACAGCGGATGCGCCGGGGGATTGGGCATTTCACTGCCACCTCCTCTACCACATGCATGCGGGGATGATGCGTATCGTCAAAGTCCGTCCGCTGGAAGGAGAAGCGTCATGAGACAGCGCTATCTCCTGCTCGCGGCAGTGGCTGCGATGATCCCTGGACATGCTTTCGCACAGCATGCCGATCACTCTCAACATGGTTCGGCTACGGCTCAGCCATCCGCTGATCCGCATGCGGGGCACGAGGCAACGGCTCAAGAGCATTCGGGACATCAGATGCCGGCTGATCGGAAGGCTGCTGCAACCTCCGATGGCGGTGATCCGCATGCAGGGCACACTCAATCGACTTCAACTGAAGCTTCGCCCCAAGCTGCATCTGAACCGGCTGATGCTCATGCCGGGCACGCAGCTGCAACGGAGACTGACCCGCATGCAGCTCATGCGGGCCACGATACAGGTGCGGCAGAAAGTCATGCCAGACACGAGATGCCTTCGGGCGCGAGCGAAGCGGATGAAGCTGAGACGGGAGCGGCCGACCCGCACGCAGGGCACATGCAGATTGGCAGCGCTTCTGATGCCGATCCCCATGCCGGGCATACAATTTCCACCTCTGCTGCACCTCCGATTTCGGGTCCGCCCGAAGCGGCCTTTAGCGGACCTGATAACGCCGCTGACGCCTTTTTCGGTGATGCTGCGATGGCTCAAGCAAGGCGAGAGCTGGGCCGGGAACATGGAGCCCTTCCGGCATACAGATTCCTGATCGACAGGCTTGAGGCTCAGCTTGCTGACGGAGCCAACGCTTATCTTTTCGATGCGCAGGCTTGGTATGGCGGTGACATCAACAAGCTCTGGATCAAAGCCGAGGGTGAGAACAGCTTTGAAGGGGAATTTGAAAGTGTAGAAACACAGGCTCTCTGGAGCCATGCAATCGGCCCCTGGTTCGATCTTCAGACCGGGCTGCGACATGACTTCCAGCGGGGCGATGATCTCAGCCATTTCGTGCTGGGTGTCCAGGGTCTGGCACCTTACTGGATCGAAGTCGATGCAGCCGCCTTCGTCTCGGAAAAGGGCGATGTGACGGCAAGGATCGAAGCCGAGCATGATGCCCGCATTACGCAGAAGCTGATCCTGCAACCACGCGCCGAGCTGGAGTTCTCGCTGCAGGACATCCCAGAGGCGCAAATCGGGGCGGGCCTGGCCCGCGCTGATATTGGCTTACGACTGCGCTACGAGATCACGCCCCAGTTCGCGCCTTATGTCGGCCTCGAACACAGCAGGGCTTTTGGTGACACAAGGCGTCTCAGCCGTGAGGCTGGCGAGGACAGCAGCAACGCCCGTGTCGTGATTGGCCTTCGTAGCTGGTTCTGAACTGAATGAGGAATGAAATGATACTCAATAGAATAAACCGCCGGACCTTTCTGTTTGCAGTAATAGCATGCGCTGCCATACCGACAGCAGCATGCTCGCAAGAAACTGAGAGACGTTCTTCGTCAGCCGGACAGATTAGGCCGACGCCGGTCGCGATGACGATTTATCGAGACCCGAGTTGCCCCTGCTGCGAAGACTGGGCTGACATTGCCTCCCGGTCCGGATTTTCCGTCAGCGTCATTGATGACTCGGATATGGTGGCTTTAAAGAAGAAGCTGGGCGTGCCGGAAGCGCTTGCGTCCTGCCATACCTCGCTTGTCTCGGGCCTCGTTTTTGAGGGGCATGTGCCAATCCATCACGTCCAGGAACTCGTCGCAAGCAATGAAGAGAACTTCCTCGGATTAGCTGTGCCGGGCATGCCCCGAGGCTCGCCGGGTATGGAGATGCCCGATGGCTCGAAAGACCCTTTCGAGGTCATTGCCTTCGACAAGAATGGCAAAACCCGGGTCTTCGCAAGAGTCTAATGGACCGGAACTCAGCTTGCTGTTCAGCAAGAATGCAGGCGGGATCGTTCATCGACGGAGCTGGAAACATGAATAGGATAGGTGCCATGAAAACGATAAAAATTACGCTAGCCGCGTTCCTCGCAGCAACATCCCTTCTAGCGGCCGGACCTGCCTTGGCCCATGCCAAGCTTGTTGCATCGAACCCGGCAGCGAACGCCACGCTTCGGAGCGGCCCGCAGTCGATCACGCTGACGTTCAACGAGCGTATCGTGCCGGCATTCTCGAAGTTTACGATTGTCATGCCCGCTCACGACGGGATGGAAGTGCCGGTCGAAACGATGGTCACTTCGGATCGGAAGCGTATCGTTGGCACGCTTCCGAGACCCCTCGCGAGGGGCTTATACAACGTGAACTGGACAGCCGCCGGTTCGGACGGGCACAAGATGACGGGCAGACTTGCCTTTACGGTGAGCTAATGGTTGAGGCGGCAGTTATCGCCATCCGCTTCCTGCAGTATGCTGGAGCGATGATCCTGTTGGGGTCATCGCTCTTTTTTCTCTATGCAGTGCACGGTCCGCGCGCAGTTTCGTTGACCAGCCGGATTCGGTGGGCGCTCGCCTCAAGCGCTGCGATACTGTGCACTTCTTCCCTATTGTCGATCGGCCTCCAAGCCAGCCTATTCAGTGGGTCGTTCGCTGAAGGGTTTACGCTTGAGGGTTTCAGCACGGTCGTCTCCTTCATGGATCTCGGGAAAGTAGCTCTCATCCGTGCGGTTGCAGCCTTCTTCTGCCTCGTTGCCGTACTGTTTATGTCTGGGAAGCATTATGGATGGCTCGCCGTCGTGGCGACGGCAGGCATTGCGACCGCGAGCCTCGGATGGATGGGCCACGGCGCCGCCACGGGCAATTTCCTCCATCTCGTCGCCAATATGGTGCATGCACTTGCGGCCGCCCTCTGGGTCGGCGCGCTCGCCGGATTCCTGATCCTGCTGAGCAGCGTTGGAGACCGGAACAGCATTCTTCAGCTGGAGACGGCGCTGCTCCGCTTCTCGTCAATCGGTGTCCCGCTTGTCATCGTGCTGAGTCTGAGCGGAGGCGTGAATAGCTGGGTCTTGGTCGGCTGGGCCAATCTCATTGATCTTAGGTTCACGCCTTATTCTGCTGTCCTGATCGCCAAGCTCGCCGTGTTCACGATCATGCTCCTTCTCGCCGCGGTTAACCGCTACCGGCTCACCCCCGCCCTTCATGGAGCTTCAGACATACCGAGCGTCACCCACTTGCGCCGCAGCATTGCCACGGAGGCGGCTTTGGGATTTGCGGTCCTGGCGCTTGTTGCCCTGCTTGGAACCCTTGAGCCGCCAGCGGTGCTTTGAGCCTGGGGTATTCAAGCCCGAGCTTCAGAGGATGCAAGGCTGACACTTTCATCCCTTCGCTTGCCTCCCTTGGTTTGCTTCCTCGAACAGATCGGCGCATTGATTGGCCTCTCCGATCAGAAGGACCGGTGCTGTGACAGTGTAGACGCTCTTGCGAACGCACATCTCGCCCAAGTTGACCGGAAGTTCACGGATTGAAGGCACTGAGACGGGAACTCAGCGGACTGATCTCGCAATTGCGCGCGCGACACGATTGCCGATTGCAAGATCATCGAGCGCTTGGTCCAGGAGGGCATCTACCGAGAAGAGGGCAAGCGTCCTGCTCCCTAGTAGCGCTTAAGCCTGCCTCTGCTTCAAGGCTTATCCACCCCCAAATTGTGGGGCAACCCGGCTCTGCCGTCGGGCTCAAGGCTACACGCCCCGAGCTTCCGGGCTGCGCCCGGCGATCTCGGCCCATTCGGGTGACGATCCCTATCGCAAGAACCTAAGGGGCTCTGCCCCTGGCGCGACACAAGCCCGAGCCTTCGGGCCACTGCCGGTTTCCCCGACCTTCCTCCTAGCTGAAGCTTTCCGTGCAGGCCGGGTGATCCCCCTCCGGCAGTGGCGGCTTGCATCTTGCCTCCCCCGATCTCGCCGATGGGCAAGGGTTCATGACCGAACCCAAGCTCCAAGGAGAGAAGACAATGAAAGCAAGCATCTATGAGACCATAACGAATCAGATCGTGGCCGCAATCGAAGAGGGAGCCGGCCTCTATAAGATGCCCTGGCACCGGGCACGAGCCGACATCACCAATCCCGTCAATGTAACCAGCGGGCGCAGCTATCGCGGGCTGAACATCATCACACTGTGGATGATCGCGGAGGCAAGGCAGTACGGCAGCGGCACCTGGGCCACTTACCAGCAATGGCAGGAGAAGGGCGCGCAGGTCAGGAAGGGCGAGAAGAGCGCAGCCGTGTTCTTCTGGAAGAACCTGAGCGAAGGGCAGGACGGCGAGCGAGCCAGCGACAGCGGCGACGAGGACAGCAACCGGGCGCGGTTCGTGGCGCGGGCTTATAACGTCTTCAACGCCGAGCAGGTGGAGGGCTACGCTGCCCCGACCGTGCCGCAGCTGTCAGAGGAGGAGCGGATCGCGAGAGCCGAGGCCTTCTTTGCGGCGATCCCGGCCAAGATCAGCGACGGCAACAAGGCTTGTTACATCCCGAGCGAAGACCGAGTGGAGATGGTGCCTTTTGCAAGGTTCAGGGAGGCCAAGGGCTATTACAGCGTCTTGGCTCATGAGCTGACGCACTGGAGCGGGGCAAAGCAGCGCCTAGACCGCAATCTCTCGGGCCGCTTTGGATCAGACAGCTATGCGGTGGAGGAGCTGGTTGCCGAGCTGGGCGCGGCCTTCATCGCCGGGCAACTAGGCTTGCCGAGCGAGCCGAGAACGGATCACGCGCCCTATATCGCCTCATGGTTGAAGGTGCTGAAGAGCGACAGCCGCGCCATCTTCACGGCGGCCAGCAAAGCGCAGGCGGCAGCGGATTATCTGGCGGGGTTTGCCAGAGCAGGCCAGTTTTGATCTTTAACCCTGATGCGAAACTTACCCGATTGGGCCAAAAGTCCCGGCCGTTTGATTCTCCGTCAAGGAGTCACGCCACGAAGGTGACGTGCACTGTCGCCACTCATCCTACAGCGTAGCCAGGCGGGTCGTGAGTCGGTATAAAACATCATGACGACCATACGCCAGCCGCGCTATCGAATAGAAATCGCAGTTCCGTCCTCCGAACCTAATAAGGCGCGCGGTGACGCACTCGAAAGTCTGCTGTCTGCATTCCTCCGCCAACAGTCCTTTGCTGTCGTAGAAAACATACGAACAACGGGCACAGAGATTGATATCCTTGCGCGCCATGAACTTAGCGGACGGCGCATAGTTGTTGAGTGCAAATCACAAAAGGGAAATGTGCAAAGCGCCGCCATCGACGGCCTTTTCACTGACGTACATATTCGGGGTGCAGACGAGGGCTGGCTGGTCAGCATAGCGCCTCTGGGTCGGGAGGCTCTAGGCAAGCTTGAGGAAATTCAGAAAAGCGCGCCAGGTCGCTTCTCCCATGTGCCAGCGCAAGACGTGGTGCTGCACGCAATAAGGGCTGGTCACCTTGCCGACATCTCGACCGTTCTGCTGAGAAGCACGCGCCTCAGTGACGAGGTGGCACTCATTCTCACGGACAGAAGCCCAGTGTTCTGCGTTGAGCACCGATCAGACGACCGCCAGATCACTCTGGGATACTCTGTCCTCGACGCGAAGACCCTCGTTCCTATCACAAGCGACGCCTATCTAACATTAATTGCAACTACGCTGGACAGCTACAGCGAAGGCAAGTGGCTTCCAATCGATGATGCCAATGCCCCCGCCACTCACAATCTACCGCAGCCAGTCGTTGAGCTAGCGGCGGGTTCAGACTGGAGAGATTACCGCCCGTCGCGGCCCGAGGACTTCATCGGCCGGGAAGATGCTATCGACGAGCTAATCGGTTTCGTGGAAGATGTTAGGCTAGGCCGCACGAGAACACGAGTATTCGGGATCAAGGCGGCTTCTGGATGGGGAAAAAGCTCTTTAGTTTTAAAGAGCGCTCACAGACTTAATGAACAGAACCAAAAAGTTTTTGTCCTAGCTGTCGATTGTCGCGCTGCGGTCTCTTCCGACTATCCGCATTTAGTGCTGGCCAAAGCCTTCTCCGACGCGCGCCCGAAGGGAATCGAGTTCTGGTCGCTGCCAAGTGTGTTGCCCGCGTCAGAGTCATTCTTAGAAGACCATTCCGTCTCGCAAGCTCTTGCAACGCTTGCATCCTCAAACGGGTTGGTAGTTGTCGTCTTTGACCAGTTTGAGGAGATCATTCATTCACCAAACCGTGCGCTCTTTGCCAGGCTGGAGAACCTTTGTTATCAGATTGACGCGGCGCAAGCACCCGTCTTGCTGGGCTTTTCCTGGCGCACAGATGCAATGGTGAGTGCGGACAACCCTGGCTACAATCTCTGGCACAAGCTGGCGGATCGACGCAGAGATATCCAGTTGCGCGCTTTTACTCACGCAGACGCTCAGACTTACATCGATCGGACGGAACGAGTGAGCGGCGTGCGTCTCGCAACTAAGGACAAGCGTTTCCTTTTGGATACCTATGTAGGCTTGCCTTGGCTTTTGAAGAAGCTTGCCGTCAACATGATACTGAACCAGATTTCCGGACAAGAAGTGCAGGGAGAGAGTGACCCTATACGGCAGCTATTTGACAATGACCTTGAAGGACTGTCTGCTGAGGACCATGCCTGCATAAGGGCAGTCGCCGAAAGTGCGCCCGTTCCGATACACACACTCTCTTTGAACTTTTCGGATCAAATTATTACAGGCTTGATCGAGCGTCGCCTTCTCATAAGCTCAGGTGGCCAGCTTAGCCTCTACTCAGACATCTTTCGAGACTACGTGCTCTATAAGCGGCTTCCAAGGATTCCTAACACCTATTGCCCATATGTCTCCGTTCCGAGACTAGTTCAGTGCGTATCGTTGCTTGGGCGAGTGACCGAGACTACATATGCTGAGCTTGCGAAGAGCCTAAATATCGCGCTTACTAGCGCCGATAATATCGCCAGAGACCTGTTTCATATGAAGCTGGTTAGGCTAAGCCGGGCACAAGGCCAGATATTGAGCTCTGTGGACTCAAGTCAAACCGCGACCACCAGGATCGTTGAATTCCTAAAGAGCCACATCATTCTTGAGGTGCTCGACAAGGAGACTGCCAGCGAGACAGGAACTGAGTTTTCCGAGGTGGTTGACTACGCGGTCAACGCGTACCGGTTTTCGTCGATGAGTCGAGCAACGATTGAACAATATTGCGCGCAGATTCTTCGTCTCTCCGGCTCGGTGGGTCTTATTGAGAAATCCGCAACGAAATTTTGGTGGGGGCGTCCGATCCGGGATTTGGCTTCAGAACGGCCAAGGCCAGTGCGAGTTATGTCGCGGGCTGATGGCTTTATGGGTCAAGCTCCGCCACGCCGAGTTTATGAACTCATTCAGAGCCTTGATAGGGGTATCACCGATAAGGTTGAACTACATAGGCTCGGTCTTCGAAATGCGATATTCGCGGCAACCTCACTGGAGATTGTTAGCGTACGAGACGGACAGGTATGCAAAGAGAAGAGTGTTACCTCGTTAGATGAGGTAGTAGGGATTGCCAGAGATCAGGAATTCGTAAGCTTCGTATGTGACCTCCTGGCCTCCGACGGCAACCTTTCTGGTCCTGAGATTGGGGCGAGGCTGGCAGAGGAATATGGATTCAATCTTCATCCGTCCAGTCTTGGTAGATATGGCAATGCCCTAAAGCGGTGGGCGACAACCAGCGTCCCGAAGGTGGCAGGGACATATAGCTGAATTATTCCCGTTGACCTCAGTGTCAGGTCTCAGCGTCCTGAAAATGCAAGCCGTCGTTGCCAGCGCCGCCATGCCGTCTACTTCCCCTCCGATCAATCGGCGCAATGCTTCTGTGGATCCGCTCTAGCACTAGAAAAGCTCCACTCTACAGCTCCGGCCCCCCACGCGATCGTTCCGCCGACCGCCCGCGCAATATACGCGGCGCCGTCACGACTGGCGCGGATGAGTATGTATCCGAAGCGCCGTTGAAGCTGTCGCTCAAGTTCCGCTCTTCCGGCTCTCGTTCCGCGCCCTGCCTGGCGAGATCGCGATGCAATTCCTCGGTCTGCTCGGCAAACCGGCTCCGAACCGCTAGAATCTGCCGCTGAAGGCCCCGCCGTTCGGTCAACTGCTCGCGGACGAGATCATGGCGCTCGGTGCGGTCGCGGGCGCTGCATTCCAGTGCTTCCGCCTCGTTCTGCCGCAGCGTCTCCTTCCGCCTGCCGGTCAGTCGGTCCCATAGCCCGGCTACACCTTTCCGCAGCCGTGCAGCTCTGGCTTGGCCTTCCCCCTTGCTCCGGTGGCGCTGAGCATCGTTTAGCTCATGCCGGTGCTCGCGATGCTGGTCCCGCATGGCAAGCCGCTTCGCTTCCAGCGGCAGCATGGCCTCCAGCTTTGCCCGCTCGTTCTCTTTTAGCAGGTGCCGGAGCCTTGGCGCGATAACTTCCGCGACGTGCTGCTTCGTCTCTTCGACGCTCCGGCAGTCCTCCGGCTTACCCAGCCGAGCGGCGATGTCCTTCGTCTTCTGTCCCGTCATCCGGGAGAGGGAGAGAACTTCCCCTTCATAGGTCACGGCGACATGGGCGCGCCTGTCCCCACGGGCGAGGAACAGTCCTTTGGCTTCCAGCGCTGCTTCAAAGCTCGGCCTACTATCCGATACGGCCCAGCAGGTCTGGACAGCTTCCTTCAGCTGCTTGGGATCGCGTCCCATGCGCTTACATTGCTGCCAATGGGCAAGATCGAACCTGCCTCTGTCGCGCAGCTCCTTGTCTAAGAAGCCGCCCGGCAGCTCCCAGCCATGCTCCAGATATAGGCCTTTGGAGATGGCACTCAGCTTCATCTTGAAGTGCGACATCTGCCTTGCAGTCATGGTCTCGGCATCGATACGGGACCAGACGGCATGACAATGCCGCCTGCCTTCCTTCTCATGGAAGACGATGACGCGGGGCTGGCCGGTCAGGCCGAGCTGATCTTCAATTCTGTCAATCGCACGCTCGAAGGCATCGACCGGCACCGAGGCCGTCTCAGGCGGACTGAGAGAGAGGGAGAAAAGATACTGCTGGCACCGAGTGCCACGGGCGATGGCCTGAGCTTCCTTGAAGGCTCCGAGCACCGTTTCCGAGCAGAAGCCCCGGACCTCATGCACTTCGACATGCTCGTTCTCTGGCTTGAGGAGATGGACAGCCAGGTCTCTACCACCGCCACGCTGGCTGGCCTTGAGGATCATGACCGACCCTCCGAGAGGCCGACAGCCTGGACGAGGAGGGCCCGCATCTCGGCAACGGCGGCGCAGGCCACTCGCAGTTCCGCTTCCAGCTCCGGCGTCAGATCGAGCGCGCCGACATTAGCTGCGCGGGCAAGCTGGTTTAGATTATTGGCAATGCGGGACTGGCCAAGCCTGGCGAGAGCTTCCGCGAGCGCCGCACGATCCTTGACCGGCGACTGGCCATGCGTTCGGACCGGGACGGCAAGGCCCTCGAACAGGCGGGACTTTATATAGGCGGAGACGGAAATATGCTTGGCATCCCGCACAAGCTGAAGACGCTCCTCTGGCGTCAGGCGCAGCGAGAATGGCGCTGGCCGCCTGGAGGAGCGTTGGTCGGACATGGTTCTGATGAGAAATGAGATTAAACGACGACAGCCCGCATCCGGGGGGATGCAGGCTGCGGGTCGAATGGGTTGTAATTACAGGTGGCAGTAGCCGCTAAGCGGCAGGTTCAGCCCGGCTTCGGACCTAGCGAAGTGTCGATCAGACAGCGGTTCCAGTCCTCAAGCGTTCGGAACAACCGGTTCGAAACACCTTCGTCGAGGCGCACCACCTTTGTGGCGCTACCGCGCTTCGCGCTACTTGAGCGCGGAGGTGCTTGGTTCTAGTTGCACTCGCTCCGGCGCACCAGTTTTCTGCGGGTCTGCGCTGGTTGGCCACTTTCGCACTCCGGTGCTTCTCCGGTGAATCAGCGGAACATCTGCGAAGCGGCCCTGGCCGATTGCGAGAGGGTCGTTCGCCGCCAGTGACCAGACAGGCGGCAAGGCGCCCTCATACTGGTCGTCAGCGCAAGCAGATCGCGATTCCGAAAGCAGCCGCTGGTCGTGCGTTCCTTGAGCGCCTCCCTGTGGGGCTTGCGCAGGTTGCTTGCGCCGCTCTGGATGTCGCTTGACCGCATGTGGGTCCGAAGGGCTGTGAAGCTGTAGGTCAGCGAGAGCTCACAAGCGGCGTTCCTTTTGAGGTAGGATCTTCTGTATCGCTCGCCCTTTGGCAAAAGTTCGTCGACCGTCTTATTGGTGCAGAGGCGAAGGAGCGCGCCGGCGCTTACCGCGATCAGGCTGCGGAGTGCGCTGCTCGGCAGCTTGGCAAGGCCGTGCTGAACTGCTTTGTTCGGGTGCGCTAGCGCGAGATGATCGCGATGTCCCCTGGGATGCTGCCCCGATGACCGCTACGCCGCAATATGCGGGGGCGGCGCTCCGGGTTGTTTCGAGATCGGCGGCCGAATTCTAATTCAGCAAAGCTCGGCGTTGCCGCGCCTGCTGCATGGAAGGGGCTTCCGTCGCCGGAGGCCCCTTCCCGCAGTGCTGCGGTGTCCGGATCAGAAGGCGCCGGTAACGACCCGCTGGATCATATTGTTGCTCAGCAGCACCAGCAACGCGTCATTGCCCGATCGGACCCATACCTGGTTTCGGCCGGGTGCGCTCAGCTTGCGGTACCGCCGATAGTCGATCCGGCTGTAGTTCGTCGCACGGCTGCGATCGAACCGCTCACCCTGGCTAAAGCGATGAATCTGCGGCTGTCGCTTCCGGGGTGCCGGTGCCGCCTGCTGGCGACCGCGATCATTGTCGTTCTGGCGGGCCTGCTGAGCGGAAGGGGCCCGCTGCTGGGCGGAAGGGGGCCGCTCGTTCGGGTTGCGGTTCTGGGCTTGGGCGGCGCCCGGAACGATCAGCGCAGCGGCCAGGAGGGTTGCTATAACTTTTTTCATGGTAGGGTCCTTCGGTGAGCCTTCATGTCCCTGCGGCAGCGGCTGCCGCAGAACCAAGCCCCCGATGCCTGGGCACCGGGGCCTTCTGTTGAGATGTCAGCGGATGACGTTGGCAAAAACCGCCGCGACGAGCCCGCTGGTAATGCCGATCAGGACAGCGTCGTTCCCGGACTGCACATAGCGATGGCCGCTGGGCGGAGCCTTGAAGCCGTAAGCCTTGTACTCGGAGATCTGCCGATAGTTGTGGGCCTGGCGGCTGTCGAAGCGATCGCCGTTCTTCCAGCTACGCTGTGAGGCCTGCTTTGACCGCTCCTGCTGGACATTATCGCGGCCCCGATCATCGTAGCGCTGCTCAACGCGGTTCTGCGATCCCCGATCGTCGTTTCCCTTGTAGGAGGGGGCGGCCATGGCCGAGGTGCTGAAGACCGTGGCAAGGGCGGCAGCGGCGAGTGCGAACTTCTTCATTTCATTGCTCCTTTAGCAAAACGCTCACTCAGGTGCGTTGAGAGCAATATGGAGCGATCCTGTCCCGAATGTTCGTCCGGCATGCGGCGAAGTTGTCCCAGTTTGTCTCAGCCGGGCGCGCGAAACCAAACCGTCAGCTTCGCCAGAAGCATGCCGCCGAGCTGACCGTCCGGAACCGCCGGTCGGCTTAGGAGGCGTAGAGCATTAGAGCGGAACATGGTCTGCTGCGCTCGTCGACAGCTCGGCTCAGCATCGTTTCCACTCTGTCGGCAAGTTGTGCTGTCGGCAAGTCGGGGAATACCGCATCCGATCTTTGGTGAATCTCATTCGAAGATGCTGTATCCGGCGATCGGAAACGCCAAGATGCCAAGCACCAAGGCCGTTAACGTTGGTCAAGCAGGAGCAGTGTAAAGTCATCCTCGCCATCTTAGCGAGAGTGATGGAAACCATCTTTGCATCATTCGAATACTCTCCAGCTCAAGCTCATAGGCCGTGATAAGAATTGCTTTGTAGCGACCCGGTATGCCTCCGAAAGTATTTTTTAGGGATGGTTTTCAAGGTAGTGGCCCGTGGGGTGGTAGGAACGCCGATCCTGGGCCAGGCCAAGGATGATCAGGCTGCCAGTGCTGGCAGGCTGATGCGCGGATTATCGCTCAGCGCCTGGTCGTTTCCAGCGTCATATAGCGTCGTCGCGACACGGCCCACTCCTCTTTCTGCTCGAGCATGAGCGCACCGACCAGGCGGATGACCGCGGCGGTGTTGGGGAAGATGCCGATGACGTTGGCCCGGCGATTGATCTCCTTGTTGACGCGTTCGAGCGGGTTGGTGGACGAGATAGGCGTCCGGCGCCCGTCGGGGAACGTCATGTAGGCGAGCACCTCCTCATGCGAACGCGAGGCAGAGGCTCTGCTCGAGGCCAATGCCTGAGGGCGCCACGCTGCTCCTCGACAAAGGCTGCGACAGCAACGCTATCCGTGTATCCATCCGGTGGAGGCCGCCTTGTTCGGCGGGCGAGCGAGGGCTCTTAAGCGTGCTCTTTCGAGCGTGCTTTGGATTGGCCGATGGGTAGGTAACGGTGTTGAATCACTCTGGCCGATGGAAGCCGCCATTTCTCCCGTTCCGGACGACTCCAATCCGCTGAGTGTCCGCACATGGGTCAGGCAAGCATTCTTTCGAACATCCAGAAGCTGGCGAGGCTCCCTACCGCGTAGCCGGCCAGCTTGGCGACCGACAGCGGTGTGGCCACGCGGCTACCGGCAAGGTCCACCAGCCGCAGCCCCGCCATTACGCCCACCGCGAAGATCACCTGCCCGATTTCTATCCCGAGGTTGAACGCGAACAGGGCGGCGAGCATGTTGTCCTTCGGCAGACCGATCTCGCCAAGCACAGCGGCAAAGCCGAATCCGTGCAAGAGGCCAAAGGCGCTCGCCACCGCGATCGGGTGGCGCCAAGTAAGCGTGTCACGCGGGCCCTTCACGATCTCCACGGCAAGGAACACGATACTGAGTGCGATCACCCCCTCGATCGCAGCGATGGGCAGCCGCACGACGTTCAGCGAGGCGAGCGCCAACGTCACCGAATGCGCAATCGTGAAGCCGGTAATGGTAGTCAGGACGCGGCGCGGCGTGCGCGCGATGAAGATCAGGCCGGCGACGAACAGCAAGTGGTCGATGCCGATCCAGATATGCTCCACACCGAGCACGACGAAATCGCCGAAGCTGCCGCCTTCCGCACCGGGCTTGGCGAGCCGGAAAACGGTCTCCTGCGGCTGAAGCAGCATCGTCTGCGGCTCCGCCTCGTCCGCCGAATGGTAGCGGACGATCGTGGCAAGGTTCGGGTTGGCAAGCGGATAGGCGATCGAAATGGGCGCACCCACGATGCCCCGGGGGCAACGCCAGACCTCTTCCTGCCAGTGGCCGAGCGAGTCCGACCACCGACGCAGTCGCCCCTGCACGGTGCAGGAGCGGGCGGACAACTGCGGCAGGTGCCGAGCCTCGACGTTGGTGGGGATCTTCCAGGCCGCGCGGTAGAGTTCCCCGCCCTGTTCTGTGATCGAGACGCTGAGCGGCCGGTTATCGTCGGCAAGAGCTGGAGCTGGAGCGAGCGCCAGAACGGTGAGCAAGAGGCACAGGAAGAAGCGGATCACGATCCGACGCCGTCCTCGACCTTGACTTCGTAGCGGGCGAGCAACCGGTCGAGCGCTCCGTCTGCCGCATTCTGGCGCTTCTCCGCCAAGGCATCGGCGCGCACCTGCTCAGAGATATCGGCGAAGATCGGCTCGCGCTCCGGCTGAACCGCGACGGGCAGGACAAGATGCCAGCCATACTGGGACTGCACCGGGCCCTGCCAGACCCCGGGATGGAGGGCGAAAGCCGCCTGGGCGAAGTGCTCGCCGAAATGGCTGGACACCAATTGGCTGGAGGCTTCCGAGTAGTTGAGCTGGTACAGGAAGCGCTCGCCAAACTCGCTCGCTTTGGAGAGTGGCACCTTTTCAGCGCGCAGCCTGTCCAGCATGGCTTGCGCCTTCCGGCGCGATCCCTCTCCTGCAAAAAACACGTGAGTGAAGGTGATCCCGGACGGGAGCGCGTATTGGGCGCGGTTCCGGCTGTAATAATCCTGCACTTCGGCCTCGCTCACGCGCAGGTCGGCCGCGGCTTCCTCCATCAGCAGGAGGCGCATCTGCTGAACGATGCGCTGGCGGATCAGGGGGTCGGCCTCGGCCAAAGCGAGTGACTGCCCTTCGCGATAGAGGGCCTCCTGCAGCGCGGTGTCCCGTACGAGCCGGCGGCGTTCCTCGGCCGGCATGTCGTCGAGCAGGGCAGCGAATGTGCGGTCGTCGTAGACCTGGGCGCGTCCCTGCATGAAAACCAGCAGATCCTCGCGTCCGACGCGGATGTCGCGCCCGGCTTCGTCGCCGCCCCCGCCCCACAGCGCGGCGAGAGCGAACATCGCGCCGCCGGCGAGCAGGAAGTGGACCAGCGGCTCTTTACGCAAGCGCGCCCCGTTCACGGCCGGTACCACACGGGCGAGCTCCAGGCGCGCTCTTGAATCGTGGATGCAAGCTCGATGCTTCGGGGGTCCATGCCCAATGCAACCGCATCGAAAACGTGCTGGCGCGGTGTGGGAATCTGCAGCACGCGCACGTAGTAGAAGGCCGGCAGGGCCGGGTCGAACTCGGGATCGGTCCACAGGCGGGTCAGTTCCGGTGCCCCGATCGTGTTGGCGTAGCCAGCCGTGGCAAGATCGACGGTGCTGCCCACCGGCGGCAGGGTGCCATCGGATCGAAGCGTGCGCGCGCCGGACCAGGCCACGTCGAACACCTTCTCCTGCAGTGTGCCGTCGGCAGCGATCCAGCCCTTGACCACCTGCACCCGGTCGAGATGCGCGGCGTCGGGGTCCTTGATCGCCCGGATGGCGAGTTGCGGCGCGGCACCATCGGCGCGGCGGATCAGCGTGCCTCCCATCGGCACGCCCTTGCGGTAGCCGATCGCGGCGTAGTCGCGGGAGGCGAGATCGGCGCTGGTGAAGCCATGGCCGGCGAACAGGCGCAGCGCGATGCGCGGCCCCGTAGTGCCGAACACTTCGCGCCTGCGGAATGCGTCGAACAGGGCCTGCCGGTCGTTGCGATCCGCCCAAACCCCCGCAAGACCACCGGCTGACATCTCCGCGGCGGGGAAGGTCTGCGCAAGCCGATCCGACCCCAGCCGCTCGCGCGGGAGGTAATCCTCGCCCATCTTGCCGAAGAATTCGGCCTCCTGCTGCGATGAGAGACCGGTGTGGCTGTCGGTGCTGCCGATCATCCCGTATTTGAAGGGGTTGACTCCGATCCGCTGCTCCTCCGCCAAACCTCTCAGCAATCCGCTGCGGACATAAGAGCCAGGCGACACCTCCGTCGGCTCCCCGGAGAGAAGGCGGTTGCGAAGCTCGAAACCAGCGAACTCGTCGCGCGGAGAAAGCGCCGGGTGCGTTTCGGAGGTGCCCTTGTATTGGCTGACCTCCACCACCGGCTCCCACAGCTGGCGAGCAGAGGCATAAGCGGCGTCAAACGGACTGCCGTCCATATCGACCAGTTCGAACATCCGCCCATCCGAGAGGTTCGAATTGTGCGGCAAGGCGACGAAGTCGGCTCCGGTACGGGCCTTCGTCTGGGCGAGGTAGGCCCACAGGTCTTCGGGCCGATCGCTCATGTAATTGGCGAACGGGATGAACTGATCGGCGACTGGCCCGTCCGAATTGGTGAAAATCACCCGGTGCAGGTTGCGGCCACCCGGCGCGGAGGTCCACTCCCAACCGATCAGGGCCGTGAAGGTCCCTGGCCGATTGTGCCGCTCGGCCGCGGCAACCTGGCCTGCCCAGCTGGTGGCGAGGAATTCCGGGGTGCGGGTCTGTTCCCGATACTGCCGCCATTCCTCCTCGCTGAGCCCGGCGCCGAACATCTGGGCCCGGGTGAGTGCCTGGCCGCCCTGTTCGGCGAAGATCTCCAGCAGGCGCCGGGCAATGGGCAATTTCATGATGCCCGGCTCCCGCGCCATCAGGCGGGTGGAGCCGGAAAGGCTGACCGCGTGATCGGCCATCACCATGAAGTCCAGCGGCCTGTCGATCTGGATCTTCTGCCCGGTCTTGGGGAAGATCACCGGAAGGCCGCGCGCGAACCGATAGGCCGTGTCGATATCGACGCTGGCGAAGCCGCTGCCGAAGGCGTCGATCGAGTTGATCGAGTGGACGTGCGTGTCGCCCCAAAGCAGCACGCGATCGTCCGATGGCGGCGGTTCCGCAGCGGTCAGGAGTTCCGGCGCGGCATCCGGCCCCTGGCCGGCGGGAGCCTGCGTGCAGGCGGACACGGCCGCGACCGTGCCGAGCGCGACGAGCGTCGTCCAGCGGCGCGCGATCATGGCGTGTAGTACACCGGCGAGGTCCAGGCGCGTTCCTGCAGCCAGGAGCGGGAGCCCGGCGCCAGCGGCACGCCGCTTGCGACGGCGAGGTAAGTTGCCCAGCGGGGCGTGGGGATCTCTATCACCCGCGCGTAGTAAAGCGCTCGCTGGGCCGCGTCGAAGTCGGGATCGGTCCAGGAACCGACCAGCTCCGGCGCGCCGATCGTGTTGGTGTAGGAAGCGCGCGCAGCATCGACGGTGTTGCCGACGGGCTCGAGCCTGCCGGTGGGCAGGCGGCTACGGCCCGGCGACCAGGCAACGTCGTAGATCTTCTCGCGCGACTGCCCTCCTTCCCGCCACAGCTTGACGATCTGGATCCGATCGAGATTGCCCGATCGCGGATCCTTGGCCGCTTGCACGATCAGCGTGGGGCCCGCTGCGCCAGCCGGAGGGGCGGACAGGTTGCCTCCCATGGGCACGCCCCATCGATAGGCTTGAGCGGCCCAGTCGCTCCGCTGCGTCAGCCTTTCCGCGCTGCCCCAGCCGGCAAACAGCCGCACACGCATGCGCGAGCCGGACGTGGCGAACGTCTCACGCCGGCGGAAAGCATCGAAGATTGCCTCGCGCGTGTTGCTTTCCGCCCAGACACCCGTCAGCCCCGAGGCGCTGAGATCGGCCAGCGGGCTGCCGATGACGGGCGAGTTCTCGGTGAGGATTGCGGCGGCGTTCGCCTGATCGTCGGACAGGCCAAGCCCGCCAGGATAATTGTCTTCCTCCGTGGCGGAAATCCCCGAGTGGTAATCGGTCGAGCCGACGAAGCCCTGTTCGAAGGGGTTGACGCCGAGCGTCTCGGCTAGTTGCAGCCCACGCTGCATACCCGAGCGCACATAGGAGCCGGCCATGTCGCCCTCGGAGTCGACGAGCTCGAAATCGGCGAACTCGTCCTCCGGCGACAGTTCAGGGCGTGTTTCGCTGGTGCCCTTGATCTGCGTGATCTCCACCAGCGGCTCGTTCCGCCGGCGCAGCGCGGCGTAATCCGTGCTCATCGGCTGGCCGTAAGTATCGTTGAAGGGGAAGGCGAGGCCGTCGCTGAGGTTCGCATTGTGCGGGATCATCAGCGAATCGATGCCCCGCCTGCGATGGTTCTCGGCATAGGCCCACAGCGCTTCGTGGTGCAGCGATTCGACTGCCGAGAACGGCATCGCCGGATAGTTGGGGCCCCGGAAGATCACATTGCGGTGCAGGTGCGCGCCGTTGCTGCGGAAGGTCGGTGAATATTCGAAGGCGACGAAGGTGGTGAAGCGGCCGGGCTGGTAGTGACGCTCGGCGGCGGCGAGGGTTTCCAGCCACGTATCATGGCTAAGCGCCGGATCGACGAGGCCCGGCCGGTCCTCTCCGAACAGGCCCCCGACAGCGTAGGAGAACAGCTCCATCATCGTCGCCCCGCCCTGATGCGAGAACAGGCGCAGCCACTCCTCAGGGTCGCCCGGCAGCGTGATCTCGCCCCGCATCGCTCGCCCGACATTGCCGAGATATTCGGCATGATCGGTCACCGCGAGGAAATCGAGCGGAGCCTGACGCTGGTGCATGCGGCCAAGATAGCTGACCGGTTCACCCTTCGCGAAGCGATAGGCGTCGTCAGGCGTGGTCTCCGTCTTCGCGGCGGCCGCGTCGAGCGAGTAGCTGGTGTGGAGGTGCAGGTCCCCGAAAAAGACCTGACGATCGGCCGCCGTGGCCAGCGGATCGACGCCGCTTGCCTCCATGTCGGCCGAACGCGGCGGTGCACCCCCATCCTGCTGCTGCGTGCATGCGCCTGCAGCGAGTCCCAGGCAGCTGGCGCCGATCCAAAGGAGTATGCGCATCGGCCTCGTCATCTTCGTCTCCTCATCCCTTCCGGCCCGAGTTGCGGCCCGCGCCCGGTGAACGGGGACCGCATGGCTGGGCGCGGCCTGCCTCAGAATGTCTTGCGCAGGCTCAGCGACCATTCGCGCGGCGCCGCCGGTTGCCCGGTGACAGACGCGATCGCCGGACCACGGAACTTGTTCTGATAGTAGAACCGGTCGAGCAGATTGGTGACCGCCAGGGCCACCTGCCACTCCTGATCAGGAGACTCCCAGGTCAGCCGGCCATTGAAGATCGTATAGGCAGGGGTCAGCGAAGCGGGATTGTTGTCGATGTTGGTATAGAAGGATGACTGATATGCGACATCGAGCCGAGGCGTAAATGAACCGATCCCGTCCGCCTCGTGCCGGTACTGGATGCCTCCTGCGGCTTTCCATTCCGTTACGTAAGGCGCGATGTTGTCGAGAGTGATGCCGACGATCGTCGCACCCTCGGCCCCGATCCGCTGCAGTTCGAAGTCGAGATAGCTGACATTGCCTTCGATGGAGAGCCCGTCGATGGGCTGCAGGCTTGCTTCGAGTTCAACGCCCATGAAGCGGCCGTCGCCCGCATTCACCGGCGTGCCGTTTACAGGGCTGAGCACGACTCCATCGACCACCGTTGGCGCCGTGTTCGAGAAGATCATGTCCTTGTAGTTATTGATGAAGGCCGAGAGGTTCAGCCGCAGAAGGCGGTCGAACAGATCGCTCTTCACGCCGATCTCGTAAGCGTCGAGGGTTTCAGGGCCGAACGGGACGGCCTGCTCCACGATGAAGGGCCGCGAGTTCACGCCGCCACCGCGATAGCCCGTCGAGAACTGGGCGTAGCCGAGGATGTCGTCGGTAAACCTGTAGTCGACGTTGGCGCGAAAATCCCAGCGATCCCCGCGGAAGGTCGATTCCAGCCCGTTGATGCGCGATGCCGTGGTATAAGTCGGCTGCCCTGGCTCGAACGGATTACCCCTGAAGAATGAATAGCTTTTCTCGTCCTTGGTATAGCGGACGCCTCCAGTAAGGTTAAGCCGATCCGTCACATGCCAGACCGCATGGGCGAAGACCGACTTGCTCGTGCTGGGAATGTGGTCGTCGGAGGAGTTCACCGTTTCGTTCGACAAACCTGGTGACACGAAGTTGTTGCCGGTGATCGTGCCATTGCCTTCGAAATAATAGGCGCCCAATGTCCAGTCGAGGAGCGCTGCGATTGCTCCGCTCAGTCGGAGTTCCTGTGTGAACTGACGGAATTCCTGACGGAACACCCCACCGCTGATTCCGAACGGGGTGGCGTCGTTGTCTGTGCTGTATCGTCCGTCAGTGGCCTGGTAGGCGGTGATCGACCGAAGGCTGAGATTGTCACCCAGCTCGACATCCACGGTCCCGGCGACATCCCACGCACGAATACGGTTGTTGGTCGGGAAGGCCATTGGCGGATGAGTGCCCGTTCCCGGCAGGCCGAGATAGTTCGCCGGATCGGTGAAGGATTGTATCTGGTAGCTGGAGTAGTTGGTGTAGCTCTCAGGCGGGGTGATGAACACCGTCCTGTCCGGAAAGCCCGGCGTGTTCGCGGCAGGCGGGGCCAGCGAGATCAGCTTGGTCGCGGCCGGCTCGCTATTGTCGACCAGGCGCGAAGCGGCGAGATTGACCTCCACGCGCTCGGAAGCCAACCACCGGAGCGCAAGGCGCGCGGCAGTATAGTCCTGCCCTCCCTCGCGCCCCGCAACGCAGTCGGCTCCGGCGGCAGAGGATGTCGGTGCGCGCGGACCTGTGGGGTTGGCGCAGTTATAGTCGAGGCGCGTCACGTAGCCGTCCCGATGACGCGTGACCCCGGACAGGCGGGCAAAGAGCTGGTCAGGCACGAGCGAGACGTCGGCGGCGGCCCTGAGGTCGAGTCGATCGAACGACCCTGTCGTGGCTTCGACATAGCCCGAGCCATCGCCCCGTGGAACGCGCGTGAACAGTTTGACTGCGCCGCCAATGGAGTTCTTTCCGGCGAGCGTGCCTTGCGGGCCCCGCAGGATTTCCACCCTTTCGAGGTCAAGCAGATCGAGCATGGACCCGAAGGTGATGCCACGGTAGACATCGTCGACATACAGCCCGACGCCTGGATCCGCAGCGAAGCTGGAATCCATCTGACCCACGCCGCGGATGAACAGAGTGGCAGCAGGGCCGTAGACCGATCCAGAGGGCTTCATCACGACATTGGGAGCAGTGTTGGTGATGTCCGTGATGCGCGTCAGCCCACGTTCCTCAATGGCATCACCGCTAAGAGCGGTGATGGCGATCGGCGTGTCTTGGAGTCGCTGTCCCCGGAACTGCGCCGTTACGATAATGTCGTCTCCAGCTGCGTCCGCGGCTGGTTCCGCCTGAGCCTCCTCTGTCGCCGTCTGTGC
>Ga0210040_10002996_pt1 | contig 23210 bp, 11 predicted proteins | sample CryGeyCG12114_NA_FD_185462 | JGI IMG/M metagenome (GOLD analysis project Ga0210040, IMG submission 185462) | Groundwater microbial communities from aquifer - Crystal Geyser CG19_WC_8/21/14_NA (SPAdes) (version 2) | ecosystem: Environmental > Aquatic > Deep subsurface > Groundwater | place: USA...
TGTATTGGTTGTACCGAAGGTAATATATTAAACCAGTTAGTAGGTCCACGTGGATATTCTATTAAAATGTCGAATGCAGGTGCTCCAACCTATATTTCCGGTTACAGCTTTTTACCAATTACGCAAAACTTAGTAGATGCTTATAAACTACCCGGTGGCAAATACGATCCGCGGTATAAATATACTGTTTCTAACATCGATAGTTTAGCAAAAGCAGGAGTAGTAGCTTATGAACCAGGTTTCATGAATACAGGCTATTTCGTAGCTAAATATGCTGGTAAAGTAGCCGATGAATCTACTGGTGGTGGTGATAAACCTTTAAACTGGAAACAAAACACTTATGAAATCCGCTTAGCCGATACTTATTTGATGGAAGCAGAGGCACTAGTTCGTAGTGGAGTTAATACGACCCGCGCGCAAAGCCTTTTAGATGCCGTTCGGGCTCGGGTAGGTTTAAGTACAACACCCGCTACTTTTGATAATATATTACTCGAAAGACGATTAGAGTTAGCTGTGGAAGGCCATCGTTGGTTTGACTTAGTTCGGACAGGTAAAGCAGCCACTGCTTTGGCTTTTAAAGGATTTGTTCCGGGCAAACACGAAGCCCTGCCAGTTCCTTTATTAGAGCTTAATAATACGCAATTGGAGCAAGATCCAGCTTATCAATAATTTCTAAATAATTGAATCATGAAATATAAATTAAAGATATATCACCTTTACTTTTTCTTGGCTTTGGCCTTAATGGGAGGCAGCTTTGCTGCTTGTACGCCCGAAGATCTGGATACAGAGTTGGGAGCAGCTCCTACCTCGGAACAAGTACAGTTTACCACAACGCCTACTACCACCAACCCGAACATTATTTCTTTTCAGAATACAACCCCGGGAGCTATCACTTCCATTTGGGATTTGGGAAACGGATCTACCGCAACTGGTGATCAAGCTTCGGGCTCTTATGCCGTGGCTGGCACCTATACCGTAAAACTAACGGTATTTACCAGCGGTGGCTATGCCTCTAAAACCCAGACGATAACTATTGCCAATACTAACGTGTCGATGCTTAATCGGGAAGACTATAATTTCTTAACCGGTGGCGCTGCTAATGCAAACGGGAAAACCTGGGTGATAGACAAAACATTGGCAGGTCACTTAGGAGTAGGGCCCATTGCGGCTGCAACGCCGGAATGGTACCAAGCTGGAGCTAACGAAAAAGCATCCGAAGGTTTTTACGATGATGAGATGACGTTTAACCTGAATGGTTTTGCTTATACCTACATGAACAACGGGAATACGTTTGCCAACGGGGCTAATGCAGCCGGCATAGGTGGTACTAAGCAAACCGATGATGTGACATTGCCTTATACACCACCTACTAATACGACCTGGAGCATCGTTGAGGAAGGTGGTAAAAAATATTTGTCCTTCACTAATAACAGTTTCTTAAGTTATTATACCGGTGCTACCCGCTACGAAATTCTGAAGCTGACCGAAAATGAATTATATGTAAAAGGCACTGATGCGGCTAATGCGGCTAATGCTTGGTGGTTACGCCTGGTACCGAAAGGGTTTACCCGACCGGTAATAGCAAAGCCTTATAAGATCGAAAATATCTTTGATAATTTTGATGAAGCAGGAAATGTAGTTTGGAAAAATGAAGCGTTAACGCTTAATGAAAGCTATGATAATCCGGCACCTGCCGCAGCTTCCGGTAATACTTCTCCCAAAGTGGCATTATACGTAAAGCAAGAAGGCACGGCGTTTGAATTTGCCAACATGTTTGCTGATTTTACTTATAAACTTGATTTAACCCAGCGCCATGTTTTTAAGATAAAAGTTTATATACCAGGCTATAACGATTTCACTACTGCTGCCGGAGAATCATGGGCTAATCCAATGTTATTGAAGCAAGTTTCCATGAAACTGCAGGATGGTACCGCCGCTCAACCATGGTCTAACCAAGTTGAAATTAAACAACAAGTAATGCAAACCGATAAGTGGGTAGAATTAACTTTTGATTTTGGTGCCGCCAATATTATCAGCAGGAAAGATCTCGACCGAATTGTAATTCAGGTTGGCGGTGAAGGCAACTTTATCCCTGGAGTATTTTTCTTAGACGATTTTAAGTTACAGTAATCCTATTAGTGACTGAAATAATACTTTCGGTTTTGAAAGTAATTTATTAAAGTGAATATAAGTAGTCGGTCGGTTTTTCTGACCGACTATTTTTTTCAAAATGAAATTAATTGTTGTTTTCAGCAGTTAATAAATATTGAAAGATTTTTAAAGAAAAGAAAATGAGAATATGTAATATTATAATTGTTTCAGCTATAATGGGTTTATTTGCTTGTGGCGGAAAAGAAACTCCTAAACCCAATATAACCACAGCGCCTACTGTACCAACCAATAAAAACTGGACATTTGAAACTACCCCGGTTTGGGCCGATGAATTTGAATATGCCGGTAAGCCCGATGCTACTAAATGGGGTTACGATATTGGTGGTACCGGTTGGGGAAACAACGAACTACAATATTATTCCGATAACCTAAACAACGCCAGTGTAGCCAACGGCAAACTAACCATCACCTTACAAAAAGAAAATATGGGCGGGAAAGAATATACTTCTGCCCGTTTGTTAACTAAAAATAAAGGCGACTGGACTTACGGCCGGTTCGAAGTAAAAGCCAAATTACCAACCGGCAAAGGAACCTGGCCGGCCATTTGGATGCTACCCACTGACTGGGCTTACGGAGATTGGCCCAAATCAGGCGAAATTGATATTATGGAGCATGTGGGTTACGATCAGGACCGGGTTCATGTTACTGTTCATACCGAAGCCTACAATCACGGTATCGGTACCCAAAAAGGTACTAATAAAGTAGTTGCAAATTCCAGCACTGAGTTTCACTTATACCGCATCGACTGGACGCCTTATTCTGTGCGCGGCTTTATTGATAATGAGCAGATGTTTGAATTTATTAATGATGGCAAAGGCTCTGCTTCGTGGCCTTTTGATAAAAAATTCCATTTATTACTGAATGTTGCTTTTGGCGGCAACTGGGGCGGTGCGCAGGGCATTGATACTAATATTTTTCCGCAGAGTATGGATGTGGATTACGTACGGGTTTATAAAATGATTGAAAAATAATTTCTTTTAAGCCGGTAAGGATAATTAAGTTTTCTGCAATTAATTTTTTGTAAGGGAAAGCTGAATTTCGCTGATTAAGAATAAGATGCTAATAAAACATAAAATAAGAATTTGGGGATTGTTTTGTCTGTTCCTGTCCAGCATGGGTTCTGTGAGCGGGTGTAAAGAAAAACAACCGGTAAGTCCAACCCCGCCGGTTAAGCCGGCAGAACCAACTTGGGTAAAAACACAGGTGCAATTCTGGCTTACCAACCCGGATTTATCTACTTTATTTAAACGTCAGAATATTAGTTTAAACTTTACTAGTAATCAGAACAATTCCGTTCCGGTCATAGAAGTTGATACCGCTCAGACTTACCAAACCATAGATGGTTTTGGCTATACGCTTACCGGCGGCAGTGCTATTGTTATCAATCAATTAAATGCTACCAAGAAGGCCGATTTACTAAAAGAACTTTTTGCCGTTGACAGTACATATATTGGTATAAGTTATTTACGAATTAGTGTGGGCGCATCTGATTTAAGTGACCGGGTATACACGTACAATGATATACCGACTGGGCAAACCGATGTGAATCTAACTAACTTTAACCTGGCGCAGGATCAAACCCAATTAATTCCGCTTTTAAAGGAAATCTTAAAAATTAATCCTGCCATAAAGATATTAGCTACTCCCTGGACGGCCCCAGTTTGGATGAAAACTAATAATAATTTTATTGGCGGGAGCTTAAAATCTGAATATTATGAGGTTTATGCCCGTTATTTAATTAAATACCTGCAGGCAATGCAGGCTGAAGGTATTCCCATTGACGCCATTACGGTTCAGAACGAACCCTTGCACGATGGCAATAACCCCAGTATGTACATGCCGGCCAATGAACAAGCTGCTTTTATTAAAAACTACTTTGGGCCGGCATTACAAAGTTCCGGCTTAAAAACGAAGATTATTCTCTACGACCATAATGCTGATCAACCCGACTATCCGATTTCTATCTTAAATGATCCGGAAGCGAAAAAGTATGTCGACGGGTCGGCTTTTCATTTATATGGCGGTGATATTAGTGCTTTATCTACGGTACGGAATGCCCATCCCGACAAAAATATCTACTTTACCGAACAATATACCGCTGCTAGTGGCAGCTTCGCCGGGGATTTGAATTGGCACCTGAAAAATTTAATAATAGGAGCAACCCGGAACTGGAGCCGTAATGTACTGGAGTGGAATTTGGCCGCCGACCCAAATAACCGCCCGTACACCAATGGTGGTTGTACTGTTTGCTTACCCGCCGTAACCGTTTCGGGCAGCAGTATTAGTCGCAACGTTTCCTATTATATTATTGCTCATGCCGCCAAGTTTGTCCGGCCGGGTTCTGTTCGGATTGCTACCAATAATCCCGGAAACTTACAAAACGTTGCTTTTAAAAGGCCCGATGGTAAAAAGGTATTAATTGTTTTAAACGATAGCCAAACCAGCCAGACTTTTAACATAAAATACCAGGGAAGCATGATCGCTACTACCCTTAACGGAGGAGCCGTAGGAACCTATTTCTGGTAATTTCTATAAAGTTACTTAAACAGGTACTGAGTTTATCTTTAGAGGTCTGATTATGGATGGGAATTTGAAAAAGTTAATACAACAAATGCTAATCAAACCAACACACAAAGGTATAGCCATATTCTTTAGTGGATATAAAGTCTAGCTTGCTTTTATCATAGTAGTAAAACGGTTATAGAAAGATTAACCTAATAACAATATCCCAATAGAATGAGAATTTTACTAACCTCTATATTAATTCTTATTCAAAGTACAGTTTTCGCTCAGCTCCCCAGCAAAAAACGGGGCATCTCCTATGGCAAAAACTCTCCCCAAGACCTGGAAGTGCTCTCCAAAGGGCTATCATGGTGGTATAATTGGGCAGAAACGCCGGAAACTCCAGTAGCTAATAATTACCAGAATTATGGCTTCGATTTTGTGCCAATGGCCTGGAATAGTAATTACAATGAGCAAAAGCTGAGAAGTTACTTAAGTACCCATCCGGAGGTTAAATATCTTTTGAGTTTTAATGAGCCTAATTTCAAACAGCAGGGAAATTTGACACCTTCCCAGGCGGCGGCCCAATGGCCCAGATTAGAAAGAATTGCCGATGAGTTTAATCTAAAAATTGTAGGGCCGGCGGTAAATTACTGTGATGTCTGTGTAACCGAAAACGGCAAAACGTATACCGATCCTATTCAATACCTGGATGATTTCTTTGCCGCTTGCTCTTCGTGCCGGGTAGATTATGTTGCCATGCACAGCTATATGAATTCGGTTCCGGCTTTAGAATGGTATGTGGGTTTGTTTAAGAAATATAATAAACCTATCTGGCTCACTGAATTTGCCGGTTGGGAAAACAATAATAATTTAAACACCGCCACTGACCAGGAAAACTTTATGGTGGGAGCAGTAGATATGCTGGAGTCTAACCCGGCTATTTTCCGGTATGCCTGGTTTATCGGCCGGACAACTAGCGGCCCTAATACGTACCCGTTCATAGATTTACTAAAAGGCAACGGGGAGTTAACGGCCTTAGGAAAAACCTACGTGAATATGCCGGTCCATGATCTGGCTTATTACGCGGCGGTGCCCGGCATCATTGAAGCGGAAAATTATACCCAAATGCAAGGCATCTTACTGGAGAAAACGCAGGACGTTACGGGTTTCGCTAATGTAGCTTATATCGATAAAGAGGATTGGCTGGAATATAATATTGAGGTCAAAAATTCGGAGTCTTATAAATTGGATTTTCGGGTGGCTAGCAATGCCGTGGCCAGTGCCGACGTTTTGCTGGATGGTACAAAACAATTAACCCAATCCTTTTCTAACTCCGGGGGCTATCAGTTCTGGACAACTTTTAATAATACTATTTATTTAGCCGCTGGCAAACATACCCTCCGGATAAAAGCGAATACCAGTGGCTTCAATTTAAATTTTATTCAGCTTACTAGTAGTGTTGTTACTACCAGCAGCGATTTAATTGCGCGTAATAATCAAGTGGAGATGTTTCCTAATCCGAGCGCGGGCAAACTTTATTTTAAAACTGATTTAAAAATCGATCGGATTGAATTTTACAATACCGTGGGCAAAAGAGTAAAAAGCCTGGAATTTAGTCCGGTAATAAGTTTAGAAAATCTTTCGGTCGGGGCTTACTTTATAAAAGGCTTTGATAAAACAAATAAAGTAAGCTTTGTTAAAAAAGTATTCTTAGCAAAATAACTTTAGGTACTTAGTAAATAGATCTGGCAAAAAAAGTATCTCCCCATAAAATTTTTCTAACGCAAATCAAATCAAATCTTTTCTTTATATGTCATTTTCTGAATATATCAACTAAGATGAAGTTTATTTACAACTGATTTCACTATAGTTAAAATTTACCAATCCGGTTGCTGTAATTTAAAAATTATTAATGATTAACCTTTCTAAAAATAAACCAATACAACTGCGGCAATTAACAGTGATTATGCTTTTCCTGTTTGTTTGCTTATCTGGTTGTAGTAAATCCAATAATCCGGAATTTAAAGCATTGTGGTCCCGCGATTTTAATAAATTAGGTTCCAGTTCCTCGGTAAGATGTGTCGATTTAAATAAAGATAATATTCTGGATATAGTAGTAGGAGCTTCCGAAAATGAATTTGAACCCAGTGATTCTTCGGTGGTGGCGCTTGATGGAAAAACCGGGAAAGTACTGTGGAGTGTTTTTGCCAAAGATCAGATTGTTGGTTCCGCGGCCTTCCTGGATATTAATCGCGATGCCGTGCCGGACGTTTTTATTGGTGGACGAAGTGCGGAATTAATCTGCATCGACGGGGCTACCGGTAAACCAATCTGGCGGTTTCAAAAAACTTCGGCTAATAAAATTTTGGCCTGTTGTCTGCGTTTCAATTTTTTTAATCTGCAAATTATTTCGGATCAGGATGGCGATGGTTTACCGGATATTCTGATTTCTAACGGGGGCAATGTGAGAGCGGTTCCGTTTTCAGAGGCCGAAAGATTTCCCGGCGTGCTGGCCGTATTTAGCAGTAAAAACGGACAACTACTAGCTACCGCCACCATGCCAGACGGCAAAGAAACGTATATGTCGCCGGTGCTTTATGATTTTGAAGAGAAAGGAACTACCAGTATTATTTTTGGTACCGGCGGCGAAACAGTAGGGGGCAATCTTTTTATAACCACGCTGGCGGACGTCTTAAAAAATGATATTTCTAAAGCTACTAAGCTGGCTTCCGGCGTTGGCCGCGGTTTTATTGCACCGCCTACTATAGCCGATGTTACTACGGATGGTACCAAAGATATTATTGTGAATTGGTTCGGCGGGAAAATGCTGGCTATTGATGGCAAAACGCACGCTGTTATTTGGGAAAGGCTGGTGCCGGGAACGGAAGTATACGGAACAGCGGTACCGGGCCGCTTCAATGCTGATGATATTCCGGATTTCTTTTCTATTTATAATCAGGGAGCCTGGCCCAATAATAAAGGTTCGGTTCAGTTGCTTATCGACGGAAAAACCGGCACTATTTTAAATAGCGACAGTTTAGGTTGCATGGGTTATGCCTCCGGGGTGGTTCTGGATATGAATTCCGATAAATTTGATGAAGTTATATTTAGTGTAAACGATTATTTATGCAATGCACCGGCTTATGCGGGCGCCAGCATTAATGATAGCAAGCATTCTCTGCAATTATTAGATTATCATCAAAATACCATTCGCGCCATCTTGCCGCCCATCGAAGCAAAAAATGTATCTTCTACTCCTTGGCTAGGCGATTTAGATCAGGATGGTTTGTTAGATATTATTTATTGTATTCAGCGTAATAACTTGCGGGTTGATCAATACCGCGGTATACGCATAGAAAGAGTAAATACCAATATTAAAATTTCCCAGCCGCCCACCTGGGGTGCCTATATGGGAAACAATGGTTCCGGCGTGTTTAATTAATAGGTTTATTTATCTTATTTGCTGTTTCAGCCTGTAAAAGTGATAAGCATAAAAGTAATAAGCTATATACTTGCTAAAACCGGCAAATATTTGTTAAGCCACTTCTTGAAAGTAAATATATCGGGTATTGTTAAGAAAGAGGATTAAGGAAAAACTGGTATTAAGATAAGTGTTCCTGTTTAAGCCTTAATATTTTAAAATAAAGTCCGTTAAATTAGCTTCGGTATCCAGGTTCATTTTTTTGCGGAGCCGGTACCGGCTGGCTTCTATACCCCGTAGCGATAAATTCAGCAGCGAAGCAATTTCTTTGGTAGATAAGTTTAAACGTAGGTAAGCACATAATTTTATATCGCGGTGCGTTAGCTGCGGGAAATCATCGGCTAGGCGTTTTAAAAAATCCTGGTGAATCTGGTTGAAATGCAGTTCGAACTGCTCCCAGTTATTTTCAAATCTAATATCTTCTTCTACCGATCTTAAAACTTTTTTCAGTTGTAAAACAGTGTCTTGATCCCGCGCATCTCCTATTACTTCTTGTAGCTGACCCCGTACTTTCTGAATCGTTTCGAGGTTGTGCATTACGTGCATGGCGGACGTTGCTAATTCCTTATTTTTGCTGTTTAATTCATGTTCCAGTTTCTCGTTATTTAATTTGATAATTTCTTTTTCGGCTTTTAGAACTTCTTCGCTATGCTGGGCTTCTTGGAGGCGGAAAGCTTTTTCCTGCTCCTTTTCCAGCCAGCTTTTGGCTTTTTCTTCTCGTTTCCGAATGAACTTTCGGAGCCACCAAAAGACTAACAAAGCTATCAGAAAATAAAAAAGGTAAGCATAAACAGATCGGTACCAAGGCGGCGAAATGGTAAACTTATAAGTGGCTTCGGTGCCTGGTTGATTGTATATATCCTTGGCCCGGACATGAAAAATGTAATCGCCTTCTTTTAAGTTCGTATATTCTTTTTGAGTAATACCCGCCCAGTTCGACCAGTTTCTATCAAAGCCTTCCAGAAAATACTGGTACTGAGTTTTGTCCATTTCCTGGTAATGGATGGCGCTATAAGCAAATTTTAAAGAATTAAAAGCATAAGCTAAATTAGGAAAAGCAGTTGCTGGTTGTTGCGCGGTAAAAGAACCATTTTTAATAAAGGTACCTCCGGAAAGTAAAGAATCCCGGGCATCGGCAGTAATGGTAACTTGCCGGATCAAGGTATAAAAAGATTGCTCTACGTTATTTGTTTGCTGAATGGAAGAGTTATAATGTACAAAGCCTTCATCTATGCCAATAAGCACATTTTGTTGGTCATAGAAAGCAATATGCTCGAAGCCGGCTACTAGTCTTCCTTCCAGCCGGTTAAAGGCATTCTTTTCTGTTTCGTAATCTCCATTGGCGCGCCTTCTCAATACCCCCATGCCGTCGCCTACCGAAAACCAAATATTTCCTTCTTTGTCCTGAATAAGCTTGCGAATGTGTTTGTCCCGGTCGAAAAGTTTGCTGAATTCCGGATGCTCTACAAAACGATTTTGCTGGGCGTTATAAGCGTAAATGCCGGTTTCGCCGGTGAAAACCAAATGTTTATTTATTTTGAAAACATTAATAAACAGATCAGAAGGAAATCCATGCTGGGAGTTATAAAAATTGAGTTGGGTAATTTTGTCCAGCGCCGGGGAGAGTTTTATTTTGTAAACACCTTTATAGCCGTGGGCTACCCAAATGTTACCTGCTTCGTCTTCTTCAAAAACCCGCGACGATTCGTTAAAACCCGCTAGTTTTTTTTTAAAAATCAGTTTTCCGTCTTTAAACAGGTATAACAATAAGCCGTTGTAACTTCCGCACAAAACATAATCCGGGTGGTGACGAAGCGGCATGAATTTCCAGATTCCCCGGTGTTCCGAAAGACGGATTGCGCTATTATTGATAATTTCAAAAGCCCCGTTATGATGCGACAGCAATAGTTTATCTTTAATTTTCTGCAGGTTATAAACTTGCCCTTGAGAGCCTTCTATTAACTGAAAAGAAGCAGATAAAACCGGATTTTCCTGGTTAGACCAGGCTTTTACGTATAAACCTTCGTTGGTACCCAAAAATAATTGATTCTGATCTAACAGCGAGGTGTAACCAGTGCCCGGCAGACCATCTTTGGCGTTAAACAAACTAAATGCCGAATTCACTTCTACGTAATCAATACCATTGTTTAATCCTAACCACAAATTACCGGCATTGTCTTCGTATATGCTTTGTACGGAGTTATTTTGCAGACCTTTCTCCCGGTTTAAATGCTGGCGCGAATTTCCATTTTTATCCAAAATAAGTAGCCCCTTGCTGGTCGACCCCAAAGCATAACCCTCTGATATAGCAATAGCCGCATTGAGTTTATTTCCTTTTAAAAAATTTTCGGAAGGTGTTATCCAAGGCGTAAAATCACTGTAGCCATCGTATATATATAAACCATCCTGTTCGGTTATCAGCAGAATTTTATTATCGGTATAGGGCAACATGGCTACCAATCCAAAATTGCTGATAGTTTGACTATTAGGTATTAAATACTTTATCCCGTTTCTGAATTCATAAAGTCCTTTGTCCGGAATCTGGAGCAAAATCTTTTCGTTTATGTAAAAGGGCGTGATGCCTTGTTCAGCAGGCGCGGAATAAGCAGTTATTCTATTATTTTTTAAGATATAAATAGCTGACAACGTGCCAAAGAGTACGCCATTGTCGGTAATATAAATTTTCCAAACATCATCAAAATTCTGGTAACGCTTTTCTACTTTAGGTTTTAAAGAAATATAAACCATTTGGCCTTGGTTGTTGGGCGCTAAATAACCAAAATCACTTTGTCCGCCTACATAAATACGCCCGTTTTTATCCACGGCTAGCGACCGTACAATCGTTTTATTAGCAATCCCTTGTAAGCGCCAGGTATTGCCATCAAATTCTAAAAAGCCATAGTTATTACCAAAATACATTACTCCCCGCTGGTCTTGTGCTACGGCCCAGTTTTGCGGTGAGCCTTTGTAATCTTTTTGCGTGAAATTCTTGATAAAGGGAATACCCTCGTTTTTGATTTGAGCCGGAAGAGCAATTGGTAGGATGAGAGTTAAAAGAATAAATAATAGTAAAAACTTTTTCACTAAAATGTATTTAATGCTTTAGGGTATATCTAGAAAATAAAACTGTATTTCAAAGATAGATATAATTTAGATTGAGGTTTTAATAAAATATAAGTAAATCATTTTAAAATTAAAAATAACGCCGAAAAAGAATTTGTTTTTTTTGTGAAATTTTGAATTTATAGGTTACATGGGAATTTACATTTTTTAATAGTTTATTCGATTGACTGTTATATCTGACCTATACTTTGGCTTAAACCACTTATAAACCTTGTTAAATACAGCCACATTACAGACAATCCTAATAAAAAACAAAACGATTATCAATAAAATGGAGGCACGCTTTGGTAGAAGAACCTTAAACTCCTATTTAACATTTCTGATAAGTAGCAATAAGTTGAGTGAAAATCAACTAAATAAACAAATCACTTCAAAAATTATTCAAATTTATGTTGAAGTATTTTAAATAATATATCTAAATACTTATTAGGTTTTTAATAAAATGCCTTTTTTTGTTAACTGATTTAAAGTGAAGTATTTATCCAGTAGTGTTGTAGTAGGTAAAATGTGCTGCATAAATTTAAAATAAGGGCTAACTATTACATATTTGAATGATTACTTAGTTTAATTCAATACCAATAGGCTCAATCATAAACCTAGTTGCGTTTTTCAGGAGACAAACTTTTTATTTATCCACCACTTAATTTAATGAATGCATTATGATAATTATTTACCGTGTAAAAACAGCACTGTCACAACAGTGTAAGTCAATCCTGCTGTTAGGACTATTTCTATCCAGTACCCTACTTACAAAAGCCCAAGGTCTAGTCTGGGAAGAAAACTTCGATGGCACTACTATTAATCCCGAAAACTGGACCTTTGATTTTGGCGATGGCTGCGAACGGGGACTCTGTGGCTGGGGAAACAACGAATTAGAATATTACACCAGTCGGCCAGAAAATGCTCGCATCGAAAATGGTAATTTATTAATTGAAGCCCGCCGGGAAGATTTCCAAGGAAAACAATTTACTTCTGCGCGGTTAAAAACTTACGGCCGGGTACATTTTAAATACGGCACCTTAGAAGCCCGCATAAAAGTGCCTAACCTGGAAAATGGCTTGTGGCCGGCTTACTGGATGCTAGGTACCACCGGTACTTGGCCCGCCAGTGGCGAAATCGACATCATGGAAATGGGCTCGGGGGGCGCTATCCGGGATGGCGTTATAAATAAACGCGCCGGTGCGGCGGTGCATTGGGAAAGCGGCAATGCCCAGGCCGATTACAACAAAGATTTTAACAGCCCTACTGATTTAACCGACGATTACCATATTTATAAAATGACCTGGGATGCCGAAGCCATTAAGGTATTTATAGATGGCGTAGAATTCTTTAATATTAATATCGCCGGAGCGGCCGGTGCCGATTTAGAAGAATTTCACCAACAGCAGTATATTTTATTAAACTTAGCAGTGGGTGGCATCTACACCGGTATTCCAACAGCGGCTGGCGTAACGGCACCCATGCCCGGTAAAATGTACGTAGATTATATTAAGTTGTACCAAAATGCAGGCAATGAACTATACTTAGGCAAGGATAATGCGTATGCCGGCAATTTTGGTATCTACACCGAGAACCCCGATGTAAACGGTAAACTGACTTACGGACAAGACGCAAACTTATATATCTGGAACAATTTAGCTACGATTCCCGGCGCAACTGCTTACGAAGGCAGCGAACTTTTGGCTTTACGCGCTGCCGCCGGCAGCTGGTTTGGTTTGGGCGTACAAAACCAGCCAATTAACCTGAGTAATTTTGCCAACGGTTTCCTGAAGTTTAATATGAAAACTTCTTATGCCGGCCAGTTTAAAGTAGGAGTTACCAGCGGTCACGGCGAAAGCTGGATAGATTTTGCGCCGGGTGCTTCTCCGTACGGCATGGTACGCGACGGCGAATGGCACGAAGTAAGTATTCCACTAAGCGCTTTCGATAACCCGAACCAAGGCATGCACATCGATTTGACCTCTATTACGCAATCGTTTATGTTTTCCGGCGATGCGCCCGGTACTACCACCGATTTTTACATCGACAATATTCATTACAGCGGGGGCGTAGCTGCCAATCCGGCACCAACCGTTGCTATTACGTCGCCGGTAACTGATGCGGTATTTACAACGCCGGCTAATATCACTATCAATGCAAATGCCGCCGATGCCAACGGCTCCATAACCAAAGTCGAATTTTTTTATAATAATGTACTGTTGGGCTCCGATGAGGCCATTCCGTATAGCTTTACCTGGAACAATGCCCCAGCCGGCGTACACACGCTAACCGCTAAAGCTACCGATAACGAAGGCGTGGTAACTACGTCTAAACCAATAACCCTATTCGTAGCGGCCCCCAATAATACCGCTCCGGCTGTTACTATTACTAACCCCACGGCCAGTTCCAGTTATACTACGCCAGCTACAGTTACCATTAATGCGAATGCTACCGATGATGGCTCAGTTTACAAAGTAGAATTTTATAACGGTAATACTTTGTTAGGCACCGATTTCACCAGCCCATATAGTTATACCTGGTTTGGTGTGGCGGCTGGTACCTATAACATTACCGTTAAAGCAACCGACAATGGTAAATTAACTACTACGTCCGAAGCAGTAAGTGTTGTAGTAAAAGATAATACCGTAATAGCCGATGAATTTGGCGTTTATTCTGAAAACGCTGCCATTACTCAAAAACTGAATTTCGGCCAGGATGCTAATTTATACGTTTGGAATAACCTGGCGACTATTGCAGGTGCCACTGCTTACGAAGGCGCCGAGGTATTAGCCTTAAGAGCCACAGCCGGTAACTGGTTTGGGTTTGGCATTGCCAACGACGTTAAGAATATTGCCCATTTTGCCAATGGCTCCTTAAAATTCCAGTTCAAAACCGCTTTTACGGGCAACTTTAAATTAGGTATTATCACCAGCAGCGGCGAAGCCTGGATTGAATTCCCAGCCGGCGTACAGAAATTTGGTTTGGTACGCGATGGTGCATGGCACGAGGTAATAATTCCGATGGTAAATTTTGCCAGGGTTGATTTAACCAACCTTACCCAAGCTTTTGTATTTTCTGGCGATGTCCCGGCTACCAATGCTGATTTTTACATCGATGATATTTATTTCAGCGTGCAGGCTCCGGCCAACACGGCCCCAGCAGTTACCATTACTGCTCCAGCCGCGTCGTCGGTATTTACTGCCCCGGCCAGCATTTCTATTACTACGGAGGCCACCGACGCTGATGGTGGCATAACCAAAGTAGAATTCTTTAACGGTACTACCAAAATAGGAGAAGATACTACTGCACCTTTCGCCTTTGATTGGAACAATGTAGCCGCCGGGGCTCATACCTTAACGGCTAAAGCGTATGATAATGGCGGCCTGACCGCTGCTTCGGCCGAAGTAAACGTAACGGTAAAAGAGACTGCCAGCCGTGGACCTAACCTGGCGTTAAATAAACCAGTAACGGTTTCATCGGTAGAAAACCCTGCTACCCCGGGTATCAATGCCGTAGATGGAATTCTAACCACCCGCTGGGCCAGTGCTTTCAGCGACCCGCAATGGGTAACCATTGATCTGGGCGCGGCTTACAATATAAACGAAGTGAAAATTACCTGGGAACCTGCTTATGCCAAAGATTATCAGGTACAAACATCCGCTAATGGTACCGACTGGACAACGGTAAAAACTATCACGGGCAATACCACACTGGTAAACGATCATACCGGTTTAGTTACTACTAGTCGCTACATACGTATTTACGGTACTCAGCGGGCTACGTCTTACGGATATTCTATTTTTGAACTGGAAGTTTATGGCGAACCAATAGCGGCTTATTGCGGCACCGCCGCTAATGGCGATTATAGCTATAAAGCCGTAACTGCCGGAGATAACGTAAATTTTGCTTTTCACCCCTTAGGTACAGTTACTGGTGGTAATTTAGCTATCATCTATATCAAAGAAGGTGCTAACAATGATTATTCGGGTTATACCATGACGAAGAATGCTGCCGGTGATTTTACTTCCGCTAAAACAATCGTCTCCGGTACCCCGCTTAGCTTTTATTTCACTTACCAGGTAGGCGCCAACGGACCGGAAAAAAATACCATGGCTACTCCGCATATTTATACGGTGGGTACTACTTGCGGCGAAACCGCTGGCGATACGGCTCCAACCGTTAGTATTACTTCACCGGCGGTTTCGGCCAATTTCACGGCTCCGGCCAATATTACCATTACGGCCAATGCCGCTGATGTTGATGGTTCGGTAAGCCAGGTGGAATTCTACAATGGTACTACTTTATTAGGAACGGATAATACGGCTCCTTATTCCTTTGCCTGGAACCAGGTAGTGGTCGGCAACTACGTTATTACAGCCAAAGCAACCGATAACAGCGGCTTAACCACTACTTCTGCAGTTGTAAATATTACTGTAAACGCACCTGCTACCGTAGGCTCCAATCTGGCCCTGAATAAACCCGTAACAACTTCATCTAATGAAGCCCCGGGAACAGCCGGAGCCAACGCCGTAGATGGCAACCTGAACTCCCGTTGGTCTAGCCTTTTCAGCGACCCGCAATGGTTAGCCGTTGATCTGGGTAAAACTTACACGGTAAATCAGGTGAAAATTACTTGGGAACCTGCTTATGCCAAGGATTATGAAGTGCAGATTTCAGCGGATAATAACAACTGGCAAACAATAAAGGCGGTTGTGGGGAATACCACCCTAGTAAATGACCATACCAACTTAAATGCTACTGGTCAATTTATCAGAATCTATGGCACCCAGCGCGCCTTGCCTTACGGTTATTCTATTTACGAATTGGAGGTGTACGGTGCCGAAGCCAATACTCCGATAAATACGCCGCCGACTATAGCTATTACCGCTCCGTCTTCTACTTATAACTTCACGGCCCCGGCTACCATTTTATTAGCAGCCGATGCCACCGACGAAACCGGCACCATTGCCAAAGTAGAATTCTTTAACGGCAATAATAAAATATCCGAAGTTACAACAGCTCCTTATTCTTTTGCCTGGATGAATGTAGTACCCGGAACTTATGTATTAACAGCAAAAGCTACGGATGATGCGCGCCTTTCTACCACATCCGAATCGGTTACTATTACGGTAAATTATCCGGACACCGACGGAGATGATGTAACGGCCGAAACTGATTGCGATGATAACAATGCGGCGGTTTATCCGGGCGCACCGGAAATTTGCGATGGCTTGGATAACAACTGCGATGGGCAAATTGACGAAGGCGTAAAAACTACTTTCTACGCCGATGCCGACGGGGACGGGTTTGGTGATGCCGACCTAACCACCTTAGCTTGTGCAGCACCAGCTGGCTACGTAGCCCAAGCCGGTGACTGCAACGACCAGGATGCTTCTATCAATCCAGCCGCTACGGATCTGTGTGACGGCATTGACCGCAATTGTGATGGCAAAGTTCGTAAACCAATGCCAACGCCCGTTATAACTGTTACGCCTTCCACTACTATTTACACCGGGGGTAACGTTAATACCCTTTACTTAGGATATGGTGCGCAAAGTGTAACCCTTACAGCCGAGAATTCGGATGCAGTTAGCTTCGCCTGGAATAGTATTCCTGGGTTAAAAAACACTGCTTCAGCAAGTGCCACCTTTACGCCAACAACAGCCGGTACCTACACCTTTACTGTAACAGTTAATAATAGTGATGAATGTACTGCTGGTGCATCCGTTACTATTATCGTAATAGATGCCCGGACCGGGAAAAAGTCCAATAAAGTAATACTATGCCATAAAGGACAAAAGACTGAAGTTGGATTGGATGAAGTACAAATTCATTTAGCACACGGCGATCAATTAGGAAGCTGTGCGGCGGGTATGCCAAATGCCCGTATGGCTACTGCCTTTACCGAAGAAAAGCCGGTTGGTATAACTGTTTATCCAAATCCATCTAAGGGTAATACTGCTATTGAATTTACCACCGCAAAATCCGGTCATTTCGAGCTGTCTGTGTATGACTTAAAAGGAACCAAGGTAAAAACAGTAGCGAAAGGCAAAGCCGAAGAAAACAGATTCTTCTCTTATGAGCTGGATGCAGCCACTTTGGCAAACGGTATTTACGTGATTAAGCTTATTACTGAAAAAGAAACGTTAACCCAACGATTAGTGGTAAGCCATTAAAACAAATATTTTATTAAAATCATTAAAAAGCTCCGGTTAATAACCGGAGTTTTTTAATGATTTTAAAAGTCAGTGATCACCTGTAAAATTGTCTTATTTAAAGGGAGTAAGCTTAATACAGAAAATTGGTATCTGCAGGTTTCTACTTAAGTAATCGAGATTTTGCACCAAACTCAATACATCTGCCTAGACTTTGAAATGGCCTCGAGCCATACACCTGTTCAAGCAGCTACAGAATTAGGTTTATTCCCTTTACGATCTTAATTTGAATGTTATTATTTTATATAAAAAACTTTGATTTGAAACTGTAAAATAATCAATAAATCAATTAACTATCTCTTAATAGTATAACAATCTTTGCATTTCTTTTTTTAGTCAACCACTAAATTAAGTTTTATTTTATTCTATTCTGTAGGTGTTTCGATGGAATTAGACTTCTGGTTAAACCCAAACTAACAAGCTAGTAACGCTAATGCTCCTTCCCGCATTCCGGTATTTTCTAAATAAATGCCAATCTGCCCCTAAGTTGTGACATAAGTAATAAATAACGAACCCTGGTTACTCAGCTATCAAGCGTTTGCGGGTTTAGCGGAATTAAAAGAACTGAAAATAGAAAGAAAAAAATATTTATTTTCAAAATTACCGCTTTATAGCCAGAATAAACATATGAATAAATCAAACTAGGTATCAGGGTAAAATTGAGCTACTATTTTCTTATAAGTAAGCGATTAAAATAAAGTAATAAAAACTGATCACTGATACTTTTAAACTATGATTTTAATTCATGAATGACTTAATTCTCCATAAATAATGAAATAAGCCATTTAGATAAAGTCATTTATTGTGTGATTTTCATTCAATAATTAACATATATTTACTTGAAAGCGGCTTTCAACGCATCTGCTGCCATTTTTTGAGCCTCTTTAGCTTGTGGCACTACGGTAGCCATGCCAAAGAATTCGTGGGTAACGCCTTCATATACTTTAGTTGTAACCGAAACATTTGCGGCTTGTAGCTTTTTAGCTAATTGCTGCCCTTCGGTTTGCAAAGGGTCTATTTCAGCATTAATAATGGTAGCAGGGGGTAAACCTGTTAAGGTGGCCTGATCTACCAGCGAAATCAAAGGACTTTCACCATCAGCAGGCGTACGTAAATAGTTAGTAAAGAACCACTCCATCAAAGGCTTACTTAAAGGCTTGGCATCGGCATATTTAATATAAGACTCGGTGTTCGTATCGTTGTTGGCAATAGGGTAAACTAGTAACTGGTGCACTGGCATCGTCACTTTATTATCTCGCGCCATCAGACAAACAGCCGCAGCCAATCCGCCACCGGCACTTTCACCGGCTACGGCTATTTTAGCTGGGTTAATATTTAACATGGTTGCATTTTGTCTTACCCATAAATAAGCTGCATAAGCATCATCATGAGCCGTTGGGAATTTAAATTCCGGTCCTTTTCTATATTCCACTGATACTACTACTGCGCCGGTTTGTTCCGCTAAAGCTTGCGCCGATGAATTGTACGTATCAATAGTAGCTATAACCCAGCCACCACCGTGGTAATAAACAATGCCAGGTAAAGCACCGGTGGTTTCTTTTGGCCGGTAACTACGGGCATGAATGGTGCCGCCCTGTACAGGAATGCTGTATCCCATAGTATCCACCCCCATGGCTGGCATGGTAATGTTATTATTCTTCATCACTGCCATTACTGCATCCGCAGGGGTAGGTGCCTTCCGGGCTTGCTGAGGCGTAAGCGAAGTAAGGGGTACTCTCATAGTTAAACTATCCAAAGCTTCAATAACTGTTTGCATTTCGGGTTTTATGGTAGGCCCCCAAGCTGGTTTTAGTCCTTTAGGTGTGATGCCGCTACTAACCTCATCGTCATCGTCTTTACACGACGACATAGTAGTAAACAGGCCAACCATAGCCAGCAAGCTAAAAGTGCGCAGCCAATTCCTATTTCTTTGCCGGGCTGCAGCAGGGAGTTTATTTAATAAGCTTAGTAAAGGTAAATTGTAATTTTTCATTAGTTTTAGTTTTAGTTTAATATACCTCAGTACGGATAAAAAAGATAAATCGGATAAAATATAAGTGTCGGTTTTTAAAATTTATAAATATAATAATATTAGAATACTAGAATGTAATAGGTTTAAAGTGCAGTGTGTTAAGTAGTTCGTAATCTTACTATTATTGATTTAAAAAGAAGTAACTATTTTTTTTGCAATTGCTTACTGGTTTATAATAAACTTCAGGCTGTATTTATCTATTAACTTCGAATAAGCGGTTATTGCTTTTAGTTCTTATATTTTATTTAGATAATACTTATTTACAGGGTTAATACTAGGGGAGCGGGAGAATTAATAATGTAACTACTCTAATCTATTTGGAGTAATATTTTAAGCATTAAGTTAAATACTTATAAAATTTCCAATTAGCAATTTTAAGCATGAAATAGCTGTTATCAGGGAAGAAAGGAACTCATCAGAATTCCAAAAGAAGAATTTAAGAGCGGAGATTAAGAGAATAAAGCGCATAGAGAGGGGCTAAATACGAAACTTTTTTAAATTTTTTATAAGGAATAAACTCTCTGATACAGTCATTTTATTCTGTGTACCTACTTGTTAACTTTGGCCGTAAATTTATTCCTCACATATTGTTTTGATTTTAAATTATAGATGACGCGTGACAAATAGAGAAATAAAAGCATTGATTTCCTTATTAGAAGACGAGGACGAAGGAATTGCGTCGCACGTGGAGGGAAAAATAGTGTCGATGGGGGAGTCCATGATTCCTTTTCTGGAAGAAGAATGGGAGGCAAGCATTAACCCCGACGTTCAGAAAAAGATTGAAGAACTCATTCATAAATTGCAGTATGAGTCGTTGCTGGGCCGGTTAATTGCCTGGGAAAACAGTGGTGCCGTAAACCTGATTGAAGGCATGTGGCTGGTAAATTCCTACCAGTATCCGGATGCTTCCCTGGAAACTATAAATAAAACCCTGGATCAGATTTATTACGAAGCTTGGGTACACGTACGGCCGGATATGCATCCGTACGATCAAATTAAAGCCTTAAATCACGTATTGTTTAAGGTGTATAAGTTTTCGGCCAATACCAAAAATTTCCATTCGCCGGCCAATTCTATGTTGCACCTGGCTCTGGAAACGAAACGAGGCAATCCGCTAACCTTGTGTGTTATTTACCTGACCATTGCGCAAAAGCTGGAACTGCCCATATACGGCGTAAACCTGCCCAATCTGTTTATCCTTACTTACAAAAAAGACGATATCCAGTTTTATATTAACGTGTATAATAAAGGATTAATGTTGTCGAAAGCCGATATTGATAATTATATTTTGCAGTTGAACCTGAACCCGGTGGATATATTTTATGAGCCGTGCGCCAACGTGGATATTGTAAAACGGGCGTTGCGGAACCTGGCTTTATCTTTCGAAAAATTAAACGAAGCGGAGAAAGCTATGGAAGTTAATAAATTATTAGATGCCATTAGCAACGAACCCAAACCAGCTTCTTCCGGGGAAGAGGAAGAGAGCGGGGAAGAGGAGGATTAAGCACTTTGCGATAAAAATAAGAAAGGCAGCCGAAGCTGCCTTTCTTATTTTTATATACTTGATGTGATCGCGCATCTAAACAAAACAATCAATTTAGAAACGTTTAATCATACAACCAGTGGCCCGCTTTTCGGTTAATGCTATTGGTTTATTCGCCAGAACAGCATCCAGAGCGTTTAGTAAATAAGTTTGTCTTACCGAAGTTTCCAACTGCGGATTATCATCAATAGCGCCTTTGTATTTTAAAACAAAGGTGCCGTTTTGGTTTTGCAGTAAAAAAGCTTCCGGAGTTTTAGTAGCGCCAAATTGCAAACTAACTTTTTGTTCCGGGTCGGGCAGTAAAGGCAAGTTAGCGGGTTCAGCCATTACTTTATCCGCTAAAGCTTTAGCTTGGGTACCGCCCAACTCCAGGCTAATGGTGGGGTTTATAAACATAAATGTAACGCCTTTATTGGCGTAAGCCGCCGCCAGATCGCTCATGCGTTTTTCGTAGAGCCGGGAGTTAGGACAATTTTTATTTACAAATACCACCACTACTGCTTTCCCGGAAGTAAAATCTGTTAACGAAACCGGCGCTCCGCTTTCCGAAATTAAAGTAAAATTAGCCGCCGTTTGCCCCACTTGGTAACCTGCCTGTTGTGCGTAAGTAGTCAAAGCCAGAGCCAATGTAAAAAATAAAGTAAATATATATTTCATATTAGTTTTGTTCTTTCGTTGGTTTATCCAAAGAATAAGTTAACACGCAATCTTTAATCGTTTCGTAATATATCAAGTAATTCTTTTTAAACTCCGGGGTGTTGATAGACGCTTCTAAGGTGCCCTTGTTTTCTAACGTAAAAGGCATAACGCCCAAATGTTCTTTAAATAAAAGCTTTTTTTTGCTGTACAGTTTGTAAAGGGTTTCCTTCGTGCACCAATAAATCATCGTCTTCACTAAGCTGTCTTGCGTTTCGTTTAGTTCGGCCGGCGACAAAAACTTTTCCTTTACCCGGAGTACTTTGGAATGAATAGATTCAATATCTATGCCAACCTCATAATGATCCGATAAGATAACCGCTACGGTAGAAGTGGTGTGGGAAATAGAAACGTGGAAGGACGTATGCTGTAAAAAAGGTTTTCCCAGCGGATCAGTACAAAGTAAAACCGGGGCCGTTGTTAAATTCGGGAGTAAGGTATACACCAACAGGCGGGCTGCCAGCCATTGCTGCTGGCGGCTCGTACTGGTAAACGCCGGTCGCGGCAGGTTTTCCGGGGCTACTTGGTTTAATTGGTTCGTTAAATCTTCGGCCGGTTCCTGTAAATCCCACAGCCCGAGATACGTATGTTGATCTATTTTTCGTACGGATAGCAGGGGCATATAGCGGAGAAGTACTTTTAGAAGGTGGTAGCGGCGTTCATATAATTCTGAACCGAACTACAATTTTAGAAATAATACCGGTCTTTTAAATAATCGCCGTAATTTTATTCTTTCATTTGTTTTACAGCAAGCATGGCGAGTTCCATTCAAGTACAAAAAGTAGCATCTCTTACCGGGCACCGCGATTGCATCTATACCCTGGAACAATCCGGCGAGCCCAATATATTTTATTCGGCGGGCGGCGACGGGTTGGTAGTAGCCTGGAATTTAGATAATCCGGAACAAGGTGAATTATTGGCCCAGGTATCGGCCTCGGTGTATGCTTTGTGCTATCTGCCCCAAAACCATTTGCTCGTGGTGGGCCACAATCAGCAAGGCTTACAAATAATAGATGTGGCCGAAAAAAAAGTTGAAAAAGCGGTGCCTTTGCCCGGCGGGGCTTTTTTTGATATCGCCTTCTCCGCAGCACATAAATTATTGTACGTAGGCAGCACCGATGGTAGTTTATTTTTGCTGGATAGCGAGGAGTTTACCCTGCAGCACAGAATAAAATACACCGGTAAAAGCTTGCGCAGTATTGCGGTTAGCCCCGACCAGCAGGAACTGGCCTTGGGCTACAGCGATCATATAATCCGGCTGGTAGATGCCTGCACCGGTGCCCTGAAAAGAGAAATTACGGGCCATTCCAATTCAGTTTTTACCGTAGCGTATACGCCCGATGGCCGGTACTTACTGAGCGGCAGCCGCGATGCGCATTTAAAAGTATGGGATGCCACGCAAAATTATACCGAAGTAACCTCCATTATTGCCCATTTATTTACCATTAATAATATTGTTTTTAG
>Ga0210040_10002997_pt1 | contig 23206 bp, 21 predicted proteins | sample CryGeyCG12114_NA_FD_185462 | JGI IMG/M metagenome (GOLD analysis project Ga0210040, IMG submission 185462) | Groundwater microbial communities from aquifer - Crystal Geyser CG19_WC_8/21/14_NA (SPAdes) (version 2) | ecosystem: Environmental > Aquatic > Deep subsurface > Groundwater | place: USA...
TCGAGCCGGGCGCCGGACACGTCGGCGCCGCGCAGGTCCGCGCCCAGCACGTCGGCGTGGCGCAGGTCGGCGCCGCGGAGATCCGCCCCCAGCAGGACCGCGCCGCGCAGGCTCGTCCCACGCAGGTCGGCGCCGCGCAGCCGCGCGCCGACGAGGTCCGCGCCACGGCGGTCCGACCCGCCGCGCGGCACGTCCACCCGCACCGCCTCGCTGACCCGCCCGAGCAGCTCGCCGACGTCGCGGCGCAGCGCGGGCGCGTCGAACCCGAGCAGGACCCCGGCGTCAGCTGCCGCGACCCGCTCCACCTGGGTCTGCCGACGCAGGACCTCCTCGCGCAGCAGCCCCTCCGGGAGCAGGTCGACGGACTCGGCGAGGTACCAGCGGAGCTCGTGCACCTGCCGCAGCACGGAGAACGCCTCGAACACGCCCTCGGCCGTCTGCGGATCGTCGCGCCAGTCCCGCCCGGCGAAGGCCACCTGCACCACCTGCTGACCGGCGCCGAAGCAGTCGAAGACGTCGCAGCCGGGGAACCCCTGCTCGCGCAAGCCGTCGTGAACGCCGCAGCGCAGGTCTCCGAGCAGCTTCGGGCAGGGCCGGCCCGACGGCTTGTCGATCGCGAAGTCTGCCGAGCGGGCGAAGGATGGGGCGACGCAACACAGAGCGGCGCAGCGGCCACAGTCCGCCCGCAGGTGCGGTCGCGGGTCGATGGAGGTCACTCCGGCGAGGCTAGTCGCGCCAGGTCCCCCCGGCTTGCTCGTCGGCCCCCGGCTGCTGCTGGGGCGCACCTCGTCGCGTCCACTGGCCGCGGCCGGCCAGCTGCACGAACAGGGCGCCGGGGACTACTGGTGGGCGCTCTTCTTCCTCGAGACGGCCCTCCAGATGACGGCGCCGACCACAGCGACGACGGCGAGCACCCCGAGGATGATGGGGAAGCCGATGGCAGCGCTGTCGTCGCTGCTCCCGCTGCGCGAGGCGAGGGCGATGACGACCAGCAGGAGGGCGAGGCAGCCTGCGATGACGAACGCCGGGGTCAGCAGGCGTCGGTTCCGTTCTTCCATGCCGGAGCGCTACCCGGGCCGTCCTGACCTACCCGCGGACGCGACGAGACCCCGCGGCCACGGGGGCGACGGGGTCTCGGCGGACGGGTCGGGGGACTACTCGGGCGGAGCGGGCTTGCCGCTGCGCTCCAGCTCCGGCATGGCGCCCTCAGGACGCGGGGCGGAGGTGTCCGACGGACCGCTGCGGCGCTTGCCCCTGAAGAAGCCCGGGACACGCTCGGGGGCGTTCTCCACGACGTGCTCGTCGCCGTAGCCGGGCCCCTTGGACTGGCCCTCGGCGCCGTGGGCGGTGGCCCCTTCGAGCTCCGGCCGGTCGGACTCGACGCCGGTGAGCGAGATCCGGTAGACGGCAGGGAGCGGGACCGTCTCCTCGACGAACTCGCCGCTGGGCAGCCGGCGGATGGTGCCCGACTCGATGCCGTGGTGGACGAGCTCGTCGTCGCTGCGCTGCAGCGCCAGGCACACGCGCTTGGTGGCGAAGTAGACGATCGGCGGGACCACGAACAGGGAGACCTGCAGCACCCGGGAGATCGTGTTGATGCTCAGGTGGAACACGGAGGCGATGACGTCGTTGCCGCCACCGATCATGAGCAGCACGTAGAACGCGATGGACATGGTGCCGATGGCCGTGCGGACGGGGACGTCGCGGGGCCGGTCGAGCAGGTTGTGGTAGTCCCGGTCGCCCGTGAAGCGCGCCTCGATGAACGGGTAGAGCGCCAGCAGCGTGAACAGGATGCCGGGCAGCACGACGGTCGGCACCATGACGTTGAGCGGCACGGTGTAGCCGAAGCCGGCGATCTCCCAGTTGGGCATCAGCCGGGTCGAGCCGTCGAGGAAGCCGACGTACCAGTCGGGCTGCGAGCCGGCCGACACCTGCGAGGCGTCGTACGGGCCGTACAGCCACACCGGGTTGATCTGCGCCAGGCCGCCGAGTGCGGCGACCACGGCGAAGACGAGGAAGAAGAACCCGCCGGCCTTCGCGGCGTAGGACGGGAAGAAGCGGGAGCCGACGACGTTGTCCTCGGTCCGCCCGGGCCCGGCGAACTGGGTGTGCTTTTGGTACCAGATCATCATCATGTGGAAGGTGATCAGGCCCAGGATGAGACCGGGGAGCAGCAGGATGTGCGCCGAGTAGAGGCGGTCCAGGATCGCGACGCCGGGGTACTCGCCGCCGAAGACCAGGAACGCCGCCCAGGTGCCGATCACCGGGATCGACAGGGCGATGGAGTAGGCGATCCGCAGGCCCGTGCCGGAGAGCAGGTCGTCCGGCAGCGAGTAGCCGGCGAAGCCCTCGGCGATGCCCAGGACCAGCAGCGTCACCCCGATGATCCAGTTGATCTCGCGCGGCTTGCGGAAGGCGCCGGTGAAGAAGACGCGCATGAGGTGCACGACGATCGAGGCCATGAACAGCAGGGCGGACCAGTGGTGGATCTGCCGCATGATCAGGCCACCGCGCACGTCGAAGCTGATGTCCAGCGTCGACGCGTACGCCTGCGTCATCGTCACGCCCTTGAGCGGGACGTAGCTGCCGTCGTAGACGACCTCGGACAGCGACGGCGTGTAGAAGAACGACAGGTAGGTGCCGCTCAGCAGCAGGATGACGAACGAGTAGAGCGCGACCTCGCCCAGCATGAACGACCAGTGGTCCGGGAAGACCTTGTTCAGGCTGCGACGCACGAAGTTGGAGCTGCCGAGCCGGTCGTCGACCCACACCGCCCCGGCGTCGGTCCCCTTCTCGAGAAGGCTCATGTGTCGCGCTCCCAGTAGCTCGGGCCGACGGCTTCGTCGAAGTCGCCCTGTGCGTAGAAGTATCCCTCTTCGTCCACGCTGATCGCCAGTTGGGGCAGCGGGCGGGCGGCGGGTCCGAAGACCACCTTGCAGCCCTCGTTGGCGGCGAACGTCGACTGGTGGCAGGGGCAGAACAGGTGGTGGGTCTGCTGCTCGTAGAGCTTCACCGGGCAGCCCAGGTGCGTGCAGATCGAGGAGTAGGCGATGTGGCCGTCGACGGACCAGTCCTCGCGGCCCTCGACGACCTGCAGCTCCTCGGGACGCATGCGGATGAGCAGCGTCGGCGAGTCGGCGATCTTGGTGCCGTGCTCGACGTCGGGGAAGACGCTCTCGATCGCGCCGACCTGCAGGTCGCCGAGGCGCACCGGTGTGCCGTTCTGCCGGATGAGGCGGACGCCCTCGCGCCAGGCCGTCGTCGCGAGGACCCGCTCCTTGTGCTGGAAGCGTCCGAGGCCGAACAGGAACGGCACGGGCAGCAGCGCCAGCGAGCCGGCCCCGAGCAGCAGGGTGTTGCGCAGCAGGGACCGGCGGGGGAGGCCGGTCTCCTCGAGCCCCTTCTTGAGGGCCTGCGCGGTGGAGGACCGCTCGTCCTTCGGCGAGCCGAACGGATGGCGCTCCTGCACGGCCTCCTCGTCGACCATGAGCAGCTTCGCCCAGAGCACGGCTCCGGCGCCCACTCCGGCGAGGGCCAGGGCCAGGAACGTGCCGAGCAGCGGCGTGTAGAGGTAGCGCGTCGAGGAGGCGTAGTCGTTGTCGACGAGGAAGAACGTCAGCACGAAGCCGACGACGCCGAGGAACGACAGCAGGAACAGCGCCGACACCTTGCGCTCGGCCGACTTGGCGTCCTCGGGGCCGAGCGGGTGCTTGCGGCCCGCGAGCTCCTGTTCGGCGGTGACCTGCGGCGTCTTGCTGCTGTCGTACTGGCTCTCGCCGCGGCCGCCGGCGTGCAGGTCGGCGACGCTGTTGGACTGCTGGAAGCCGTTCTCCCGCAGGTCGCTCTCCCGGGTGTTGCCGGAGCCGCTCGCCTGGTCGCTGGAGCGCGGGCTCTGCAGCCGGTCACGGATCGACCCGCCGGCCTGGGCCGACGTCTGACCGGTCGGCGGCGACGGCTGCTGCCCGCCGGTGTTGGACGCAGGAGTGGTCATGCGCGTGCCCCGATCCAGAGGGTCATGCCGACGAGGACGGTGATCCCGACGACCCAGATGACCAGGCCCTCGGAGATGGGGCCGTAGCGGCCGAGGCTCGCACCGCCGACGTCTCCGGAGTCCTGCAGGAAGGTGACGTAGCGCGTGATCGCACGCTTCTCGTCGTCGGTGAGCTGGGCGTCGCTGTAGCGCGGCATGCTCTCCGGGCCGTGCTGCATGGCCGTGTAGATGACGCGGGCGCTGGCCGGCCGCAGCTCCGGTGCGTACTTGCCGTAGGTGAGCGCTCCGCCGGATCCGGCGAAGTTGTGGCAGGACGCGCAGTTGGTGCGGAACAGCGCTCCGCCGAGCTGCAGGTCGCCGTCGGCGAGGTCGCCCTCGGGCAGCTCCGGGCCGCCGCCGTTGGCCTGGATGTAGGCGGCGAGGGCGTCGATCTCCGCGAGCGAGTACTTCGCCTTCTTGCGCGGCGCCTGCTGGACACCGGCGTTGAGCGGCATGCGTCCGCTCTCGACCTGGAAGACGACAGCGGAGGCGCCCGAGCCGATGAGGGAGGGTCCGCCGGCGCCGCCCGACAGGTCGAGGCCGTGGCAGGTCGAGCAGCCGGTCCGGTAGAGGTCGCCGCCTTCTTGCACCTGCGTCGACTGGTTGGCCGGCTGGTCCTCCTGCGCGACGCTCTGCGGCGCGAGCAGGGCTGCGTAGATGCCGCCCAGGACGCTCAGGGCGAGCAGGACGACGCCGTAGCTGCTCGCCCGCTTGCGGCGCCGGGTCTTGTCGGGCTTGTGCACGGAGCTCCCTGCCTGCCTGTCGTTGCGCGGACCTGCGGTGCGGATCACTGGATGATGTAGATCGCGGCGAACAGCCCGATCCAGACGACGTCGACGAAGTGCCAGTAGTAGGAGGTGACGATCGCGCTGGTCGCCTTCTCCGGCGAGAAGCGCCCGATCGTCGAGCGCATGAGCACGATGACGAAGGCGAACAGGCCGCCGATGACGTGCAGCCCGTGGAAGCCGGTGGTCATGTAGAAGACCGACCCGTACGGCGACGAGGCGATCGTCGTGTCCTCGTGCGTGACGAGGGTGCGGTACTCGTTGAGCTGCCCGAGCACGAAGACCAGACCCATGACGAAGGTCAGCGCGAACCACCGGCGCAGGCCGTAGACGTCACCGCGCTCAGCGGCGAACACGCCGAGCTGGCAGGTCACCGAGGAGGCCACCAGGATCACCGTGAAGACGGCGGCGTAGGGGAGGTTCAGCACCTCCGTGCGCTCGGCCCACTCCTCGGCACCCTGCACCGAGCGGATCGTGAAGTACATCGCGAACAGCGCCGCGAAGAACATCAGCTCCGAGGACAGCCACACGATGGTCCCGACGCTGACCATGTTGGGTCGCGTCAGGGAGCCGTGCGCAGGCAGCTTCTGCAGAGAGGGGGCGGCAGTCGTCACCCGAGCATCATGGCAGGACGGGACGAGCTGGACCACGCGGGGCCGCCCGCCGCGCCGGGACGCTGCGTGACGCCTAGGCTGGCAGCGTGATCGGCGCTGTCGCACCTGCCCCGTCGAGCGTCCCGGCGACGGTCCTCGCGCACCGTGACGGGCTGCCCGACTTCGACGCCTGGTCGGTGCTGACGCAGTCCCGTCCGGAGCTCCTGCCGATGCTGCTGGTGCTCGTGCCCGGGTGCCTCTACGTGTACGGGGTGCGCCGGCTCTCGGCCCGCGGCGACCACTGGCCGGTCGGCCGCACGCTGTCCTTCCTCGCGGGCGGCCTCGGCACCATCGTGATCGCGACGATGTCGGGCCTCGCGGCGTACGACGAGAGCCTGTTCGCGGCGCACATGGTCCAGCACATGCTGCTGTCGATGGTGGCGACGGTGTTCCTGGCGCTCGGCGCCCCGATCACCCTGGCCCTGCGCACCCTGCCGCTGCGGCACCGGCGGCTCGTCATGGCGGTGCTGCACTCGCGGTTCGCCAAGGTGGTGAGTCATCCGCTCGTCCCGTGGATGCTGTTCGTCTCCAGCCCGTTCCTGCTCTACTTCACCGGCTGGTACGAGGCGACGCTCGAGCACCGTGTCCTGCACGAGATGCTGCACCTGCACTTCCTGGTCGTCGGCTCGTTGTTCTTCTGGCCGCTGCTGGGAGTCGACCCGGTGCCGGGTCGCTCGGGGCACCCGTTCCGGATGCTGCTCGTCGCGGCGACGCTGCCGTTCCACGCCTTCCTCGGCGTGGCGATCATGAGCGTCGAGCCCGACGGCCGCGGCCTGCTGGCCCCGGACCACTACCTGCCGCTGCACGGCCTGGCCGAGTCGGTGTTCCAGCAGCAGCTGGGCGGCGGCCTGCTGTGGGCCTCCGGTGACGTCGTCGGCCTGCTGTTCCTCGGCGTGCTGCTGACGCAGTGGATGCGGGCCAGCCAGCGCGAGGCCGTGCGCGAGGACCGCCGTCTCGACCGGCTCGAGGCGGCCGAGCGGGCGTCCGCCGACCGCACGCCGACCCCCACGTCCTGACGGGCGGCGCGATGGGGCTGCTCGCACGCTGGCGCGCCCGCCGGGCGCCCGCTCCCGTCGTCCTCGACCCCGACGACCCGACCCTCGTGGTCGTCGTCGAGGCGTACGAGGCCGCGCGCGCCGACTCGGCGGTGCTGGCCGAGGCGGCCGGGCGCGGCGTGCCGCTCGACGTCCCGCTGCTGCTGCGCCACCACCTGGTCGCCCTGCCCGACGAGGCCGCCGTCGCGCGGGCCGCGCAGCTGCTGGCACAGGACGGCTACGCGCTGTCCGTCCCCCGCGCGGGGGAGCGCGGCCTGTCGGTCTTCGCCACCCGCACGCAGGTGGTGACCGCCCTGTCGGCCAGCCAGGAGCGCTCGCGGATGGCGGGCCTCGCGCAGCGGCTCGGGGGAGACGTCGGCGGGTGGGACGCGCTCGCCCCCGACCCGCCGGAGTAGTCCTGGACGCCGGAGGGCGGTCGATCAGCCCTTGAGGCCACCGGCGAGCAGGCCGCGGACGAAGTAGCGCTGCAGCGCCAGGAAGATGATCACCGGGATGACGATCGAGACGAAGGCACCCGACGTCAGGCGCTGGAACTCCTCGCCGCGCGTGCCGGCCAGCTCTGCCAGGCGGACGGTGAGCGGGGCGACCTGGGCGTTGCCACCGGCGAAGATGAGGGCGACGAGCAGGTCGTTCCAGACCCACAGGAACTGGAAGATGGCGAACGAGGCCAGTGCCGGGCCGATGAGCGGCAGCACGATCTGCCGGAAGATCCGGGAGTGGCTGGCCCCGTCCATCCGCGCCGCCTCCATGAGCTCACCGGGCAGCTCGGAGATGAAGTTGTGCAGCAGGAAGATGCCGATCGGCAGCGAGAAGCAGACGTGCGCGAACCACACCGTCGCGAAGCGCTGCGCCCCGATCAGCTCGGGTGCGGGGATGATGTTGGTGTCGCCGATGCTGACGCCCTCGGAGAACAGGCGCAGCAGCGGGACGAGGGCCATCTGCAGCGGGACGATCTGCAGGGCGAAGATCGCGATGAAGATCCAGCTGCGACCGCGGAACGGGATCCAGGCCAGCGCGTACGCCGCGAAGGCGGCGAAGGCGAGGGCGAACAGCACCGTCGGCACCGTGATCACGATGGAGTTGAGGAAGTAGCCGGACAGCTGCCCTGCACCCGACGACTGGCTGAACAGCACGTCGGTGTAGTTGTCGAGCGTGACCGCGGGCGAGGTGAAGAAGTTCCACCAGCCGTTGGTGCGGATGTCCTCGGCCGGCCGGAAGGAGGAGATGAACAGCCCGGCGGTCGGGATGGTCCACAGGACCGCGATGACGATGGCCGTGACCGTCGCCCCCCGCGACGACAGCTTCTGCTTCACGCGGCCGGACATCGCGACGGGCGCAGGAGCGACGGCGGCGGCCGACTGCGAGGCGACGGGTGCTGCGGCGGTGGTCATCGGATCTCCCTCTGCGAGCGCAGGACGCTCACCTGGTAGACGACGATCGGCAGGACCAGCACGAACAGCAGCACCGCCAGCGCCGAGCCCTTGCCCTCCTCGCCGAAGCGGAACGCCTGGTCGTACAGCGCGGTGGCCACCACGCCGGTGTCGAACTGGCCGCCGGTCGTCGTGCGCACGATGTCGAAGGCCTTGAGCGTGGCGATCGAGATCGTGACCATGACGACGACGACGGCCGGCCGGATGCTGGGCAGCGTGACGTTGCGGAACATCTGCCAGGCGTTGACCCCGTCGAGGCGCGCGGCCTCGATGACGTCGGCGGACACGGCCTTGATGGCGGCGGACAGGATCACCATCGCGAAGCCCGCCTGGATCCAGATCAGGATCACGATGAGGAAGAAGGTGTTCCAGGGCGGGTCCTGCAGGAAGCGGTACGGCGAGCCGCCGAGCATGACCAGCAGCTGGTTGGCCAGGCCGATCTGCTCCTGCTCCGCGGGCCGGGCCGTGTAGACGAAGCGCCAGATGATGGACGCGCCGACCAGCGAGATCGCCATCGGCATGAAGACGAGGGCCTTGGCGAACGCCTCACCGCGCGCCTTGTCGATGACGATGGCGTAGAGCATCCCGATGGCGGTGGCGAGCGTCGGGACGATGAGGACCCACGCCGCGGTGTTGAGCAGGATGCGCCGGCTCTCGGAGCTGGAGAACATCCACGAGTAGTTGGCGAAGCCCACCCAGTCGACGCTGCCCGGTCCCTTGAAGGACAGGACGAAGGTGCGGATGGCGGGGATCAGCAGCCCGATGAGCAGCAGGACCACGGCCGGGCCCAGGAAGGCCACGAGCTGGACCTTCTCCCGGCCGCGCTTGGGCGCCCGGTCGACGACGAGGAGCAGGACACCGACGACGGCGAAGAACGCGATGACGCCGTACATCAGCATGAGCAGCTTGGGTTGGGTCTCGTTCACGCACGGCTCCGAGGTCCGGGGCGGGGGAGGGCCCGGCCCGACAGCAGAGGCTGTCGGGCCGGGTGGCGAGCTCAGGCGCGTGCGGGCACGCGCCGGACGATCAGGACGCGGGGTAGCTGTCCTCGATGTTCCCCAGCACCTCTTCGGTGGACTTGCCGTTGATCCACTCGGTCATGCCCTTCCAGAACGAGCCGGCGCCGACAGCCGCGGGCATGAGGTCGGAGGCGTCGAAGCGGAACTCGCTCTCCTCGGACTGCAGGATCTCCACCGACAGCTTGCCGATCGGGTCGCTGATGTTCTCCGCGTCCAGGCCGGTGTGGGCGCTGGTGAAGGGACCTGCTGCGACACGGGCGTTCACGAACTCCGGGCTGGACAGGTAGGTCTGCACGTGCTGCACCTCTGGCCGGTCGGCGAAGGCCACGACGAACTCACCGCCGCCGAGCACCGGCTTGCCAGCGTCCGGGTCCGTCGCCGGGAAGTAGAAGGCGTAGACGTCGCCGTCCTCGGCGATCTCCGTGCCCTCGGGCCAGAAGGAGGAGTAGAAGGAGGCCTGGCGGTGGAGGAAGCACTCACCCTCGGTGATGGGCAGGCCGCCGTCGCCGAACGGCGTGGTGGCGATGCTGGCGACGTCGCCGTAGCCGCCGTTGACGTACTCCGGGTTCTTGAGGATCGAGCCGACCTTGTCGACGGCCGAGACGACGGCGGGGTCGTCGAACGGGATCTCGTGGTTGGTCCACTGGTCGTAGGTGTCGACGCCGGCGTCGCGCAGCATGAGGTCCTCGACCCAGTCCGTCGCGGTCCACCCGGTCGCGTCCCCGGACTCGATGCCGGCGCACCACGGCTTCTTCCCGGTGGCGGCGATCTCGTCCGACAGCGCGATCAGGTCGTCGAAGGTCTCCGGCACCTCGTAGCCGGCCTCCGCGAAGGCCTTGGGCGAGTACCAGACGAAGGACTTCACGTTCGAGCTGTTGGGTGCCCCGTAGAACGTGCCGTCGACGGTGGCGTACTCGCGCAGCGCCTCGGAGTAGTACTCCTCCGCGTTGGCGACCGTCTCCTCCGACGGCTCGACCAGCTTGCCGGCCGCGGCGAAGCGCTGGAGCAGACCGGGCTGCGGGATGAACGCGATGTCAGGGGCGTTGTTGCCCTGCACCTTGACGTTGAGCTGGGCCTCGAACTCGCCGGAGCCCTCGTAGGCGATGGTGATCCCGGTGCACTCCTCGAACTCCTTCCACGACTCGACGTAGGCGTCGGCCTCGGCGTCGCGGATCGAGGTGTAGACGCTGACGGTCGTGCCGGAGGACCCGGTGTAGTCGGCGTAGTCCTCGCACCCGGGCGGCAGCGAGGCGTCGGGGTCGCCGCCCGCCTGGGGCGACGACGAGCCGCCGGTGCCGCACGCCGTTGCGGCGAGCGCCAGTCCGACGAGCCCCGCCGCCGCGCGGCGTCGGCGGTGCAAGGGGCGTGCGGTCATAGCGTGGACCTCCTGGGAGCGGGGCACGGCTGTCGGCCTCCGGCGCGTCATGCAAGCGCTTGCAGCAGCGGCGCGCAACGCCGATCCTGATGCGAAGCCCTAACGATCCGGTAACACCGCCGTAGCGTGCGCGGCGGTGGAGCTCCGCTCGACGAGCGCGACCGGCAGCAGCAGGTGCTCGTTGCTGTGGGTGGTCGAACCGTCCAGCGCGGCCAGCAGCAGGCGCGCGGCCGCCCGGCCCTGGTCCTCGACCGGCTGGCCGACGGTGGTCAGCCCGAACAGGCCGGCGAGCTCGTGGTCGTCGACCCCGACCACCGAGAGCTGCTCGGGGATGCGCACCCCCGCCGCCCGCGCCTCCGACATGGCGCCGAAGGCCATCTCGTCGGAGGCGGCGAACACGGCCGTCGGCGGGTCGCGGAGGGCCAGCAGCGCGCGCACGGCCCGCCGGCCGCCGTCGACGGTGAACATCCCGGGGACGTCGAGGCTCCGGTCCGGTGACAGGCCGGCTGCGCGCAGCGCCGACATCCAGCCCGTGCGCCGGTCCACGGGGGTGTGGAAGTTCACCGCTTCGTCCGGGTCGCCGCCGATGTGGCCGATGCGCGTGTGTCCGAGGCGCAGCAGGTGCTCGGTGGCCGTGCGTCCGACCGCCACGTCGTCGATGCGCACGCTCACCGCACCTGCGACCGACGCGCCGACGAACGCCATCGGCAGGCGCAGCCTGCGCAGCCCGTCCAGCTCGCTGCCCGTGAGGGGGACGGTCAGGACGGCGACCGCGTCGACCCGCTGCCGCAGCTCCTCCGGGTCGAAGGCCGGGCGCGTGGAGGTCGGGCCGGGAGGCAGGACGAGCAGCAGCACGTCGTAGCCGACGGCCCGCAGCTCCTCCTCCAGCGCCTCGATGGCGTGCGCGAAGTACCACTTCGCGATGTGCGGCGTGACGACGCCGACCGTGCGGGTGCGTCCGCTCGCCAGCGTCGATGCGCTCTTGCTCGGGACGTAGCCGAGGTCGAGCGCGGTGCGGTGGACGGCTGCGCGCGTGAGCTCGTTGACGTGGGGCAGGCCGCGCAGCGCGCGAGACACGGTGGCGGTGCTCACGCCGGCGGTGCGTGCGACGTCGTCGATGGTGACCGGCACCGCGCCTCCCCTCTGCAAGCGCTTGCACGGATGGGCAGTGTGGACCACACTGCCGTCGCTGGGCAACGTGTGATCGCTGCCACAGTGCTCCCGCAGGACTCCTCCTGCTGAGCCGCTCGACCTGCAGCACCCCACCCCACTCGGATCGTCCGGCACGTACCTGCCGGTGGATGGAGAAGACCCATGGCGACCGTCACCTTCGACAACGCGACACGGCACTACCCCGGCGGGGACCGCCCCGCGGTCGACGCGCTCAACCTCGACATCGGCGACGGCGAGTTCCTCGTGCTCGTCGGACCGTCGGGCTGCGGCAAGTCGACGTCCCTGCGCATGCTCGCCGGCCTCGAGCCGGTCGACGGCGGCGCCATCCGCATCGGCGACCGCGACGTGTCCCACGTCGACCCGTCCGACCGCGACATCGCGATGGTGTTCCAGAACTACGCGCTGTACCCGCACATGACGGTGGGGGCCAACATGGGCTTCGCGCTCAAGATCGCCGGCAAGTCGAAGTCGGAGATCGACCAGCGCGTCAAGGAGGCGGCGGCCGTCCTCGACCTGACCGAGTACCTCGACCGCAAGCCCAAGGCGCTGTCCGGCGGTCAGCGCCAGCGCGTCGCGATGGGCCGCGCGATCGTCCGCAACCCGCAGGTGTTCTGCATGGACGAGCCGCTGTCCAACCTCGACGCCAAGCTCCGTGTCGCCACGCGCACGCAGATCGCCTCGCTGCAGCGGCGCCTCGGTGTCACCACGGTCTACGTCACCCACGACCAGGTCGAGGCCATGACGATGGGCGACCGCGTCGCCGTGCTCAAGGACGGCCTCCTGCAGCAGGTCGACAAGCCGCGCCACATGTACGACCGGCCGGCCAACATGTTCGTCGCGGGCTTCATCGGCTCACCGGCGATGAACCTGTTCCAGCTGCCCGTCAGCAACGACCGCGGGCTGCGCCTCGGCGGGCACGACGTCCCCGTCGAGCGCTCGACGCTGTCGACCCTGTCGGGCGGCGCGGTCGCGCTCGGCGTCCGACCGGAGGACCTGCACGTCGTCGGCAGCGGCGAGGGCATCGCCGCCACCGTCGAGCTCGTCGAGGAGCTCGGCTCCGACGCCTTCGTGCACGCGAGCGTCGAGCAGGACGGCCACGACGAGGTCGTCCTCGTCGCGCGCGTCAACCCCAAGTCGCCGCCGGTGAAGGGCGACAAGATCTGGCTCGCGCCGCAGGCCAGCCACCAGATGCACGTGTTCGACCCGGCAGACGGACGCCGCCTGTCGGCCTGACGCCCGGGCTGCACGTCCCGCGGCGCGGGTGCCCGCCGGCACCCGCGCCGCGGCGCGTCGGGGGACCGGGGCGGCAGACCGTACGATCTCGCGCATGAGCGACACCCACGCCGCTGCCCCGACCGGGACCGAGGTCCGCACCCACTCGGTGGTCGTCTACAGCGACGACGCCGCCGTCCGCGACCAGGTGCGCACCGCCCTCGGCCGGCGGCCGGCGTCGGACCTCGGCCGGGTCGAGTGGGTGGAGTGCCGGACCGGCGAGCAGGTCGTCCGCTCGGTCGACGAGGGCGACGTCGACCTCGTCGTGCTCGACGGCGAGGCGTGGCCGACCGGCGGGCTGGGGCTCGCCAAGCAGATGAAGGACGAGCTGCGCGACTGCCCACCGGTGCTCGTGCTCATCGCGAGGAGGGCCGACGCGTGGCTCGCGACGTGGTCGCAGGCCGACGGCGTGGTGCCCCACCCGATCGACGCGCCCGAGCTCATCGCGGTGGCGTGCGACCTCCTGCGCCGGCGCGAGGCCGGCGAGCCGGTCCGGCGCGCGCTCCACTGAGCGCCGCACGAGCGTCGGCGCCGCGCCCGTGACCGTTCCCGCCGGCAGCTGGCCGTCGCTGCTCGGCGCCCTGCTGCGCGGCGAGGACCTCAGCACGGCCGACACCGCCTGGGTGATGGGCCAGGTGATGGCCGGCGACGCGAGCCCGGTCCAGGTCGCAGGCTTCGCCGTCGCACTGCGGGCGAAGGGCGAGACGGCGGCCGAGGTGGCCGGTCTGGTCGAGTCGATGCTGGCGGCGGCCGCCCCGGTCAGCGTCGAGGGCCGGGTCGTCGACACCTGCGGGACGGGTGGTGACCGCTCCAACACGGTCAACCTGTCGACGATGGCGGCGCTCGTCGTCGCAGGCGCCGGCGTCCCGGTCGTCAAGCACGGCAACCGGGCGGCCTCCTCGGCCTGCGGTTCGGCCGACCTGCTGGAGGCGCTCGGGGTGGTCGTCGACCTCCCGCCGTCGGCGGTCGGGCCCTGCCTGGCGCGGACCGGCATCGCCTTCTGCTTCGCACCGGTGTTCCACCCGGGCATGCGCCACGCCGCCGTCGCGCGTCGCGACCTCGGTGTGCCGACGGTCTTCAACGTCCTCGGGCCGCTGACCAACCCGGTGCGCCCGGCGGCCCAGGCCGTGGGCGTGTCGGACCGGCGGCTCGCACCCGTCATGGCCGGTGTGCTGGCGGCGCGAGGCGCCGAGGCGCTGGTCTTCCGGGGGGACGACGGGCTGGACGAGCTCACGACGACCGGGTCGTCCACCGTCTGGGTCGTCACCGGCGGTGCGGTCCGCGAGGAGCTCTTCGACCCGGCCTCGCTGGGCCTGGCCCGCGCGGCGCTCGAGGACCTGCGCGGCGCGGACGCCGCGCACAACGCCGAGGTGGCCCGCGCGCTGCTGGCGGGCGCACCAGGACCTGTGCGCGACGCCGTGCTGCTCAACGCCGCGGCGGCCCTCGCAGCGTACGAAGGTGCGGCCGACCCGCTCGTCGAGCGGCTGCGCCGCGGCTTCGCACAGGCTGCCGCGTCGCTCGACGGCGGAGCGGCGGGGCGGCTGCTCGAGCGCTGGGTCGAGGTCAGCACCAGCCTGCGCTGAGACCGGTCCGGCTGGGGCTCAGTCGTCGTGCAGGTGGTCGCGGCCGTGGGGCTCGGACCAGCCGGACAGGTCGGGCCCCTTCGGCACCACGAGCGTCGGGTTGATCTTGTCGTGGGTGGCGTAGTAGTGCCGCTTGATGTGGTCGAAGTCGGTGGTGTCACCGAAGCCGGGCGTCGAGAACAGGTCGCGGGCGTACGGCCAGAGGTTGGCGAACTCGGTGAGCTTGCGCTCGTTGCACTTGAAGTGGCCGTGGTAGACGGCGTCGAAGCGCACCAGCGTCGTGTAGAGGCGCACGTCGGCCTCCGACAGCGTGCGCCCGACGAGGTAGCGCTCGGTGGACAGGTGCTGGTCGAGCTTGCCGAGCTGCGCGAACAGCGCGTCGTAGGCCTGCTCGTACGCCTCCTGCGTCGTTGCGAACCCGGCCTTGTAGACGCCGTTGTTGATGGCCGTGAAGTTCTGCGAGGCCATGTCGTCGATGGCCTCGCGGGCGCGCTCGGGGTAGAGGTCGGGTGCGCCGTCGCGGTGCAGCGCCGTCCACTCGGTCGACAGGTCGAGGGTGATCTGCGGGTAGTCGTTCGTGACGATCCGCTCGGTCTGCGTGTCCCACAGGAACGGCACGGTCGCCCGGCCCTCGAACTCGGGGTCGGACCGCCGGTAGAGCTCCATCACGTAGGACGCGCCGGTCACCGGGTCGACGCCGCCCTCGTCGAGGGTGAAGCGCCAGCCCTTGTCGTCGCGGATCGGGTCGACGACCCGCAGGGCGATCGCGTCCTCGAGCCCGAGCAGGCGCCGGACGATCACCGAGCGGTGGGCCCAGGGGCAGGCCAGGCAGACGTAGAGCACGTAGCGGCCGGCCTCGACGGGGTAGCCGCTGCTGCCGTCGGCGGTGATCCGGTCGGTGAAGCGGTTGGGCTGGCGGACGAACGAGCCGTCCTTGACCTCTGCGAACTGCGCGGTCACTGGTCGCTCCCCAGGGAGAAGGTGGCTTCGAGGTCGTGCTTGCTGTAGGCCTGGAACGCGATCAACGTCTCGGTCGCCTGCACGCCGGCGACCTTGTTGAGCCGACCGGCGATCACCTCGTGCAGCTCCTCGTGCCGCCGGACGCGCACCAGGGCGACGAGGTCGACCTCGCCGGCCACGGAGTAGACCTCGCTGACGCCCTCGAGGTCGGCGATGCGCTGGGCCACCTCGGGGATCTGGTCGACGGCAGCGTTGATCATGACGATCGCGGTGATCACCCCTGGAAGGTATCCGCCGGACGGGCGCCGCACACCCGGGAGACGGTGCGTCGCGGGTCTCAGGGACAGGCGCGTGCGGGCTGGGCGACCGGCCGCAGACCTCGGCGGTCGTCGAAGGGCCGCACGGCGGCGCGCGCGTCCTGTGCCGCCTCGAGCCGTCCGCGGTGACCGCCGGCACCGCGCGCCGGGGAGGCGAAGGTGCCCGTGAGGCGGACCAGGCGGGTGCCGGGCGTCTCCAGCCAGCGCAGCACGCACTCCACCTCCTCGGCGGTCGCGGCCGGGAGCGGGCCGGGCCGGGTCACGACCGTCTCGGCGGTGGCCAGCAGCGCGTCGACGTAGGGAGCCGGGTGGGCGCCACGAGGGATCGTGCCGGCGGCCACGAGGCGGCCCCGGCGCACGACGGCGACCTCCCATCCGAGGTCGGCCGTCGGGCGGGCCGCCACGAGCTCCGGCACGTCGGTGAGCGCCTGCAGGCGCTGCAGCCGGGCGGCTGCCCGCACGAACGCGGTGAGGCGGTCACGCTGGGCGGCGGCGTCCTCGAAGCGCTGGTCGGCGGCGAGGACGGCGATGCGGGCGTGGAGCGCCTGCACGACGGCGGCCGGGTCGCCGCCGACCGCGGCGCGGTAGGCCGACGCGTGGGCGGCGTAGGCCTCGACGGACTCGCCGTCCTCGGGACCGCGGCACGGAGCCCCGCACCGGCGCATCTCGGCGAGCACGCAGGCGGGGGACGGTCGGCGGGGCGACAGGCGCGCGGTGCACTGCCGCAGCGGCAGGGCCTCGTGCACGGCGGCGACGGCGAGCTCGGCCGTGGCGCTGCGGCCGAACGGCCCGAGGTAGCTGGCGCCGTCGTCGAGGACCTGCCGGACCAGGGACAGGCGGGGGAACGCCTCGACGGTCAGCTTGACCCAGACGGCCTTGTCGGGCCGCGTGCTGCGGCGGTTGTAGCGCGGGCTGTGCTCGGCGATCAGGCGCAGCTCGCGCACCTCGGCCTCGAGCGCGGTGCTGCACACGACCGGGTCCACGCGCTCCGCGACGGCGACCATCTCGGCCATGCGGGTGCGCTGCTCGCTGGCCGTGAAGTACTGCCGGACGCGACTGCGCAAGTCGGTGCTCTTGCCGACGTACAGGACCCGCTCCTGCGCGTCGCGGAACAGGTAGACGCCCGGCAGCGCCGGCAGGCCGTCGGCGAGGTGGCGCTTGCGGCGCTGGGCGGCGCTGACCTGGCTCGAGAAGCTCCGCAGCTCCTCGAGGCTGTGGACGCCGAGACCGCCCAGGCGGGCGAGCAGGGCGTGGAGGACGTCGACCGTGGCCCGCGCGTCGGTCAGCGCCCGGTGGTCGGGGGTCGTCGCGGAGCGGAAGAGCCGTGCCAGCGTCGAGAGCTTGCAGTTGGGCGCCTCGTCGCGGGTGAGGACGCGGCGGGCGAGCCGGGCGGTGTCGACGCAGTCGTGGCCGGGCCAGGGGATGCCGAGGCGCGCGCAGCCCGCCTTGAGGAAGCCGACGTCGAACGGGGCGTTGTGGGCGACCAGCACGGCGCCCCGGCTGAACTCGAGGAAGGCGGGCAGGGCCTGCTCGAGCCGCGGGCTGCCGGCCACCATCGCGTCGGTGATGCCGGTCAGCACGGCGATGAAGGGCGGGATGGCCGCTCCCGGGTTGACGAGCGTCTGGAACTCGCCGAGCACCTCGCCGCCGCGCACCTTGACCGCACCGATCTCGGTGATCTCGCAGGCCTGCGCCGAACCGCCCGTCGTCTCGAGGTCGACGACCACGAAGGTCGTCTCCCGCAGCGGGCTCCCCAGCTCGTCGAAGCTCGCCTGCACCGGGACGGCTGCCCGGGCGAGGGGCGAGGACGGGCCGGGCGGCCGGGGGAGCGGCGGGGACAGGGGTGGTGCGGCAGGCATGGCCCGGACGGTAGGGGCGGCCTACGACAACGCCGGGCCGCGACGCGCCAGCGCCCGGCGGAGCTGCCGAGCCGGCGGACGGGCGGGGGTCAGAGCAGTCCGCGACCGGAGGCCAGGCCGCGCAGGACGAGCCCCAGCCCCACGAGCACGACCACGGCGGCGGTGCCCACGGGGACCAGGCGCGCGAGCGACCGCCCCGGGCCGAGCGACCAGCCCCGTCGGTCGAGCGCTGCGCGGGCGCGCAGCAGCAGCAGGCCGGCGGCGGTGAGCGTGACCGCCATGCCGACGCCGTAGGCGACGACGAGGACGACCCCGAACCACGCCCGGCCCAGGGCCGTGGCGCTCAGCAGCACCAGCAGCGCGGACGGGCTGGGCACCAGGCCGCCTGCGACGCCCATCGCGGCGAGGGACCGCCAGGACAGGGGGCCGTCCGGCAGGGGCGCGTGGGTGTGCGCGCGGCCGCCGTGCGAGTGGGTCAGCGGACGGGTCGCCAGCGCCGTCGCGCCGCTCGTCGCCCCGCCGCGGACCGCCGGCGCGTGGTCGTGGGTCTCGTGCGGGTCGTGCGGGTGGTCCTGGTCGTGCGGGTGGTCGTGGTCGTGCGGGTGGTGGTGGTCGTGCGGGTGGTCGGTCTCGACGTCCCCGTGAGGGTGAGCGTGGCCGTGGTCGTGTGCGTGGTCGACGGATTCCGTGCCGCGCCACCGCCGGGCGGCCAGCACCAGCAGGTAGGCGCCCACGGCGACGAGCAGTACGCCGGAGACCACCTCGGTCGCGGGAACGACGAGCTCCGGAGCGGCGAGCGCACCGAGGGCCAGCACGGCTCCGAGCAGCAGGACGCTGGCGGTGTGGGTGAACGTGACGACGGCGCCGAGCTGCAGGGCCTGGCGCCGCGTCCCCCGCTGACCCACCAGGTAGGCGGCCATCACCGTCTTGCCGTGGCCGGGGGCCAGGGCGTGCAGGACGCCGAACAGGACCGCGGCCAGCAGGGACACGAGGGCGAAGGGGAGGGTGAGGTCCGGTCGGCCGAGGAAGCCGGTGAACGCCTGGGAGAGCCGGTCGACACCGCGCGGGGCGACCGCGTCGACGTCGACCGACGCCGTGCCGCCGCTGCCGGTGCAGGTGGCTGCCGGCTCGACCTCGAAGCGGGCCGTCGAGACGTCGGCCGGGGACTGCAGGAGGTCCTCGGGGTAGGAGGTCAGCAGCGACGACGGGCTGTCCTCCGGCACGGTGGACCCCGACAGCGGCCCGCACTCGGAGACCGCCGTGACCTCCCGCCAGCCGTTGCGGTCGCGCGCCGCGGCGTCGTCGAACGCGACCGACGCGCGGGGTCGGCCGTCCGCCGAGAAGCGGCAGGTGAGGCGCGTCGTGGGCAGGCCGGCGGTGCCCGGACGGCGCTGCGCCTGCGCGTCGCTCACGTCGAGGGGAGCCGCCTGCCCGTCCACCGTGAGCGTCAGGGCCGACGTCGTCCGCCCGCACTCGGCGCTCGCGTGGGCGGTCAGCTCGGCGGCGGACAGCTCGCCGTCGCCGTCGGTGTCCACGCCGGCCCGGGCCTGGGCGAGCTGGACGGTCGGGATCTCGGCGAGGTCGACGACGTGGGTGACGACGACCCCGTCCTGCGTGACCCGCAGCTGGTCGGCGGTGTTGACGGTGAAGTTCCCGAGCGGATGGGCGGCCGCCGGCGCTGCCGGGACGAGTGCCAGCGCGACTGAGCCGAGCAGCACGGCGGTGCGCAGTCGGCGCGTCATCCGCCCAGCCGGTCGAGCAGCGCCTGAGCCCGCGGTGCGTGCAGCGGGCTGAACGTCGGGTTGAGGTCGAGTGCGCGCTGCAGCGCCCGACGAGCCGCTGCGGGGTCGCCGGCCGCGGCCTCGACCGCGCCCAGGTGGTAGGCGAGCGCCGGCGACCGCAGTCCGAGGCGTGCCGACGCCCGCGCGACCGGCAGCGCCTCGGCGGACCGGCCGGCCGCGTGCAGCGCCCAGGCGTACGCGTCCTGCACGAGCACGGCGTCCGGCCGGGCGGCGTAGGCCCGGGCGGCGAGCTGCACGGCGGTCGCCGGGTCGCCGTGGTCGGCCTCGAACAGCGCGAGCTCGCTGTCGACGTCCTGGCCGTTCGCCGCGTACAGCTGCTGCGTGGCTCGCACGACGGCGTACTGCTCCTGTGCGTCCTGCTCCTCGCCGGTGGCCTCCAGCAGCTCGCCGAAGGCGACGAGGTGCTCCGGAGCCGGGAGCCGCTCGACGACCCGGCGGTAGTCGGCGGCCGCGGCGACGGCGTCACCTTCGGCGGCCTGCACCTTCGCCCGGCCGGCCAGCAGGGCGAGCGAGGCCGGGTCGGCCTCGAGCCCGGCCTCGTACGCCGCCCGCGCGGCGGGGAGGTCGCCGTCGTTCCAGGCGAGCTCGCCGAGGTACTGCTGCGCGAAGGCCGTGTCGGCCGGACGGGTCGCCTCCTGCGCCGCCTGCTCGAGCGCCGCGCGCGCCCGGTCGACGTCACCGCGGAGCTCCAGGGCGTACGACGCCCGCGTCAGCGCGTCGACGCCGTCGGGGGAGAGGTCGAGCAGCCGTTGGACGGCGGCGCGGGCCTCGTCGTAGCGGCCGAGCTCGGTGAGCGCGTCGCTGCGGACGGCCCAGGTCGTGGGGCTGTAGGCGTTGGCGGCGAGCGACCGGTCGGTCAGCGCGAGCGCCTCGGCGAAGTCGTGCCGTGCGGCGGCGAGCGTCGCCTGACCCGTGAGCGCGGCGTCGTTGTCCTGCGGCCGCAGCTCGAGGGAGCGCGCGAAGGCACCCTCGGCCTTGGCGTAGAGGGTCGGATCGGCGGTGAGGCGGGCCTGCTCGACGTAGGCCAGCCCGAGGGCGGACCACCCCGGGTAGTTGCCCGGCAGCCGGTCGAGGTCGCGCTGCAGGTCCTCGACCGTCGAGCCCTGGGCGGCGCGGACGGCTGGTGCGGACGTGGCGTCCGGCGCGGCGTCGGGCGGGGCGCCGGCCGCCGTCCCGATGGCGAGCAGGCCGGCAGCCAGGCCGACGACCGCCACCCCGGACAGGGTGGCTCGGGTCCAGCGCTGCATCTCGTCCCTCTCCGCCGGTCGTCGTCCTGCCGCACTGTTCGACGCACCACGTCCGACGGTTCAGTGAACCGGAGCTCCGTCCGGCGCGAAGGCCCAGCCGGGTGCACTTCCGCTCCCGCCTTGCACGACCTCTTCAGAACGTAGGAGACCCATGGCCCCACCGCTGCAGTCGACGACGCGACGTCGCGTCATCGCCATCCTGGCCGCCGGCGCGACAGCTGCGTCGAGCGCTGCTCTGCTGGCTCCCGGCACCTCCTCGGCCTCCAGCCACCGCGAGGCGCCGTACACGCTGTCCGACCCCCAGGCGGACAACACCGACACCTACGCCTTCGTGTCGCCGGACAACCCGAACACCGTGACGCTCGCGGCGAACTTCCAGGGCTTCCAGGAGCCGGCGCAGGGGCCGAACTTCTACCCCTTCGACAACAAGGCCCGCTACGAGATCCACATCGACAACAACGGCGACGCCAAGCCCGACATCACCTACCGGTGGACGTTCAAGGACGTCGACAACCGCGGCACGGCCGAGCGCGGCGCCACCGACGGCACGTTCCTGCTCAACGACGGCCCGGTCACCTCGTTCGACGACGCGACGCTGAAGTTCAAGCAGACCTACACGCTGCAGGGCATCCGCTACAACGCCGACCGCACCGAGCAGGCGCCGGTCGCGCTGGTGACCGACGGCAAGGCGGCACCGCCCAACGTCGGCAAGGCGTCGACGCCCGACTACGCCAAGCTGCGCAACGAGGCGATCACGCCGGTCACGACCTCCGCGGGAGCGGGCAAGTCCTTCGCCGGCCCCTCAGACGACCCGTTCTTCCTCGACCTGCGCATCTTCGACCTGCTCTACGGCGGTGACCTGTCGGAGGTCGGCTACGACGGCCTGTCCGGCTACAACGTCAACACGGTCGCCCTCCAGGTGCCGAAGAGCCTGCTCGTCGCCAACGGCGACGCCACGAAGAACCCGGTCGTCGGCGTCTGGTCGACGACGTCGCGGGCGAAGAACCGCGTGCTGCTCGACAACAACGCCGCGCCGCAGACCTCGGTCGACGAGGACAGCGACACGGTGCAGGCCTCGGGTCCGTTCGTGCAGGTCTCCCGCCTGGGCAACCCGCTCGTCAACGAGGCGGTCGTGCCGGCCAACCTGAAGGACTTCTTCAACCGGTCCACGCCGGACACGGACGCCAAGTTCCTGCCCAAGGTGCAGGACCCGGAGGTCCCGATCCTCGTCGAGTCGATCTACAAGATCCCGAACCCGAACAAGCTCGGCGGGGTGGTGGCCAAGCGCAACGACCTGTCCGCCGCGTTCCTCACCGGCTTCTCGAAGGACGTCTTCGCCGGCCGCACGTTCGGCGGTCTGGGCAGCGGCGTGCTCGACGCCGACCTCAACTCGCTCGACCTCAACGAGGTCAGCCCCAGCCCCGTGCCGGCCGAGTACCTGCGGCTCAACGTCAACGTGGCTCCCAAGAAGCCGGGCGACCAGGGCTTCAGCCGGCTCGGCGCTGTCGGCGGTGACCTCTCGGGCTACCCGAACGGCCGCCGTCTGACCGACGACGTCGTCGACATCGCCCTGCAGGTGCTCGAGGGCGTGCTCGTCCGTCCCGCGGGCGCGACCAAGAACGCGGTCGCCGGTCTCGGTGACGCGGTCAACGCCAGCGACCGGGCGGTCACCGCGGCCTTCCCGTACGTCGCGCTGCCGCACTCGGGCTCGGAGCTGCGCAAGGGCACCTCGCCGCTGCAGTTCCGCCAGCAGTTCCTCAGCAGCGGCGGCGTCGTCAGCGCCCGGGCGTACGGCATCAGCCCCGGTGCCAAGGGCGGCACCGCCCAGCTCGTCGGCGTCATGGGCAACGGGGGTCTCAAGCACCTCGGCTACGCCAAGATCGACGCCTCGGGCAGGACGACCAGCACGCTCCAGGTGCGTCAGCGCCCGGGCCTGCAGCTCACGCTGCTCTGGCGCATCACCCCGGCCAGTGGTTCTGGTTCGGAGGCCGTCAGCGGCCCTCCGACCACCATCACCGTCCGGTAGCACACGAGTCCAGCACGGCACGACGACCACCGGGGCGGCCTCGAGGGGCCGCCCCGGTGGCGTGCCGCCACCCGTCCCCGAGGAGGATCGCTCCCGTGCGTCTGGCTCCCGTCCTGGTCTGCGTGCCGCTGCTGCTCGCGGGGTGCTCGTCGTCCCCGGACGGACCGGTCGAGCCCGAGCTGCCCGCCGAGAGCGACTTCGCGCAGGGCACCTGCCGCGAGGCGGCGCCCGACCTGCTCGAGCTCGGGCGCGCGCTGCCCCGGCTCGGCGACGACAGCACCGTCCCGGCGGACGTGCAGCAGGTGCTCGCGGACGTGCAGGACCGGCTGGCCTTCTTCGCCGAGGCGGCCGACCCGGCGCTCGCCGGCGTGCTCCCGACGCTCGTCGAGCGCATCGGCGGCGTGCGCATCCGGGCGGTGGGCAACTCCTACGAGCCCAGCCTGGGGGAGGACCTCCAGGCGGCCTACGACGAGGCCCTGGCGGCCTGCACCGGCTAGGAGACTCCTGAACTACGGCGCTTGAGCGGCGGACGCTGCTGACGTTGGCGAGGGCGAGGCGCTTTGCGCCTCGTCCTCGTGTTGTTGCTGGTGACGTTGACGGGCTCTTCGCCGGTCACCTCG
>Ga0210040_10002998_pt1 | contig 23205 bp, 20 predicted proteins | sample CryGeyCG12114_NA_FD_185462 | JGI IMG/M metagenome (GOLD analysis project Ga0210040, IMG submission 185462) | Groundwater microbial communities from aquifer - Crystal Geyser CG19_WC_8/21/14_NA (SPAdes) (version 2) | ecosystem: Environmental > Aquatic > Deep subsurface > Groundwater | place: USA...
CAAGCCGCCCGCCGCGCCGGTGTAGAGGATGGTCCGGCCGGCGATGCTCATGCCCGCGCCTCCCGGCCCGCAATGGCCGGATAGTCGCCGCTGGGCTCAGGATAGTCGTCGACGGGCTGGCCGCAGATGGCCCGGATGCGTGCCTCGGCCGAGGCGATGGCGGCCGGCCCGTCAAGCACGCGGAACACGGTGTCGTACTGGCGCTCGTCGCCGTGATCGAGCCAGATCAGTTCGCTCCGCTCGCGCGCGAACTGCTTGCCCAGCACGTGGTTCGTCGAGGGTTCCAGACCCACCGCATACTGGCCGGCCTGCAAATTCTGCCACTCGTAATGGCAGGGGAACTGGTCCCGGCGCGTTTCCACCATGAAGCCAAGCCCCAGCGCGTCGTTGACCAGCGCGACCGGCACACGTCCCTCGGCATCGGCGGCCATGGCATGCTGCCACACCTGCTCGTGAAAGCCGTGCTGCGGTGCAGGAAGGGTGCGGTAGCCGACGCCTTGTTTGCGATAATCGGCCCCGGCATGTGCGGCCCACACGACATCGGCGACCGGCGCCAGGTAGCGCGCGTTCTCCGCCAGCACCGGATAACCGACGTTGATGTGGTACAGGAACATGTGCGGCGTGCGGTAGAAGCCGTGGTTCACGACGCGGTCGGTCAAGCGGATTTCGTCGCCGCCCACCTCCGCCTCGATCCGGCGGATCAGGTGCAGGTCCTCGCCGAACACCGTGGATTGCTGGACCACGCCCTCGCACCACAATGTGCAGCGGTCGCCGTTCCATTGCTCGCCATAGCCGGTCAGCCGCGCCGGGATGGTGCCGACGCGCCCGTGCAGCGAGGACGATACGCTCTTGCGAGGCGAGTAGACGTAGTGGCTCGCGTCGTCCTCATCCATGAACAGCGTGTGATCGAGCCCGGCCGTGACCATGAGTCCGGAGAAGGACCGCAGCCATGCCAGGCCCCCTTCACCCTCATACTCGTGGAGCCCGGGATGACGAAAGCCAGCGGGCGAGTGCCAGCCGATCGCGCGGCCACGATGCTCGCAATCGGCGATATCCATCGCCCGGTCGACCAGCACGGTGAAACGCAGCCCCGTTCCCGTGCGGAACTCCAGCAGGCGAATGCCGCGCTCGACGCCGTCGCCGAGAGTCATCATCCGCACTCCGGCGAACTGCGACAGCGCGCCGGTGTGCTCCGCCACCTGCCGCGCCGTCATCGAGCGGCCGAACAGCTCGACCATGCGCTTCCTCCACCTCTGCCACCGTCATGCACGGCAGCCCGGCACGATTAGCTAAACAGATCAGACACGGCAACAGAGATATCAGCTCACCACGATCCGACGCCGCTCGTCCAGCGTCAGCATGAGATCGCAGCGCCCAGGCATTTCGCGCAGAATGTGCCGGGTAAGCCGCTCGTAAAACTCGACGAAACGGCCCACCGCCTGATCCGTCATGCCGCCGCCCGTCGCGCGGCGGAGCGCCTGTTCCTGCTCGATCCGCCACCCGCGCACGACGTCGAAGGACGGGGCGCGGAGCAGCACCAGGCTGTCGATCCTCGCCCATAGGCACTGGTATGGTCCTGCCAGCTGGCGGTTCACCCAACGGCGCCAGCCGCCGTCGGCGTCTTCGCGCGCCTCCAGCGCGTTGACCGGCAGGCCGAGGGCCGCATCCGGCTCCGCGACCGCGCCGATGCACCACCCTTCCCAGAGCACCACGCGGACATCTGCGGACACGGCCGTCCCTTCGGCCGCCCGGTCGTCGCTGGCCTTGTCAAAGCGGGGCAGCAGCGTCTCGCGGCCTGCCTCCAGCGCGTCTAGCACGGAGATGCCGAGCGCCACATCATGCGTACCGGGAACACCGCGTACCCGCAGCAGCGGGTGAACCGTTCGCGCAAGCCGCTCCCGCTCGCCCCGCGTCAGGTAAAGGTCGTCCAGCGACAGCGCCGCCGCTGCAATGCCGTCAGCCTCCAGCCGCCGCACCACAGAGGCCGCGACCGTGGTCTTGCCGCTCCCTTGCGCGCCGCAAATCCCGACAACGAGAGGCGAGGTGCGGCCGGCCACGCGCTCGCGCACGTGCCGCTCGATCGCGTCCGCCGCCGATAGCTCAGGCGACACGGTTGGGCACATCGCGGCCCGCGAAGAACGCATCGAGATTGTCGGCGACCAGCATCCCCATCGCGACGCGCGTCTCCGTCGTGGCGCTGCCGAGGTGAGGGAGGAGCACGGCGTTTTCGCACTGAAGGAGCTGCGGATGCACCTCAGGCTCGCGCTCGAACACGTCGAGGCCGGCGGCCGCGATGCTGCGGCTCGCCAGTGCCGCCGCCAGCGCGGCCTCGTCGATCACCGTGCCGCGCGCCGTGTTCACCACGATCGCGCTGGGTTTCATCCGCGCCAGCAGGTCGGCGTCGATGAGGTGGTGCGTGGCCGGCCCGCCAGGCACGTGCAGCGACAGCACATCGGCGTCCGCCGCCACTTCTGCCACGGAGGCGAGGTAGGTTGCGGCGCAGCCCGCCTCCGTCTCCGGTGCCGCGCGGGTGCGGCTATGAAAGACGATCCGCATTCCGAAGCCGTGATGGGCGCGCCGTGCGGTGGCTTGGGCGATGCGCCCGAACCCGACCAGCCCCAGCGTCTTGCCGATCACGCTCTGGCCGACGAGGAAGGTCGGATTCCAGCCCTCGAAGCCGCCGGCGCGCAGCACCCGCTCGCCCTCGCCCGCGCGGCGCGCTGCCATCAGCATCAGCAGGATCGCCATCTCGGCGGTCGCGTCGGTCAGGACGTCGGGCGTGTTGGTGACGACGATGCCGGCACGACGCGCCGCCGCCAGATCGAGATGATCCACCCCGGCGCCGTAGTTGCCCAGGATGCCGACGGTGCGGCCGGGCACCTCGAGTATGTCGGCACCGAGCCGATCGCTGATGGTCGGCAGGAGCGCGTCGAAGCGGGTCATCGCCTCCGCCAGCGTTGCGGGACGCAGGGGCGTATCGCTGGGGTTGAGGACAGCGTCATACCGATCGGCCAGCCTCCTCTCGACGGCCTCGGGGAGGCGACGGGTAACGAGGAGGCGAGGCCGTAAGGTCATAGGTCAGCTCCAGCGCCGCACGTTGCCGATCGCGATTCCGCTGCTGCCGCGTGCAGCCACGGCGTCGGCCCGCTCGCGTGGTGAGATCAAGTTGTCTATGATCGCCCCCTGCACGTCGTCGAGCGCCACGGTAGGACGGGCATCGGGCGCGTCGGCGGCGATGCTGACGTTGTGCAGGGTAAGCCTGCGCGCGTGGCGGGCGTAGAAGCCCTGCGCGGGCAGCGTGCCCATGAAGCTTACCTCCAGGCTGGTGACGCGCCGATCCTCGGGCACCCGGCGCGCGTCCTCGGCCGTGCCGCCGCCGCGGTGCTGGACATGCACGTCGCTGAAGCTGATGTCCTCGACCGGCGCGTCGGCGATGCCCGCGACCCCGCAGGGGAAGCGCGGGTCGGCGCCGGACACGGCGATGTTGCTGAACCGCACGCGGCGGCAGGCTCCGACTGCGGTTCCGGCAGGCGCCCTCAGCCGTGCGGCCTGATGCACGAAGAGCGGGTGGTTGACGGGCTCCCGCAACGTGATGTTGGTCACCGATACGTCCTCCAGCGTCCCTCCGTCCACGACGCCGACCAGGATGCCGCGGCTATGCTCGCAGGTGCAGCCGGTGATCTGGATGTCGCGAAAGCCCCCGTTGCTTTCGGTGCCCAGCTTGATCCGCCCCAGCGGGCCGAGCTTGTCGGGAGCATCATAGTCGGACTTGCGGAAGCTGCCGTCGAGCAGCGATCCCATCAGGTAGCCGCTGGTGGTGCAGTTCGCGACCGTGACGTTCTCGCAGGCGACCTTGGCGCCGAGCGCGTAGCTGCTCTTGAGGACGATGGCGTCGTCCTTGGGCGCGTTGACGACGCAATTGGTCACCCGCACGTCCCGGCAGCAGTCGATGTCGATGCCGTCCCGGTCGGTGTCGATGGTGAGGTTGTCCACCGTCATGTTGCTCACCCCGTGCGCGATCACGCCGAAATGGCCGCCCTGCAGGATGGTGAAGTCGCGCAGCAGCACGCCGCGGCAGCGCATCAGGCCGATGGTCTTGTTGGCGCGCCCCTGCATCTGCCGCTCCCTGGGGTCGAGCAGCCGCGCCTGTTCGGGGGTGAGCCCCTGTTCGCGCGGCGAGCGCCAGTCGGGCCGGTTGTGCCAGCGGTCGCCGGGACCTTCGCGCTCCAGGGCTGCGCCGTGCAGCATGCCGTGGCCGACCAGCGCGATGTTGCGCGCCCCATCGGCATAGATCAGGCTGTTGTGGACATGGGTGATGCCGAAGTCCTGGAACTGTTCTTCCAGCGCATTTTCGGGAAAGTCGTAGTGCGCGCCATGCACCTCAGGGTCGGCGGCCTCGATCACCGCGCCGGCCGAGAGCATCAGCGTCACGTTGTCGAGCAGCCTCACTGAGAAGCACAGATAGCGTCCCGGCGGGACCACCACCGTCCCGCCGCCGCGCCTGGTAGCGGCCTGGATGGCGCGGTTGATCGCGCCGCTGTCGACCGTGCTGCCGTCGCCGCGCGCGCCAAAGCGACGCACATCGAGAAACGGCCCCGTGACCTCGGCGGCCGCCGCCAGTCCCGGGACGGCGAGAACGGTCGCGCTTAGCCCGAGCGCAAGCGAGCGGCGGGTCATCTCCAACTCCGCCGCAAAGCGGCGGGAACGGGGCTGGTCGCGTGGGATCATGTCAGTCTCTCCTGTGCAGGTCGTCCGCGGCGGCCGAGACCCGGCCCTTCCAACTTCAATGCATAAGCGTGACGGCCCGGCGGCACGGCAGGCAGCGTGACCTCCAGCCTCTCCGCCACAAGCCGCCACGCCAGCGGACCGCCGCCCAGCAGCGACACGCGCCGCACCCGACCTGCAGCCGTGCCGAGCGATCCGATCGTCAGCGGACCGCCATCGCCGGGCCAGGCGAAGATGAATGCGTAAAGCGCATCCTCGCCTTCGGTGAAGCGCACGTCGCCGGGCCCGAGACGGTGCTTGCGAAACGGAAAGTCGACCGGCTCGGCACGGCTTGGCCCCTCGCCGAACACGCGCCACGGCCGGGTGTCGTGGATCGCCTCGCCATTGACGCGGAACCAGGCCGTCAGCTCGTCGAGTATGGCGTGCTCGGCGGCGTCGAGCGTGCCGTCGGCGCGGATGGGAAAGTTGACCAGCAGGTTGCCGTTCTTCGCGACCACATCGACCAGGTACGGTACCACGTCGGCCGCTGTGCGATAGACCTGCCCCTGCTTGTAGTGCCAGTCGCCGATGCAGATATCCATCTGCCAGGGGTCCGGCTCGATGATGTCGGCCGGCAGCTTGTCCCAGATCAGGCTGGCGCGGAGCGGTTCCGGCACCGCCTTGGTGCAGATCACGCTGTCGGGCCGGCGGCTGAACTGCTCCGCCGCCAGCGCCAGCCCGAGCTCGCCGAACGGCAGTCCCCTGTCGGTGTAGAAGACGAGATCGGGATCGTGCTGGTCGAGAAGGTCGCGCACCCGCGCGGCCATATTGGCGAGGTAGGCGCCGCTCGGTGGCGCCTCCGCGTCGCGCGCCGGGCCGTAGAGCGCGGCGGGGTCGAGCCCGTTCCACCATCGGCCGGCGCCATCTCCGGCGCTCAGGCCTCCGTCATAGGGGCGACCCGCCAGCGGCCCGGACCGGTCGGCGCCATGCGACACCGCGAACCACGACCAGTTCTGCATCGCGAAGAAGGCGGCGCCGAACCGCAGCCCCTGCGCCCGAACGATTCGTCGCCACGTGCCGACGATGTCGCGCCGCGGGCCGACTCGCACCGAATTCCACGGCTGGTGCCGCGAGTTCCAGCAGTCGAACCCGTCGTGGTGGTTGGCAAGCGCGACGAGATAGCGGGCGCCAGCGGCGGCATAGCGGGAGACCAGCGTCGACGGATCCCAGTTCGCGCCCGTCCAGGCATGCGCCAGATCCTTGTAACCATGCCGCGAGGGATGTCCGAAATGCTCGACGTGGTGGCGGTACTGGTTCGAGCCCTCGACATACATGTTGCGCGCGTACCAGTCGCCCTGTTCGGGAACCGACTGCGGGGTCCATTGCATGGAAATCCCGAACTTTGCGTCGCGGAACCAGCCGGGCGCACGATGCCGCGCGAGCGGTCCGCCCGCCGGCTGAAGCAGCGACCCTCGCCGAGCCCGGGCGGGCGCTGCAATCCCGGCGGCAACGCCGGCCACTACAGAGCGGCGCGACCAACCCGACGCCGTCCGTGAGCGCTCAGCGTCCTGCCCATCGACCACGATTTCCTCCCACATCTCCGCGCCTGATAACGATCAACGGCGTTGACTGAAATACCAGTCCGTAGCATTGATACCTTTATTAGGCGGGCTTCCGACCCGCCATAGGAGTGGACATGCTTCTCAAGACCGTGCTGCTGACGTCGGCCGCTGCCCTTGGCCCGATCCTGGTGTCACCTGCCGTGGCGCAAACCATTCCCGCAAGTGGCGGAACGGCCTCCGCCCAAACCGCGCCCGTGTCGCCCGCCGAAACCGATGTCCAGCGGCAGGCAACCTCGACTAACCCCGTGACCGCCGACTCGCCTGCGCCTGCGGGAACGGCCGCCCCGACCGCCGCGCCGGAAGCGAACACCGCCGGCGACATCGTCGTCACGGGTTTCCGCCAGAGCCTCCAGAACGCGGCCAGGATCAAGCGCAACTCGGCGCAGATCCAAGACTCGATCGTCGCCGAGGACATCGGCAAGCTGCCCGACACCAACATTGCCGAAACGCTTCAGCGCGTACCGGGCGTCCAGATCCTGCGCAACGCGCGCGGCGAGGGCAACGGCTATGCCGTCCATGGCCTCACCCAGGTGCAGACGGTGCTTAACGGACGCGGCGTCTTTTCGACGTCGAACCGCAGCGCCAGCCTGCTTGACCTGTCGGCGGACATCCTGGCGGGGATCGACGTCTACAAGACGGCCACCGCCGACCAGATCGAAGGCGGACTCGGCGGCCTCATCAACGTACGCACCGCGCGGCCGTTCGACTTCTCCGGGCAGCGGCTCGTCGCCTCCGCGTCGGGCAATTACAGCACCATCCGCAACAAGGCGGAGCCGCGTCTCGCGGCGCTCGCCAGCCACCGCTGGAATACCGGCATCGGCGAACTCGGGCTGTTGGTGGGCGTGACCTATGAGAAGGTTACCACCGGCGCATACGATACGAATACCAACGCCTATACCAGCCGCACCGATCTATACGATGTCGACGGCAACGGCACCACCGGCAATGCGGGCGATGCCGTCCTGGCGCCGACCCAGGTGCAGGCCCGCTACACCTATGGCGATCGGACCCGCTTCACCGTCACCACCTCGGGCCAGTGGAAGCCGACGGATAATCTGAGCTTCTACGTCGATGGCCTTTACGCCTATTCGAACGGGCGGTCGGCGACGCAGGGTCTCGCGGCCCAGACTCAGGCGAGCACGGCAGCCAAGGCGGTTGCGCCCTTCACGTTCGAGAGCGGAACCAACATTCCGGCGACCGCGACCTACACGAACGCGCTGCTCGTCTCGAGTGTGGGGGCGACGACCAATCCTTATCGGATCTACCAGGGGGCTTTTGGAGGCACCTGGGATATCGGGCACCTGAAGCTCAGCGGCGAAGTCTCCTATACGGAAAGCGGCGGCCCTTTCTATTCGCGGACGATCAACCTCAACGCCCGTGCGCCGTCCGTGACCATCAAGCTCAACGGCAACACGCCCGACCTCGCCGTCAGCGGGGTCGACCTTACGAATCCCGCCAGCTACACTTACGCTAGCTTCAGCGACCTGCGCACCTACGCGTATGGGCGCGAGCCGGTCATTCGCGGGGACGCAACCTATGATTTCGGCGGCGGACCGCTCAAGAGCTTGGCGGTCGGCGTCCGGTATGTAGATCACGTCACGATCACCGATACGGCAAGCGCCAATTATTCGACCTCCAACTCGTCCATCGCGGCGCCGCTTGCGACGGTCACCTCGCTGACGCCGGATGATTTGTTCAGCGGCAAGACCTCCTCTCTCAACCAGTGGCTGGGCGTCTCGATACCAATCCTGCAGGACCCGGCGACCAGCCGGTCAACCGTCGGCGTGAACACGGCCGATCCGGCCAATGCCATCACGTCGCACTACCGGGTGCACGAGACAGTCCTGGCCGGCTACGCCATGGCCAACTTCGGCTTCAGCCTCGGCTCTTTGCCGATCGACGGCAATATCGGCCTGCGTGCGCTGCATACATCGTCGAACCAGCTGACCTATCAGGCGACCAACGGGGTGGTGGGTCCCGTCACGGGCACGAGTGCCTATGACAATTACCTGCCCAGCCTGAACATCCGGGCATCGTTCACGCCCGACCTGTTCCTGCGCCTCGCTTACTCGAAAGCGATCACCCGCCCGAACTATGGCGACCTGTCGCCGGCGTTCACGCTCAGCCCGTCGACAGGGACGGGTTCCGGCGGCAATCCCGACCTGACGCCGGTCCGCGCCAACCAGTATGACGCGTCGCTGGAATATTACTTCGGCCGGTCCAATCTGGTGGCGGTGTCGCTGTTCAAGAAGGACGTCTCGGGTTTCGTCCAAAATTTCGCCGCCGACGAAACCTATGGGGGCGTGGTCTACCGCGTCAGCCGTCCGCGCAACGGCGGCGACGGCGAGATCAAGGGCTTCGAAGTCAACTACCAGCAGTTCTTCGACTTCCTGCCGGGCCTGTTGAGCGGCCTCGGGGTGCAGGGCAACTACACCTTTGTCGACAGCGCGATCACCAACCTTAGCATCAACCGCACGGCGCCGGCCGAGAACCTGTCGAAGCACAGCTACAACATCACCGGAATCTACGAAAAGGGGCCGGTGTCGCTGCGTCTCGCCTATAACTGGCGCGGCCGCTACGTCGCTACCACCTCGGCCGATGCGGCCGGCCGGCCTCTTTACGTCGCCGCGCTGCCGCAGCTTGATCTGTCCGCGACGTACGCGCTGACCGACCGGATCAGCCTCAAGCTCGACGCGGTGAACCTCACCAACACCTTCCGCTACATGTATTATCAGGACCCCTCGCTGCCGCAGATCGCCAACCAGTTCGATCGCAGCGTCGAAGCCGGCGTACGCGTTCGGTTCTGATCCCGCCTTTCCTCCCCCGGAAAGCACTACGGGCCCCGGTCGGTTGCCGACACGGGGCCCTTTTTTTTGGGAAATAGTAGAAGCAGGGTGCGCTCGTGCCGCGTCTCCAGCCCGTCAGCAGGAACCGCCGGTTCGACACCGTCGATGATCCCGTGCACCAGCCTGCCCGAGCCACCGGCAGCGGGTGCCGATCCGTTCAGGCCCGAACCAGTCCGCGGCTCGCCAGAGCTTTGAGAGTGGCCCCGATCCCCACCGACCAGGGGGCGGCATCTCCGGAGGTCACCACGCGATTGCTGAGAGTGCCCAGCCGTTCGCTGGTGATGGTCACCGTGTCGCCGACCTTGTGGGTGAAGCCGCGGCCGGGTTCGTCCCGGTCCTGCGTCGGCGCAAACAACGTGCCCAGGAACAGCACGAAGCCATCGGGATATTGATGCTCGCTCAGCGTCTGCCGGACCAGATCGATCGGATCGCGACTGATCTCTCGCATGGAGCTTGCGCCTTCGAGGCGATAGCCGTCCGCGCCGGTGATGGTCAGCGAGAGTTCCGCGGTGCGCACGTCCTCGATCGTGAAGCTGCCGTCGAACAGCCGCACCAGCGGTCCCAGCGAACAGGACGCGTTGTTGTCCTTCGCCTTGCCGAGAAGCAGCGCCGAGCGCCCCTCGAAATCGCGCAGGTTGACGTCGTTGCCCAGTGTGGCGCCGATCACCTCTCCGTCGGGGGTGATCAGCAGGACGACTTCCGGCTCCGGATTGTTCCAGGTGGAATCCGAGCGCACCCCGATCTCCTCGCCCCAGCCAACCGTGGAAAGCACTGGCGCCTTGGTGAAGACCTCCGCGTCCGGGCCGATCGCGACTTCAAGATATTGCGACCAGCCACCTTCGTCGATCAGGGCCGCCTTGAGGCTGGCGGCCTCAGGAGAGCCTGGAACGACGCTGCGGATCGATCCGCCGATCCGATCTTCCAAGCGATGGCGAAAGTCCTGCGCCGCTGCAGCATCGCCACGTGCCCGCTCCTCGATCACGCGCTCGACGGCGGACACCGCGAAGGTGACGCCGCAAGCCTTGACGCACTGAAAATCGATCGGGCTGAGCAACCGGGCGGTGCCCGGCAGCACCTTGTCGAGCGGCCCGACGGGGCGGCCGGCGCTTCCGTCAAAGACTCGCGCTTCGACCAGCAGCGACACGGTGGGTGCGACCCGACTCATGTCGTAGAGAACTCCGTTGTCCACCAGCACGGGGCAGGGCCCTTCGCCGAAATCGACCCGGCCGAGAAACTTGCCGGCCCGCCAGTCGCGCGGCAGGTTGGCGTCGATGTCGAACAAAGGACCGTTGGCGGCAGCTTCGGGCATCATGGCTGTGCTCTCTCAGGAGTAGTGTGTTGCATCGGGCATGCTCGCGCCAACCGTCTCGCCACGCGCGCGTTTCCGGGGCCACTGTCGCCGGCCCGCATTTATGGCCCTGCGCGCTGGCCGGAAAGAGGCGGCGAACCTACGAATTGATATCGACAACTGACATATCTGTCACGTAGCTTCGTATATCAGATATAAGAACAGCCCCCGGAGAGAGCCGATGTACCTGCGACGCATGATAATGATGGCAGGGCCCATCGCGGTGACGGTGCTGCCCGGTTTGGCCGGAGCGCAGCAGCCCTGGAGCGAGAAGCGTGCCGTCCGGGTGGTCGCCATCGCGGTCTCGCCGTCCGGCAATGATTCCGGCCCCGGCTCACCCCAGCAGCCCTTCAGGTCGCTTGAGCGCGCGCAGCAGGCCGTGCGAGCGGCCAACGCTGACGCGGACGTGGTGGTCACGCTTGGAACCGGCGTGTTCCGGCTTGGTCGGCCACTGCATTTCGGCGCGGAGGATGGTGGACAGGCTGGGCATAGCGTTACCTGGCGCGCGGCGGACGGTGCGCGGCCGGTGATCTCGGGCGGGGTCGCGGTGACGACGTGGACGCTTCAGGACAAGGCGCGCGGCATCTACGTCGCGGCCGTGTCTCCGGGGACGGACTCGCGCCAGCTCTGGGTAAACGACCGCCTGGCCCCGCGCGCCCGGATCGAGGTGCCGCGCCGCGACGTGTCGTTCGACGCGGACGGCGTGACTCTCAACGACCCGGCGTTCGATTACCTGCAAGGCTTGCCAGACCAGCAACGGATGGAGCTGGAGGGGACGGGCTTCTTCACCGATCGCTATTCGCCGGTCGCCGCAATCCGCGGGCGCAAGCTCGTGATGCAGCATCCGGCCTGGAGCAATAACATCTGGGGTTACGACACGATCAGCCGCCCCGTCAGCCCAGAGTTCGCCAAATTGTACCTCGTCAACTCGCCCGCGTTCCTCAGCGCGCCGGGCCAATGGTATCTGGACCCGGCGAAGGGTCAGCTGCTGCTGCGCGTCGCGCCGGGCGCCTCGCCGTCGTCTATGTCCATCGAACTGCCGCATCTCTCCTACCTGCTCTCCATCAACGGCACGCCAGAGCGCCCGATCCGCGATCTCACCTTTCAGGGGATCCGGTTCTCGCACACCAGTTGGCTCGGGCCGTCCTCGCCCGAGGGGTATGCCAACCAGCAGAGCGGCGCGTACCTCGCCGGCGTAACCCCCGATTACCCCGTCGATCCGATCGCCAACTGTAGCTGGGGGTGTCGTGCCTTCGAAACACGTCGCAACGAGTGGTCGCAGGTGCCCGCCGCCGTGCAGGTGGCGGCGGCGGAGCGCGTCACCTTCGACCAGGATGTGTTTGCACACCTGGGCCAGGTCGGCCTCGGCATCGGCAACGACGCCGCGACGAACGCGAGTGGGGTTGGCCTCGGAGCCCGATCGATAACCGTCGCGCGTTCTGTCTTCACCGACCTGTCGGCTGGCGCAATCGTCGCCGGCGGTGTTCGGCGCGATGCGCACCATCCCGAGCGCCCTGAACAGGCCAATCGCAACCTGCTGATCCGGAACAATCGCATCCGTTCGGTCAGCAAGGAATATAAGGACAACAGCGCAATCCTCAGCACCTATGTCGACAGCGCGCTGATCCTGCACAACGACCTGTCCGATCTGCCGTACGACGCGATCGATATCGGGTGGGGATGGGGGCTGAACGACGTCGGCGGCAACCCGATCTACCGCATGGCGGAGCGTGGTTATTACGACTACGTGCCCAATCTGATCTACGATACGCCGACCATGCACAGGAACACGGTGGTCGCCTTCAACCGCATCTACGGTGCCAAAAAGCTCTACGAGGACGGCGGCGCGATCTACAACCTTTCGGCAAGCCCGGGAACGGTGATTGCTGAAAACTACGTGTCCGATATCCCAGGCAAGATCGCGCTGTACTTGGACGAAGGATCGAAAGGTATCACCATACGCAACAACGTCGTCGATGGCGCAGGACGATGGCTGAACGACAACACCGTCAAAGGCGCCTATCCGCTTCGGGTGACCACCGACAACAAGGCGGTTGCTAATTGGCACAATACCTCCGCGATTGGCGGGGTTTGGGACGTCTACGGCAATAACCTGATCCTGGACGACCAGCCCGTGCGAGGACAGGCGTGGCCCGCTGAGGCTCGCCGGATAATGAGTGCGGCGGGAATTGAGCCCGGCGTCGGACCCGTAGAATATGAGGAGGTTCGCTGATCCTGCGCGGGAGCCGCACTTGCCCTTCTCCCTTCGCTCTGTGGCCGAAGCATTTTTACGTTTGGCCCCGCGCAGCGACCGGAAGACTGCGCGCGTGGTTGCGCCATGGTTGCGCCCTCTTGGGACGACTTCCCGAGCGCCGCATGGAGCCCGTAGCCGGCGGCACATGTGGTCGGCGGGGCGAATGGACTGGCTCGTCAGAAAGCGAGGTTTGGCTGTGGCTGCCAAGCCCTCGAGACCGCGACGGGCTCGTATCGATCGTCTGCGAGTCGGCCTTTCATCGGGGCTCGATCTTCACCGCCCGCCACCGAGTGGGGAGGGCTACCCGAGTTCGACAGCGGTCAGATCCTGTCCCCGCAACCAACCTAACGCCCGCTTCGCAATAGCTTAGCGGGCTTTTTGCTGTCCGGAGCAGGCAGCCTCAAACGTCTGAAATCACTGTGGAAGCAAGAGAGCGCGTGCTTCTGCGCATCTGCCACAAGGAATCGCTTGGCTCCCCTGTCGGCGGCTGACCAAAAAGGTCACATGTTGTCGGACCCACCGAGCGCTCGCCACGAAACCTTGATGTCGAGATTGGTGGGGAACGGCCCGGCCGCTTTGGGCGCGGGCGGCCGGAATTCGCTATCGTTTCCCGCATTTCGACCCGTTTGCCTTCGAGCGCACCGATGCGACGCTCGTAAGCTGTGATAAGCATCGCACTCGGCGGCGACGATCCTGCCCATCAGCTGCTCGATATCGCGATCAATCTCCTTCACCTCCGCTTGCAGCGCGGATGCGCCGCCCTTCGATTTCACGAGTTGCTCGTTCCAGAGATCGCGAAAGCGGGCGTTGCCAAAGTGCGTCAGGCTTTTGGCCGGGCGCATCGAGGAAAGAAGCTCCCCGAACTCACCTTCGAGAGCATCGCGACGGATCGACTTGCCGACTGATTGCCGGCGTGGTCGGATGATCAGATGCCACAAACCTCCGCAATCGCGGTATAGATCGTCTCCAGGTCCGCGTCAGTTATGCAGTAAGGTGGCATAACGTACACCGTATTCCCCAACGGTCGGAGAAGCACATCGTGCTCGCGGAAGAAGCCGAGCAGCCGTGGCGCGAGGTCGGATAGGTAACCGGTGTTTGCCCCGATCTCGACGGCGGTGATCGTACCCAGCCGCCGCGCGCCGGTGATCTCCGGCGACCGTTGGAGCGTAGCGAGCCGGTCGGCTTGCCGACGTGCAAGATCGGCGATGCGGTCCAGCACCGGCTCCTCGCGCCAGATCGTGAGATTGGCATTGGCCGCGGCGCAGGCGATCGGATTGGCCGTATAGCTCGACGAGTGGAAGAACATGCTGGCCCGGTCCGGCCTGTAGTGCGCGGCGAACACCGGCTCCGTCGCCATCGTCACCGCCAGCGGGATCGCGCCGCCGGTCAGCCCCTTGGACAGGCACAGGATGTCGGGCACTACGCCGGCCTGTTCGCAGGCAAGCAGCGTGCCTGTTCGGCCCCACGCGGTCATCACCTCGTCCGCGATGAAGAGCACGCCGTGGTGCGCGCAGATGCGGCGCATTTCGGCAAGGGTCTCGGCCCGGTAGATCAGCATTCCGCCTGCGCCCAGGATCAGCGGCTCGACGATAAAGGCTGCGACCTTGTTGCGGCAGGCGCGATCAAGAGCGTCGAGCGTCTCCTGCTCGCGGCCGGCGGCAGGGAAGGGGATCGAGTCCACGTCGAACAGCAGCGGCTCGTAGGCGCGGTTGAACACGCCGCGCGCCCCAACCGACATCGCGCCGATCGTGTCGCCGTGATAGCCGTGCTCCATCACCAGGATGCGACCGCGCGGCTCACCGCGATTGCGCCAGAAGCCCAGCGCCATCTTCAGCGCGACCTCAACGCTGGTGGAGCCGGAATCGGAGAAGAACACCCGAGTCAGTTCGGGCGGCATGATCGTACGCAGCCCCGCCGCCAGCGTCTCGGCCGGCTCGTGCGTCCATCCCGCGAAGATGATCTGGTCTAGCCGCCCCGCCTGCTCGGCGATCGCGGCGGCGATGCGCGGGTGGGCGTGGCCGTGCGTCGTTACCCACCATGACGAGATCGCGTCCACGACGCGACGACCGCCGTCGGTGAACAGCGCCGCGCCCTCGGCATACGTGACGAGCGGGATTGGCTCCTCAAGCCCGTGCTGGGTGAACGGATGCCAGACTGGCGAGGAGGTCATTTGAAGTCCTCCAGGCGAAAGCCGTCGAGGAACGCCGCCCGAAGCGTCTCTGCGGTCAGCATCGCGAGGCGGGGCAGGCGTCCCAACCGCTTCACGCATCCGAACGCGCAAATGGTCGCTTCGCTGTCCTCCTGAGCGTCGCCGATGAAGGCAACCCCCAGGATCGGCACGTCGCGAGCACGCAGCGCCTCGATCGTAAGCAGGCTGTGGTTGATCGTGCCAAGCCCGGTCCGCGCGACAATCACGACCGGGTGGCCCCACCGGGCGAACAGATCAGCGTAGAGCAGCGCGCGCGTGACGGGCACCAGCGCACCACCCGCACCCTCGACGACCAGCGGACCAGCCGTACGCGGAGGCGTCAGGTGGTCTGGGTCGATCGTCACCCCGTCGAGCTCGGCCGCACGATGCGGCGAGCAGGGGGTCGTCAGGCTATAGGCCTCGGGGAAAATGCGATCCGCAGGCACGCCGAGCGCGGCGACGGTGCCGGCATCGCTGCCATTGTCGAGTCCAGCCTGGACAGGCTTCCAATAGCAGGCGCCGATCGCGCCCGCGAGCGCGGCCGCGAAGACAGTCTTGCCGACATCGGTATCGGTGCCGGTTACGACGATGGTGGTCAAGCCCGGTCCTCTGTGGCCCGGGCGAGCGCTGCGGTGAGCGCCGCGATGTCGGCTTCGTCGATGTTGAGCGTCAGCGACAGCCGCAGCCGCGACGTGCCGGGGGGCACCGTTGGCGGACGGATGCCGCGCACGTCGAAACCGGCGGCCTGCATCGCCGCAGCGACCGCCATCGTCCGCCGCTCGTCGCCGATGACGATAGGCTGAATCGGAGAGCCCGAGGCAGCATGGCCGATCGCCGACAGCGCACCGGTCGCCGTGCCGACTAGCGCGTGGAGCCGCTCGCGCCGCTCCGGCTCGTCGCGAAGGGTGCGCAGCGCCTCGCGCACGATCGCCGCGACCAGCGGCGAAGGCGCGGTCGAGAAGATGAACCCGCGCCCCCTGTTGACGATGAAATCGCACACCGTCGCCGGGGCGAGCAACAGGGCGCCTTCGCAGCCCAAGGCCTTGCCGCAGGTGCGCAGCACGACGACGTTTTCCCGACCGTCGAGCCCCGCCGCAAGGCCCCTTCCGTCTGGGCCGAACACGCCGGTTGCGTGCGCCTCGTCGACCAGCAGCATCGCGCCCTCGCGCTCGGCCAGCGCGGCGATGTCGTCCAGCGGCGCGCGGTCGCCGTCCATGCTGTACAGGCTCTCCACCGCGATCCACGGCGTTCCCCGGCCACCGCGGAGGCGCCAGCCGGCGATAGCGTCGGCCGCCGCGTCGACATCGTTGTGGCTGAACGGCGCGGCTTCGGCACGTGCCAGCCGCATACCCTCGTGCGCGCTCGCGTGGATCAGCTCGTCGTGGACGATCAGATCGCCACGCTGCGGCAGCGTGGAGAAGAGCAGCGTGTTGGCGCCATAGCCGCTACTCACGAAAAGCGCGGCCTCAGACCCGAAGAAGCGTGCTGCCTCCTCCTCCAGCCGCTCGTGCTCGTCGCAATTGCCGCGCAGGAGGCGCGAACCGCCGGATCCGACCGCCACGCCGCGCGTCACCGCGTCGACGGCCGCCTCGCGCAGTCTCGCCGACCCAGCGAGGCCCAGATAGTCGTTGGAGGCGAAATCAAGGCCGCGACGCGGCACCAGCGACCGTCGCCGGCCGGTCGATGCGAGGTCCGTCAGATCCCTTTGCAACGCTCCGAGTGCCGTCATCCGGCTCCGCTAGCAACTTGAGCGCCGTCTGCCGAGGTGTGATCTGGGGCAGCAGCCGCTGTCCGAGAATGGCGCAGCTTGAGCGGTGGACAGCGGGACCTGAACGAATGGCGGTTATCGGGAATGGAGAACGGAGTTGGAGTCTCGGTTGTGGGTCGTCGCGCAACCTCCTTGCCGGTCATCAGCGACTGATGCTGGCATCGCCCCACACTGGCGCTATGACCAAGGAGCTGCGGAACCGGAAAACACGACATGGCTCATGAACGAATGACGATCCGCACTGACGATGGCGCTTGCCCGTGTCAGCTGTTTACGCCGGCCGAGGGCGCGGGCCCGTGGCCAGCGGTCATCGTCTACATGGATGCAGGTGGCATTCGGCCCGCGATCAGCGACATGAGCCAGCGGCTCGCCGACGCTGGATACATCATCCTGCTTCCGGACCTCTTCTACCGCTATGGCCCCTACGGGCCGCTCGTGCCGAAGGAGGTGTTCGCCGGCGACTTCCGGGTGGTGCTTGGCCCACTGATGGCCACAACAGACAACCTCAAGGCGGCGGCTGATACGGGAGCGCTCCTCGCTTATCTCGACACACGGGACGATGTGGCCGGCACCAAAGTAGGGGCGGTCGGCTTCTGCATGGGCGGCGGCATGGCGATTGCCGCGGCGGGCACCTGGTCTGACCGCTTCGCGGCAGTGGCAAGCTTCCATGGGGGCCGCCTCGCCACCGACCAGCCGACCAGTCCGCACCTGCTGGCGCCGCGGATCGAGGCCGAACTCTACGTCGCCGCGGCCGAGAATGATGGGAGCTATCCGCCCGAGATGGCGGAGCAGTTCGAGGCGGCGCTCACCGAAGCGGGCGTGCGGTACCGCGCTGAAACCTACCCGGCTGCCCATGGCTGGATGAAGCCTGACTTCCCCGTCTATGACCATGAGCAAGCCGAGCGGGGCTGGTCTGCGATGCTCGGCCTGTTTGGCCGGGTACTCTCCGCTCGCCCTTGACCGAGTCCGGTCTAGATAGTCATCGTGCGAGCGGGACGATCGCCGCAGCATGAACAAGCGGGCCGGTTCTGGGGAGCGCCAGATGCGCGGTAGATGACCGTATGTGGGGTCTGCTCAGACCTCGGTTCGCTCCGCGAGTTCTAGGGCATCCTCCACGTCAACGCCAAGGTAGCGCACCGTGCTGTCGATTTTTGCGTGGCCGAGCAGGATCTGGACGGCCCTGAGATTGCCCGTCGCCTTGTCGATGATCGATGCCTTGGTGCGCCGGAGCGAGCGCGTGCCTAATCGCGGGGATGGAGGCCGATGCCGACGACCCATTGTGAACGAGGCGGGCATATTGGCGCGTGCTCATGTGAGCTATGTGTTCGTTCCGACTGGGGAAGACACAGTCGCCGAGCGTTTCGCCCCGCCGCTCCAGCCACGCGCGCATCGTTGCACTGCACAGGTATCCCTCATTCCAGGGACGACGTTCCGCAAATGCAGGATCAAGCGGCGAGTGCCCCATAGCTCATCTCCAAGGAGCTGGGTTGTCCTGCAGAACTGAGCGCATCAGAACTAATCATCGGCGTGCGGAGAAGGTGTCCGGGCCACAAACCAGCAGGCGGGACAGCAATGCTGGATGAAGCCTGACGCGCGTTCCCGGGGAGGCGGGGGCGAGCTAGGGCTGCACGTGGAAAGGCCCGGGTACATTGCCGAGCCTAGAGAGAGCGGCCCCGAGCCTCACCCGGTGGATGATCGCGGGATCAACGCTGGTCCACAGCTCGGCTCTATCGCTGAGATCGGACAAGCGGGCCAAACCGATCCCGCGGTCCTCGCCTTTGGAGTCCGCGAGACCGCACAAGCGAAGCTCCTCCGGGAACGGCGGCGTTCGATGCAGATCCTCCACGATCGCCCCGGGCACTTGGATCGGGCGGCAATCGCCCAGAGCCTGGGTCAAAGCCGAACGGCGATTGTGCTCCCGGGCGGCCGGGCTCTTGCGGCTGGTTAACTCCGACGGCTGTATCCTATCGACGTGGATTGCCCGCAGAGGTTCTAGAACTGGCTGAAGCTCGTGACCGCAGCAGACCGCAACGATGCGATCGAGAACCTCGAACCCGACAAACTGCCGCCGCTCGCGCGGCTGGTGATGCAGGCGTCAGCCGCGACGCGGGGCACCACCGCGCGCTACCTGCGGGTGCCACTGCGCTTGCGCGGTGCGGACACCAGGCGGGCAATAAAGGCGGTGGTGGCGCTGGAGCCGGAGCGGGTGATCTTTGCTCATGGGCAGTTTTTCGACGCCGACGGTGCGGCGCAGGTGCGACGCGCCTTTGCCTGGCTGACGTGATCGGTGGCGGCCGCATTTTCGAAAAGGACCTGCACCGATGAATGGCGCCGGTGCGCATCGCCGGATACCCGACCCCGCTCCCTCGGGATGCTGGAGAATGGCAAAGCAGTCGCGAATGGCTGCTTCTGGGTCTCCGGCGCTGCGAGTGAAGGCTCAGAGTTGATCTCCTTGAAGTATCAAGGATCAACCGCTGGATTGATCTAAGGCGTGTCGCGGAACTCGGGAAACAGGCGTTCGACGGCCGCCTGCAGGTCACTCGGACCTGAAAGCAGGCCGCATTGGTCCAACAGCCCTCTTACCAGTCTCGCTCTGTGGGGGCCTATGCCGGGCATGGTCTCCAGTCCCGGAAAGTCAGGATCGGCAAGCCTGTCAGCCAGATCGCCGAGCGTTCGGTAGCCCGACGACGTGAGCCGCTGCCGTAAACCCGATGGCAGGGCTGACTGACTGACCGGCAGATCGCGATCGGTGGCGTCGGGCTTTGTCGTGCGCAGCCTCGTGCGTGCAGCCTTTTCCCGCTTAAGGGTCCGGCGGATGTGGCCAAGCTGGCTGGACGTCAGCCCGAGGGTGCGGCCGATCTCCCGGTACGACGTACCGGAAGCACGAAGACAGCGAGCGTGCTCCAGATTTAGGGCAACCTGCTCCGGTGATCGCTGCATCGGCTATGCGACCCCTGGACCGGACGGCACCAGCCCCAGCCGATCACGCGCGCTCCAGCGTCCGACCAGCAGGATAGCGACCACCAGCAGACCTATCGCGAGGCCCCACCACACGCCGGTTCCCGCCAGCGGCGTCGCAAAGCCCAGCGCGACTGAACTGCCGAACCCGACCAGCCAATAGCCGAAGCCCGCGATGATCATCGGCACCCGCGTGTCCTGCAACCCCCGCAGCACGCCGGCGGCGACGGCTTGAGCGCCATCCGCCAACTGGAACACCGCGGCTACGGCGAGGAACTTCATGGCAAGCGCCACGACGTCGGAATTGCCTGGTGCGGCCGGATCGACATAGGCGCCGATCAACGCACGTGGCGCCGTCCACATGATCATCGCCGTGATCGCCATCACGCCGATGCCGAACAGGATGGCCACGTTGCCGGCAAGCGCGATCCAGCGGCGATCCCCCGAACCGAACGCCATGCCGACGCGGATCGTCGCGGCCTGAGCGATGCCGAACGGAATTTGGAAAGCGAAAGCGGCGATGTTGAGGGCAATGGCATGCGCGGCAACGTCGGCAACACCGATCAGCCCCATCAGCAGGGCGGCACCGCCGAACAGCCCGCCCTCCATCATCCACGTCGCCATGATCGGCAGCCCCAGCCGGCAGATTTCCCGGGCACGCGTGCTCTCGAGGCGCCACCAGCGCCCGAACAGGCGATAACGGCGCAGCCGAGGATCGTAGTGGAGGATCACGGCATAGATCAGAGACATGACCACAAAGCTGAGCAGATTGGCGAGCGCGGACCCCACCAGGCCCAGCGCAGGCGCGCCGAGATGGCCGAACACCAGTGCCCAATTGCCGACGACATCGACGACCAGAGCCGCGCCGGTCGCGAGAAAGGCCCAGGCCGGCCTGCCCAGTGCCGCCGCGGCGGTGCGCATCACGCCCGCCGCAACGGCCAGCGGCACGGCCGCAAGGATGACGACTAGGAAGTCTCCGGCACGCGCCGCCACCCGGCTGTCCTGCCCCGCAAGGCGTAGCAATGTCTCCCCCTGACCGAGCACTAGCATGACCGGAATTGAGCCGACCAAGCCGACCCACAGCGCCATCCGGAAGCTGCGCCGGACCTCGCGAACGGCATGCGCCTTGCGGCCAAGCTCCGCCGCCATCAGCGGCGCCGCGGCTCCGGTCAGCCCGATCAGGGCGTAGCTCAGCAGATTGAACAGAAAAGCCGCGAGGGTGGCAGCGGCAAGATCAACCGAGCCCAAACGAGCGACAAACACCACGTCCACCGCGGCGATCGCCATCTGAAGCAGGTTGGCGCCTACCAGCGGGCTTGCGAGGAGGAGCAGCGCGCTTGCCTCGCCACGCGCGGAAGGTGGTGACGAGACTGCCAAAGCCGGGACAACAGAAACACTCATTCGGGCGCCTTACAGCATATTGGCGCACGGGCTGCCCGCATCGGGTGCTCAGCGATCCCGGCAGCGGCTTCCTCAGCCTGCCGGCTCGGCTTCAGGACGACGGAAGCCCTTCATGTCCTGCCGAGTGTCCCGCAGTGCAATCGGGCGCTGCCAATCGCGATTGATCCTGCTAGCGGACGAATATGCTTAAGTTACGAAATAGGCGCCTGGCGGCCGAGACCGGGCGCGCGCTCGACCGCCTCGCCGCTGTGGAGGCGTCGGTGGCAGCGCTAAGTGACGAGGACTTGCTCGACCTCGCCGACATCTTCGCCACAGGCGATCCGACGCCGCTGCGCGAGATGGCGGGGGCCGAGATGCGCCGACGCAACCTCAGCCTGTGAAACGATTGCCTTCGCGCTTCCGGCGCCTCGATGGCGCACTCGCAGACCTGCCCGTCGAGGAGCCGATGCTGCTCACGGAGCTGGACGGTTTCCTCACCGGACTGCTGGTCTGCCCGGAGGTGATCCCGCCGGGCGAGTGGATGGAGGTCGTTTGGGGACCGGAGACCAGCGGCATCCCGCCCTTCGAAGATCCGCTGGATGTGCAATGGTTCGCCAACGCGGTGGCGGCGCGGCGCGATGAGATCGCGCGCGACCTCGCGCGCGGCAAGCTCCAGCCGCTCCTCGACGTCGACGAGCGTGATGGCGAGGTTCTCTGGGAGTATTGGATCGACGGCTTCGCCGAAGCGACTGCGCTGCGTCCGGAAGGTTGGGAGGCTCTGGCCGACGATCCGGTGATGGCAACCCCGTGGTCGCGCTTGGCGACGCTGATCGCCGTCGCGCGCAACGAGAGCGACCTTGACAGCGTCGCGGTCAACGCGCTCCAGGACCGTGCGGTGGCCGAGCTGAAGGAAGCCGTTCAGCGCCTGTATGCCGCGCGCGATCGCGTTGCCGGTACCACATCGCTCGCTCCCGTCGCGACGACGGCTTCGAAAGTGGGCCGAAACGACCCCTGCCCGTGTGGGTCGGGGAAGAAGCACAAGCGCTGCTGTGGCTGATCATCATAGGGATACCTGAGTCGGCCGTTGATCCCAAGATGAACAAGCGTCCGGTGTTAAGAAGCGGCAAACCAGCTCTGAATGGCGGCTTATGGGATCAGGGCTGCATGCTTGCCGCCTGCCGCTCGAAGCTGCCGAGGTCGAAATCGCCGCGCCATTCGACGATTTCACTGCCTGTACGGCGCAGAGATCGTGGGCTTGCACGGCGACGAGCGGCTGGAAGCGGGCCATCCGTAACGTCGCGGACGGCTCCACTCGAACTGTTCCAACCTGCGCGGTGTTCATCACGGTCGGAGCGGCGCCGAATACGCAGTGGCTGTCCGGGCTGGCCCGGGTCTACGAGAAGGGCTTGAAGGATCGGTCGTCATGTCGAACGCGTTGGAGCACGTAAACGCGTGATCTAGTCGACGCCGCATGCTGCGGTAGACCCATCCGCAGCCGCTCAGGCCATCGATCCGGCCGTCTGCTTCACCTGGGAGCCTGGACGCCCAGCAAAGGGCCGAGGGCGGCAAGCACCTTGCGGGGCTTCACCGGCTTTTCCAGCCGCGGGACAGCCGAGAACCGGTCGGGGATGGCGGAGTCGTCATAGCCGGTGGCGAACACGAAGGGCACCGCGCGACTGGCAAGCGTGTCGGCCAGCTCGAACACCATGGTGCCGCCGAGATTGATGTCGAGCAGCGCTGCATCCAACCGGGGCTCGGCAGCGACCAGCGACATCGCGGCAGTGGCGGTCGGCACCGGCCCCAGCACCTCCGCCCCCGCGTCGAGCAGGGCGCCGCGCATGTCGTCGGCGATCAGATATTCGTCTTCCACGACGAGGATGCGCAGGCCTTCAAGCTGGTGTTCGGACATGATGGGCCTCCCGGCGCGGGTCGTTTCGCGGTACGTCGACCCTTATCGTGCAATGAACGCCGTCGCCAGTGAAGGCGAAGCTCGTCCTGGCGCCCATTTGGTAGGGAAGCGCCCGCTCGATCAGTTCCCGGCCGTAGCCGCCGCCGCGCGCGGGCAGGTCGGTCACCCCCGTTTCGCGCCAGTCGACGTGAAGCTGGTCCTTGTCGTTGCCGTTCGCAACGATCTCCC
>Ga0210040_10002999_pt1 | contig 23204 bp, 11 predicted proteins | sample CryGeyCG12114_NA_FD_185462 | JGI IMG/M metagenome (GOLD analysis project Ga0210040, IMG submission 185462) | Groundwater microbial communities from aquifer - Crystal Geyser CG19_WC_8/21/14_NA (SPAdes) (version 2) | ecosystem: Environmental > Aquatic > Deep subsurface > Groundwater | place: USA...
CCAATTTACTCAGCCAGTATTTGGATTTCTTAATTCTCACTGACTATCTTACTTACTTGCATGAAAATATACAAACTGAAACAATCATGATACATAATTCATTTACAGCAGTTCAATTATAGAAACAGAAGGTCCCCAATGTTGCACAAACATTGAAAATTCTATTTCCCCATTAGAGTAATGACTTTCCCTTGTCTCGTTATTCACAGATACACACATGGAAAAGACATAAAGCCGTGAAAAATTTAGTTCCTCAATTCAAGTGAAGCCATAAACTATCTCTCATGTTTCCTTTCTCTAAGAGAAATGAACGCAATTCTAACCTGTAATTAATGGGCCAAAATAACACAGAAAAAAAACAAGCGGATGGGAAAATGGCAACTAACTAGACTATCATTTCTGAAGAAACACATGGTGGGAATACAAGGAACAACTAAAGGAAAATTGAGTAGGAGTACTTCATACAAACATCGTGAGCTATTGAAAAATGTACGACTTGACGCCGCCATCATGTCTGTATGCTGAGGAAAAAGTAGAACATGGAGCAAGTTTACAGATTGACCCAAAATCCAGACTCTGGCTCTGCATGTTTTTTTGTGCAAAAAAGCTACGTGTATGTAGTCATGTGCTACCGCATACATTGCAAAAATATTTTCTACGTAGTTAGTCCATAATAGCAAGCAAAAAAACTTGCACGTAGCTACCACTGGGTGGAAAGCTAAATTTTTAAAATGTTAGAAACTTTATTTGACTAAATAATTAAAATTAGAAAGGTAACAATTGAAAGATATTGAATGCTTACAAAGTAACTTATAATCACCAACATTTTAACATTGCAGCCTGACTTTCCTTCTAAAACTTTATGAGCTATTAAACTCAGATTTTGATGTTTTTCTGTATGCTACTCATAAGAGGATATTCATCATGTTTTTTCTATTTGAATTGTGAAGAAAGTGAAATTAATTAAAATTAAACGATAGTATAAAGATGTTGACCGAATTTAATGAAAATCAAAGGACTTTATTACAAAGTATTGATCAATAAGTATGCAAAATTTAGTGGTCCTAGCTTTATAATTCCGACCGTAAGAGTTTGACATAATTTTTTGCGAGCAATGTCTACAGGGCTTCGCTATAACCCACTCTAAGAACTTTGTAAAAAATCATTTCCTTTTTCCGTAGTTTTTTCCCTGCACATTGTTTCCTAAAAATGTGGAGAATAAAATCAGCAAGACAAGAACAAATAGTACAAGTCTTGGCGTTTGCCAGCATAGTAAATGCAATAAATCGATTTCTCTATAAAGCAAGACAAAGACGGCTACTTTGCAGAATTGAAAGAGTTTAGTTACTTTTACACGCCTCTTGTGTTTTATGTGAACTTTGTATCCAAGCATGAGTGTGATACCTTGACGTGCAAAAAAAAGTTCTGTATCATTAGGTTCATTAGACAAGACACAGTTAGCTATTGAACAGAGCTGACTATTCGGAAAATGTAGGCGAGTGAAAATACGAGAAAAGTTTACTAAAAGGACTCTATCTGGTTTATACGACGGGTGGGGAATTTAATGCAAAGCTCGTCGGCATTTTATTACATAGAATTTTTATCGCACATTTCACTCACAACATACAAGCTAAGCGGAAAAAGGATGTTTTAATATATACAATTTTATGTATAGATAAAGTAATAAGATTTAAAAGCGTTAATAAAGAAACGATCATTTGCTAATTCTGGGAGTAATCTAGCAAGTAAAAAATTTCAAACTTTCGTGAGCTGAGTAAACAGTAGTTTCGGAAATCATGCGATGAGCGACATGCATGAAAACACTTTTGAGCACTCGGGCTTTGAATACAAGCCAATTGAATTAGATTCTAGGGAGAGAGAGAAGACGACAGTGTTTGTGAATTTTTTGGCGTCAGACCAAAATTGATTTACGCTAGCTCCCCATTTGTATTCATTGAGATACTCTTGCTTTTAACCTTCAAGTCGAGTCGTATCAACTTTTAACTCGGACTCTGACTACAGAAAATGTTGTGGTATGCGAATAAAGTTCTGGTAGACATAAAATCTACATAAAAGGAAATTCTACCATACCATTTATCATATATTAGAAGCGAAAGTTAATGTCCATCTAGTACAGTTTCATTTGACACGGAATGGAAACAACTTTCAATACATTATAGGGGGAGCATTAAGATATAATCGAACAATGTTATTATCGTGTTTCCGCTGAATGTGACATTTTCTGGGAACACTATATTTGCTACTTTATTATATTTGTGACAAGAATGCCTATATACGAGCTTTATAAAATATCTTGTGAGATAAACGTTCTCTTTCATAGAATCACCACTTTAGTTAGATATCAAGGTCCATATATATCCTGTGATGCCTGTAGCCAACTCGATAAAAGTTTCTTCTCCTACGCTTAATATTTGACAGCAAATAAGTGAGTGACACAAAAAGTGGAACGATGAACTTAAGTCTGTATTCTGAAGGCTGGTCTGTTTACTAACCACTTTGGCAGAATCCTGTAATAAGCTGCGGGTTTCGTGAGTTCTTGGAATAAAAGCCTCCGTGCATTACATACAACAGCCAAAAGCAACTCGTCTACGTTACACACAAAAACTGTGCTGCTGCTAGCGATTTCATTCAGAAGAAAAATATCTTTATTAAAAAACAAGATCACTGCTATTCAATGATAGTAACCAAAATGACTCACAGTATACGTCATATAGCTTTTGTGCCTAAAGGATTAAAATATAAAATAATGAAAAAAATTCACACTCTATGCATTTTCAAATAAGTAAAGTGTATGATGAAGTGACACCTTATGCTGGTTCTGCTTGTAAATCGGGGGATAATAACATCGTAAACTAACAGTGATGTGCAAACAGCACTCATGTTTCCATCAAGAAGCATTATGTTTTCATCTCTTGTCGTAAGCTTGTAGAAACCAAGAGACCAAAGGGGTACACTCGATGCCATATAAAGTCGTACACTTCTATGTACGTGCGTAAATCTCCCAGCCAATCAGATCAGTAAGGAGAAGTTGGAAGTCTGCCCTGATTGGCTGAGAGATTTACGCACGTAGAAATGTACGACTTTACACGGCATCGGGTATACCCTTCATTTTTTTCTGCTATATATACCACAAGTTACTCCAGTCTCTAGCGTCCAGTTTGGCCAAGCATATCCAAAACTTGAGCACTAACTAACTAATAGAATCATATTCGCCCACACATCTGCGCGTTCAAGCCCTGCGAATGTAATTTTATGACATTAAGAAATGAATAATGCATGTGTGTCTTACTTTAATTTACAAAGCCTCAAAGAATAAGATTATCCAATGAATGTTATGCATTCTATGCTGTAGCTAGATTACATAAGATATAGTCAGTTGTAACTGCGCATTTCATTAATTTAATCTTTCCAAGATTTGTTGCGTTCTGACTTGACTTCAAATCTAACGACTGTATTATAACTGCATAATCTAAATAGAAATTAATGCACCCAACTCATGTATTACATCATGCCTAAATCAACATATAAATGTGCACAAAAAAGCTGATGCACTCCAGACAAACAGATCCAAAACATAGGCTCTCATCAAATTTCTATTTTTCATACGATATCTAATTACATATGCGCACAACATGAAACCTGACATGAACTTGCTGCTGCAATCAATTTATATGAAGGATGGCTTCACCCACCCAATTATCAGTCTCTCAACACGGAATAAATTTTCATCAAATTGAGGTGCTATATCCCAATTTGTGGTATACAAGGCTGGTCCGAACGGAAAGGGTGTACGAACGGAAATTGCTTTGCTTACATTCTCCTTCCTAAAAGGAAGACACTCGAAAATAAATAGGAGTGACATAGTCGTAAATATTTGACTACCACTTCACTTAGTAAGTGGGTCTAAAAAAGTATTGCTTGAGCTATTCAAACACTCAACATTCTTGCTTGGTTTAGTTGTTAGTTAAAGCTGGAACGTCGAGATTTAAACATTGCTCCAAGGATTACAGTTTTTAAGCCTTGTACATGGCTTGTGTAAGCAGTTTCATTCAGGTCAAATCATGACTGATCATGAATTTTGGTAATTACATTTAAACAACATACAATTTGAATCATGTGAGACTAATTATTGCTACCAAATGGAATTAAGCTAGTTAAAGGGGAATAACCTCTATATTTGGTGGGTTAATTGCTATACACACAAGGAGATGTAAGATTTGTAATCTTTTCAAAATAATAGAGACTCTCAGCACGAAAAGCTTATAGCAAATTACATAATCAATTTTGATTTACTGCTTTTAGCAGATGCATGCTCACTCGTATATAGTGAACAATGAGTTAGTGTCAAGATTAAGACGTTGAAAAGCTGTGGATAAAAACAATGGGAAAATCTTTTCAAGCGACTTAGCAAACTAAAGTGATGACTGTGCAATTTTCTGAGACGAACACGATGGAACATTTCATTATCTAGCAAAATTCAAGAGTGCGTGCAGTACTTTTATTAAGCATTGATCGATTTAAGATATTTTATAATTAAAACTATTCAATATGTTTGTTTTAGTTAGCTTTTGGTGTTGAATCCAAAAACAGTCGAGAAAAGTTACCAGCATTAGACACTAGGGTCTAATTTTTCTTACAAACATGGAAAATGCGTCGTGTATTATCTCAATGCACAACAACTAGTTAAAAACAACAACAGATATAAATAGACAAGACGAAAAAACATGAAATCAGAATTTATATCTGTAAACGATTTTATCTGCGTGTAAATTTTTACATCTTCTTACTTTGCATACCATCCAGCTGCAACAAATTAGAACCACATTTTTTGTTTCGAATACGAAAAATGGCATCCTCCAGGGGATTTATTTATGCACGTGCTCCAAATGTAGCAAAAAAACTACCTTTACTGGCACCCGATACGCATAAAAGGATGGATAAACAGCGGTTAAAATCCGGCCGTAAATCTTTGTCTACTTGTCTACAACCATTAGAGTGAAGTGAACTAACTCATGTGTAAAAACAATATGGCACGGTATCCACATTTTTAAACTTCTACGAGTGCTCCGATCCAATATTCATGCAGAAACCCAACGCAACAAATGAAATAAATAGAAATATGGTATGCACATAAAAAACCAAACACACGCATAATTATTTAGTGCGTGACAGTTTGCGTACGACACTGGATGCTTAGTTTATCACGCCTGTCTTTTTGGACCCACTAAAAGTGAATGAATGCACAAGATTTTCCCCACCATGACTGCTCCAGGGTTAAATGCAGTAATTAGCACTTCTTATCTATAAAAAACATCCCGGTAAATCATTGTGATGCTATGAATATTGCATCTCAGAGCCACTTTCTAGCATTCCTTGATTCACCCACCATGTAGTGTATGAATTATTATGTCTATAACTGTCTCCAGCAGTTCATGGGATGCCTATTGGGAGCAAAACCATGTGTTTCCCACTCTACATAAATCATGACTGCGATACAAATCAGATTTATTAGGTGAATTTGAGTGGGAGGTACAATCGGAAGGCAAACGTGCGAAAGGATGATACTGTGTTCAAAATTCGTTTAAATATTCATAGCTCCACTATCTGTACATACAGAAGATTGGAATCTAGGCACCCTCGCTACAGAAGATAATATGAAACTTGTTTAGCACACGTTAAAAACAAGAGACCGTGGGATGCGTGTACGAGCGGCACTGAACTATGTGAAAGCATTCACACAGCAGGTGAGAGATAGTTGAAAACTGGTAAGACTAAGCCCACAGAAATCCTGTGGTGAAGTCTGATTCATTGGGTTGCGCACTGAATACTTGCTGTCATATAATCTCCATATTTAGAGCGAATATACAGGAATCTTATTTCTAAATATGGCCAGAAAGATAATATAACTGTTGGTTCACCCACTCAATGGTCAAAAACGTCAGGTTCATATTTCCTAAGAAAATTTACTCGAACCCTGTTTTAATGCTGTACATATTTTTGTGACTATGATGGAAATGGTGACGTTACACTGCAGGGGTTCATAATACGCAATAATAAAGTCCCGGGACAAAAGAATGACAAGTTAATACGATTGACTCATTCCATTTTATGAGCGAATTAAATTCGCCTTTTTGCAACGTGTACAGCGTAAGAATGAGTAAGCAATATTACAACGTTGAGAAATTTAATAAAAGATTGATCCATTATAGTATCTGAATGTTTCATGCCATTTTTTGGGAGAAAAATTAATTTGGAGTTATAAGATTGTTTTTATGGATTCCCGAAACTTGCATTTGGTTAGTGAATAAGACATAAAATCGCGTTTAAAACCTTCAGTTTTTGCATAATTTGTCACGGCATGTCATGGTATAGGAGACAAAAGTAACGAGGACAGAACGATTAATCAATATTCTTACAGGGTTTGCACATTTCATCAGATATCATGCGACAAAAAAGGTGGGGTGTAAAAAATATAAAACAGTTGGTCCCTACTGTCCATAAAGCAATCAAGTCACGGAACGTTCCACATCCAACAATTTCCAAACTCATGCTATTCGGAGATTGAGCGGAGCTTTTATGACTTGCAACAAAAATGGTACCCGCGTGTATTATAGTACTCCGGGCATGCAAGAAAACGGAAAACGAGAGGAAATCTAAAATGTCCGCAAAATTCAAGGTGATTCAAATTAGCATGCATAATTTGAAGGGTTAGGGCGAAAACATGTTATTGCATGCATGTACGTCAAACAGTACGACGCAATATAACACTATATACTTTCATAGTTTGCAAATAATGTTTTTGAAAACTTGGCAAAACCTTTGTGCATCTAAAAATAAATTCTGAAGGTAAAGGTAACTTCGTAGCATAAGTAAGTTGGTTAAGATTGCCAAATCTCCATCATTTTTCCAGCCTTTTCACACGCTGCCATGTTTCAATTACTCTCTCCATGTATTACTCACATACTTCACTTTATTTATGAATGATGGAACGGCATATTTCATTCGAATGAAAAATTAATATTTCGTATTTGCAGAAACATACTTTATCTAGAGCTCATTCTGTGACGCCGTTGATTGCTAAATACTTTCAGGTTTCTCATGTCATATCTAGAGGAAACGAAAGACATGGATCTAATCAAGTAAATTAGAGGAAAGAACGCGATATATGAAAAGCTCTCACCACAAATGGAACTCAATTGGACTTAATTGAAGACCCGCAACATTCACATGCAAACAACAAACTTGTGGTGTGCTATTGGCAAACTTGCAAACGTCATGAGGCCTGTTCGATATTGCACGAAAGGGGCAAATATTAATGCTCGCAGCCAGGTATATGTAAAGTGAATGAGTGCGAGAGAGTAATTTTTGCATGCTGTGTCTTAGCACTACAGCTCAAAAGCTTTTATCGACATACACTTCCAGTCGAATACTTTCCATGTTATCAAAGACCGGTGAACCAGCCATTAAACTAGGGTCTCTGGAACTATATTGTGGTAGCAAAAGCAATGAAACGGGTAAATATCTCATTCAACCCGAATGAAATAACCGAGAAAGTATAGTGAGCACAATGCACACCCATAAAGTAGAGAGGGGTGTTTTCTACCATCGATCGATATACGAATAGGACGATGCATTGTAAGTTTTGTGCCTGCAAGTGTTGGGGGAAAGAAAATACCTTAAAATCCTATTATAGACACTGAAATTTATACTCACTCTGCGAGAATGAAAAAATAGTTACGATTGCATGGACCATGGATTATGCGATATGTTAGAATACGACGGCATCTAAATAATTAACTATGCAACTTATTATTTTTACGCTATAGCCAAGGTATGACGGGATTTTGACGGACATAAATTGCATTTTCAATGTAGGAGACAGCATAGTTCAAAGATTCAGTGAATTGAAAGCTGTAGACTAATTGTTTTTACTTACTGGCAGTCATTAATTAGTTCCTCTTGAGATCGCATTTGTACAGGAGCTAGTTTTTCCGTGGTTTCATCATAGTTGCAAAAACACTTGGTAATCTTCTCGTCAAACGTATTGACTAGGTCTTCTAGAGAGCCTGAAAAAGTCTCGGTGAAATTCGAGTCCCCTTCAATGACAACGACATCATTGTTCTCTTCGTCCAAACATTTTTTCAGCGTTTCAAAACCCTTATTGGTATGCTTGGCATTGTTTTTGAGATCACATAGGGATCGGAAGTCGGAGCAAAGGTCAACAAAATCTTCCGACTCAATTTGAGCTAATGGGGCTTCAATTTTTAGCTCCTCCATTGTTCTGATTCCGTTATGCATTTAAGTTTCGGGTAGACAGATAACACTGATTAATGATTAGGTGTACTAACCACCTATCTAACTGACTATATACAAATATAGTCTACCAGTACAATGTCACCAATTGGTAGTCCATAGGAAATGTTTGACCTTTCAACCAGGAAATAATATCAGTTGCAAGTAATGTGCCAATTACATACACTAAAACACTTGTTCCTCACTTAATAAACAACTAACTGTAAATATTTTGTCCATGCAAGAAGATAGTTCCGGATTTAAAATTTAAACACCTGATAGAAGAGTCAAATTTCTTGTTTAGGGTTACAGCAAGTCAAAAGATGTTTTCAGATCAGATGTCTATATACACACTGCAGTGCGTACCCTATAACGAACCCAGTCAGTCAGTAAGTACTACTGCTGCTTACTTTTTCTATTTTCTTCTCCAGTCCAGACTACTTGGTTAGAGCACTATGTAATACATGGAACCTTTCTGCACTAGACTCGATGTAGAAACAGAGAGCACTACTCTTGGAGCTCAGCTTTTATCGACTGACATGGCTTTTGCTTCATCCTGTTGATGGGCTTGTGTTTTTTCTGCTCAAGCTCAGATGTAAAGCGAGTACATAAGGCTGCGATAGCTATAACTAACTATGCATGCTATGATGCTGTATTAGGGTTCTCATGAATTTTGGAACTTTTTCTTTGTGCAGTAAATTGTGTGTGCATGTATTGGGGTACTAAAGACAACCTTTTAATGCCATTTCTTGTGTACTCAAGATAATAATTATTGCTGATTTGTCGGTGATGTAGTTTGAATTACAGAAGAATGCATGCTTATAACTTGACTTTCGTTCGAGTGAAGTGAGTGACAGTTAATGTTGGTTGTGGTGTGGCTTGAAAGCTAGCTAGCTATGCTATTGTATTCTGTACTATAATTTTATTCGAATTAAAAATTTATCCTTACCTAGCTGCAATTGTTTTGCGTAGTTGGCTGTTAGATAATAATTGCGTAAACAGAAATTAAGCGTTATGATCGGAGAAGTTGACTCCATAGTTCATCAAGGGTATAATGCTAAATGCGAAAGTAAAAGCCAGCTCACTTTTTAAACATTTTTAGTCATGTAGTGTAATAGTTGTACACCGCTTTAAAAAATAGAGAAAAACATTTATACGTCCCTCAACCCCTTTAAGTGAACTGAGAACGCTCAGTAGGATCAGTTATTGAAATCGCTACATGAATTGTACTTGCATACCTGTCGTCGAGTAATACCGGAAGAAAAAATGTAATAAGCAATCAAAAATTCAAGGGAGAAAGGTTTGTTATTATTGCTATGAGAAGTTATATGCACGAGGCGGTAAACTTTCTCCTTGAATTTTTTGCGTCATTCTTTCAATCTCATGTGAGGTTCCCAAACGATGAGTAATCATTCTTATTCCGCATCCACACTCCTTTCTCTGTTTTGTTTTTATTTAGTACGTCAATTCAGGAAGTGATGTAGATCATAGATTCAAAGAATATAATAATCGATAGAGTTTTCATTGTTACAAATATATGACGAGTGTTTTATACGTGTGATTGCTCTTGCTGTTATTATCAATTTGTAAAAGATATCGACATCAGTACATAACTATACCATGTCTTGTCATGGATGTGCCTCTTCTTTCAGCTTTTGGACAAAAGAAGTAAGCCTACTGTTAATTGTTAAAACGATACTTTAAAATTGTCCTGTTCACACTCATTGCACTACTAATTGAAAAAATTACTGATGATAGCAATAATCGTTCTGATTCCGCAGGTTGGCTGCCCAAACTGCAAGTTTTCATTTTGCAATAAGTGTATTCGATTTAAAGTTAAGAAAGACGGAGCGAAAACGATGACGGTCTGCTTGAAGTGCCAGGATATGTTGGAGAGGAAAAGTAGTCATTCAGGAGCATCTGAAACTATAATAGAAATGCCCAAAGCTCTACAAAGGTACATTGGATAGCTAGCTTATGTGTTAATAATCTAATTGTAAATTTTGTGGATTCTACCTATGATTTTTTCTTTAGATTAGCGTCGATGGACAACCCAAATCCACCAATTACTATTTGTAATGACAAGGATCGAGCATCCATCCGTTTAGAAAGACTCAAGCAAGGTTTGTCTCAAGAAGACCAAAAGATTGTAGAACGACTAAGTAATTTGATACAGTCCCGAAGTGCTGTTGAGACTAAAAAACGGGATCCCCCTGAAGTCGAAATTGCGAAAAGGCTCGCCAAACTAAAAGGTATTATACATGGGTTTGAATCACGTAACAATGTGCTTATTCTGATGTTTAACCAAGATAACAATCATACAATTAGGTGAGGAGCATGAGGCTGCAAGCTCCACAGAATATACCAATGTTTCTCAAGCCCCGAAAACGGAAACAGATTTACTTGATCAAATTACTTCAGAGTATAACTTAGCAAAAAGCAGAGAAGCATCATCATACCAAGAGTATCAAGACTTGGAAAATCGACTACATTCGTTGAAAGGCACCAACCCAAATCTTCCTGTAGCATCTGAAATTACAGAGTAAGCTTTTCTATAAGATGAACCATTTGGGTTTGGGATTACTTGTGAGCGAAATCTAATTCAAATTTTTTATTAACTCAGATATGAAGAACTGTCCGAAGAGGAGCAAGTAAAACAAATCATTGCTAGAGTAAGCACAAAATTGGAGAAATTTTTGAAATTTTTGTCCGCAGAAGTCTGTTATAACTGTCTATTTTTAATAGTTTTCTGAAGAAGTTTCGCTGGATAGTAAAACGGGAGTTTCGGATTCTCAGAAAATGCATGATGTTGATGTTACACCGCATGATTTAATGGAAGAGGAAGATTCAGATTTTGTAAGTGTAAAAATTACCACTAAAATTAACACAGTATGAAGTGAAATTATTTACAAAATTATGATATTGAAGGATGACGATATTGTTTGTCGTATCTGTGAAGAAAAACGTGCTATCTACAAATGTAAAGAGTGCGATGATGATCTTTTTTGTAAAAGCTGTTTTCGAGAACTTCACCAAGAATTGGGTGAAATGCACAAGCCAAAAATGCTCACTAAATGATCAAGTTAATTTGGCAACGCCACTTCAGCAGTCGGGACTTCTACTTTTGAGCCCCTAGGATTCACTCGCTATAAAAATGCTATATTTTGAAATTAATTAAGCATACATATGTTTATTCATCACATTCAAAATCACGGTGCTTTACTCACTCTATATGATGTTATTTGATATTTTATTACGGTTCTCCTGTTTAGATAAACTAATCTTACTATGCAAACACATGAAACATGAAATAAATATTATCGCAGTTTGCTAAAAAAAATTCTTGCAGCGTTCTTTACTTCTTGAAATAAGATACTACTGTCCGTTTCAATGAAATACGGAGTAACTTTTTTCAATGGTTACCTGGCAGAGTTTGTTTATCATTGAGCAAAAAATAAATAATAAATAATAATGATAAATTCGTCTTAATCTCATCATGGGGACTTAAAATCTAGAACATATTTTGGTTGACCAGGCAATTTTTACGAAATTTGCCTTTTTCACGGTGATCATCCAACAAGCCTAGATAGCCAATTTAACATTAGGAACTCCGTATTTCATTGAAACGGACAGTAGGTACATTAGTACAGTTACAATGAAAAAAACAAAATACGATTAGCAGAGAAAACTGAAGAAAACTGAAGAAAACTGTTCTCCAGTTTTCGACTGTAGAAATGTAGTGCTTCGGTGCCAAATGTAGTGCATTGAGGAAATGCAGGAAATTATTAAAGCTCTACGCTATTTCACAGGTTCAGGCTCAGTCTCATTGAAAACAAACTACGCGGTAGTTCACAAATTCAACTTGACATAAATTAATTTTTTTGTGACAGACTGGAAGTTTTTAATTTCATGTATATTTATATTTCAATTAAAATTGTGAATTGACGTTTTTCGGAGCGATAGTAAACTGGTTTAAAGTGTGCAGTTGGAAGGTAAGAGCTACAACTTGTAATTTAGAGCCACAAAACTTTTTGTTACGAGATTTAATTTATCGATTGTACTTAAGTAAATAAACCGATAGTTCTGTCGACATTTTTAGCGGTAAGATTTCGGATGTTGTGATATCGGGTTTATAATATATATAGCTTCTTTTCCAGTTAGTTTAGGTTGTTCTGCCATGAACGGAAGTATACCTTTTGGTCAAAATATCCTAATATCCGAAATCTTACGTTTTTGGCTTCCGTTGTTGTTGTTAATAATGAGGTTTTTTAACGGTACATTGTTTAGATTGAGTCGTTTGAGATCGCACTTCCATTTTGGCAGGATTTGTGAAGTGGACTGTAATTTGATGAGTTACCTAATTGACCATTCAGCTTGAGCAGATAGGAGATAGGTACTCATCTAGATTGTAACTTGAGAAGTAGCCTTGCTAATTTCAGCCAAAGGTATGATCGGGATTTGATTGCCTGTTAAATTTATAATTCTTTAATTCTGCGTGCAAATGTTAACACATACCTAAATTGGGTTTCCAGACCAGAAGTTTGGGCGATTTTCGAAAACTGAACAGCCACATTTTAAACGGGAATTCAAATGCCCGTCCCAGGTTGACTTTTTGATGCTTGTCCATTACCACTAATCAGATAGTCATGTTTAAAAATTTGAAGAAGAAATTAGAGGAAGAGAGAGGTGTGGACGACCTCAAAAAACTAACCGCCCAAAAAGCTTCCACAAGCAGCAACCTAAGTCGAACGAGCTCAATATCTAGTCTTGTTTCCAGTAAATTTGAGCACAATGACGATGTAGAAAAATTGCAGATTGATTTCTCCGACAAGCTTGGTGCTAAGCAAAAAGAGTTATCAGATCTTAAGGAGCTTGTTGTCCAGTTACGAAGAGAATGCGAACAAAAGAATGACCTCCAATGTGAAATTGAGTTTTTGACGCAGGAAAATGCGAAAGTAAAACATCTTCTGCTGAATCGAGACTTGGAATTGACTGAACTGAGGCGTAATTTTTTGTGCGCCGAAGCTACCAGAGCGGTTGTTGAAAATCCTCCTGCAGACCACAACCTGATTGAAGGATTAAAAGATGATAATGAAGTCTTGAGAGCTGAAAAAGAGCGGCTTATAAATGAGAAGAAAGGTTTAGAAGGAAATTATGAGCGTATCCAATCCCAATACAGCGTAGTACGGAATGAGAATCAACGAATCCTAACTGAAATGGAAAAACTGCAAATCGCCTTCAAAAATACGCAGCACGACAAAGAAAAATATCTAGCTGAAAATGAGTTCAAGCAGACTCAAATTGAGCAACTACAGAGCAAATTGAACGTGATTGATGTTGAAAAAGAAGAAGCGATATCCGAAACTCAAAATCTTCAAACTCGAGTGACTGCACTGGAGTGTGAATTAGAAAAGACCAAAGAAAAAGCAGTAGCGGAAGCCCAGGCTCTTCAAACTCGGGCGACCGCATTGGAGAGCGAGTTAGATAAGGCCAAAACAAGTACAGCTGTTAATTCAAACGAGCAAGATGGTGAGATTCTTTTATTACGTTCCCAAGTCGAGAAGTTGCAAAGTGAAAACAATCATTATAAGGACTTAATTCAGCAACTGGAGGCTTCGGACCAAGCTCTAAAAAAAGAGCATGCAACTTACAAAGCTGAAAATGACAACTTTCAGGCAGAGCTTGAGCGCATCAAAGCAGGATACCAAAACGCACAAGTTGATAATGAAAGCATTCAAAATGAAATGCTTCGTTTGAAGTCCATTTATGATGCTGCCCAGAAGGAAATCGCATCTATGCAGAAAGAAATGGGTGTACTTAAAACTGGTAGTGAGAAGTTGATGGAAGAAAACAAGAAACTTCGAGTAGACACTCAATTTTTACGGGACCAGAAGATAAATTTTGAGCAAACTCACTTGAAGCAATGTGCAATCGACAATGAAAGATTTTTAGGCCAGTTGGAAAGCTTGAAAAGCTCTCACGAATCCTTGGAGCAGGAAAAGGAAAAATGCGAGAAGGATTTTTCACAACTGATGGAGAAAAACAAAACCATTAGCAGCGAATGTGAAGCCTTACGGAAGGAGCTGGAGAATGCAACATTGCAATGCATTAAGTTCAAAACTGATTGGGAAAGTGCCAAAGTTGAAGCCGAAAACCAAAAGCGTCTGCATGAGAAGGCTGTAGAAGAACTAGAAGTGACCAGAAATACATTACAAAACCTGAATTCTGGGAAAGAACAAGCGGTACATGATTTTGAAAAGCTCAAAATGGAAAATCAAAGCTTCCGTAATGAGCAGGAGAAACTGAAGTCCTATAACCAAAATTTACTGGCTAGTCAGACTACGCTTAAAGCAGAACTTAAGGCATTGAAAGATGATGAAGAAAATAGAAAAGCAGAAAATTTGAAACTGATGAAACAGCTGGAAGATATTAAAGCACATCTTTCTCGTTCTGATGAAGATAGGCTATCTTTAGAAGTGAAGTTGAAAACCGTGCTTTCAGAAAAAGAAAAGAACTCTACGGATACCAAGAAATCTGAGAGCCAAATCGCCAGCTTGAAAGAAACAATCCAGTCACTTGAAGCAGAAATAAAAACTTGCAAAATTATCACTGAAGCGTGCAAATCTGAGAAGCAAAAATTAGACAAAGAAATTACGGTATTAAAAACGGACCTGAAAACCTCCATTCAATCTGAAAGAAGTCTTCAAAATGAAGTTGAGAAGCTGAGTGAAAAGGCTGCTAATTTGACCGAAGCTAACAAACTGTTGCAGCAAGAAAACATGGAGTCTGTACGAAACATAGGTGATTTGAAGTCAGTTCGAGATGCAAATAAAGAATTACAGAAGAAGCATAGCAGCCTACAATCAGAATTCCAAAGTTTGGTAAAAGAATCTGATCATCTAAAGTTAGAGAATAAAAAATTGAATCAAGATATTTCAGATTTGAAAGCTGTTCACGAGAAAGTTAATTCAAAAGCTGTAAACTTGACTTCAGAGCTTGAAAAGCTTACCAAAGAAGTATCCACCTTGAAAGCTGACAATCATAAAGTTGGGAAGCAGTTGAGTGCAGCCCAAAAAGATGTGGCAAAAATGAATTCCGAAAAAGAAGAATTCAAATTCCGAAGTGAAAAGTTAGAAACTGAAATGATCAAAATGCAAAATCACGTTTCATGTTTTTCAAAAGAAAAAGCAGACTTGCTTCGTAAAATTGAACTGCTAACTTCAGAAGTTGAGAAGCTAGAAGGTATGAAAAATAAAGTGCCTGATAACGCTGATGAAATGGAAGCGGAAATGGATCATTTAAAAGTAGAGAATGAAATTTTGTTGACAGAAAACAAAAGCCTAAGTTCAGATTTTGAAAGCTACAAAGATGATAGTCAAAGGAAAATTGATGACCTGATGAATTCAGTGGTGAACTTGGAAACGCAAAAGAAAAGTCTGGAGAAAGAGAAAGAAACGTTGAATTCTGAGAAGTGCGAAATCAGTCCTCATGAGCTGGCAGCCTTGAAAAAGAAAATCGTCCATTTAGAACGAGAAAAGCATTCCTTAGCTAATGAAAATAGAAATTTGTTTTCTAAAATACAAGAGTTAGACAGTAAACAAGATAAGCACGATGGTTTTCATTCCCTTAATGATAGTAACAACTCTTCATCTGGTCGGGAAGATGTCAATTCCGAGTACATGCGTACCGTATTGTACAAATTCGTCACTTGTACTGATGTCCAAATACGTAAAAATATGACTCGTGTTGTGGCCACTTTATTGCATTTAGATGATGATCAGGAGCAGAAGTTGGGGGCTTCAGTTGGAAGTCGAAATCATTTTTTAACATCGTGAAACTTAAATTATTTGTCAGTTATATTAAGTATTGCAGTGTAATTTCTGATTTGTATATTTTTATTGTAAGTATTAATCAATATGATTTGTGAATTGTGACTGCAATAGACTAAATGTGTAAAAGTTAAATAACTTATTATTTTGAGCAAGTGCAATTGATGTTGTAATGATGAGCATAGAAAGCGGCAAATAAAAGCATATAGTTTTAAAATATCAGTGATATTACTGTCCGTTTCAATGAAATACGGAGTAACTTTTTTCAATGGTTACCTGGCAGAGTTTGTTTATCATTGAGCAAAAAAATAAATAAATAATAACAATAATAAATTCGTCTTAATCTCATCATGGGGACTTAAAATTTAAAACATATTTTGGTTGCTCAGGCAATTTTTACGAAAGTGTTTTTCACGGTGATCATCCAACAAGCCTAGATAGCCAATTTAACATTAGGTATTAGGAACTCCGTATTTCATTGAAACGGACAGTAGTTGATAATGATTAAAACTGAAATTTTAGGACGACTCAACTTACTTTCGGATCGAAATTATATTCGCTTTTTGACATAACTAATTTCATTCACCAATCACTACAGCATGCAACAAAGCAAGGCAGAATATTGCATCTGCATTAGCAATCTCCTTTCTATGAATGAGCCATAGACATTCCAAAAACAGGCGGGTCAAATTCTTGAGGGGCTGTTTTCTTTATTCAGTCAATTCAGTGCTCATGATTTTATTTTGTTTTAGAATTTTTAGCCAGATTTTTTAATTGTAGGTCAATTTTTCCTTGTCATAATCTCATATCCCTGTACTTGTGTAAATATACTGAAGTTAATCGTTTTGTAAGGAAAATATTCAATTTGATAGCAAGTATACGAAGTTCAAATGGCACTCGTGAAGGCTGCCCATGAAATCGTAAGTATTGTGCAGAGGCGGGTAGAGGTGTAGTATAGTCGTAGACAACAAACGAAAATGCTGTAAAGCGTACCGCTATGTATGTTACATGGATTGATTATAAAAACTTGGCTTATAGTTTAGCACGTATCTAATCATCAAATTATGTTGCGTAGGTGGACCCCCTCGAAACGTTTTGCAGATTGTTGAAGAGTTTCAAACATGAGGATAAATTATTCATTCTGAAGCATGTGCATGCAAAGGATTTGACAGATGACCTACGGAAATGGATAATGGAGCTTATGGAAACGAATATGAGGGCAATGTAAGGCATTATTAATTAAGCTGTAGTAAGATGAAGCTTTTAGATTAGATAAGCTTAAGGAAAAACTCAGAACCACGGTCATTTGATTGCTAGCGTTTTTCATAATTGTTTTTGCTAAAGGTATGAAAAAAGTCAGGATGGTTGGGATCCTGAGGATAAACTTGCGGAACTAACGGGACCAAACTCTAGATATATAATTGCATACTTGAATGAAAAACCTGTAGCGTTTACGCACTTCCAGTTTGATATGGATTACAATCGCCAAGTATTGTATTGGTAAATTGCTATTGAAGAATTCAGAAGTTAGCATAAACTTTTCAAATTCTAAACATATTGTTAAACTAATCAAGTTATATATTTTTCTGAAGTTACGAAATCCAATTAGATGCGGAAATAAGAAGGTGTGGTTTAGGAAGACACCTCATGCACATTTTGGAAGTTATTGCCCACAATTGTGACCTCCCATTTGTTGTACTGACTGTTTTTAAATACAATATTGCTTCTAGAAATTTTTTCAAACGAATTGGGTTAGTTGGAGTTGGAATCAAAGTAATATATGCATGCATTGCAGACGAGTAAATTGAAACTAAACATGTTTATGGATTTCTTTTCAAATAATTCAATTAGATACACGTTAGATGACACTTCTCCTGGAGACGATGAAGATGTGGACTATCGTATATTATCGAAATATCCTCTGGCAAAAAATTCTGACTTAGGGAAATAGTATGTTCAGTTGTCAATGTTAAGGAAGAACATCTGATTTACGTGTGGGATATGGGATATCGATGAGATGATTCGTATCAGTCCAAATCGAAATATCCGCATGTAAGCTTCCGAGTCAAAGTATGATAAGAATTTAGATTTGCTAAAATTTGCACTGCTCCATTTGCATATTCATGATAATAAACTGTTTTTGGAAAAGATAGTTGTCAACTGATTTTTGCTGCAATATTTTCAGAAGAGTGAGTGTTTGCTTTTATAAAGTCGTATTTTTTTATTATATTGAATAAATTTCAAGTTCGTCTACCAAAATTTTAAATATTTTCATTAATGATTTCAGGTTGCCAAATATAATCTAGAATCAAATCCAAAGCGTTTTACAAAGTGCATGTCCAAATATTTGGGTCATGTTAAAGCTAGTATCCACAAATCTATCACCTTTTTTGTAGGTACGTTGGTTTGTTAGTCACAATCTCATTGAGCACATTTTTACGCGGGCTCGTTAGCAATACTACTGCGTACTGTAATGCTATATACTTGATTCTCACTTTCACAAACAAACGTTTGAAATAGTTTAATTTTAATTAATTTACAACATTTACATTTCTGTTTCCGGAAACTTGATGCTAATTATTTTTTACCAAGCAGTGTATTGTTGATACTAATTTATCTGCATGTTAAGCATCTAACTTGTCTTCTATCTGAATGTAATATGGATACAGATAAGGAGAACGACGTGGCCTCAACATCAACTAATGTTAAGAATACTGAAGATGGCAATGACATTGGAGTCCCTGATTTGCATGTTAAAGAGCAAGAGCTAAGTCTAGGGTCCGGTTTCGTTCGGAATATAAACCTAAGAAGAAGATGGGACGAAGCATTTTCAGATGAAGACAGTGATCTTGAATCGGAAATCAATAATATTTCAGATAAAGAAATGGAGGAGCAAATGGAACAAGCTGATCAAGTGCAGTAAGTTTGGTTTTAAATGCTTATCTTACTTTGCTTCGCTCTGTATTTCGCGTTATTATAATTTGAATTTTTGGTTTTTTTTTGCATTGTAGATATGTGTGCCCAGCCATAACTTGTGGCTTGAACTTCGAAACTTGGGATGAATTAAGTTCGCATTGCTCTTCTAAACATGCGTATTTGTGTGACACCTGCCGAAAACGTATAGCAAGTGTTCATTTATTGGATCTTCACGTTTTGGAAACTCACGACACATTGTTTCAATTGATGGCAGAGAAGAAACCAATGGTATTTCACTTTCTTGCTTTTGTTCATGCATCGTGTGAAATCCGTACTTAATTTAGGGTTTATAATTTTTCAGTATCGGTGTTTTGTCGAAAATTGTACCGAAATTTTTCCAAATTCGAAGACAAGAAAAAATCATTGTATTTCGGCCCATCAATTCCCGAAAGGTTTCGCTATATGGCAAGTGAAGGTGAAGAAATCCTTCTATCAGCGTCGTGGACAAAAGTCTTATGGATCAGTACTTCATAATAATAACAAAGGAGAAATTCGAAAGAAGGACGCTGGTGTCAAAAGTAACAACCCTGAAAACTTACCAAAACAAACTACAGAAACGAAATGTGAATCCATGGATTGTGTGGAAATGGATATAGATAAAGCTGAAAAAAAAGTTCGAGAGAAAGCTGCAAATAAACTGCAGCCACATTCAACTCAACCCATGACGTTGATCTCATTTGGACATTCAGCTCGACGGTTCAAACCCAGATTCCATTTTGGGTTGCCAAACAACAGCCACAGATGCACCACAACTACGATTGATATGAAGGAAGTGTCAAATGCTTTGAAGAGCGAAAATACCCAGGAAGGATAAAAAAGTTCGTGCCAAGTATTTTTTTTAATCAATAATTTTTTACGTAGGCGATAAATTGCCACTATTATATTCTGTGATATATCTCGACAAGTTTTTGGATTTATTTTCGCTGGTTGATTAATAATAAATCAGTAATCAATTCGTGAAGTAGTACTCTATACGATTACGATTTTCCAAAATTTTGCCTTTACAAGAGAAGACAGTCATAGTAAAGTGTTCAACATAAAAGCATATAGGTTAGATAGGTCCATAAGATTCCTATCACTAATATTTTGAAATGCGAATTACAAATCACGTTAAGCTTACGTGTTTCCATAATAATACTTTTCACCATGTTGAAGTCAACTATTTCGATGATATAAAATTAAAAACAAGGTGTACATCATAATAAGTTACTCGTATTTGTACAGTGGTTTCGTTTGAATACCACAGAGACACTCTAAAGACTATAACAACATTTATACGTATATAAATATTCGATTGATCAGTCAAACACAAGATATCATCATCATAACAGTAGTACTAATATCACATATATAGAGGAGATATTTGTTGCTGAGCCGAAAGTGGCGAAGATAAAATGTACATTACAACATTTAAGACATAATATTTTCATATAAATCCAACATAATACAGGCTCTTCGTCCTACATTGCCTACATAGCGTCATTTGGCTTTATATCGGCTATTTTTCACATTTAATTTACATAATAATCAAGTCATTTAAACAGAAGTAAAACTACTGGACCTCGATGAAACTATTTCTCTTCCTATTATGTTTCCTGCTGACTTTGTAGTGTTCCTTGGGAAATACTTTAGAGTCTTTGGAATCTGTCTCAGTTTCCAAATCTTCACTACTACAAGACATGTAAGGTCCTTTTCGAAGACTCCCATTTTGATTATTGTACACATTATTATGCTTTTTGCGTTGAAGGCTATTGTTACTTCGGAAATCTTCAGAAATTGTTGTCATTTCTGTCACCGTAGTACGTTCAAGTGACATGGATATGTAGGTATTCACATCACAGTCTGGACTATTCAACTTCGCTGGGGAAATAGGACGATTATTGTTATGATTGTGGAGACTTTCCACGAATGAAGTTTCCTATGAAACAAAAATGATGCTCTTTGTTAAGAAAAGTACTTCACAAAGTTTTAACCGATATTAGCAGTAGCAGGACTAAATTGAATAAATCTGCACCTTTTCGTCCATATCAGGAGTGATAGTGGGAATAAAACTATTTAGTCCATGACCATTCATAGTTATATGTCCGTTTGGAATGGCTTTCCCTTCTACGTCTAACTGACTATCACATGGGTATTTCGCTTCTTCTTCAGCTGTAATAATATCATTCCATTATTGAAACCATCATGAGATTATCGGAAATATTTTTAAATATTTGTTTTTATAACAAAGATATAACCTACCCCGTCGTTGTTTACATTTGTAACATAGTGCACAAGCAATGCACAATGCGATCCAGAAACCTCCAAAGATACACCCTAGCAGTAGATACAAATTATCCTTAGTAGGAACTATTTCATCTTCTGAAGTAAAGAGATCGTTTTCGTTTTGAAAGAAGTCGTCTTCTTCAGGGGTCTCAGTCGGAGCTAATCCTGAAAATATTAAATAATAAATCGCAATTAAAGCCTGTCACTTACTGTCTATCGGTACTTTAGTTTTTTAGCCATAATTTCTAATCATCCCAACTTACCCAATGTCTTGGCAGAAACTATGGCACTGAAATTGGACACACCGGCTTGATTGAAGGACTGGATTTTTATATCATACATGATCCCAGATGTCAAATGGCAAATGTAATACGAGTCTTCATCTTTTCCTGGTACAGTTACTTTTGAGTATGAACCTGCACTGGTTGACTCTCGGTAATATATAAAGTACCCTTCGAGCTCATTAGATTCCGTTCGCATGTTCTGCAAAGACAAGTAAGTATACATGAAAATTAGAGTATAGTTGTTGGAAACTCCTGATTTTAAATAACAGCAAGGCTTCGGTATAATTACCTTCCAGCTTAACAAAATGGCAGTATCATTATATGCCACAGCATTCGTAATCACAGGGACATATACGGGCCGACGCATAGATGCATCCTTGCGAAGAATAAACTTTTGGGATTTATCTCCAACTTTGTTATCGTTATTCGAATACACAGCTGCTATTCGAAACCTTTAGGATAAATTAACATCATAAGTTAGTCACTTGGAAAAATTAAAATGATCATACTAGATACTACTCGTGTAATTTATTTATTGCACGCATACATGCAATAAATGGCTGACACTTACTTGTACGCATGGCCCACTTCTAAATCCCGTATCTCATAGCTATGGATATGTGGTGGAATATCATCATCAATGGTCATCCATTTGGACCGTCGTTTTCCTACTTCCTTGTACTGAACTTTGAAAAACTGGATTGGGTATCCCCCATTGTCAGCAACAGTCCATCTAGCCATTACAGAGTGGTCTGAGATTCTATTCACTGTAGGTCTTGACGGTGGAATCATGTCTACAAGAAAATTATAAGCATATTGAAACATTTCAAAAATTATTATCAACAATTTTTCTCTCAATTTGGTGTACTTACCATGAGTTTTGTGCTTTCTCCTTTTCTGTTTCCTCCTCCGATTCTTTTCATTATGATGATTGTGATGGTGCCTTACAACTGGATGATGCTCAGATGTAGAATCGATCATGTCTAAGCAGAATCCAATTGCAGTTTAGCAATTACATTTTAAAAGTTAAAATAAATCCACTTTTAGTACAGACTAGAACGCTTACCAGTACTATCACTAGGCATAGCTGTTATTTGCTTGGGCATCACAATAAGCTCCGCAGGACTAGATACTGTGCCTACAGGATTTGTTGCAAAACATTGAAATAGGCCTGCATGTTTCTTCTGAACACGTGCTATTTTCAAACCATCCTCTGCAATCCCATAAACCATCCTCCGTTAGCATAAATAAATACCATTCATCATCCATAGTTTCTAAAGAATGTCCGGATTTATGAGAGACTAACTTCAACGCCGTATTACTTTTTATAAGTATTAGTAATGTTCCACGATCCACACTGCAACAGGATCACCATTTTTTTCTCTTTCATTTCATATAGCATAGTAATACAATTGTTGATTTGTGCAAAATGAGTCGAAGGGAAAACGAAAGTTTCGCAAAACGAGTTATTCATTTCTACCAAAATGAAGGTAAAAAGTGCAAAAAAACTGTAGTTAAACATTTTGTGTCCGAAGGT
>Ga0210040_10003000_pt1 | contig 23198 bp, 12 predicted proteins | sample CryGeyCG12114_NA_FD_185462 | JGI IMG/M metagenome (GOLD analysis project Ga0210040, IMG submission 185462) | Groundwater microbial communities from aquifer - Crystal Geyser CG19_WC_8/21/14_NA (SPAdes) (version 2) | ecosystem: Environmental > Aquatic > Deep subsurface > Groundwater | place: USA...
CCCTAACCCTAACCCTAACCCTAACCCTAACCCTAACCCTAACCCTAACCCTAACCCTAACCCACTCCCCAAACCCCATCTTTATTCTTACTCTTATTCTATTCTTTATTCTATCCTTATTCTATCCTTATTCTATTCTTATTCTATCCTTATCCTATCTTTATTCTTACTCTTATTCTATCTTTATTCTATCTTTCTTCTATCCTTATCCTATCTTTATTCTATTCTTATTATATACTTACTCTACCATTATTATATTCTTATTCTATTCTTATTATATACTTACTCTACCATTATTATATTCTTATTCTATTCTTATTATATACTTACTCTACCCTTATTCTATTCTTATTCTATTCTTATTATATACTTACTCTACTCTTATTATATACTTACTCTACCCTTATTCTATACTTACTTTACTCTTTTCTACTCTATTACTTAAAATACTACCTTTATAAATCTATCTCTTTTTATCTATCTTAATTCTACTCTTTATCTTCTCTTTATTTATTCTTTATTACTTTTACTCTTACTACTCTTTTCTTAATCTCTAAATCTACTATCTTCTCTATTTTCTTTATCTTTTACTCTCTCTTCTACTCTCTCTCTCTCTTTTCTACTCTCTCCCTTTCTACTTTCTACTTTCTACTTTCTACTTTCTACTTTCTCTTTTACTCTCTCTCCTACTCTTTATTCTCTACTCTCTCTCTCTTTTCTATTCTCTCTCTTTCTACTTTATCTTTTACTCTCTCTCCTACTCTCTATTTTTTACTTTCTCTTCTACTCTCTCTCTTTTTCCTCTATTTTCTACTTCCTCTTTTTCCCCTATCTTCTACTTTCTATCTTCTACTCTCTCTCTCTTTTTACTCTCTATCTTCTACTTTCTATCTTCTACTCTCTCTCTCTTCTTACTCTCTATCTTCTATTCTTTTTCTTTTTACTCTCTCTTTTACCTTCTTTCTTCTACTCTTTCTTTTACTCTCTTCTCTTTTTACTCTCTCTTCTCCTTTCTCTCTTTTTACTCTATCTTCTACTCTTTCTTCTACTCTCTCTTCTACTCTCTTTTCTACTTTCTCTCTTTTTACTCTCTCTTCTACTCTCTTTTCTACTTTCTCTCTTTTTACTCTATATTCTACTCTCTCTTCTACTCTCTTTTCTACTTTCTCTCTTTTTACTCTATATTCTACTATCTCTTCTACTCTCTCTTCTACTTTCTCTTCTACTTTCTCTTCTACTTTCTCTCTTTTTACTCTCTCTTCTACTCTCTCTTCTACTCTCTCTTCTACTCTCTCTTCTACTTTCTCTCTTTTTACTCTCTCTTCTACTCTCTCTTCTACTCTCTCTTCTACTTTCTCTCTTTTTACTCTATCTTCTACTCTTTCTTCTACTCTCTTTTCTACTTTCTCTCTTTTTACTCTCTCTTCTACTCTTTCTCTTTACTTTATCTCTACTATCCTATTTATTACTCTCTATATCTCTCTATATTCTTATTTTAATCTATATTTTCTATTTCTTTATTTATCTTCTCTTTATCTTAGATTTATCTTATTACTTTAACCTATTTTAGTATTACTCTAGCTCTTAGAGATTCCTTAATTACTATAGACTATATAGATATCTATTACTTTCTTACTCTACCTCTTAATCTCTTATTCTTAGCCTTTAGCTCTAATTTAGCCTATTTCTAAGCTTTATTATTATCTACTCTCTCTATCTCTCTTTAAGCCTTCTTTAAAGCCTTAGCTATCTTATAAGTAATTTAAGCTATATCTTTATTATTATACTTCTTTTAAGCCTTTTACTCTCTCCTAGCCTTTATATAAGCTCTCTTATAAACTATCTACTCTCTACTCTCTACTCTCTACTCTCTACTCTCTACTCTCTACTCTCTACTCTCTATTCTTTCTCTTCTACTCCTTAACTTACTCTCTCTAGTCTTAAAGCTTAAGAGTAGCTCTTATTTTACTATTAGAGCTAAGGGGAATTACTCTAAAGCTTTCTTAGGCTCTAAACTACTTAATTAGCTTCTTACTATACTTTCTCTACTTCTTCTTATATCTAAGAGCCTCTATTATCTAACTACTTACTAAAGCTTCTTAAGAGTAGTCTCTATTCTAGTTTACTCTACTCTTCTAAAGGTTATTACTAAGCTTAAACCCTAACTTTCTTAGTCTTTCTATCTACTATCTTATTAATAATTACTCTTAGCTTTCTTATACTAGAAGGAGTATTCTAGTAAGTAGAAGAGCTACTTAATACCTCTCTACTTAGCTCTCTTAGTATTACTTCTCTCTAGTATCTAAGTATAAGTTTATTAAGTACTAAGAGAGAATTAAAGAGAAATAGACTAGTCTTACTCTATAAAGGTCTTCTACTAAGCTAGATAGAAGTACTTAAAGTATTTAAAGAAGTCTCTCTTAGTTATCCTTATCTAGCCTTCTAAGAGACTAGTTTACTATTTAAGTAGCTAGCTATAATAGGTAGCTAGAGAAGTAAAATAAATAATACCTAGAGGCTATAATCTCTATATAGAGTAAGGCGAATATATAATTACTATTACTATATATCTATCTTATTATAATTAGATATATTATAGATATTATTATATTTATATTTACTATACTATAATAATAGAGTTTAGACTTTAAAGATAATACTAGATTATTAGAGTTATTTATAAGACTCTTTTATAATATTTAAATCTTTTCTAAGCTTAGTCTTTAGTATAAGTAATAGTATAGTTAACAAAGTATCTAAAGATTAGCTAATTTCTTACTTCTAATATCTATATCTCTCGTACGAAGAAGTATACCTAGACTAAAAAGAAATAGTAGAATTTCTTACTTCTAATATCTTTTTCTCTCGTACGAAGAAGTATACTTAGACTAAATAGAAATAGTAGAATACCTTAAAAGATATATAGATTATATAATAAAAGAGAGAGAAGATAGAGAAAAATAAAAAGGGAAATGACTAGAGTTTCATTTCTGTACGAGTAGCTCTCGTACGCCATTTCTACGTAGGCTCACGTTTTCCCGCTATTCTAGGCTAGCTGGCCTATCATCTCGTACGGCACATTTCATTTCCAGGCTGGCAAAACCGATAACTCCCCTGTATGATCATCTCAATCCTCCCATTCCCCGTACGACCCTCTTAATCCTCTAGTTCCTCAATAGCGTTACGTGGGAGGGCGGCCAAGGAAGTTGGAACAAACTTGGGCTCGCCGGCCACTCCGTACGAGCACCTGGCAGCACCATCTGCCCACTTGCAACCAGCACAGCATCCACCCCAATATCCTGGGAGTCGTACGGACTCCGGGAAGACACCCTTCTTGTTGTTGGCACAACCCTCCGGAACACGGACACCGCGGCTGGCGATAAGCAAAGCGTTCACGTACGAGGGGCGGTGGGTAGTGAACTATAATGAAAATGGTTAGCAATTGTTCGTACGGGAATAATGAGTGGCCAAGGGGGGAAGGGAAAAGGGGAGAAGGGAAAAAGGGAGAAGGGAGAAGGGAGAAGGGAAAAAAGGCGAAGGGAAGAAGGGAGAGGGGAGACTTACCTGAGCGACAGTGAGAGAACCTTCAACAACCTCGAACTCGTACGAGGGGAAGCGCCAGACACTCTTCTGATCGGCGGTGTGGCAGAGTTCACCAAGGGCCTTGTTGCCAGCGGCGGTAAGGCGTACGATGACGATGCGGCGGTCCTTCTCATCCGTACGGTCAACGCGGACAGGGCGGACAAACTTCCTGGCCATGGTGCCAGTGGTGTCTTGGACGATAGGGTCGTACGAGACACTGACGAGTGCGGTATTGTTGCTGTTGTTGGAAGACATTGTTCGTACGGGATGTTGTTGTTGTTGATGGTCTGAAAGAACAATCCGTTAGTAATGGAAAGAACAAAGAGGACAAAGAGGCACCGTACGAAGGTGTTGCTGTTGCTGTTGGTGTTGCTGTTGCTGTTGCTGTTGCTGTTGCTGTTGCTGTTGCTGTTGCTGTTGCTGTTGCTGTTGGTGGTGGTGGTAGTGGTTGTGGAGGGAAGAAGAGAGAGTTCGAAAGGGAAGAATCGCTGAATATATAGACAGTACTTCTAGGCAGCGACAACGCAATAACACTTCCTAATCGAGAAGTATCCTCGTTCACTTCTCGATTTGGAAGTGTTATTGTTCACTTGTCGAGTCTCACTTTCACTTCTCGATTCAGAAAGTGTTATTATTCACTTGTTAAATCTCACTTTCACTTCTGATGTTTCGTACGAGGCCTGAAACTCCCTTTTCATCAAATATGCTAGACTATAGCAATACCGAGTTCGTACAAGTAGGGAGAAGCTACCTGTCGCTAAGAATATCTTCTATATACCAAGAAACTGTCGTACGGAAGAGAACATTAGTCTCCCATCCAAGCCAACGTATCTTTCTACCAAACTTTTGGACGATGTTCTGTAACCTCTTCCCCGTATCTCCCGCTTCGTCTTCTGCTTCCTGATCAAGCCCAAGAACCCTATACATACTATTTCTTTGACTTCTCGTACGGTAGATCCTAGTAACAAGCACGCCCGCGGCCTCGAATAAAGCTTTCTGGTAAGTGCAAACCTTTTCGTCCCTTGACTTGATCATCCCGGCTGTCGTACGGACAAATGTCCGGCATAATTCTTGAGGCATGCCACATGCGAAGCAACCGCTATATCTATCAAATGTAATAGCCTTCCGGATGGTCTGAACAGCTTCCTCGTACGAGCTATCTCTCTCTTCCGGACATTCGGTAGGGGAGTGGCTACTTTTGATTCCGTAAGCTTTGCACTGGAAGCAGCTTGTATTGATGCCCCTGAGAAATTGGACAACATGCTCTCTCAGTAAAGCGGTCTCCATCTGCATAGTCTGGACCTCCTGGCGTACGAATTCGAGGCCTCGTTCCTGAGATCGGAATTCACTATAGGCCGAGGTAGTACCAGAAGCGTGTCTTTGTCTATCCCCCGTACGGGATTGGACGACGACTTTATCGCAAACATCGCACGCAGCCGAGCCACTACAGCCATTACTGCGATGGATACCATCTAGGTACTCGCTAAGAATCGTACGGCGGCAGACAACCTGACCGGGAAGGCCAATATAACGCTGTAGCCAAGGGTCCATAGATGTCGAGTTGTCGATTGTACTGAAACGCCGCTTTCTACATTCGTACGGAGCCTCGGGTAGTAGGGGCTCCTGTGCAAACAGTATACACTGACTCGGCTTCCCATCTCTACCGGCCCTACCGCTCTCTTGCGTGTACGTGACGATACTATCGGGACAGTCATAGTGGATAACCACTCGTACGTCAGGAATATCGATACCGAGGCCGAGAGCGTTCGTAGAGACAATTACACCTCGCTGGGTTACGGTAAACTGTTGTAGACTAGCGCTCTTATCCTCGTACGATGAGAAGTAGTATAGGCAGCCTAAGCGCGCCGCGAGCGTCGTGACCGTCTGCTTGCTTCTACAATATATGATCATCTTGCCGCTCTGTAGAAGCTGGATATATCTTTCTATCTCGGCTATACGGTCATGTGGCTTTACGTACGAGACTGTGTATGCGAGGTTGTGCCGCGTTGTGTCCGCTCTGATCGTACGGACAGGCACACGCTGTAAACCTAGCAAACGCCAGAACGGAAGCTCTTGGCTAACTGGAAGAGTAGCAGTAAGGAAGACTAGCCGTACGTTGAACTGAAACAGACTGACGAGCTCTTTGATCGCTGGCCGGAAGGTTATATCACTCTCTGAGAATACATGGCACTCGTCAAACACGACTCGGTCAATCTGACCCGTCGTACGGAGCCGGTGGAAGTAGGTGAGGAAGCCTGTTGTCCTTGCAGATTCGGGAGTAACGAGGACGATTTTGGCATAGATGCTGTCGCAATCTCGCCTCCATATATGTGTCGGAATTGAGAGCTTTGTCGTACGGCTAAGCATGTCTTCCTGAAGGGCTGATAGAGGCATAACAACGATTGTTGTTCCGCTAAATTCGTACGAGGTAGGAAGTATAAATGAGAGACTCTTCCCAGAGCCTGTTGGCATTATCGCGAGTATTGGCGATAAGCCGTCGTATACTGCTCTCAAAACCTCCTCCTGCTTCGGACGAAACTCTACATGTGGACCGAATAGGTCATGTAGTCGATCGATTGGATTTGACTGCCGAAGGAGCTCCCAGCGTCGTACGGTAAGCCTTCCTGACACCGCTTCGTCTGGCTGGTCCCCGTTGTCTTTCGTCGTCAACGAGTTACACTCTAGTAGAGAATGCCACGCCCGAGACACCGTACGGAACTTCTCACGAGTAGTTATAAGAGATCCAGCAACTGCCTGGCCATCTCGTGCGTAAACGAGTTGTGCTACGTACGATGAGTGTGAGGCTTGGGCGTCGAGTGGTGTTGTCTCTTCGATAGTATCGCCTTGTTCGTCCGATACGTCTACAGTATCTACAAATTGCTCTGCTGTAGTAAGGTACTTTCTACTGATAGCAATAGCAATATGTCTATAGCTCGAGATGTTGATACCACTGCAGCCGGTATACTGCTCCGTAGTTTGCTTGAAGCTCGTACGGAACGATCCCTCGTCGAATACGTGCCCCGGTAGCTGACCTGGCCAGAGATGGTCGCTAACCGTCGTACGACTATAACATTGTGTCTCGAGCAGCTCTATCCACGGCACGACTAGCCAGAGATAGCGTACGACGATCAAACCGATACTCCCCGGGAGGTAACGCTGGATGATGTTGACGTCGGCCTTTGCCTCGATAGTCGAGCCCTTGTAGTAGGAGGTGGTAAGACTTACGAGGCCACCGTCTATGTAGACGCCTCGCTGTTCTCCCTCGTACGAGTTGCGGTAGCGGATGGACAGAAGTTCGGTAGCTCGGGCTGGCTGACCACTTGTGATATGACAGAGCACGGCCAGATTCGTACGGAAGCGGCTTACATCCTGCATATATCGGTTTACGTTAGAGACTCGAAACCGCTCGTTCGTACGATCTGTAAAGAGTCTCTGCTGTAGATGCGGTAAACGGACAACCTGGTCTAGTAGCCAACGACTACTATCTAGCTTAAGATATTCGCGGTTCTTCGGAAGGCGTACGAAGCTAAAGCCGGCTTCCGACGAGCTCGGGTTGTCGGCTAAGCTTTGGAGTTGGAGAGGTGGTGTCCGGAGGCCAAAGAGTAATAGAGAGTCGAGTATCTGTCTTGTATCGTACGAGAGTAAACAAACCATTCGCCGGAGCTGACTTAAGTCGAGAGAGATATCTCTATACGATAGACGGTCACCGTTCCAGCTGACCTCCCCGCTAGAGGCGCTCTGCATAGCAAGATGTTGACCGTACGAACGTAGATCAAACATCCACTCAAAGGGCGAGCGGGTACCTCTCCGTAGGAAGCGATGTGTTAGACGCTCCATATCCTCTAGTCGAGGGCCTGCCGTACGCGTAACATCCCTATCAATATCTGCTTCTTCGTCTCGCATCTCGTACGCCTGCTAGAGTACGAGATAACGTGAAGTCTTGATAAGCGTAGAGAGGATTGAGGGGAACTTGTCGAGTCCGAGCCATCCTCGAGGCTGTACGGCAATCACGGCAAGGGCGCAGATAAGAGGGCTCTCGTACTCCCAGCCCCGTACGACGTAGTCTAGCAGTGATATGGTGAAGAACAGAACACCACGCTCGAGCTCTGTTATAGACGCCGGATCTTCGCTCCGGTAGCTTTCTTCTTCGTACGATGGAGACTCCGCCACGGTGACCAGTGCTTTCAGGGCCTCTTGTTGTATCTCCGATAGCGATATGTCGAGATCCAGGCCGCCTAGGTTGTAGCGTACGAAGAAGACGACGATCTGCTGCCATGCCCGTACGCCTTTTTGTAGCTGTCGACGGTCTTGATACGGCTGTAGCGGCTGCTGTATATGATGGCTCTGTTCTACCTGCACGACCTCGACTCGTATAAAGTGGCTCGTACGGGAGAGGAGCTTCTCAGCTCGTACAATTAGGGAAGCTACCGCGTCCCATATCTTGCTCTCGTACGGCGGAGAACCCTGCCTAGGCTCGACAACGTATTCGAGTGCTTGCGAGCGGACCGAGCCAGTAAGAAACTTCCGCCATCCAGTCCGTTTTAGCCAGCGATCACCGTCGTACTCGTACGGGTCATCGATCCGATCTCTCTGTAGCTTGATGACTGACTGGTGTTTCTCGTATAAGCTTAGCGGCGTGGAAGGTACGCGCTGCGGTATACTGTTGTCGTTGCCTGACTCTCGTACGCGGATGAAGTGAGAGTTGGGCCCAGAGGGAAAAACTCTCTGACAGGACACTTTGATCCATGGCTTGCCCTGTAGGGCAAGAGATGTGCCTCGTACAATATTAGATGGTCGTCCCTTTCTGCCGAACTCTGACCAACTATGAGTCGTACGGCAGTGCTGCCTTATTTTCCGTTCGTCCCGGCATATGTATTGACATGCGTGCTTATCGACCTGACACTGGAACGCATCGTCGTAGAGATGGAGGATTGAGTCGGCTTTTTCGAGTTGTAGGGGAATACCGCTTTCGTCCTCGATATTCTCCGTACGGTAAGAACGACAGAGACGGTCGATCGTGCGGAGCTTTTCGCCTTTGATTAGATGTCGCTTACTCCAATGCGCCTGGACTTGGTCTGGTCGTACGCCGTAGCAACACGAGCTACAGAGAAAGCAGTCCCACTGCGATCGATATGTAATTCCGTACGAGATAAGAGACATCGTCGTAATAGACCAAGTCTGACTACTAGAATAACCGATAAAGTAGAGCTACCGTACGGACTAGCCTAGAGTAATCGGCGCGGTATGTAGTCGAGGTAGTTAAGGTTTACTCCTCACTCTCGGTCGCGCGTCGTACGCGGAGAACTCGCCCTCTTTTACGATGGATAACAATACAACCACAACTCGTATAACAAAGCCTTTCGTACGTCGGCGAGATATTCTTTGGTTTTATAATCTGTCCAAATTTCAGCTCTATATGATCAGTAAGTAAAAATGATCTCAGCGTACGAAGGGAAAATGATCTGAGGGTCATCTTTGAAGTTCCCCCGCAAAATTTCGGCAAATCTAATTGGTCGAAAAAGGGCCTCAGCCCTCAAATCATAAAGCCTGCGGTTAGATCCATCTCCCTGCCACCCTTTACGGGTTAGCCTCCGGCTGTAACTATAAAATATAAATTCTCTATCTCCCTGCCACCCTTTACGGGTTAGCCTTCGGCTATAACTATAAAATATAAATTCTCTATCTCCCTACTACTCTTTACGGGTTAGCCTTCGGCTATAACTATAAAATATAAATTCTTTATCTCCCTACTACCCTTTAAACCCCGAGTCTTCTCTAACTCGAGGTCTAACCTCTAAAATACTTTAGTATTAAATCTCGAGTTTTCTCTAACTCGAGGTCTAACCTTTAAGTAATTTTATATTAAATCCCGAGTCTTCTCTAACTCGAGGTCTAACCTCTAAAATACTTTAGTATTAAATCTCGAGTTTTCTCTAACTCGAGATCTAACCTCTAAATACTTTTAGTATTAAACCCTAAGTTTTCTCTAACTCGAGATCTAACTCTTAAAACTCGAGGTTTAACGTATTAGGTATATATCTATATAGGAATAGAAAGAGATAGAAGGTATAGGGAGATTTATATAGATAGATATAGAGAGAGAGTATAGAGTAAAAGGTCTAAGAAAGAGATAAGTAGTAGGGCGGTCGCTATATAAGTCGTAAATAGATAAATCTCGAGTTTTGTGTATTTTCGATTAAAGTCTCGAAGAGTCACTAATTAGAATTATGTTATGATGATATTCTCTTCTTTTTCTCTCAAATGACATTAAATTTATAGTTATAGGTGTCGATTTGACCTCTAACCCTATGGTGATTTTGTACTCTTGAAACGTCTTTTCTCCACTGTTATGAAGACAGATACTGCCTCCCACTTGATCTATTTACCCCTCCTACTCGATCTATCTATCCCTTATTGCGCACGCTACACATGGGCTATAGAGTTGTATTTATGATGTGATGATATTCTGTTCTTTCTCTCTTAAATGATATCAAATTTGTAGTTATGGGTGTTGACTTGACCTCTAACCCTATGGTGATTTTGCACTCTTGACTACCCTAACTCTACCCTGATTTGTCCTTTCTCATATGGTATGGTGTGAGATATGGTATGAGATATGGACGACGCGCAATCTGTGAAGTATTTGACGAATTTAGAGCATGTGGAGGCATTGTGTGAACAGGAGAAAGAGAGGTACCATATGTACAGAGAACGTGGATATGGCTGGTGTTGCATTTTTTATGGAACCCTACAGTACATTGAAAAGAACCAACTGAAGCTTATGCAATGAGTTCGTCATAATGAATCGCAAACTTGGTTGTTCATTCTCCGCTCTTGACCGTTGTATTCTTAACAAAGTTTGCACTCTTCAACTTCAAGCTTTCCTTCTGCCATGCACTCCAGAGTTCCTCAACAAACAACATCATAAGACAGACAATTGAACACCTCATCTGCATTCTCGGGTGTATCGTTCGTGTCGACGAATATTTCGCCTGTGTCCGCATCGCAGCCGGAGCCCGAAAACAACGTTACAATGCATCCTTGCAAGTTGCTCGCTTCTGCAGACGCGATCACGGGCTCTGCGGTGAGGTCGTTGCACTGATTTGCATTTACAAGGGTGAGATCGAGGTTGACCGCTCCTTCACCATCCTTCGTGTTGTACCCCAGAAGCCGGATCTGCGCTTGGGCCGTCGCGAGGAGCAATCCACTCGAAATCAAAGTGTTCAGTCGCATGATTGGACTTCTCTTTGATGGTGAGATATCTCCCTCGCATGTACTCTTGTCGAAGATCGATTCTTTCTCCCGCTTTACGTAGCGTGACGTTGATTGTAGGTCTGAGTCTCACGTTCGACCCCTTGACTTGTATCGGTGTTGCTACGTGCTTGGAAAGCTCCGTAAGTATAGTGAGAACTGTGGATGCTTCGCCGTATGTAAGGTCAATGACTGTTCCAGTCATGAATAATGATACTATGGTTGTGATTGATCCTGAAGCTGAACAAAGTGGGTGTAAAGAATGATAATGAACAATGAAGGAGGTGGGCATGGCAGACCTCTAAATACCTACGATATCTTGGTCAGTGCTCTATTTCATGCCAATCTTGTTCTTCTGACTTACGCTGTCATTTGACCTCATGACTCTTACTCCGAGACGACGTCAGAACATAGTCTAATGCTACTGCAAAGCCATAGCCTATCAATCGACCTGTTAGCGTCGATCTTTGCGGCGTTCTTAGAAGAGCCTTTATGCTGTAGTCTTTGCGACGTCTTCCCTGTCGAGCCCGCTAGTCTTTCCTACTCAACCCACCTATAGATAAGGAGCTTTGCTAGCTTTAGTAGCTTGACCACCCCTATAGACTACCCCATGATGTCAATATGGGCAATCGACATTAGGAACATTACGGATATCGCTCTAGGCAGGACTCCACCCCGCCCTAACGCTGCTAGCCTGTACTTCCTGCATTAATCTATCGATTTTAGTCCGAAAGAGTCTCTGAGGATTCTGCCGTCTCTTACCGTGATATCCCTTAGCTATATAACTTATTGGCTAGTAGAATCATTCTAAACTACGTTAGGAAGCTTATCGAGCGATTTAGAGATTTTATTATCGGATAATCCAATCATCCGAGAAGTATCTTACTATGCTGGCGGATCAGCATCTTGGCACCCCGCTCGCCAAGCTGGCGATCCTTCTTGTATCGATGATACAGGAAACAGAGGGAGATCTGCCATTTCTCCTTATAGGATATAGTAGAAGAACAGAGCCACGAACAGCAACACCGAGGGATAGCTTACTTATTAAGTAGATGTCAGATCTAAAGATAGTCAAGTCGATGATCCAGCTTCTTCAACAGGCAATTCAGATGACCGCTCTTACTATAGAATAACAGGAGAGCTCGAGTCAGGAGAGATGGAGTTTGGGTCTTGGCGATATCTATCATGAACCATTCTGATGAGACGAACCGCCTATTCTTCCCAGCCCTACCCTATCCACGCTCTCTCCTACACTTCCCATCCCTGATTTATATTCATCTATTCTATCTCTCACCACTCTCCATATCTTTAACCTCATCTTACAACTGCTTCCGCCCTAACTTCTTTCCCTTCTCTCTCATGTACTACTAAGCGGGTAACTATGCCACTTTCGTCGCCAGTTCCCTTCTCTACTACTAGGCCATACCCGTCGAAATATCGACATCACCGGCTCCTCTAACTCTCGATGCCCCCATGGCCCTGATCTCATCTGTGAACTATGATGTCTCTCCACTTCCCTTACCATCATCTTGTCTTCTCCATCGTCTCTGCAATCACGTGTCATCGTCCAAGATCGGCTAAGCTCGTCAACAACAGTCGCTAGGCTTTGACGCACCGCCACCTGTGACGTGAACTCCCCCCCTCCCATCACCTGTAGTTGTACACATTGAAGTCGAGCCTGGCTGGATTGTCGCCCCGCTAAGATCTCGTCGAAGATCGCCCGGGCTAGCCACTCGTCTATAGCGCAATTAATGAACGCGTCGCGGATATGTCCATTGCGCACCCGGGGTCCGTTATATATGAATGTTTCGGGGTATATCTGTTGGTCGAAATCGTTGAACGATGAGTCGTCGGGAGGAGGTGGCCAGCTACCCGTCATACTTCTGTTGTCATTGTTTATAGCCTCGAATGACCAAAGCACTGAGTAATCAGATGCATCCAAGGTCAGTGCTAGATGACGCAGCTTTGGCAGAGACCCTAATGTCCGATACGCCTGGACCTCTGCACTGCTGCCTCGAGAGCGACGAATGCTAATTGCCAAGTACTCAAGCTGGGGGCAGCACTCCCGTAGCTCTTGGAGCATCGTCGATGTCGGCAGATAGTAACCCGACCACGATTCGTGGTATGCGGTGTATTCTTTCGACGGTAAGAGAGACAGATTTTGTAGCATACTTCCATGATGTTTGATAATCTGGCCAAATGCAAGCGTTTGAATGCTTTGTTCCAGACGAAGCTCGGACAACGGCTGGACGGCTAGAAGGAGGTCGCTTGTAGCCTTGATAGTGTTGTCGATACTTGTATTGTCCCTATGTATCACAACCCGGAGCGTTGTTAGACTCGACAAGTCAATCTTCGCTATAAAGTCTAGGGCATCTGCAGACATAGGGGCCGATATCTTCAACACGACCAAGACCTGAAAGTCGGTATGCGCACTCCACGCCTCTATGTTTTCCACACTTATGACATCCTGGTGGAGTAGCGCCAGTTCTTGTAATGAACCACGTTTAAATGCTGGTAGTCGTGTTCCGGATACTTTGAATCCAATCCACGGAGGCTTTTGGGTCCCTACGGGTATTGCCCCTCCAGCTTTCCGTAATATAGTCATCTTCTTGAGTTTGATCGATAACCCGGCTACAAGACGCATGAGAGCCTCCTCGTCGTAGTAACCCTCGGTCCCTGGAACGGCTAGGTTGGAGTCTGTAGGTAGATATGCTGCACGTATAGAGTAGAGGCAAGGCGACGTGATGAGCTGGACGAAGTCCGCGCTTAGCGTCTTATGAAGGTCGGGAACCCTGAACGTGTTCACGTGTAGTCTACACCGGTGCTGATGTAGCGCTGCAAGAATGCACGGAGGCACTGCACTCGCACAGTTGTACACCACGTCTGACAAGACCGGCAGCTGGGCGATAAATGATGCAAGGGGTTGCCAGGAGCTATCGGGGACCATCTCCCACACCTTCACCTGTCCAGTCCGGTTTTCAAGATACAGGGAAAAGGGATGTCTTCCGTCTGATCTGATTTCGTCTAGTGTCTCACTACAATCATTGTATCCTGGTACAAATCGCCACCCAGGTGCAGGATGACTAGCGTGGTTTTCGACTTCATATGGCCTATATAATGTTAGCCTCTGTTGTAGGATACTGCCTCTCTTATGCACAAACCCAGGACCGGCAATCTCGAGGCAGCGAACATGCTTAGAACTAGCAGTGCGTTGTAAGCGTAAGCGACACTCATTAACGTCATACGCAAGTCGGGTTCGCGAAGTCGCGACGAAGCTAATACTCCGGTGCAAAACCGTTCTTGCGATTGCTTCCCATTCTTTGCATACGAGAGCAAAAGCGACTACGCTCGTTATATTTATCTCGGCTAAGTGTCTGCATATCGGTAGTAAGACATCTACTGGAAGCGGAGTGTATGACGCCATGTCGGATCAATCAACAGTGGCGAATCATATAGTATTGCCAAATATTACAGTAATTGATAGCAAATTAATGTTGCTTCAATAGAAAAGTGGGGGGGTACTGTAATAGTATCAAAGGAAAGAAAGAAGGAAGAAAGGTAGACAGACAAATCGATACGAAAGTGTTCTAATCCTAGTGTGACTCTCCGCTTCGAGGTTATATACGTCATTGAACACATCTCTGATATCCTACTGCTATGATGTAACTGCAGTCTTCTCTGATTATATATAGCTACGTTCCAAGCAACGATAACCTCGGCCTTAGCAACCACCTATATTTGTCGAGTAGATTGCTAACCCTGACATCATTCCTCCGTAGCAGAGACCCGCATGATAGACCTAGGAGATGATTGAATGGATAGCTGCCTCTTGATTAAAGAAAATGTTAAGAGTACCAGGTTCGCCCGCAATCCACTATACATATAGCATGTCAGCTTTATCTGTGCTATCACAAATTCGAGATAAAGAGGGTGACAAGTACCTGTACGGCTGCTAGCCCACTTGGGCTATTTGGGTCGGGTACGCCAGTACCACTGCTAGCTGAGTAGGGTCGAGTTCCGATGGTTCCAACAAAACCCCACTCGTCTGTTAAAAAATTACGTATACTTTGAAGGCCTTGGCTGTTTGCCTGAGACGAATCATAGAGTAGATCAACAGTAGTAGCTTCTGTGGGATCGAACTGATTATCCGTGTTAGTCACAAGTGTATCTATCCTACGTTGTTGTTATTTTACTTACCGGATCAGTTGCTAGCCGGAGTTTTTGGATCCAATTGTTTACTGAGGTTGTGTCGCCTATGTAATATTAGTATCAACTCTTTAATATCAGTTAGCAACAATGTTGTAGTATACTAAGCTGTTAAGCTATATACTATAACGTCGCACTTAGATGTCTTTACTCAAACTAATACAGGCCGTGCCGCTTATCTAGAGAGGTGAACAATACGTTAGCTTTTCTTACTCATTCTAGTATACGGGATTGTACTTGTAGCTTCTACTTACTTGCTGGAGATGGCCTAAGACAATTGCGTTCTTGCTTATATCGGAGATAATGATCCCTGAGCATCCATACATATATGTAATCCCCCATGTGTTGGATGTAGCGGTATCGATATTGAAAAAGGTTGCTGAGTCACCTCCAGCTTTCTGGCTACCAGGGATGCTGTTCCAGAGAGTGTAGAGAGCACTGTCGCGCTTTGAAAGCGCTGCGGTATATGGAGCACATAGCGAGAGAGAAGAGAATAGAGTAAGGCAGAGGCAGAGTAGATGCGTAGAGGTAAGACGCACCATCTTGTAGTTGAACAGCAATATACGAGCCTCTGATGACGCCCCTAGAGATGTAAGTTAGAGGGAAAATAAGAAGATAGAAGAGAGAGGATGACCTTGTATGTTTAAATAGCCTCTACAAGTCATACAAGAGTGTTCCCGGCATTACAAACATACGAGAATAAGGAGAATTCGGCTCACGAGTACAGTCACTACCAAGGTACATGATAAGACGTTAGACTATGCATTGCATGTAATACTTCGCAACTACTATACATTAAGCGGACCGATTCACTCTTTGAGCTCTTCACTTTAAGCTAATGCATAGAATGGTGCCTGTTTGGTATTATGACGTAATATTCCTATCACTACCCCTCTTTTCTGCTATCTGTTTAATGTCACTTTTATCCCAAACCTAAGATCAATTTGCTTGTCGTTTCCCCCTATTACTCTCTCTACACTCTACTCGCTTCGAGTCTATCTAGTAATAATACAAAGCATTCAATACATTATATGTAGGGCTATCTATCGGACGTTGAGCCCCTCTCTTCTGCTAGGTGGCATGATAGACGTCTCTAGCGCCGAGGGGTGCGGTCAAACTATATGAATAGCGCATCCTTCGTTTGTTCTGACTCGATGACAATGGCCAAAAAGGAGGATCTGCTGTCCAACCCTTGTAACGACAAAAGCAACATAGCGTTGCTATCTGCTTAGATGAGTGGCCATCCTGTAGATTCGGTGCCCCTCGCTGCATTCATACAGCCAGGATCCCTATCGGGGAGGCTTTTACAAATGCCAACAAAGACGGCTCGATCGGATGCAGTATTGGTGCAATTATACAATGATATTTGCGGTCATGACATCAGGGTGTACCCGGGGAACGTGGTGCACAATCACGAGGATCTTACAAAGACGCTTGGCAAAGGTCGTATATAATGCTCTCCTCGCTGTAGCTACAGTGGCTGTATATCTCGCAGTCACCACCGTATACAGATCAAGAAGACCGAGAACTTCATATACTTTCCGAACTTTCTAAATCTTTACAATGCGCCCATACTCTCTTGCGGTAGCGCTTACTATAGGCTCGGCCGTCAATGCCTACACGGACACCATCTCTTGGAATGCTGGTTGCAATATAGTAGTGTTTGGAACTACCCATGACTGTCTGGCCGGTGGTAACGATGTACGTGTTTTGTATTATACGGCAAGTAACTACTACCAGATACCTGTAAAGCTGATACAATCGTTTGTAGTGTACGTTAGACATAGAAGGAGCCCTGCCTGCCGCAGGGCCTGCTTCTTTCGAGGTTCCAGGTCAATGCCAGATTACAAGTCAAGGGGGCTGTTATCGATCCATAATCTGTGGCGCTCCGGCTGGTCAATCATGTTCGCTAGATCAAGAGTTGGACTGTGATGTAGCTGGATGCTGCGACTGATTTACTGGCAACCTTGGACAAGATCTGGTCTTAGTTGGAAAAGAACATGTACAAAGAGTACTTAAACTTACCTGAGATAGAACATCAGAGTATTTCGAAGAAGAGCAGAATAGCATCTCTATACCTTTTTTTTTTTTGTAACATACCTAGTAAACAGATGGTTGGTTTGATAAATAACCCTAGCTAGACCTGTTTCGAAATTGGAGTTCGAGTTGGCATGCTATTAAAAGCAAGCCCTAGGCGCCTAGCTGCGTTGAGGGCCACGTATCTCCTACTCTACGTAGTTTTGCCAGCCAAGTGGGGTAATGCTAGGTGACGTCAAGGTAAAGACAGGCCAGATCTTCTCGGCACTATACTATATCTTCGAGGAGATCCCTACCTGCCACATCCAATATTGTCTACACCTTGCCTGAAAATATCCTTCTCAATATTGCCTGTTTTTTTCGTTTCCGATGCATAAGATCGCGAACCAGTCCAGCGCTGGCACGATCCCCACCGAAGCAATCGACGAGGTAGCTAGGCACCTAGAGGCATCGGAGGCAATCTCATTCCGATCAGCGTGCAAGAGAGTCGATACGAAGGAATTCCATAATGTATGTATAGAGACCGAATTTCTTCTTCTCTTAGCTAGATTTGACAAGATCATACACGTGCTGATCAATTCTGTCTATCGCCATTAGGTGATACGACACTTCTTTTCAACCTGGAGAACCAGCCTTATTGGCCCACATCTGTCGACGCTAGAAGCCATATCTAGAAATGTAGAGCTACGATCTTATGTGAAGAATATACACGTCGAGGATGACTGTGACCGAAACGATCCTTGGAACACAACCGAACCCCTACGATCGGAGAATATATGGCCACGAGACGACGCAGGAACAGTGCTTTCCAACCAGATTGGTGTCACTAGTTTCAGGGCCATGCTTAAAGACAAACGGCTGTGCCCAGAGACCATCAGAATCCGTGACTATCGTATCGACAATGCAAATTTCAAACTGTGTCCTAAGACGACTAGGATCCGGGACTACCGTATCGGGACCGGGACCCCGACAGTGCCAGACTCTGAACCAGCGGCTGCTCTAGCAAGAGACATATTTGACAGCGTCGATGTCGCAATCTTCTCCCTAGACATGCAGACTTTGCAGCTCGAACTATCCGAGAACTCGATTCTTAAATCACCAAGCCTCGCTCCAGGAGAGTCTTTATGCGGACCCCAGATATCGGAGGTGATTATCGGTCTATCTCCAGAACATCAGGGACAAGGCGCAGGCTTCTCGTTGCTACGCTCTGTACGTTTGCTAGTCATCCCGTATTGGTTAGAGCGGGTGTTAGACCGTGCTCTGAACCTCGAGAGCCTTGAAATTTCGGCCGCCAAGTCATGGGATGTTATGCTCGCTGCAGGCACCCATTACCCAAGTCTAAAGAAGCTTAGCATTCAGAGCTTAAAGTTGCACTCACGTATGGTGTCTACGGTCCTAGCGAATTCCAAGCACAGTCTGACCAGTATCTCCTTCATTATGGTAACGCTTGTCCAAGATTCAACATGGACTGAGCTCCTGTCCAGTATCGGAGGTAGTTTCCCTAATCTGACATATTTTCGCATTCAGTTTGTCAGACAGGGTGATGCCCCTTCAAGCACCGTTACCTTTCTGGGATTTGGCGAAGACAGAGTTATGGAACAGTACAGGCCAGGGCTTGAGCTGGACGAAAGGGGTCCTTCAAACGATCGAAGGCTTACCCGGATTATCTACCATGGGCCTGACGCCGGGCTAGTTCTGAGAACTCTGGCCGTATATGCAGTCTTGAGAGGACTTCGATGATGGCTTAGATGTTGAGTTACGGCTCAACTTTCGTCAGGGATAGAGCCTTTCCGTCAATCCAGCACTCCAAAAGGAAACTCTGCAGAGAGCCCCTGAGGTTATCAGTTGTCCAATCCATATTTCGTTACTAGAGTCCAACCTAATCATTCATTTAAAGGCTTTAAATTTACAGGATTGATAACAGGCACCGTTTGACTTGAGTTGATATCAGTCAAGTTCTAGTACAAGCGGCGGGATGAGGAGCTAAGATTCAAGAGCAAGGGCCACTGCCATGTATTCTATCGTCTTTTCTCATTCCTGCCCTACCTTACCATCGATACTCTCACTTGCCTTTCTATCCACCTCTCCCATTCTTCTTTCCCCCATCCTATGTAGTGCGGGATAGTCTCTGGTCCTCCTACCTCCCAGTCTTTCCTTCCCCACTTCCACCTTGATTCTTGCTCATCGTTACTCGTCTTCTTGACCGAGTACCACATCCGCCGTCCCTGCTTCGTCGTTTGGAGCAATGCATTACTGCACGGGTATGGCAGCACCCAGTGGTATTTGTAGATCCACCGCCAAAACCGTCGCATAAATACTGCCTCTACTGCCCCTCCCCTTTGCCTCAACCCTATCCTTGCTCTTCGGTATAGCACCCGAAAAGCCCTGTCTTCCCAGTGCTGCCGTATCAGCCCATCGTCCCAGTCGAACAAGAAGTGCACCAGATCTGACGCCTGCTTGAAGTCCGTCTTGTTACCTGACATCAGGTAGCATCCCTCTATCATCACCTCGTTCAAGTACTCGAAACTGAACCCCTCTTCTCCCTTTATCACCTCCTCTCGACGCTCAGCCACAATCTCTCTTGATACTGCATTGAGCACGTCCACTCGGAATTGTTGGAGGCAAATGTGCACGATCCAAGATATCACCCTGTCCTTGATCATCTCTATCTGCATATGCGTATCCAACCACTCTAGCGCTAAGTCAAGTCGACGTGTCGTGTCAAAAAACGCCTGCACTTGGCCGCCACGTCGCAGATACTGCCCACGTAGGACGTTGTTCCCAAACAACATGTCGTCCGTAACTTCTGACTTGAACTGAAGTTGCCCCCAGTCGATCCGAGGCTCTAGCCAGCAGTACTTGTATCCTGGAAGCGTGTTGCGAAACCCCAGCCCATACCACATCTTCACGCGTACCGGTCCACTACCAGCCCTCTCACGCCGGCTCCACCAGAGTGCAGACTCCTGACTAAGTAAATGGCCACCAAAGACATAACGTAGGCAACGGAGAAACATGACCATCATCTTCGTCTGCTCCCACGTTACTAGGTCGGGCCGGCTGAGCGCTCGAACGACCTCGAACCCTGTCGCAAACTTGTCGGCGCTACGCCAGAGAAAGTCTAGGTAGACATCCGTCTTTACGGCCCAGGCGTATGAAGGGCAATCATTCATTGTAACCTCGAACCTTCCGTCGTCGTGCGAACGCAGCTGTGCCACTAGCTCAAGAAACAAATGCCACCCAATACGGTGCTCTTCCCGGATGCCGAATGACTTCCGTCGTGCATCTTGTAGTGCATGGCTAGTGCGTCTCTTGCTTGCAAGATACCCAGATTCTACAATCTTCGCATCACGTCGATTGCCACCGGCAGTGTTCCTAGCGGCATTGCGGATTTGTGGGTCCAACGCTAGTTCTTCCATCGCGTCGTTGGTGAATGGAAAGCACTTCGTCGCATCGTATAGCTCTTTGACTGATGAGTAGAACTGGCTGTAGATCAAACCGCCCTGCCGGTGTATAGACCGCTTCGGGGCGACACTTGTAAGCGAACCTGCTTCATATAGCATGTTCTGTGTGAAGTACAGCTGCCCCTTGGTGCCCTTCTTCGGGCGCTGGGCCTGGTCCTCGTACATCCACTCGATATACCTTTCGAGGCAGCAACGTTTCCATAGGTACACTTGTGCTTCGTCCCCGATCTGCTGTTGCTGTGGCTGCGCTAGACTTATGTTTGCACATATCTCTTTCCCTAGATCCACATAGAATCGATCTTGCTGGACAAAGTCAAAGTCTAGGACGTCTTCCAAGTACGACTTGAAATATTCCATTGCATCGAGTAAGCCTGGTCGTGATAACCCTGTCTTGAACTGTAGCTTTGTGCCTTTGGCACTAAAGAACAACTCGGGCTCACGAAAGTCGGCCAGGCCCGGCGTGACGTCGATTGTATGTAGTACATCTCGCCAGATCTCGTCAAGATGCTCTGGCTGCAAGTGATAGCCTACAGATTGCTGTGCTTGGTAGCTACTTGTCTGCACCTGTCGACCCTCAACTTGGTGTGCTTTTGAATTGTCGTACGCATTCCGAAAACTTGCCGGGATATGCTGCGTGTAATGAGCCTTAAAGAACTTGTGTATAGCCGGCAAATAGATCTTGTCCGTCCAGCGAGAGAGCTGCTCATGAGTCAAAGACTTGAACTTGTCGCCTGCTACATGTATGTGGGGGAACAATACGAATAGAGTAATGTCATGTGCGCCTGTGACTCGGCCAAGAAGAAAATGAGGCACATCCCGTAGCATCGCAAGTCTTGACCGTACCGGCTGCTCAGGGTCTGCGCTGCTCGCAAAGGCGTTGGTCTCCAGATGCACGTCAGTAGTCATGTTCTGTCGCATTTGTGGTGCAGGCTGGTACCACAGCCCCTTACGAGCAAATGCTAGCGAATCCGCAAAACCTAGGAAGCTGTCAATGTCGAACGCTACCTCAGGCTCGACAGCTTGCGTCTCTTCGTCGTGTAAACAAACGTTCATCGGCTGGCGTTGTTGTCGGTTGGTTGGTATGCCACAGAACATAGCTTCCCATTGTGCCGGGGTGGGCCTTTGCTGTCGAGCTAGTCGTTCAGGAGATAGCATCTCTTGGAGACCAAGTACAGAGGGGAACAGTCGGTCGTTAAAGACGTTGCCTAGACTGTGGTGGTTGTTGCCAGCGTCATTCATGTGCTGGCTGCGGCCTTCCCGATGCTCTCCATCTGTGCAACCGTGGAAACCACCTTGTAATTGTTCGTACAGCTTTCGACCCATGTACTGTTGTGGGGACTCTTCTTCAATATCGCTTTGAGTGTCGCTATGCACAGAACGCTGCGATACAAAGTCGACTTCCGATTCGGCGTCGCTACGGTCGCTGCCTCTGTATCCGCGAGTAAGACCCATCTGGTCCTGTCCTAAAAGATCCTCACTTCCGAATCCAAGACTTGGGACTTCTCTTTGCATCTGTTCATTGCCTTGCTCGTTCGAAAGATCTTGGTTGTTGCTAGCATCCTCTTCCGGGTCTATTACAGCTCTCTCTCCGCTAGCTGTACGACCTTCTTGGATTGAGTCGTTTAAAACACCTGTGTTGATATCCATGTCATTATGGTGTAAACTCGTAGCCGAGTCACTATGTTCACTTGAACAAGGGCGTTGGTGCTGGCTAGATAAGGCACTGACATTCATCGATGGAATCGAATGGCCTGATGGTTGTGACCTCAGAAGATGCTCCGCTGGTAGGGTTCGAAAGTACTGCGGAAGCTGAGATTGACCTTGAATATTGACTTGGCTAACGCTAGTACTCGATGAGGTAGCAAACTGACTGAAGAAATCCTTGACTGCCACTCGTGGCCTCTGTTGGGACTGCGCTTCTTCTGTCTGCCTCTCGGGGTACAGTATGGTATGCTCATCGACGTCGAGCGCTTCTTGTTGTAATCGGACAGAGCCGGGATCTTGAGGCAGTGTAAGGTTCTGTACCCTCAAGCCGAGTTGCAATAGGGTTGCTGCCGCGCTCTCTTCTTCTGTTGGTGTAAGGCTGACGATCTGCTCGCCTTGCGAAAGCTGCGGGACAGCAGCTGCTGTATGTCTACGCGCGCCTGCTAGGCCAACATGCGTCTCCTCCTGGCGTCTTCGCTGTTGTCGTCTCCTCCATGCTTCGCGCCGTCGCTCCTGGGCAAGGTCGACTATGTCACTTGAGATTGGTCTACCTCGTTTTGCAGGCATTGATTATGAATGACATAAGAAAGAGATACCGTTCTGATAAGGACAGAGTTACGAATGCTATAGTATAGCACAGGTACCGGTGTGACAACAATAACCCCAAGCTGTTTCCCAATCTGAACGGCAATTGTCACGCTCTTGGCGCCGCTTTACCTAATCGGGCGTCGAATTGTCACGCTCTTGGCATCCCGCTCCAACACCTGTTTGAGTCGACAACTTCAACGACATGTTCTACACGCTACATCACTGCTATATAGCTATGTCTTTGTTATTGTAATCCTCTTGTCTTTCTCTTCTGATGAGTTTCAAATTCATGATCAAAAGTCTTGATTTGACCTCTAACCCTATGGTGATTTTGTACTCTTGATAGTATTAAGTAACGAGCTTCGAAAA
>Ga0210040_10003001_pt1 | contig 23196 bp, 24 predicted proteins | sample CryGeyCG12114_NA_FD_185462 | JGI IMG/M metagenome (GOLD analysis project Ga0210040, IMG submission 185462) | Groundwater microbial communities from aquifer - Crystal Geyser CG19_WC_8/21/14_NA (SPAdes) (version 2) | ecosystem: Environmental > Aquatic > Deep subsurface > Groundwater | place: USA...
GTGCTTCGTGGCGGGCGTCCCGCTGCGCTTCCTCGGCGTGGCCACCGGGCTCGGGGCCCTGCTCGTGGGCTTCTTCGTCGTCACGAGCTCCTACCGGATGGGCCGCGTGGCGGAGTTCCTCTCCAGCGACGTCGACGCGCAGGGCCTTGGCTACCAGTCCCAGCACGGCCTGTGGGCGCTCGCCTCCGGCGGGTGGACCGGCCTGGGCCTGGGCGGCAGCCGCCAGAAGTGGGAGTGGCTGCCCGCGGCGCAGAACGACTTCATCTTCGCGATCATCGGCGAGGAGCTGGGGCTGGCGGGGGCGGCCACGGTGCTGTTCCTCTTCGTCGTCCTGGCCTGGGCCTGCGCGCGGGTCGTGCGGCGCAGCCGCGACCTGTTCGCCAAGGTCGTCGTGGGCGCGGTGATGGCCTGGGTGCTGGGCCAGGCCGCGCTGAACATCGCCGTCGTCCTCGGCCTGTTCCCCGTGATCGGCGTGCCGCTGCCGCTGATCTCCGCGGGCGGCTCGGCGCTCGTCGCCACCCTCGCCGGCCTCGGGATCGTCCAGGCCTGCGCCCGCGACGTCCCCGGCGCCCGGCGGGCCCTGGCCGCCCGTCCGGGGATCGTGCGCCGCTCGCTGGCCGTCGTCCCGCTGCCGCGGGGCGTGCGGTGAGCGCGGCCCGCGGCGGCGCCCCGCTCGCCGTCCTGCTCGCCGGTGGCGGCACGGCCGGGCACGTCTCGCCGCTCCTGGCGCTGGCCGACTGCCTGCGCCGTCGCGACCCCGCCACGGCCGTCCTGGCCCTGGGCACCGCTGAGGGCCTGGAGTCGCGCCTGGTGCCCGCTCGCGGCTACGACCTCGCCACCGTGCCGCGCGTGCCGATGCCCCGGCGCCCCTCCGGCGACCTGCTGGCGCTGCCGGGCCGGCTGCGGCGCGCGGTGCGCGCGGCCGAGCAGGCCATCGCCGCGGTCGGCGACCACGGCGCCGACGTCGTCGTGGGCCTCGGCGGCTACGTGGCCACCCCGGCGTACCTGGCCGCGCGGCGCCTCGGCGTCCCGGTCGTCGTGCACGAGCAGAACGCCCGCCCCGGGCTCGCCAACCGGCTCGGCGCCCGGCTGACCCGCCACGTGGCGGTCACCTTCGACGGCACCCCGCTGCCCCGCGCGGTGACCACGGGGATGCCGATGCGCCCGCAGGTGACCGGCCTCGACCGCGCCGCCGAGCGCTCCCGTGCGGCCGCCCACTTCGACCTCGACCCCACCGCGACCACGCTGCTCGTCTTCGGCGGGTCCCTCGGCGCGCAGCGGCTGAACACCGCGCTCGAGGCCGCCGCCGGCGACCTGCTGGCCCCCGGGCCGGACGGCGCGCGGGTGCAGGTGCTGCACCTGACGGGCGCCGGCAAGCCGGTGCGCCCGCAGGGCCTGCCGGACGGCGCGGTCTACCGGGTGCTGGAGTTCACCGACCGGATGGACCTCGCCTACGCCGCGGCGGACCTGGCGCTGTGCCGCTCCGGGGCCGGCACGGTCTGCGAGCTGTCCGCCGTCGGCCTGCCCGCGGCCTACGTGCCGCTGCCGGTGGGCAACGGCGAGCAGCGCCTCAACGCCGCCGGCGTCGTCGCCGCCGGGGGAGGGGTGCTCGTCGAGGACGCCGACGTCACCGCGTCATGGGTCGGCGGCCCGCTGCGCGGGCTGCTCGGCGACCGCGCGCGCCTGGCCGCCATGGCGCTGGCCGCGGCGGGCACCGGCGTGCGCGACGGCGACGAGCGGCTGGCCGACCTCGTGCTGCGCGCCGCCGGCTCCTCGTCGCAGGCGCGCCGGGGCGGTGCCGCATGAGCCCCCGCTTCGACCTCGCCGCCCCGGTCCCGGCTCTCGAGGAGCTCGGGGCCGTGCACTTCGTGGGCGTCGGCGGCGTCGGCATGTCCGGCATCGCGCGGGTCATGCTGGCCCGCGGCGTGGCGGTCAGCGGCAGCGACGCCAAGGACGTGCCGGTGATGGCGGCCCTGCGCGCCCTCGGCGGCCGGGTGGAGGTCGGGTTCGACCCCGCCCGCCTGGCCGGCGTGAGCACCGTCGTGGCCGGCTCGGCGATCCGCGACGGCAACCCCGAACTGGTGGCCGCCCGCGCGGCGGGCCTGCGGGTGCTCCACCGCTCCCAGGCCCTGCAGGCCGTCATGCACGGACGCCGGGTGGTGGCCGTGGCCGGCACCAACGGCAAGACCACGACGACCTCGATGCTCACCGTCGTCCTCCAGCACGCGCAGTGGGACCCCTCCTTCGCGGTGGGCGGCGAGCTCGTCGGCGCCGGGACCAACGCCCACGCCGGCACCGGCGACGTCTTCGTGGCCGAGGCCGACGAGTCCGACTCCTCGTTCCTCGTCTACTCCCCGCAGGTCGCCGTCGTCACCAACGTCCAGCCCGACCACCTCGACCACTACGGCACGGTCGACGCGCTCGAGGCGGCGTTCGAGGCCTTCGCGGCGCGCATCGAGACCGGTGGCACCCTCGTGGCCTGCGCCGACGACCGCGGCTCGGCCGCCCTGGCCGCGCGGGTGCGTGCCGCGGGGGGCCGCGTGGTCACCTTCGGCGAGTCCCTCGACGCCGACGTGCGGGTCGACCGGCCCGTCGCGGCGTCCGGGCGCATCTCCTTCACGCTGCACAGCGCGGCGGGGGAGCACCGGGTGCGCCTGCGCGTGCCCGGCTGGCACAACGTCCTCGACGCCGCGGCCGCGCACTGCGCGGCCGTCGCCCTCGGCGTCCCCGGCGACCTGGCCCGCGAGGGCCTGGAGGGGTTCACCGGCACGCGCCGCCGCTTCGAGGCGCGCGGCGAGACCCGGGGCGTGCGGGTCTACGACGACTACGCCCACAACCCCGCCAAGGTCGCCGCCGCGGTGACGACCGGCCGCGAGGTGGCCGGGGAGGGTCGGCTGCTCGTCGTCTTCCAGCCGCACCTCTACAGCCGCACGATGGACTTCGCCGAGGAGTTCGCGCGCGCGCTCTCCGGTGCCGACCAGGTGCTCGTCATGGACGTCTACGCCGCCCGGGAGGATCCGATGCCGGGGGTGACCGGTGCGCTGGTCGCCGACCGGATCGCGCTGCCCCCCGGCCAGGTGGCCTACCTGCCCTCGTGGTCGGCGGTGGCCCCGGAGGTCGCCGCGCGGGTCCGCCGCGGCGACCTCGTGCTCACGGTCGGCGCCGGTGACGTGACGATGGTCGCGGGCGAGGTGCTGTCGCTCCTGGCGGAGCCGGAGGCCGGCCCGGGGGCGCTGCCGGCGCCCGTTCCCGGAGCGGTGGGCCGGTGACCCGGCGTCCCCCCGCCCCGGTGCGGCGGCGCGCTGCCCCCCCGCCGCCCGCGGTGCAGGCTCCCGCGGCGCACCCCCCCGCTCCACCGCGCACCCCTGCGGCGCGCACCCCTGCGGCGCGCACCCCTGCGGCGCGCACCCCGGGGGCCCAGACCCGGCGGGCGTCGGGCGCGAGCCCGGTCCGGCCCGGGCGCACCACTCCCTTCCTGCCCCGGCGCCCCACCCGCCGCGCGCGCCTGGCCCTGGCGCTGCGCCGCCGCGCGCCCTCGCGCCGAGCCGTCGTCCTCGCGCTGCTCGCCGCGGCGCTCGTCGCGGCCGCGACCTGGGTGCTCCTGGCGAGCCCGGTGACCGCGGTGCGCGAGGGCGAGGTGTCGGTCACCGGCACCTCGCGCACCGACCCCGCGGCCGTGCGCGCCGCCGCGGCCGGGCAGGTCGGCCGTCCGCTGCTGCGGGTCGACGAGGACGCCGTCCGCGCGGGCGTGGCGGACCTGCCGTACGTGCGCTCGCTGGCGGTGGAGCGGAGCTGGCCGCACGGGCTGGTCCTGGCGGTCACCGAGGAGGTGCCCGTGGCCGCGGTCCCGGGCCCCGCCGGCGTGGACCTGCTGGACGCCGAGGGCGCCGTCATCACCACCCTGCCCGAGGCGCCGCCCGACGTGCCCGTGGTCAGCGTCGACGTGGCGGCCGCCGGCCCGGGGGCCGTGCGCGCCGCGGGGGAGGTGGCGGCGAGCCTGCCGGCCCGGCTGCGCGCCGACGTCGCCGAGGTCAGCGCTGCCAGCCCCGACGACGTGCGGCTGCGGCTGCGCGAGGGGCAGGAGGTCCGCTGGGGCGGCGCCGGCTCCTCCGACCTCAAGGCGCGCGTGCTGCAGGTCCTGCGCCAGCGGCCCGCGAGCGGTTACGACGTCAGCGCGCCGAGCGCACCTGCCACCTGGTGAGATCGCCGTCACGGCTGAGTGAACTACTCTGACGTGATTCGAGGGCGCAGACCTGGCGTGGGAGGTTGTGGAGCACTCCCGTCCGCCCCTAGCGTGGACGCGAGAGCGGACATGACAAAACTATCACCTTCAACCTGAGGGTGAGACTTCCCCGGACGGCCTGATCGCCCGGCGGTACCAGACCGGGGTCCCGGGCCACCAGCGCCAGGACCCGACGAACGGCGAGAGCGGGAGACCGGTGACAGCACCGCAGAACTACCTGGCGGTCATCAAGGTGGTCGGCGTGGGCGGCGGCGGCGTCAACGCCGTCAACCGGATGATCGAGGTCGGCCTCAAGGGCGTGGAGTTCATCGCCGTCAACACCGACGCGCAGGCGCTGCTCATGAGCGACGCCGACGTGAAGCTCGACGTCGGCCGCGAGCTGACCCGCGGCCTCGGTGCCGGCGCTGACCCGGAGGTCGGCCGCAAGGCCGCCGACGACCACGCCGACGAGATCGAGGAGGTCCTGCGCGGGGCCGACATGGTCTTCGTCACCGCGGGCGAGGGCGGCGGCACGGGCACCGGCGGCGCGCCCGTCGTGGCCCGCATCGCCCGCGAGCTCGGCGCGCTGACCATCGGCGTGGTCACCCGCCCGTTCACCTTCGAGGGCCGCCGGCGCGCCACGAGCGCCGAGACCGGCATCGAGGAGCTGCGCGAGCAGGTCGACACCCTCATCGTCATCCCGAACGACCGGCTGCTGTCGATCAGCGACCGCAACATCAGCGTGCTCGACGCCTTCAAGTCGGCCGACCAGGTGCTGCTGTCCGGCGTCCAGGGCATCACCGACCTCATCACCACGCCCGGCCTGATCAACCTGGACTTCGCCGACGTCAAGTCGGTGATGTCCAACGCCGGCAGCGCGCTCATGGGCATCGGCTCGGCGCGCGGCGAGGACCGCTCGGTGCAGGCGGCCGAGCTGGCGATCTCCTCGCCGCTGCTCGAGGCGAGCATCGACGGCGCGCACGGCGTGCTGCTCTCGATCCAGGGCGGGTCCGACCTCGGCCTGTTCGAGATCAACGAGGCCGCGCGGATGGTGCAGGAGGCCGCCCACCCGGAGGCCAACATCATCTTCGGCGCCGTCATCGACGACGCCCTGGGCGACGAGGTGCGGGTCACGGTCATCGCCGCCGGCTTCGACGGCGGTGCCCCCCAGGTGCAGCGCCGGGGCGACCAGCGCCGCACCGCGCCGGCCGAGCGCGCGGTCGAGGCCCCCGTGGCACCGCCCGCGCCGCCCGCGCGCCCGGTGCAGGCCCGTGAGCCCGCCCCGGCTCCGGCGCCGGCGCCCGCGCCCGCCTACGCCGAGCGCAGCGGCTACACGCCCCAGTACGGCGACTGGCGCAGCTCCTCGCCGGACACCGTGCCCACCGCGCTGGACGACGGGCCCGCGGGCCCCAGCGTCCCGGCGCCCAAGCCGGCCCCCACGCACGCGGCGCCGCAGCCGAGCTACCCCGTGCCGGTCTCGGGCCAGTACGACGGCGCCGTGCACGTGCCGGTCGACCGCGAGCCGGTCCGCTCGCGCTACGGGCGCAGCACCGAGCCCGACGACCTGGACGTCCCCGACTTCCTCAAGTAGTCGCGGGCCGTGGTCCTGCGCTGGCGCGAGGAGCTCGCCGGCGCCGGGGGGCGCGAGGAGCTCGCCGGCGCCGGGGGGCGCCCCGGCGCCGTCCTGGCGCTGAGCGGCGCCCCCGCCGCGTCCGGAGCCGGCCCGGCGGCCAACCTCGGTGACCACGTCGGCGACGACCCGGCCGCGGTGGCCGCCGCCCGCGAGGCGGTCGCCGTCGGCGTCGGCCTTCCCGCCGAGCGGGTCCTCTACGCCCGGCAGGTCCACGGCCGCTCGGTCGCCGTGGCCCGCGGGCCGTGGCCGGACGGCCCGCCGGAGGCCGACGCGCTCGTGACCGACCGCCCCGGCCTCGCGCTGGCGGTGCTCGTCGCCGACTGCGTGCCCGTCCTGCTCGCCGACCCCGAGCACGGCGTCGTGGGGGTCGCCCACGCGGGGCGCCGGGGGATGGACGCCGGCGTCGTCGGCGCGGCCGTTGCGGCCATGCGCGACCTCGGGGCGCGGCGCCTCACCGCCGTCCTCGGACCCTCGGTGTGCGCCCGCTGCTACGAGGTGCCGGCGGTGATGCGCGCGGAGGTCGCCGCGCGCCACCCGGTCGCGGCCTCCGTGACGTGGACCGGCACGCCCTCCCTCGACGTCGCGGCGGGGGTGCTCGAGCAGCTCGCCGCCGAGGGCGTGGCCGCCCGGCAGCTGCCCGGCTGCACGGTGGAGGACCCGGGGCTCGGCTCCGTGCGGCGCAGCGGGCCGGCCGCGCCGCGCTGGGCCGGCCTCGCGTGGTCGCCCGCCAGCGGCCGGGACGGCGGCGCGTGAGCCGCCGCGAGGAGCTCGCCGCCTCCCTCGACGCCGTCCGCCGGCGCGTGGACGTCGCCGCTGCGGCCGCCGGGCGAGACCCCGGCGAGCTCGTGCTCGTCGTCGTGACCAAGACCTTCCCCGCCGAGGACGTGCGCCTCCTCGCCGGCCTGGGGGCGAGCGACGTCGGGGAGAGCCGCGAGCCCGAGGCCTCGGCCAAGGCGCAGGCCTGCGCCGACCTCCCCCTGCGCTGGCACCAGGTGGGCCAGGTGCAGACCAACAAGGCCGCTGCTGTGGCCCGCTGGGCCGACGTCGTGCACTCGCTCGACCGCCCGCGCCTCGTCCAGGCGCTGTCGCGGGCGGCCGAGCGGGCGGGGCGCGAGCTCGGCTGCTTCGTCCAGGTCGACCTCGGCGGGGGACCGGGGGAGATCGGGGCGCGGGCCGGGGCGGCCCCCGCCGACCTGCGGGCCCTCGCGGACGACGTGGCCGGCGCCGCCGGCCTGCGCCTGGACGGCGTCATGGCCGTCGCGCCACGGGACGCCGACCCCGCCGCGGCCTTCGCGACCCTCGCCGAGCTGGCGGCGGCGGTGCGCGCCGACCACCCGGGCGCGCGCTCGCTCAGCGCCGGGATGAGCGGAGACCTGGAGGCCGCGGTGGCCGCCGGCGCGACCCACCTGCGTGTCGGCCGAGCCGTTCTGGGCACGCGGCCGCTCGTGCAGTAGCGTGTGGCCACGGGTGCTGGTGTTATTCGTGTGACACCCGGGACTGAAGGAGCGGACATGGCTGGCGCGCTGCGGAAGACGATGGTCTACCTGGGCCTGACGGAGGACGACCCGAACTACCAGGAGATGCGCGGTCTGCCCGAGGAGGAGTGGACCGAGGTGGAGGAGCACGGTGAGCTCGAGCGGCACGCCGAGGTGACGCCGATCACCCGCGACCGCCCGCTGGCGCGCGTGGTCGCGGCGCCGCCGGCTGCGGAGCTGCGGCGGATCACGACGATCCACCCGCGCACGTACAACGAGGCCAAGAACATCGGCGAGAGCTTCCGCGGGGGCGTGCCGGTGATCATGAACCTCACCGACATGAGCGACGCGGACGCCAAGCGCCTCGTCGACTTCTCGGCGGGCCTGGTCTTCGGCCTGCACGGCACCATCGAGCGGGTGACCAACAAGGTCTTCCTGCTCTCCCCGGCCCACGTCGAGGTCACCGGGGAGGCGGCCCCGGCCGCCGGGGCGACGCTGTTCAACCAGTCCTGAGCCCTTCCGTCCCTGAGCACCGGCGGCGCCTCGGCGCCGCCGGTGCTCAGGGCTGAGAGGATGGGGCCGTGGCCGTCGTCCTCCAGCTCCTGTACCTCGTGGTCCTGCTGTTCTTCATCCTGCTCATCGGGCGGCTGGTGCTGGAGTGGGTGCAGGTCTTCGCCCGCGACTGGCGCCCCCGCGGCGTCGTGCTCGTGCTGGCCGAGCTGGTCTACACCGTGACCGACCCGCCGCTGCGCGGGCTGCGCCGGGTGATCCGGCCGATCCGCCTCGGCAGCATCCAGCTCGACCTCGCCTTCCTCGTCCTCGCCCTGGGGTGCTCGGTCCTCATGGGCCTGCTCTCGGCGGCCGTGCGCAGCGTCAGCGCCTGAGCGCGGGGCGTGCACGGGCCGCGCCTCCCCGGACACGCCCGTTCTTGTCCGCGCCCGGCCCGCGTCGGCTACGGTGGCACTCGATGTGATCGCGAAGCCAGCGCGCATCACCGCCAGAACTCCGACAGAGGTGGACCAGATGGCGTTGACGCCCGAGGACGTTGTCAACAAGCGCTTCCAGCCCACGAAGTTCCGTGAGGGCTACGACCAGGACGAGGTCGACGACTTCCTCGACGAGGTCGTCGGGGAGCTGCGACGCCTCACGGCGGAGAACGACCAGCTGACCCAGAAGCTGACCGCGTGCGAGCGCCGGGTGACCGAGCTCGGTCGCGCCGGCACCCCGACGGCCGCCGTGCCGATGCAGGAGCGCCCGGCCCCCGTGGAGCGCCCCGCGCCCGCGCCGGTCGCCGTGGTCGCCGCTCCCTCGGCGCCGCCGGAGGCCGCGACCGGCATGCTCGCCCTCGCCCAGAAGCTGCACGACGACTTCGTGCGCAGCGGCGAGGAGCAGCGCGACAAGATCCTCGGCGAGGCCAAGGAGCACGCGGGCCGGCTGGTCCGCGAGGCCGAGGAGAAGCAGCGCCAGACCCTCGGCAGCCTCGAGCAGGAGCGCTCGCTGCTCGAGCGCAAGATCGACGAGCTGCGCGCCTTCGAGCGCGACTACCGCAACCGCATGAAGTCCTACCTCGAGTCCCAGCTGCGCGACCTCGAGAGCCGCGGCGCGGCGCTGCCGGGCCGACCGGCGCAGCCGGCCGTCCAGGACGTCGGCTACGCCTTCGGCGGCGGGGCCAGCTGAGCACGACCCCCACGACGAGCAGGAGCACCGCGCGGCGACGCCGCGCGGTGCTCCTGCTCGTCGTGACCGCGGTCGCCGTCTACGCCCTCGACCAGGTGACCAAGGCCCTCGCCGTGGCCCACCTCGACCCCGCCCGGCCGGTCGAGGTGCTCGGCCCGCTGCTGCGCCTGCAGCTGGTCTACAACCCCGGCGCGGCCTTCGGCATCGCGACGAGCATGACGTGGGTCTTCACCGTCATCGCCACGGTCGTGGTGGTCGCCGTCGTGCGCTACGCGCGCCGGCTCAGCAGCCTCGGCTGGGGGGTCGCCCTGGGCCTCGTCCTGGCCGGCGCGGCCGGCAACCTCACCGACCGCCTGGCCCGCGAGCCGGGGTTCGCCCGCGGGCACGTGGTCGACTTCCTCGAGCTGCCGCACTGGCCGGTGTTCAACGTGGCCGACTCCGCGATCTGCACGGCCGCTGTGCTCGTGGCGGTCCTCGCCCTGCGCGGCATCGACGTCGACGGCCGCCGCACCGGTGAGGGCGACGGCGCGGGTGAGGGCACGGGTGAGGGTGCGGCCCTGACGCCGCCCGTGGGGGAGCCCCGTGCCTGAGCGCCGCTCGCTGCCGGTTCCCGACGGGCTCGAGGGCGAGCGCCTGGACGCCGGCCTGTCCCGGCTGCTGGGCCTGTCCCGCTCCCGCGTGGCCGAGGTGGCCGCCGCCGGGGGCGTGCTGCTCGACGGCGTCGCCGTGGGCAAGTCCGAGCGCCTGGTCGCGGGCGCCTGGCTCGAGGTCGAGCTGCCCGACGAGCGCGCCGCGCCGGCCCTGGTCGCCGACCCGGTGCCCGGCATGCGGATCGTCCACGACGACGACGACCTCGTCGTGGTCGACAAGCCCGTCGGCGTGGCCGCGCACCCCAGCCCCGGCTGGACCGGCCCGACCGTCGTCGGTGGCCTGGCCGCTGCGGGCTACCGCATCGCGACCTCGGGAGCCGCCGAGCGCCAGGGCGTGGTGCACCGCCTCGACGTCGGCACCTCGGGCCTCATGGTCGTGGCCAAGGCCGAGCACGCGTACTCCGTGCTCAAGCAGGCCTTTCGCGACCGCACGGTGGAGAAGACGTACCACGCGCTCGTCCAGGGCCACCCCGATCCCTCGGCCGGCACGGTGGACGCCCCGATCGGGCGCCACCCCACCGCCGACTACAAGTGGGCGGTCACCGCAGCCGGCAAGCCGAGCGTGACGCACTACGAGACCCTCGAGGCCTTCGCGGCAGCGAGCCTGCTCGAGGTGCACCTCGAGACCGGGCGCACCCACCAGATCCGGGTGCACTTCTCCGCGCTGCGCCACCCCTGCGTCGGCGACCTCACCTACGGCGCCGACCCGACGCTGTCCGCCCGCCTGGGACTGACCCGCCAGTGGCTGCACGCCAAGGGCCTGGGCTTCACCCACCCCGCCACCGGGCGGTGGGCCAGCTTCACGAGCGAGTACCCGGCCGACCTGGCGACCGCGCTGCAACGCCTGGCCGACTCCTGAGCCCGCGTGCCGCGTGCGGGCCGGGGGGCAGGATGCCCCGGTGGCCGACGTCCCCTCCAAGCCGTGCGCGTCCTGCGGGCGCACCATCACGTGGCGGAAGAAGTGGGAGCGCGACTGGGAGCAGGTGCGCCACTGCTCCGCCGCCTGCCGCCGCGCGGGGGTCTCCTCGACCGACCGCGAGCTGGAGGCCGTCGTGCTGTCCCTGCTGGAGGACCGGGCCGCCGGGGCGACGATCTGCCCCTCGGAGGCGGCGCGCGCCGTCGGTGGCGAGGAGTGGCGCGACCTCATGGAGCCCGCGCGGGCCGCGGCCCGCCGGCTGGTCGCCGCAGGTGAGGTCGAGATCACCCAGAAGGGGGCGGTCGTCGACCCCTCCACCGCGCGCGGCCCGATCCGGGTGCGACGGGTGCGCCGCGGGTAGGGGACGCCCATGAGCACCCCCAGCACCAGCACCCTGCCCGCGGCCGCGCCCCTGCCCGCCGACCGTCGCGTCGGCACCGTCCTCGTGGCCGGCGTCGGCGGGGTCATCGGCCGCCACGTGGCCATCGAGCACGCCCGGCTCGGCCACCGCGTCGTCGGGCTCTCCCGTCGCGTGCCCGCCGACCTGCCGGACGGCGTCGAGCACCGCGCCGTGGACCTGGCCGACCCGGCTCCCGGCGCCCTGGACGGCGTGGACGACGTCACGCACCTGGTCTTCGCGGCCTACGTCGAAGCCGGCCCGCCGGCGGCCCTCGTGGCGCCCAACTCCGCCCTGCTGACCGGTGCCCTGGACCTCGCCCAGGGAGCCGGGTCGCTCTCGCACGTGACCCTCTACCAGGGCGGCAAGGCCTACGGCGCCCACCTCGGCGCGTTCCAGACCCCCGCGAAGGAGAGCGACCCGCGGCTGGTGGCGCCGAACTTCTACTACGCCCAGGAGGACCTGCTGCGCGAGCGCGGGGCCGCCGAGGGCTTCGCCGTCACGATGCTGCGCCCGGAAGCCGTTCTCGGGTACGCCACGGGCAACCCCATGAACCTGCTCATGGCGGTCGCCGTCTACGGCAGCGTGTGCGCCGCCGTCGGGGCGCCGCTGTCCTTCCCCGGCACCCGCGCCGCCTACGAGGCGCTGTACCAGTCCACCGACGCCGAGCTGCTGGCCCGCGCCACGGCGTGGGCCGGGGTCAGCGCCGCGGCCGACGGGCAGGTCTTCAACGTCACCAACGGCGACCAGTACCGGTGGGCGAACCTGTGGCCGGCGCTGGCGGAGGCGTTCGGCACCGAGGTCGGGCACCCGCTGACCTCCCCCCTGGTCGACGCGATGTCGGACAAGCAGGCCCTGTGGGAGGGCCTGGTGGAGCGCCACGGCCTGCGCCCCACCCCGTGGGAGGACCTCGTGCGCTGGCAGTTCGCCGACTTCATCTTCAGCTCCGGGTACGACAACGTGAGCTCGACGATCAAGCTGCGCCAGGCGGGCTTCGCCGACTGCGTGGACAGCACCGACCGGTACCTGGAGCTGGTCGAGCGGCTGCGCGCCGACCGCGTGATCCCGCCCGCCGGTGCTCGGGCCTGACGCCGGGCCGTCTCAGCCCTGCACGACCCCGGTGCGCCCGGTGCGCCCGGACGGCTGGACGCGCCCGCGCAGGGCGCGCCACGGGCGGGCCACCGCGAGGAGCACGAGCAGCCCCGCGACCAGGCAGAGCCAGCCCGGCTCGAAGGCGAGGGAGAGCCCCGAGGCGTCCTCGACGTACTCCAGCCGGGAGGCGGGGAAGAGGGTCAGGGACCCCTCGACGTGCCCGGCCCCGCCCGCGGCGGCGCTCGCGCCGTCCAGCCACCCCAGCGCCGTCCACAGCTCGAGGAGGAGGACCGCGGCGACGGCGACCGCAGCTGCGCTCGTGCCGGCGCCCCAGCGCGCTCCCGTGCGCTCCACGGGCAGCGCCTCGGCAGCCATGGCCCGGGTGCTGCCAAGCCCGGCCACGGCGGCGCGCGGCCCCTGCGCGGCGGCGGCGTCGGCCAGGTTCGCGCGCAGCTCCCGTCGGAGCTCGCGGCGGCGCCGGCCCGGAGCTCCGCGCAGGGAGAGCCACCAGTCGTACCGCTGGACGGCGGCCTCCAGCCGGACTCTGTCCAGGACGTTCATGGCGTGCTCCTCGTGGGGTCGGGGGTGGGCAGGACGCGGCTGACGCTGGAGAGCAGCGCGAGCCAGGCGTCGAGCCCTCGGGCGAGCTCGACGTGGCCGACGGGCGTGAGCGCGTAGTACTTGCGCGCAGGGCCGGCCGAGGAGCGCACCAGGCGGGCGCCCAGGGCGCCGCCCGCCTCGAGCCGGCTCAGCGCGGGGTAGACCGTGCCCTCGGCCAGGTCGGGGAACCCGGCCTCGTGCAGGCGCACGACCACGGAGTAGCCGTAGTCCTCGCGCTCGTCCAGGAGCTGCAGCAGCAGCAGCGGCAGGACTCCCTTGAGCATCTGCGCGTCGTGAGCGGGCACCGTTAGAAGGTGATGCCTGGTACTCGGCGATGTCAAGCAGCGGCACACCGGTGCGTCCGGCGAGGATGGGCGCGTGGGGAACGAGGTGGGCTCCGGCCGGGCGGTGGTGGACGCCCGAGCGCTGGTCGTGGCCTGCACGGCGCCCGCCCCGGTGCCCCTAGTGCCCGAGGTGGTGCTGCGGCAGGGGGCTGGCGTCGTCGCGCTGTGGGAGCAGGTCGAGGCCGTCACCGGGCGCACCGGAACCTCGCCGCCGTTCTGGGCCTACCCCTGGGCCGGGGGTCAGGCGCTGGCGCGGCACGTGCTGGACCACCCCGAGCAGGTCGCCGGACGCCGCGTCCTCGACCTCGCGTCCGGCTCGGGCCTGGTGGCCGTCGCCGCCGCGCTCGCCGGCGCGGCGTCGGTCACCGCGGTCGAGGTCGACGAGCTGGCCGTCGCGGCCACGGCCGTGAACGCGGCGGCGAACGGCGCGGCGGTGGACGCAGTCCTGCGCGACGTGCTCGGCAGCGAGGGCGGCGTCGGCGACGTCGGCGGCGTCGGCGACGTCGAGGTCGTGCTGGCCGGCGACGTCTTCTACGAGCGCGCGATGGCCGAGCGGGTGCTCCCCTTCCTGCACCGGGCCGCCGCCCGTGGAGCCTCCGTGCTGGTCGGCGACCCCGGGCGGGCCTACCTCCCGGCGTCCGGGCTCCAGCGGCTGGCGGTGCACGAGGTGCCGGTCGTGGCCGAGCTGGAGGACGCCGCCACCAAGCGCACGACGGTGTGGCGGGTGCTGGCGTGAGCCGGGTGAGCAGGCGCCTGTCGCTGGTCCTGCGCCACGACCCCGCGAGCCTGGGGATCACCCTCGACGCGGCGGGCTGGGCCGACGTCGGCGAGCTGCTGCGCGCCCTGGCCGCCTCGGGCACCCCGCTGACCCGCGCCGAGCTGGACGCCGAGGTGGCCCGCGACGCCAAGCAGCGGTTCGCCCTCGACGCGGGCGGCACGCGCATCCGCGCCAGCCAGGGCCACAGCGTGCCGGTGGACCTCGGGTACGCCCCGCAGGAGCCGCCGCCGGTGCTCTTCCACGGGACGCCGGCCCGCAGCGTCCCGGCGATCCTCCGCGAGGGCCTGCGCCGCGGCGACCGCCACGCGGTGCACCTGAGCCCGGACGCCGCCACCGCCCGCGCCGTGGGGGCGCGCCGGGGAGCGGCCGTCGTCCTGCGCGTGGACGCCGCCGCGCTGGCCGCCTCGGGGGCGGCGTTCACGCGCTCGGCCAACGGCGTGTGGCTGGTCGACGCCGTCCCGCCGCAGCACCTCGCGGTGGTCGGGGGAGCGGCCGCGCCGAGCCTGCCGGACACGCCCCCGGCTGTCCGGGCCCGGACCTAGACTCCTCACGCCGTCGGGCTCGAGAGCCGTCCCTGGGCCGACGCGGAGGAGGACCACCCATGCGCTCTGGCGCCAGCGACTCGTTCGCCCACCTGCACGTCCACACCGAGTACTCGATGCTGGACGGCGCCGCGCGGGTCGACGAGCTGTTCGAGGAAGCCGCCCGGATGGGCATGCCCGCCCTGGCGACCACCGACCACGGCTTCGTCTTCGGCGCCTACGAGTTCTGGAAGGCCGGGCGCAAGCACGGGGTCAACCCGGTGATCGGCGTGGAGGCCTACGTCACCCCCGGCACCTCGCGCTTCGACCGCACCCGGGTGAAGTGGGGCGACGCCAGCGCCGGGCGCGACGACGTCTCCGGCGGCGGCGCCTACACGCACATGACGATGCTCGCGAAGACCACGACGGGCATGCACAACCTCTTCCGCCTCGCCTCGCGCGCGAGCCTGGAGGGGCACTTCTACAAGCCCAGGATGGACCGCGAGCTGCTGTCGATGTACGGCAGCGACATCATCGCCACCACCGGCTGCCCCTCGGGGGAGGTCCAGACCCGCCTGCGCCTGGGCCAGTACGACGAGGCCAGGGCCGCCGCCGCCGACTTCCGCGACATCTTCGGCGCCGAGAACTACTACGCCGAGCTCATGGACCACGGCCTGGGCATCGAGCGCCGCGTCCAGAAGGACCTGCTCCGCCTGGCGGAGGACCTCGGCCTGCCCCTGGTCGCCACCAACGACCTGCACTACACGCGCCCCGAGCACGCCGAGGGCCACGCGGCGCTGCTGTGCGTTCAGTCCGGGTCGACCCTGGCCGACCCCAACCGGTTCAAGTTCGACGCCGACGAGTTCTACCTCAAGACGCCGGCCGAGATGCGCGAGCAGTGGCGCGAGCTGCCCGAGGCCTGCGACAACACGCTGCTCATCGCCGAGCGCTGCTCGGTCGACTTCACCGAGGGCATGGGCACCTACATGCCGCGCTTCCCGGTGCCGGAGGGGGAGAGCGAGACCTCCTGGTTCGTCAAGGAGGTCGAGCGGGGCCTGCAGATGCGGTTCAAGGGCGCCGTGCCCGACGCCTCGCGGAAGCAGGCCGAGTTCGAGACCGGCGTCATCACGCAGATGGGCTTCGCCGGCTACTTCCTCGTCGTCGCCGACTTCATCCGCTGGGCCAAGCGCAACGGCATCCGGGTCGGACCGGGCCGCGGCTCCGGCGCCGGCTCGATCGCCGCGTACGCGCTGGAGATCACCGACCTCGACCCCCAGCGGCACGGCCTCATCTTCGAGCGCTTCCTCAACCCCGACCGCGTCTCGATGCCCGACTTCGACGTCGACTTCGACGAGCGCCGCCGCGGCGAGGTCATCAAGTACGTCACCGACAAGTACGGCGAGGACCGCGTCGCCCAGATCGTCACCTACGGCACGATCAAGGCCAAGCAGGCCGTCAAGGACGCCTCGCGCGTGCTCGGCTACCCCTTCGCCATGGGCGACCGCATCACCAAGGCGATGCCCGCAGCGGTGATGGGCAAGGACGTCCCGCTGTCGAAGATCTTCGACAAGGACCACCCCCGCTACGCCGAGGGCGCGGAGTTCCGCACGCTGCACGACAGCGACGCCGAGGTGGCGAAGGTCGTCAGCACCGCCAAGCAGCTGGAGGGCCTCAAGCGCCAGTGGGGCGTGCACGCCGCGGGCGTGATCATGTCCAGCGAGCCGCTGGTCGACCTCATCCCGATCATGCGCCGCGAGCAGGACGGCCAGGTGATCACCCAGTTCGACTACCCGAGCTGCGAGGCCCTGGGCCTGATCAAGATGGACTTCCTCGGCCTGAGGAACCTCACGATCATGGACGACGCGCTCAAGAACATCGAGCGCAACCGCGGTGACGTCGTCGTCCTTGAGGAGCTCGAGCTCGACGACCCCGAGACCTACGGCCTGCTCCAGCGCGGTGACACCCTCGGCGTCTTCCAGTTCGACGGTGGCCCGATGCGCTCGCTGCTGCGCCTCATGCGCCCCGACAACTTCGAGGACATCTCCGCCGTCGGCGCTCTGTACCGGCCGGGCCCCATGGGCGCCGGCTCGCACACCAACTACGCCCTGCGCAAGAACAAGCAGCAGGCGGAGACCCCGATCCACCCCGAGCTCGAGGAGCCCCTGCGGGAGGTCCTGGGCACGACGTACGGCCTGATCGTGTACCAGGAGCAGGTCATGGCCATCGCCCAGCGGGTGGCCGGCTACTCCCTGGGCCAGGCCGACCTGCTGCGCCGGGCGATGGGCAAGAAGAAGAAGTCCGAGCTGGACAAGCAGTACGAGATCTTCTCCGGCGGCATGGCCGAGCGCGGCTTCTCCGCCGCGGCCGTCAAGGCCCTGTGGGACGTGCTGCTGCCCTTCTCCGACTACGCCTTCAACAAGGCGCACTCCGCGGCGTACGGCGTCGTCTCGTACTGGACGGCGTTCCTCAAGGCCCACTACCCGGCCGAGTACATGGCCGCGGTGCTCACCAGCGTGCGCGACGACAAGGACAAGTCGGCGCTGTACCTCAACGAGTGCCGCCGCATGAAGATCACGGTGCTGCCGCCGGACGTGAACTCCTCGATCGGCACCTACGCCGCCGTCGGGCCCGACATCCGCTTCGGCCTGGCCGCGGTGCGCAACGTGGGCGAGAACGTCGTCGAGGCGATCGTCGCCGCGCGCGAGGCGGAGGGGAAGTTCACGTCCTTCTCCGACTTCCTCTCCAAGGTGCCCGCGGTGGTCTGCAACAAGCGGACCATCGAGTCGCTCATCAAGGCCGGTGCCTTCGACTCCCTCGGGCACACCCGCCGCCAGCTGCTCGACGCGCACGAGAGCGCCGTCGACCAGGTGATCGGCATCAAGCGCGAGGAGGCCCGGGGCCAGTACGACCTGTTCGCCGGCATGGGTGACGACGGCGGCTCCGGCGGCCAGCACGACCTGTCGATCCAGCTGCGCGACCTGCCCGAGTGGGACAAGCACGACCTCCTCGCCCGCGAGCGGGAGATGCTGGGCCTCTACGTCAGCGACCACCCGCTCTTCGGCCTCGAGCGCGTGCTCTCCGACGCCGCCGACTGCTCGATCGCCTCGCTCGTGGCCGACGACTCCCGCCAGGACGGCAGCTTCATCACCATCGCCGGTCTGGTCACCGGGCTGCAGCGCAAGATGACCAAGCAGGGCAAGCAGTGGGCGATCGCCACCGTCGAGGACCTCGAGGGCGCGGTGGAGGTGCTGTTCTTCCCCCAGACCTACGAGGCGTTCGCCCACCAGCTGGCCACCGACGTCGTCGTCGTGGTGCGTGGGCGCCTCAGCCGGCGCGACGACGTGCCCTCGCTGCACGCCCAGGAGCTGACCCTGCCCGACACGTCCGTCGGCAGCGACGGCCCGGTGGTCATCGTGCTGCCCGAGCAGCGCTGCACCACGCCGACCGTGGGCCGCCTCAAGAGCGTGCTGGAGGACCACCGCGGCCGCACCGAGGTGCGGCTGTGCCTGGTCACCCACGACAAGCAGCTGACGATGACCCTCGAGGGCCACAGCGTCACGCCGTCGCCGTCGCTGTTCGGCGATCTCAAGGCGCTGCTGGGGCCCAGCTGCCTGGCGTGAGGCGCGTCCTGCCGCTCGCGCTCCCGGTCCTGCTCGGCCTGCCGGTCGGTCTCGCGTGGTGGCTGCTGGCGCCGACGGCGCCGGTGGGCGCCCTGGCCACCGGCACCCTCGTCGCGCCGTCCGCGCCCGAGCTGGCCGCCGGCCAGGACGGCGTCCTCGTGCTGCTCGGGGTGGGCGCGGGCCTGCTCTGCGGGCTGCTCGCCGTCGTGCGCAGCGGGCCCTCGCCGAGCGCGCGCAGCCTCGCGGTGCTCGCCGGCTGCCTCCTCGGCTCGCTGCTGGCGTGGGCCGTGGGGATGCTCCTGGGGCCCGAGCCGGTCGCCGAGCAGCTCGCCGCGCGGGCCGCCACGGACCCCGACCGCCCGCCGGTGAGCCCGCTGACCGTGCACACCTGGGCGGTGCTGCTGGTCTGGCCGGTGGTGGCCGCGCTGGTCGCCACCGCCGGCCACCTGGCCGCGGCCTGGGCCGCGCGGCCCCCGGCCTCGCCCGACGACGCCGCGTGGGCCCCGGGAGGGTTCAGCCCGCCACCGGGGCGGTGAGGGCACCGGTCACCGCGACGAGGTCGGCCGGCGCGAGCTCGACGTCGAGGCCCCGGCGGCCGGCGCTGACGAGCACGGTGGCGTGCTCCAGCGCGCCGGCGTCGACGACGGTGCGCAGCCGGCGCCGCTGGCCCAGCGGGCTGATCCCGCCGACGACGTAGCCGGTGGCGCGCTCGGCGGCGGCCGGCTCGGCCATCACCGCCCGCTTGCCGCCGACGGCGCCGGCGAGGGCCTTGAGGTCGAGGCGGCGCTCGACCGGCACGACGGCCACCACGAGGGCGCCGTCCACGCTCGCCACGAGCGTCTTGAGCACCCGCGCCGGCTCGACGCCCAGCGCCGCGGCCGCCTCGAGGCCGTAACCCCCGGCCGCTGCGGCCGCCGCGGGGTCGTGGGCGTAGGCCCGCACGGTGTGGGCCACACCGGCCGCGGCCAGCGCCCGCGTCGCCGGGGTCGCCCCGGCCGCGGCGCGGCTCACGCAGGCGTCGCGCCGGCGAGGGGCGCGTACCGGGCCCCGAGGTCGGCGAAGAGGTCGGCGTTGAGCACGAAGGCGCGGGAGGCCTCCGCGGCGGCTCGCTCCCGCTCGGCGGCGTCCCACGGGACGGCGTCCAGCGCCGCCCGGTAGCGGTCCTTGTACGGCTTGGGGCGTGCGATGCCCTCGAAGACGTAGAAGCGGACGCCGTCCAGCTCGAGGTCGTAGGCGCGCGCGACGAGGCGCCGGATGACCTGCCCGCCCGAGAGGTCCCCGAGGTAGCGGACGTAGTGGTGCGCGACGAGGCCCGCGGGCCAGTCGGCCACCTCCCGCAGCCGGTCGAGGTAGCGCTGCGTGGCCGGCAGCGGCACGAGCGCCTCCCGCCACGACGCGCCGAGCAGGTGCGCCAGGTCGGCCTGCAGCGAGGGGAGGCGCACCAGGGCCGGGTCGAGGAACGGCTCCACGTCGGGGTTCCCGGCCTGCGCGGCGGCGGCCTCCTCGAGCACCGCGTAGACGAGGTGCGTCTGCGCGAGCAGCGCCGCGTAGGCCTCGCGCGGCAGCCGGCCCTCCAGCAGGGCCGTGACCAACCCCGAGCTCTCCGCGGCCGCGTGGTCGGCCCGCGTGGCGCGGCGCAGGTGAGCGGCGAAGCCGTCGGGCTCAGCGCCCACCGCCGGCCTCCCCGGGCGTCCAGCCGCCCGCGTCCACGCCGCCCGGCACCGGGGCCGCGGGGTCGTAGGGGGTGCGGGTGAAGACGAAGGTGCCGACGTCGAGCGCGAGCACCCGCCCGCCGGCGTCCAGCACCGGCCGCAGCGGCTCCCCGGCGTGGTAGCCGTCCAGGCCGACCCAGGTGCGCTCGTCGCGGCGGCGGAAGCGCGAGGCCCGGCCGCGGCCCCGCAGGGGGAGGAGGTCGAGGAGCCCGTCGGCGCGCAGGCGCAGGCCGTAGCCGGAGGTGCCCCAGTACCAGGTGCCGGCCAGCGCGAGGGCGTCCGCGTCGACGTCCGCCAGCGGCGCCCACGGCTCGACCACGCGCGGCTCGCGCTCGCGCACGGTCGCCAGCATGCGGGTGGTGATCGCGCCGTCCAGTCCCGAGGTGGCGTTGGCGAGCACGACTGCGCCGGTGGCCTGCTCGACGTCCACGAACACCCCGGCCAGGAAGCCGGGCATGGAGCCGCCGTGGCCGACGAGCGTGGCGCCGTCGACGCGGACCACCTGCAGGCCGAGGCCGTAGGCGGCCCAGCCGGGGCCGGAGGCGTCGACCGCGGCGGGCTCGCGCATCTCCGCGAGGGTGTCGGGGCTGACGACCCCGGCGGTGTCGCCGAGGAGGAGCGCGGCGAAGCGGCCGAGGTCGCTCAGCGTCGCCCACAGCTGGCCGGCCGGCGCCATCGCCCCGGCGTCGTGCTCGGGCTCGGGCAGCACGACGTCGGCCCACGGGTGCACGGCCCAGCCCCGCGCGGCTCGCCCGGACGGGCGCGGGGTGGTGCGGGTCATGCCCAGGGGGAGGAGGACCTCCTCGCGCACGACGTCGGCCCACGCGCGCCCGCGCAGCCGCGCGACCACCTCGCCGAGCGCGCCGAAGCCGAGGTTGGAGTAGTGGAAGCGGCGCCCGGCGCCGTGCGGGACCTCCGAGGCGGCGGTGAAGCGGCTCGCGAGCCCGGCCCAGTCCGCGCCGGGCGTGCGCTCCCACCACTCACCGGGGCTCTCGGCCCGCAGCCCGGCGTCGTGGGCGAGCAGCTGGCCGACCGTGCGGTCGCCGAAGGGGGTGCCGGGCACGTGGCGCTCGAGCGGGTCGTCGAGGTGCAGGCGGCCCTCGTCGCGCAGGCGCATCACGGCCAGGGCGGTGACGGTCTTGGTGATCGAGCCGAGGCGGTACTGGACGTCGGTGCCGGGCTCCTCGCCGTCCACCTGGCCGCGGCCGGTCGCCCACGCCAGCCCACCGCCCCGCACCACGCCGGCGACGAGGCTCGGCAGGCGCCCGTCGCGCTGCACCCGGGCGGCGTCGGCCAGCAGCAGGCGGGCGGTGGTCGGGTCCAGCGGGTCGGGGGAGGAGGTGGGGGAGGAGGCGTCGCTCACGGCCGCGACCCTACGACCGCGGCCTCGCGCGGCGCCGGGCGCCTTGCTGGTGCGGGCGGGCGCGTGTGAGGGTGGCGCGCACCACGAGCCGAGCACGGGTCGAGCAGGGTCGAGCAGGGTCGAGCACGGGAGTCGAGCATGGTCCGCGTCATCCTCGACACCGACCTCGCCCTGGGCGCGCCGGGGTCCGACGTCGACGACGGCCTCGCCCTCGCCCTCGCGCTCGCCGACCCCGGCATCGACCTCGAGCTGGTCACGACGGTCAGCGGCAACACCGACGTGGAGAGCGCCACCCTGCTGGCCCTGGACCTCCTCGAGCGGCTCGGCCGCTCCGACGTCCCGGTCGTGCGCGGCGCCGCCGCGCCGCTGCTGCGGCCCGACCTCGCGCGCTCGGCGCCGGCGCAGCTCGTGGCGGACCTCGGCCACCGCGGACCGGCTCCCGGGTACGCCGCCGCCGAGATCGCGGCGCGGGTCGTGGCCTCGCCGGGGGAGGTCGTCCTCGTGGCGATCGGCCCGCTGACGAACGTCGCCGCGGCGATGTCCCTGGAGCCGCGCCTGGCCACCGCCGTCCGCGAGGTCGTGGTCATGGGCGGGGTGTACCTGGGCACGACGAACCGGCTCGCCATGCCCGGCGAGTTCAACACCTGGACCGACCCCGAGGCGACCGCCGCCGTCCTGGCCAGCGGGGCGCGGCTGCGGCTCGTCGGGCTCGACGTCACCCAGCAGGTGCGCCTGGCGCGCGAGGACGCCGCCGCGATGGCGGAGGGGCAGCGGCCCTTCGGGCGGCTCGCGGGCCGGGCCGCGCTGTCCTGGATCGACCACCTGCGCGACACCACGCCCGGCGACCCCCGGGCGGGGGACTCCTGCGCCCTGCACGACCCGCTGGCCGTGGCGGCCGTCACGCGCCCGGAGCTGATCACCTGGCGGCGGGCTCGCGTCGAGGTCGTCACCGGGCCGAGCGTCGCCCGAGGGGTGGCCGTCGCCGACCTGCTCACCATCGACGACCCGCCGGAGGCCAACTGCGAGGTCGCCGTCGCGGTCGACGCCCCGGCCGCTCTCGAGCACGTCCTCGCCCGGGTCGGCGCGCTGTGACGCCGGCGCCGCCCGGGGGCGACGCGGGGTCCGCGCGCCGGCGAGGATCCGTGGTCGTCGTGGGGTCGGCCAACGTCGACCACCTCCTCCGCGTCCCCCGGCTCCCCGCCCCGGGTGAGACGGTGCTCGCGCACGGCGGGACGCGCCAGCCCGGCGGCAAGGGGGCGAACCAGGCGGTGGCGGCCGCGCGCCTGGGGGCTGCCGTGGTGTTCGTGGGCTGCGTCGGCGACGACGAGGACGGCGTCCTCGTGCTCGACGCGCTGCGGGCGGAGGGGGTCGACGCGAGCGAGGTCGAAGTCGTCGGCGGCGAGCGCACGGGGCTGGCCCTCGTCTGCCTCCTCGACGGCGGGGAGAACGCGATCACCGTCGTCCCGGGGGCCAACGGGGCGCTCCCGGCGGCGCGGGCGGCGGGCGTCGTCCACCGCCTGGCCCGCCCCGGCGGCGTCGTGGTCGTGCAGGCCGAGGTGCCGCCCGAGGTGGTCGCGGCGGCCCTGCGGTCCGCGCAGGACGCCGGGGCCCGCGGCGTCCTCAACCTCGCGCCGTACACCCCGCTGGACCCGCAGGTGCTCCGCCTGGCCGACCCGCTGGTCGTCAACGAGGCGGAGGCCAGCGCGATGGTGGGGTGGGACGTTCCGGACGCCGCCGGTGCAGCGCGGGCGGCGGCCGACCTGCGCGAGCGCGCGCGCTCGGTCGTCATCACCCTCGGCGCCGGGGGCGCCTCGTGGGCCGACGCCGAGGGCGCGGGGCACGCCCCCGCCCCGGCGGTGAGCGCGGTGGTCGACACCACGGGCGCCGGTGACGCGTTCGTCGGTGCGCTCGCGGCGCGGCTGGCGGTCGGCGACGGCCTCGCGGACGCCGTGGCGGTCGGCGTCCGCTGCGGCTCGTTCGCGGTCACCGCGGTCGGCGCGCAGTCCTCCTACCCGGTGCTCGCCGACGTGCTGCCCTAGCCCCTTGCCGGTGTCACACCCGCGCCGCCGGCGGTGCTCCACGGGCATGGGACCCAGCGCCTGCCCCAGCGCCGACGTGCTCGTCGTGGGGGCCGGCCTGGCCGGCCTGCACACCGCCACCCTGCTCGCCCGCCACGGCCACGACGTCCTGCTGGCC